>ENA-OFCE01000011-OFCE01000011.1-metagenomes-genome-assembly--contig:-NODE-11-length-162062-cov-7.037893_pt1 | contig 162062 bp, 137 predicted proteins | sample MGYA00153388_OFCE01 | MGnify analysis MGYA00153388
CCTATATCTCCCCTCGCCCGAGCTCGGGAGAGGGGTTGGGGGTGAGGGTTGACTCTTTTATTATATAATATAATGGAAATAATAACATAAACTTCTTCACTTAAACTAAATGAACACCGTATTTTAAGAAGGAATGTCTATTGATTCAACCAGCGTTTGAGTTTTGCTGTACATTCAAAAAGCAGGTTATTGTTTCCTCTTCATTGGAAATCTATAATTAAAGCATAGAAAAAATAACAAAGGGGTTTAAGGATGAGAAACAATGTTGGAATCAATATTTGTAAATATCGTAAGGCAAAAAACATTACACAGGAGGAATTGGCGAATAAGCTGGGCGTGACATTTCAAGCCGTATCCAAATGGGAAACAGGGCAAACATACCCTGATATCCTTCAGCTGCCGAATCTATCGAATCTACTGGATGTAAGTATAGATAAACTTATGGGACATGTTTTTCAGGATAAAAAGGTTACCATCTATGAAGATGAATATGAGCGGGAAGAATATTATTGGGGACTCGAGCCGTCGGAGATGTGCTACAGAATTCTCTCTTCATTACCTCCAACCAAGCCCTTGAGACTATTGGACATAGGTTGCGGCGAGGGGAAGGATGCTGTGTTTTTTGCAAGAAACGGATATAAGGTAACCGCCTTTGATATCGCTGATGCGGGAATCGAAAAAACAAAAAGACTGGCGGAACGAGTGGGTGTACATGTGGATGTATTTAAAGCGGACCTGCTGGATTTCCGATTGGATAGCTGCTTTGATATTCTATATTCCAACGGGGTACTCCACTACATCAAACCGGAACTGAGAAATGAAATTTTTGAAAACTATCGGAAATTCACGTCGCCGGGGGGAATCCACGTGCTGTCGGCATTTGTATCCAAGCCCTTTATAGCGCCGCCGCCGGAGCAGGAATCCAATGCCTACCCATGGATATCCGGAGAACTTTTCTCTCACTACAGGGACTGGAGAATAAAGCAATGCGAGGAGATTATTTTTGATTGCAATTCCTCCGGTATCCCGCATGAACATGCCATGAACCGTATCATAGCTGAAAAAATATAGAAGCAAACATTTGTCCCTGCATGTGCTATAATAATAACGAATCGCTAGTAATTTTTGCAGGGGGTGTTGGAAATGAGTCAGATAGACATAGCAAAACTCAAACGTGGGGGATATATAAACCAAAGCGATAAGACATACTTCACCATCCGGGTGAAGCTAATAGCGGGAAACATAACCTCTCACCAAATGGCTGCAGTATCTGTTATCGCCGGAAAATATGGGAGGGGATATGTGGGTCTTACCACCCGGTTGGGGATTGAAATACCCTGGGTAACCCTGGAGAATCTGGAGCATGTGAAAGAGGAGCTCCTTGCTGTGGGATTGGCTCCGGGAGGAACCGGACCGACAGTTCGGCCCATCGTAGCCTGTAAAGGAACCATTTGTGTTCACGGATTGGGAGATACCCAGGGACTTTGCAGTGATTTGGATAAAGCGTTTTTTGGCAGGGAAGTGGGAGCAAAATGCAAGATCGGAATCGTAGGCTGTCCGAATAACTGTGCCAAAGCGCAGCTCAATGATATCGGCTTCATGGGGCAGTGCGTACCGAAGGTGGAAGTTGGACTTTGTGTAGGCTGCTCCAAATGTGTATCGGTTTGTAAGGTGAAGGCCATCGAGATGATGTATGGGAAAGTGAAAATTGACACCTCCAAGTGTATCCGGTGTGGAAAGTGTGTAAAAGCATGTGCCACCAAAGCCATTACTGTGGATAAACAAGGCTTTGTTCCTTATTTGGGAGGGAAATTCGGCAGGAAGTACCGTTTGGGCGACCGATACGAGAAATTAATGTCCCGGGAGGAAGTAGTAGAATTTACAGGTAAAGTTTTAGAGTATTATATGGCCAATGCAAACAAGGGCGAGCGGTTGTCGGACTTTGTGGGTAGAGTCGGGGTTGAGACCTTGATTGAAGGGCTGAAGTGAAAAAAGCGCATACCAATGCGCTTTTTTATTGTATAGGAAAGTTCTCTTTCCTATACAATAAAAAAACATTGAATTTATGCGCGTGCCAGCTTTTCCTCATGCTTCGGAAAGGCACATGCGCAAACAAAAGTGGCAAAGCCACCGTTGTTCATGTATAAAAAATTATGTTTTTGAATTTCCAATACATAGCGGTTACAAAGAGGATTCCTCTTTGCTACTGTAACAGTGTTATATTTTTCATCTTTTACAGGCATTAATGTCAAAAAAAGCATATCAAATGTAAAAAAATGCACTTCTATTTTTTGGTATATAATGTTACTATTTATATAAATTTTACAATAAGCACATGAATAAATGCTGTAATAATTCAAGGAATGCAAGTGATTTTGCATAAACGTTTTGAATTCCTGGTTTCAATTATAAATCAACCCAATTCTCGGTAGTAGTATAAAAATCCCGTGTTTGAATCCGTAGTATGGTTCACGAATGGCAAAGCGATGGCTGTAAAAATAAAGCGGTATTATTTGTTCAAACAGAATCGGTGCTTTTTCTAATGGAGGCATCTGCTTAACAGATAGTTTGGTTTTATTTGCAATGCAGTCTTGTTTTAATTTATCAGGTAATGTGAGGTGTGTTGTATGAATACTTCTTGATTCCGCAACCTGCATAGTAATATTCTTGAGAACAATAGTACAGGAGGTAAAAGTATGAATAAAAATAAGAGAAAATTATTATCATTCCTTATGACGATTATGATGATCGTCAATGTAGTGGTTGTTTTCGGAACTACGGGCAGTACGGCTGTTTATGGAGCGGACACAAACCTTGCCCTGAATAAGCCTGTAACCTGTTCAAGCGAACAGGTAGGCAATGAAGCGATTCACGCGGTTGATGGAGATACTACCAACCGGTGGTCGGCGCAAGTTTTCCCCCAATGGATCAGTGTGGATTTAGGTTCAACCTATAGTGTTACTAAAACGGAAGTTGTACCCCATCTGGATCGAGCCTATCAATTCAAGGTTGAAGTTTCTACCGACGGTACGAATTATACACAGGTGATAAATAGAACCGGTAATACAACGGGGGGAGCTTTGATTGCCGACACATTTGCAGCAGTAGATGCAAGGTATGTCAGACTCACTGTAACAGGCTGCTATAATGACACTACTACCTGGGCGAGCATCAGCGAGTTCAGGGTTATCGGCGATGTAACAGTGCCCACTCCCACCCCTACGCCAACGACTCCACCTTCAGACGCTAACCTTGCTTTAAATAAGGCAGTAACCTGCTCCACTGAGCAGGTTGGCAACGAAGCAACCCATGTTGTAGATGGTGACGCTGTTGCCACAAGGTGGTCGGCACAAACTTTCCCGCAGTGGATGACGGTAGACCTGGGAGCGGCTTACGATGTGAACAAAACGGAAGTTGTACCCTATATGGATCGAGCCTATCAATTCAAGGTTGAAGTTTCTGCTGACGGCACGAATTATACGCAGGTGGTAAACAGAACAGGCAATACAACCGGTGGGGCTTTGATTGCCGATGTGTTTACAGCAGTAAGCGCTAGGTATGTGCGGCTTACGGTAACAGGATGCTATAATGACGCTACTACCTGGGCGAGCATCAACGAGTTCAGGGTATTCAGCGGGGCGTCCTCTTCAACGCCTACTCCTACACCTACGCCTGTAGTTACACCTACACCGACTCCAACTCCTACGCCATCAGGAAATGTAATATCGGTATCCACCATCTCCCAGTTGAATTCTGCAATCGCCAATGCGCAGCCTGGAGATATTATCGAACTGGCAGATGGAACCTATAACGGTACCATCAATTCAATATCCGGCAAAAACGGAACCTCTACGAAGAACATTATTATCCGGGCAAAAAATGTAGATAAAGCTGTGTTGGCAGGTTCTGCGAAGTTCGATCTTTCCAACTGCTCCTATATTACTATTGAAGGTATAAAAATTACCAGCAGTGTAACGGTAGGTATCAAGTTAAACAGCTGCAACAACATACGTATAACAAGATGCCGCTTACGTCCAACGGAAACAGCAGGAGTCGATAACAAATATGTACTGATTCAAGGTGCGGATAGCCATCATAACCGGATTGACAGAAATATCTTTGAAGAAAAGCATGAAATGGGACAAATGCTGGCGATCCACGGAAGCAGCACTCAAGTCAGTCAATATGATGTTGTAGAACTGAATTACTTCAAAAACTTCTATGCGGGTTCGGGAAACGGGTATGAAACCATTCGTGTAGGCTTGAGCGGAATCTCCATGTCCAGCGGCTATACCATCATTCAAAACAACTTGTTTGAAAATACTGATGGAGAAAATGAATGCGTATCTTTAAAAGCATCGGATTTAACCGTAAGGTACAATACTTTCCGGAATGTTAAAGGAGAATGCACATCCAGGCATGGTAACCGCCACAGTGTATATGGGAACTTCTTCCTTGCCGATGGAGTTAAGGCAAGTACGGCGGGTATCAGAGTATTCGGGAATGATCACAAATATTATAACAACGTCTTTAAAGGACTGACAGGAACCGCTATTGTTATACCCGGCGGTGACGTGGATACCAGCGGACCTCTGAACGAGCACTGGAGACAATACCGTACGGAAGTGGCTTTTAATACCATTATTAACTGTGCCGATGGAATTTCATTGGGCGGCAAGCCGTATCCTCCCATCGACAGCAAGATCGCCAATAACATTTTCAAAGGCTCTACAGGAACCCTTATTAGTGATGTAAGTTCGACTAACACACTATGGCAGGGTAATATCGCACATGCCACCGGCTCCGCTTCTGTTGGAGTATCCAAGGGCTCCAGCGAAGTCAGAGTTGTGGACCCTCAGCTTGTAGCTGCAGGAGAACTGTTCAGGCTCTCCGGTACAAGCCCCGCTATTGACGCAGCGCTAGGCACGTATACCTATGTTACTACTGATATGGACGGCCAGACCAGATCAACCAAGGACATCGGTGCTGACGAGTACTCAACGGCGTCCGTTACACGTGCGCCCCTTACATCAGCCAATGTAGGTATCTTTGTCCCGTAATAAACTTGAATAAAAATTAATAGTAAAAGGGAGCCTGCGCAGGCTCCCTTTTATAATGTAAGCTTCCTTAGTGCTAAAACCTGATTCATCGCTAAACCTCCGATTATTGGATTTGACTGTTTTTGAATTCACTTGGAGAAACACCAAAATACTTTTTAAAAGACTTCGAGAAATGGGACAAATCGTGAAAGCCTGTCGTAACAGCGATTTGATTTAAAGTCATATCCGAATGCAGCAACATACATTTTGCTCTTTCAATTCTTCGCTTATAGATATAGTGTATTGGAGTGATACCCAAATTCATTTTAAAATATTTAATGAAGTGCTGTGGATGAAAGTGGGCAATTTTCGCCAGGTCATCCACCCTTATATTCTCTGCCAGGTTCTCCTCGATATAGTTAATAATGCTTGTGAGTTTATTAAACGCTAAAGGTGAAATGTCCTCACGATCATAAGAAAGGCTGTATTGGATGAAGTATGCAATTATATTAAGCAATGCTGCTTTAGCCCTAAGTGAAGAGGCCATATCAAGGTTTTTACTGGTTAGAACTAATGTATTCCATAATTCTCCCATTACGGAAGCCTCTTCTACATTTATATAATAAGGCATTCCAAAAAAGTTAAAAAGAGCGGTAAATGGCGCACTTGATGTAAAATGGCACCAATACTTACAAAAAGCATTTTTTTCTGAAGTTGAATAAGAATGCGTTGTACCTGCCGGTATGAAAATCAAATCTCCAACTTTTGGATAAAGCTCAGTATTACCGATTTTTATCCATCCTTCTCCTTTTAAAATATAATATACCTTATTAAACCTCGAATTATATCCGACAGCTTTCCATTTAGGACTGAGAGTGGCATATGCGGCTTTACACAAACTAACCTGCAAATCTGAAATATAATGTTGAAGCAATGGTTTTTGGAAATCTCCCATAATTGCACCATCCAGATACTATATTCATTTATGATATTATAATTTATAAAATATAGATATCGAACTCTAAAAGTGACTTTATCCAGCCGGACCGTCGGCTTATCCTGGCCTTGCAGCCGAGCCGGAAATCACTAAGTTTATAGTTGGGTATCCACAGCCCAATTATATCATAAATTATAGTGCCGAATGAATATAGGTATAAGCCTGGAAGGAATCTAAAAATTTATATTGCTGACTAGATACAAAGAAATGCTGTTTATATACATATGAAAGATTCATAAGCAGTGATACAATTTTATTGCAATGTTTTGAACAGCGCAAAATAGTTATATCTACAGTTATTTGAATTTCTTTACTCAACACTATAGTAAATTCCGTTCATCTTTATATTCTTATCAAAGGAAGCAATTAATCCGGCAGCTTAATGAGGGATTGCCGGAGAATAGTAGAAGGTTCACTCAAATTCTTCAGCAGCTCTTATAAGAAATAGGTTTGTAAGGGAGGTGTTTTGATACAAATACTTCATAGTCAGGTACAAATTCTGGATTTTTAGAGAAATTATTAGAAAGAGGTGTAAAAGTATGTTTAATTTTATAACTAGAAAAAGTTTGAAATTTGCGCGTTTATTTCTAGTACTGTTTATAGTATCTTCCATATTGTCCGGTATGCTGCCGTTGGACGGTTTCGGCAGCAGCAGTGCCGCTGCTGCTGCACCGGCGAATCTCGCTTTGAACAAAACGGCTACTGCCAGCAGCACATGGAGCTCCAGTTATCCTGCATCCAAAGCAGTTAATGGAGATACGGGCGACAGATGGAGCGCGCTGAACTCGACACCCCCTGCATGGCTGCAGGTTGACTTCGGTACAACAACAACCTTCAACAAGGTATTGATTAACGAATACCAGGGAAGGATTACATCCTACAAAATACAGTATTCCAGCAACGGCACATCCTGGAGCGATGCAAAAAGCGGTACCAAATCGGCAAGCACTAAGGATGCTGTAACTTTTGTAGACCTTGGCAGCAGTTTCTCGGCAAGGTACATACGGCTTTATATCAGTGCATGTTCAAACACACCTACAATTTATGAATTTGAAGTATACAATACCACAAGCACGATACATACGGCCTCAGACACAACACAATTGAACTCCGCAATCTCAGCCGCGCAGCCGGGGGATACAATCATCATGACAAACGGCACATGGACTGACGCAGCTATAAATTTCAACTCAGCCAATGCAACATCCTCGAATACGATCACCCTTAAAGCCCAGAATCCGGGTTCGGTACTGCTTAACGGTACCTCGGCCCTTACCTTCTCAGCACCGTACCTTGTTGCGGACGGATTATACTTCAAGCAGGGAGCCCTTGCATCAGGACAGGTTGTACGTTTTGACTCAAACAACTGCAGGCTTACCAACTCGGCAATTGTAGATTATAATCCGGCAAGTTCGTCGACTTCCTACTATTATGTATATTTTAACGGAAACTACAACAGGATGGACCACTGCCAGTTGAAAGGCAAAAACAATGCGGGCCCTGTCGTGGGAAATGACGGATCGGACAGCAAATATAACAAGGTAGACTACTGCTACATAACAAGTATTCCCTATATAAGCGGTGTAAATGGAAGAGAAATTTTCAGAATATGGGGCTACGGCGGAAATGAGGAACTGGGCAGCGATGGTGCATATTTTACCATCGAATACAACCTGTTTGAGAATGCAGACGGTGAAGGCTCTGAAATCATATCCTTCAAATCCAACTACAATATCGCACGCTATAATACCATCAGGTCCACAAGGGGTGGAATAACGCTTCGCAGCGGCAACTACAACACGGTACAGGGAAACTTCATCCTGGGTGGAAATGTAGCCGGCAGTTCGGGAATAAGAGTAGCCGGACAAAGTCATACCGTGGTTAACAATTATATTGCCGATGTAGCAGGCGAGGGACTTACAATCATGTGCGGCGAATATATAGATACGTATCTTACGCCTGATTACGACCCTATACTGCGGGCCGGAACACCGCTAGGGCGTGTGCCCAGATACGGATGGGTGAGGAACGGAATATTTGCACACAATACCATCGTGAATGCCGGCGGAAACGGTATTAACATCGGTTCCAGCTATAAAGCCGGATGGCCGGCTTCACAGCGTATATTGATACCTGAAAACAACAGGATATCCGATAATATTGTTAAAAAGTCAAGCGGTATCGCGATGATTACACCGGTGCAGGATACGAACCCTCCTTTGGATATCTTCACATTCCAGCCCAACCTATATGAAGGAAATATCGTATATGAAGGAACAATAAGTATAGACCCTGTCCCGGCAGGAATAACAACCGTTGATCCATTGTTATCGCTGACATCCGACGGCCTGTATAGAATTGCGGGTAATAGCCCGGCAGTAAATAATGCTGTGGGTTCCTATGTTACGGATGATATGGATGGACAGGTTCGTAACATCCCTGATATTGGAGCGGACGAATACTACTCAACAGGCTCGGTAGTGCGCAGGCCGCTTACTGCAAGCGATGTAGGCACTGCATGGACTGTGAACTGAAAGTGAAGGGGAACGGTTAGCTTATATAATAATCCTTTGTACTGCAGACAGACAACCGACTCTACTATGTTGTGTATAGACCATTCTAAAAGGAGGCTTACTTATGAGCAAAAGGTTAAAAAAATTATTATGTTTTACACTAACTTCATTTATTCTTTTTTCTATTCTAGTATCCACGAACGCCACGCATGCTGCTACACCCATAAAGGTTGCATGTATAGGGGACAGTATAACCTATGGTGCAGGCTCGTCCGACCGTACGACCAAGGCATATCCCGCCGTTTTACAGACCTTGCTGGGAGCAAATTATGAAGTTAGAAACTTCGGTGTCAGCGGTTCAACCCTGCTGAAGTCGGGGGATAAGCCATATTGGAACCAGCAGGCTTATATCGACAGTTCAAACTATTTACCGGATATTGTTATTATAATGTTGGGTACAAACGATTCAAAACCTGCCAACTGGCAGTATAAGGACAGTTTTGTAGCCGATTATGAAGCCATGATAGATCATTATAGGAGTCTTTCTTCGAATCCTAAGATTTATGTAAACACAAGCCCTGCGGTAGCTTCCTCCAACTTTGGCATAACAGATGCAGTTGTGACGGGTGAAGTAGTTCCAAAACAAATACAGGTTGCAAATAGTAAAGGCTGTCCGGTCATCGACGTAAATGCCGCTACCAGGGGAATGCCGCAAAATTACACCGACGGAGTACATCCGAGTGATGCCGGTTATACAGTGATTGCAAATGAAGTCTATAGAGGATTACGCGGTCCGAACCTTTCATTGAATAAAACCGGTACTGCATCCTCTACATGGAGCAGCACATATACCGCAGCAAAGGCTTTGGATGGAACTGAAAGCACCCGCTGGTCCGCTGCTTCAGGGCAAACCAGCAACCAATGGCTTGCTGTCAGCTTTGAGTCCAGTACTGCTTTCAGCAGGGTAGTGGTAAAGGAAGCTTCGTATCAGAGAGTAACATCCTACAAGCTGCAGTATTCCATCGATGGGACCACATACACGGATATACCCGGTACATCAGGTACCTCCATCGGCTCAAGTAAAACCATAACATTTGCACCTGTAACGGCAAAATATGTAAGGCTGTACATAAATACGGCCAGTTCCGTTCCTACAATAAATGAGATGGAAGTCTACGGCAGTTGACGTTATTACTTCAGGTATAAAAAAGCTGGGCAGTTCAAAACTTGCCCAGCTTTTTAAAGGTTCAGCCAACGTTTCCAAACGGAAAGATGCGTCAGCATATTTAATTTTGATTGGTTGAGTAACAATCTCCAACATAATCATAGTATCTATTCTCGCATTTCATGAATTTGGCTGCGAAAAACATCACTTCGGAAATTAAAACCAATAGAACCATACTACCACTCCCAATAATCGTTGTTTTCCTTAATTATACATCGAATTTGGCGATTATCGCAAGAATAGTCTTGTTTTTAACGAAATTGAATAATTATCTAACGATATCGGCTATTTTCTTAACAATGTTTGTGATTTGTGTAACAATTAGCGTAAATGGTAGCCGGTCCAGCAATAAAGCGAATGTATATGAAAGAGCAAAAGACCAAGTCGTGTACGACTTGGCCTTTTGTACTAAGAGAATGTCTTACTTTAGATTATACCCACTTACTTTAGTGCTTTAACAATGAGGGTAACTGCTTCGGCCCGGGTAGCAAAGCCTTGAGGCTGGAAGGTATTATCCAGGTATCCGGAGATGATACTATTCTTAGCTGCCGTATCCACTGCATTTTTGGCCCAATCCGATACATCCTTCCGGTCTGCAAAGGAGGATTCAAGGGATGTGGTACTTAATTTGGCTGCATTTACGATCATCACCGTCATTTGTTCTCTTGTGACAAGATCATCCGGGCCGAAACTACCGTTATCATATCCTTTGACGATTCCATAATAGAATGCTGTTGCGATAGAGTCCTTTGCCCAATGTTCTGCCGTATCGCTGAAGATTTTGCCCTTTTGCGGAGTAAGATTAAAGGATTTTACCAGCAATTTGACAAATTCGGCTCTTGTGATGGTTTCATCCGGCCGGAAGGTGCCGTCGGTGTACCCGTTGACTGCTCCTGCCAAAACTAACTTTTCAATGTAACTTTTGCCCCAATGCCCGCTGATGTCTTTTAAGACAATCGGCTTCGGAGTGGCAATTACAGCAAACCGGGTAAAGTGGTCCACCTGTACCGTAATGGCTCCGTCGGCTGCTGTACCTCCGATGTTTACCCAGGCAGAAGTAGTTTCATCGTAGTAGTGAATAGCGGGTATTTTATCCATATCCAGAGCTGCTGCATCATATTTGAGCGTCAGGGTGATGGGGGGGTTGAAGGTATAATGATTCTGGCCACCTACCGTAAACTCATACACCGGACTGAGCAGATTTGCACCTGCCGGAGCCGCCGGAGGCTGCGTTACTTTTTCTACCTTGACGGTCACCGCAGCATTTTCCTTCAGTGCACCGCTTGGAATTACAATGGATGCGTCACTGCCCAGGCTGACAGTTCCTCCGGCACTTGGATAAACCACAGCTGAGCCGGTGGAGGAGTTGACGGGCTGTGGGATGACGGTACCACCGCCTGTATAGGTCGGAGTATCCGTGTTGGGGATAAACTTCAGGAAGCTGCCCCAAATAATGCTGCCATTTGCATTCCTCTCATAGGGGAGGGATGGCGTCAGGCTGGCAAAATTGGAATCTTTCAGTGCTGTGCCGGATTTGTTTACCGACGAAGTACCATCGAAGAAGTAATTCGTATCACTGGCTGCAGAAGAAGGATAACTGTCCTTATTTGTACCTTTATAGGATATGAAGTGATCGATGACAAAATTCAACGGGATACCGGAATAGGATGTAAAGGTTATATTGGCTCCCTTGTTATCATAGGAAACACAATTATATGCCTGTACGGCTGGATTACTGTTGCTGGTGAAGCCGTTGGCTCTGTTGCCGAAGGCAATGCTGTTCCGGATGATGTGGGGGACTGCGATGCCTTCTCCGCCGAGCTTGAAGCCGTTTTTATCGCCTTTGCCGATGTAACCGTCGGTAAGGGTTCCGTTGTTATATGCGATGCAATCTTCCAGGACAACCACGCCGATAGGGCCCGTTTCCGCTTTGGTGTATAAATCCCAGCCGTCATCGATGTTGTTGTGGGATATGCAGCCTCTGAATACATTGCCTTCACCGCAGGTAAGCTTTGCAGCAAAGCCGTCCGCATCGTTTTCCGAGGAGTCTCTGTTATCGAAGGATTCGCAATTAAGTACAAGGTTGTAGGAGGGCCAGGTTTCACGGCTGCCGGAACCGATACGACTGATCTGCATGCCGGTATTTCCATTAGCATAAGTCTTGCAAAGCTCTACTTTGTTGTAATTGCCTCCGATGATAAATCCTGTACCGGTTGCTCCGGTGACATTGATACCGAGAATATGCCAGTAGCTTCCTCCCAGTGCAAAACCGGAAGATTTTTGGGCAAAATCGATGGTTACAGTTTCCCCGTTATAAGCAGCCAGCGATTTCAGGGCTGCAGCACTGCCATCATTTCCGGCTGGAATTGTTACCGGTGCCGTACGGTTATAGGTTCCGCCGAGCATGTAAATGGTTTGGCCTTCTTTTACAAACTTAACGGCTGTGTCAAGGTCCAGCGGATCTTCTTTGGTTCCTGCTGCGGTGCTGCTGCCTGCAGGTGAAACATAGATTGCTCCGTCGGGAGTTTCATAGGTTTTCATAATTACAGCAAAATGGGTAACGATTCTGTCATAAGAACCTAGTGCCTGTGTTGCATCCGGCGTGAAAGTAGCCGTAAAGTTTGTTGTGCTGTTTGCGGCGAGAGTGGTGCTTTTTGCCAGCACCTGCTTGGCAGTAATGGGCATGTCTGTTGCAATCACTGTTTCGCCTTGTTTGATGGTTACAGTACCGTTTACATTCGTCGTCAGCTTGAATGTGTAATCGCTTTTGGACGTAAAAGGCAGTGAAGTAACGGTAACTGCGGGTGTAACTGGGGTCGGCGGCGGAAGTACTCTGGGTGCGTCTGTTTCTGCTGCCGTTACGGTAAAGCTTACATTGCTGACCTCAATAGTAGCGACACGTGCCGTATAAAAGCCCACATAAATCTTTGAATCCTGAACAATGAGGGCATCGGGCTCATAAAAAGTAACCGTATTTGTTGAGGAATTCGTAAGGCTTGCAGTATAACCGGAATTTGTTTTTTCCAGTGTCAGCCTGTAGGCCGCATTGGGATAAGTATTGCTTGACCCCGGTCTTACAGTACTCCAGGTAGTCGCTGTCTGAACGGTGCCTTCATTTCCAAGGGAACTTGTGACACCGGTCCTGACAAAGGCCTGGGTTGTACCTCTGTATCCGCCCACTGCTACAACATTGGAAGAGAATATGGCGGAGTTTCCGTTCTGCCCGATGGCATCCCTTGCCATTAAACCAAAGGCCTCTTGATTATCCGGGGTAGGCTTGGCAAACTCAATGACCTTGATATCTGCCGACAGTACAAAGTTATCCTTGGTACCGTCGATTTCGGTGTAATAGAAGGATATACCGTCCTGAGCACCGGTAACTTTACCTCCTGTCGTGCCATCGGCATTGGAGCCTGCTTTCAGGAGGATGGAACCGTTTACCGTACCGGGCTCCGAAGGAGTGACCGTATTATTCGTCAGGCTTGTCGACTGTCCAAAAACTATAGACTTCCATGTGTAGGTAGTCTTTTCTCTTACCGTTACAGGGAAGCTGATCGGTGCAAATGCGGAGCTTGCCGGAGCTACAGTTATAGCATAGGTTCCGGGAGTGCTGCTGTTGAAAGCGGATGAATCAACGGTATAGTCCGCGGGATCCAGAACTTCTTTGTCCCCGTTGTCATATACCTTTGACACTTGAATTCCGGCTGGGTCAAAGGTATCTCCCACTGTATAAGTGGTTCTCGGGAGCTTGGTTACTTCTATTTTCGTTAATTTTTTTTCATTAACAGTCAAGAGCAAAGTGATTTCCTTGCCTTTATAAGAAATAACTACTGTTTTTTCCCCTTTTGTGGCAGTGTCAAAACCCGATGTACTTACCGTATATTCATTGGATTGAAGCATTACTTTTGAATCACTGTATAATGCACTCACTACCAACCCGCCGAGGTTTAATTTATCACCCAGATAATAGAGAGTTTTCGTTGGCTGGCGTGTGATTTCAATCCCTTGAAGCTCTGATGCCTTTACGGTTATTTTAAAGGTTGCTGTTTTTGTCGGGTCTGCGTTGAATGTTACAGTAATGGTCTTTTCTCCCGGTGTACTGCTGTCAAATCCCGAGAGGGTATATTCACTGGCTGTAAGCGCTCTGGTAACTCCGGAATTGTATACTGCTTCTACTACCATTCCTAATGTGTCAATGGGATCACCGAGGTAGTAGGTTGTTTTTGCCGGCGTGTATACGAGATGGATTCCTGTTAATACCAAAGGAAGTACATTGACTGTAAAGGCAGCTGTTTGTCCTCCATAACTGACGGTTACGGTTTGTTCTCCCGGCACATCCTTATTAAAGCCGGATACGATATAGTCATTTGCCGCAAGTGCTTTTGTGCTGCCGTCGGTGTAGGTGGCTGTTGCTCCCAAGCCGCTCAAATCCAGGTCCTGTCCTGCAAAATACTCCGTTTTTGCAGGTTGGCCGGTAATTGCAATATTGCTTACCTCTGTTACAAACTTAACATTCGAGAAAGTGACCTTTGTATTGCGTGCTGTGAAAAGGCCGAGGTAAACTGGAGAACCGGTAAATGAACTTGTTAAGCCTTCCAGAACCTTTGTGTCGGAACCGCAGCTAACCATAAATTTGTTATCACTTGTTTTAACAATACTCAGTGTGTAATCATTTCCTGCTTTTGGAATGGGAGCTGCTACATCAATTGCCGGAGATAAACTTGCACCTTTCCGGTAAAATGCCTGCATTTTCTGGTTCAATGCGCCCACTGCGACGAAATTGGATAGATGGCCTGCAGTGGAGCCATTGTCACCCACCGTGTTCCGAAGCATCAAACCAAATGAAACCTGGTTATTCGCGGTAACGCTGTCCACGTGCACTTGCGAGGTTAAATGAAATGGCTTGCTGACATCGATCTGCGTATAATAAAAGGCAATTCCGTCTGCAGTACTTGATATTTTACCTTTATCATTTTTACTTTCCAGTACTATATTATTTGAGCTAACCGTAGCCGTGTTGTCAGTTGTGTTCGTACTGCTCCCAAATACACGGAATTGCCATGACGGATAGTTTACAGGAGTAGATGTCACCACAGATGAGGATTTATTACTTCCGGCAATCCCTGTTACTTTAAAATTATAGGTACCGGTTTCCTTTGGAATATATGCATAAGTAAATTGTGCGACGGATTGAGAAGCCGTAGCATAGGTGTAGTTTACGACGGTTTGATAAGCTCCGCCGTCTTTTGAAACCTCAAGGATATAACCATTGGATGAATCGGCGGCGATGGCGTCACCATCCCATGAAAGGGCAATCCCGCCGCTGTTTGCTGTTGCAGTAAGATTGGATGGAACCGGAGCAGTCCCTGCTGCATCTGCCCGCACGTTTGCAGTAGGTACGCCACAAAATACGTTTACAAGCAGCAGTAAAGCCAATACCAGACTAAGCATTTTCTTTTTGTTCATCAAAACCTTTTCCCTTCTTTCATTGTGTTTTACTTCGGATGGATGTATAGGGGGATGTGAAAAAAGGTATTCTATAGGGTTTTCACATCTTCCTATAGATACTGCGCCCGGATCACCTCTCTTCCCGAATTGTTAAATGCAGCCAAAAGTGCCAAAGCTGCGCATATTCATCGTAATATTGCGGAAGGGAAGAAGTAAATAGACACAATTTTCACCGATATGTCATTATTTATTAAAACTAAAATCTTGATGTGATTTTTGAAATTTATTAATAAATTTAAGCTCTGTTATACAGTATGTCATGGAAAGATACAAAAGGGGTATGACGGTAAAGTCCCCTTAAAGGATAAGGGGACCATGAAAAGTGCAAGCAAATTAATTTGAGCTAATAATACTAAAATTAGAGTAAGGGTGATTTGAAATTTTGATACGGAATGAAAGATGCGTATTGAAAAAAAATTACAGAACGTATATAATTAAATATAACCTGTATAGACTTAAAACAAATAGAATGCTCGAATAGAAAAGGAGATTGATATATGGCTGTAATTGACAATGTTTTGCTAAAGCTGCGGGAAATGAAAGACAGTTTGACGCCTGCGGAAAAAAAGGTGGCCGAATATGTGCTGGCCTATCCGGAGGAAATCCCTCGTTATTCCGTTAAAAAGCTGGCAATGAAAAGTAAGACCAGTGATGCTTCTGTAGTCCGTTTATGCAAGACTTTAGGGTACGACGGGTACAGGCAGTTTATTGTCAGCATATCCGGGGAACTTGCGTCCCGGGGGTCGGAAGAGGGGGAGGAATATACGGATATTCAGCCTGGTGACGATCTGAATTTGATTATAAAAAATGTTTCTTTAAATAACTGCAGATCCATAGAAGATACATTAATGGTTATCGATAAGGCCAGTATAAAAAAGGCCGTGAAGCTTCTCAGCACGGCAAGAAGAATTAATTTTTACGGCATAGGAGCCTCCGGTCTGGTGTGTATGGATGCACAGCAAAAATTTATGCGTATCAATAAAATCTGTCATGCGTATACGGACGGACACTCGCAATTAACTTCTGCCAGTATGCTTACCAACGGGGATGTAGCCGTCGTTGTCTCCAACACGGGAAGCACTGTCGAGATCGTAGATACCGTAAAGCTCATCAAGGAAACCAATGCCTCCATCATTGCCATTACCCGTTATGGTAAAAGCATGTTATCGGCAAATGCTGATATCGTACTGTTCTTTTCCACTCCGGAGACAACCATACGCAGCGGAGCCATGGGTTCACGCATCGCAATGCTGAATATCGTAGATATACTTTTTTCCGGGGTGGCCAGTATGGAATATAAGACGATAAAAAAATATCTGGATAAGACCCACAATGTACTGCTGGACAAACATGTAAACTAAGACAAATTTCTATAGGCCAAGAGGAGGTTGAGAATATCAGATGTCTGAAACGTATCCTTTTGGCCTGTTTTATGGTTTCTTTTGAAATTTTATGTCAAATAATAATTACATAAAGAATTAAAATTTCAAAAAATTCTTGACTTTTTTATGGAATGTTATATAATCATTATGAAAAGAGTTTTTACTAAAGGAGAGTGAAAATATTACTTCACCTTTTATGCGGGTTCGCCAGGATATCCATGAAGGATATGGCAAAACCATAGAGTAAGTTGTATTTTCACAGTCCCTAAAGATCGATGAGAGACGCATTTCATCTATCATCTTATCATTCCTGCAGGGATGCCACGAAGCACCCGTAAAAAGACAAAGTAGTTCTTACATGACTGGATTTCTGGAATTAAATCAAAACATACTGAGGATATTTTTATACGTTAATAGGAAAGAGGTGCTTACAATGCCTGACATGCTCGTGAGGTTGTATGATTTGCCTGATTTCAGTGATCTACTCGGTGGATTAAAGAAGAAAGGGATTATTGTAAAACGTGCAATGGGGCCGGAAAAAATTCTGCTTGAAGAATGGTGTAGAAGTAATTTTACCGAACATGCTGCAGGTGAGGTTTCTGTCGGTATGTCAAGGTCGCCCGTAAGTGTATTTATTGCTGTCAAAGAAAATAAACCGATCGGATATGCATGTTACGATGCCACTGCAAAAGGCTTTTTTGGTCCTACAGGAGTATTGAAGGAGTATAGAGGCTTAGGGATCGGGAAGGCTCTCCTGTTTGCAACCCTGGCAGCCATGTATGAAGATGGATATGGTTACGCTATTATTGGAAGCGTGGGACCGAAGGAATTCTATGCAAAGAACTGCGGAGCGATTGAAATACCGGATAGTACCCCGGGAATTTATGCAAATATGATAAGAAGCAAAGAATAAAATAACCTTATGGGGGGGTTAACATTGGATACCTACCTGCACAATTTGACCACGGAAGAAGTAAATAAGGAAACACTGCATATTGACGAGTGCAGCACTGAAGACATACTACTGTTAATTAATGAGCAGGATACGCTTGTCCCTTTCGCTGTTCGGCGTGAAATACCTAATATCGCCCGGGCGGTAGATATGATCTATGCATCGCTGAAAAACGGCGGCAGAATGTTCTACATTGGCGCTGGAACTTCAGGACGCCTTGGTGTTTTGGATGCTTCCGAATGCCCGCCGACTTATGGCACGAATCCGGAACTGGTACAGGGAATTATTGCCGGAGGAGATGTCGCACTGCGTGTTGCGGTGGAGGGCGGTGAGGACGATGTCCATGCAGGAGCAAAGTTGATTGAGGATTACAACATTATCGGACGGGATGTAGTTGTGGGAATTACCGCAAGCGGAAGCGCTCCCTTTGTACTTGCTGCTATGGAAGCGGCGAGGGCAAAAGGTGCGGTTGCCATTGGAGTGGCGAACAACCGGGACTCTAAACTGTCAAAGGTTTGTGATGTATGTATAGCCCCTGTTGTGGGACCGGAGGTCATTATAGGCTCTACCCGAATGAAATCGGGTACAGCGCAGAAGCTTGTTCTAAACATGCTGACGACCAGTGTGATGATTAAACTCGGCAAGACCTATGGAAATTTGATGGTAGACCTGAAAGCGACGAATACAAAGCTGAATGACCGCGCAAAGCGTATCGTTTGCCACGCAACGGGTGTTGACTATGAAACTGCCGGGAAGTATCTTGAGAAAGTGAATGGCGACACAAAGCTTGCCATATTAATGATTATAACCCATCTGGAGGCAGAGCAGGGGAAGGAGTTACTGCAAAGGCATGGTGGACGTTTAAAGGAAGCCCTTGCAGCGGTGAATGGATAACATCATTTCAATTATGCAATTTCCCACCTACAGAGCCTTATGCCCTACCGGGCAATGGAAAATATATATTAATTACAAGGAGGGAACATCTCATGAAAAGAACCACCCGTATTTTATCGATGTTGTTAGCCGCACTAATGGTATTTACACTGTTTGCCGGCTGTACAAAAAAGAATGACTCGACTCCAAGCGGTACAGCGGCTCCAACCGCAACTGCACCCGGTCAGACTTCGACTTCTGCACCGGACAAAATAACTGTTATGGTTCCGCCCATTAGTGCAAATTTCCAAAAAGAAGTACCCAACTATGTAGCGGCTTTTCAGAAAAAGTACACAAACCTGACGATGGACGTAACTCCAGCAAGCTGGGAAGAGATGACACAAAAGCTGGATATCCAGGTAAATGCGGGTTCTCCACCGGATATAGCCTTCATGGGACAGGCAAACGGTGCCATATCCAAGTACTTATCCACGGGTATGATGCTGGATATCAGTAAAACACTGACCAAAGAGATGACCGATGATTTCGATGCCAATACCCTGCTCTACATGAAGAATGGAGAAGGTATGTATGGACTGCCTCTTTATATGGGTGTGCATTCCATTGGCGGAAATAAGGCATTTTTAGAAGAAGCTGGTATTGACTGGAAAACTGTTCAGCAAAAAGGATGGACCTTTGACCAGTTTAAAGAAATGGTCAAGAAGGGTGTAAAGAAGGACGGGAATACCACCCGCTATGGTTTCGTATATGCCTGCTCCGGCGTAACGGCTATGGACTTCCTTGAAATGCTCTGTATGAACGCAGGCATGCAAGCTGCTTTTGATAAGAATCTGAAGTATGCTTATACCGATCCCAATTACCTTGAAGTGCTCAAGTTCGTAAGATCCTTAATTGATGACGGCTCCATGCCGAAGGAATCCAACACCATTGACGCAGGTAAGCGTTGGAACATGATGCTTACAGGTCAGACCATGATTACCGGTAAGGGAATGCCTACCTTTGAGAATTCTGCAAAGCTCAATAATGCAAAGCTTGACGCGAAAGACGCTACTGCAGTAAAAGACAGTATCAAGGTTGACTATATTGAACTTCCGGCACCAACGTTGGGAAATAGCCCTCAGGTTGCAGGCGGCGGCGTTGACGGATACTTGACTTTCCGTCAGAGCAAAAATCCGACTCCGGAACATGTGAAAAATGTTGTTACTGCTACCTATTTCCTGTCTTCCGGTGAAGCAGCTGCCAAGGCCATCAATGAATTGTTCCTGGCACAAATCACAAAGACGGGCAGAGAAGCTTCCAAAAGCCTGAAAGTGGATATTGATCCTAACAACCTGGCTATGACTGCAAAACTTACCGCTATTGTATTTGAACCTCGCCCGGACATTACACCGGAATTGGGTGCAAAAGCAACAAAAATACGTGAGGAAGTAATCAAGCCTAAATTCCAGGCTCTTCTTGCAAACGAGATTACACCGCAAAAAATGTATGATGAAGTTAAGAAGGCTGCCATAGCAGAATTTGGCGAAAAAGGCGTGAAATAATTAGGTATATTAGATCCTTTGTTTGTATCCAACCCCACCCATCGTGGGGCTGGATACAACATTATTATACTGTAGTACTTCATGTCCTCTCTATATAGATATCCGTAGAAGTATAAATCAAAGGAGGGCTTATGAAAGTGGAGGTCAGTGCAAAAACACTAAAAAGTAAAAAAAGATTTCGGTTAAATGATGAATATATGTGGGGCTATATATTTATCGCCGTAGCAATGTTGGTATTTTTAGTTTTTACAGTATATCCACTCATCAGCGCATTTATTATCAGCTTTCAAAAATACAAGCCCCTGGGCTCTGAATGGGTCGGGCTTGACAACTATAAGGCATTGCTAAATGATAAGATTTTTGCCAAGTCACTGATGAACACTATTGTTTATACCATTGGCGCAGTGCCGGTAAACCTGTTTATTTCCTTTGTAATTGCATTATTGATGTATCCCCTTAAAAGCTGGTTACAGACCACATTCAAGGCGGTTTACTATCTTCCTGCCGTTGCATCCGGTGTTACCATGTCGCTGGTGTGGCTCTGGATCTTTGATCCGCTTCCTGCCGGTTTGCTCAATCGGTTGGTATCCATCCTCGGAATCCAAAACCAGAACTGGCTGGGCTCCACCAACACGGCCATGTTCTCCCTTTTGCTTATGACATGGCTTGGAAATCACGGTAAAAGTATTATTATCTATGTTGCCGCTTTGGGTGGTATACCCGATAGCCTCTTTGAGGTTGCAGACATGGAGGGTGCATCGTATTTTAAAAAGGTACGCTACATCATATTCCCGCTGCTCAAACCTACAACGCTGTTCCTTGCGGTAACGGGTGTAATCGGTTCCTTCCAGGTGTTTATGAATGCTTACCTGATGACCTCCGGCGGGCCGGATAATGCGACTACCATGATCGGTTTGTTGATTTTTAGAAATGCATTTACCTACTTTAACTTTGGCGTTGCATCTGCACAAGCTCTGGTATTGACTGTGATTATCGTGACCATTTCCGTTATCCAGTTTAAGTACCTTGGCGATGATGTTGAATATTAAACAGAAGGGGGAATCATTTGTGGCGTTAAAAACCTACAGCAAAAACAGGTTTCATAAAAACTTCCGAACAACCGCTACTGTAGTATTCCTGCTGTTATTTGCAGTGGCAACGTTGTTTCCCATTTACTTCATGATCATATCCGCCTTTGCGCCTCCGGTAGAAGCTGGGGCTGTTAGCTATGACATAATTCCACGCAGTTTTACTTTGGATTCATTTAAATTTTTCTTTAAATTCAATGAAAATTCGTATCGCTGGCTGTTAAATTCATTGTTTGTTTCCTCCATTATCATGTTTTCCAATGTGGTTTTTGCAGGAATGGCAGGATATGCATTTTCAAAGGTGAAGTTCCCGGGCAGGAATACACTGTTTTGGGTACTGCTCTGCACTATGATGGTGCCTTACCAGGTGGTACAGGTTCCGCTGTATATACTGGTGGTTAACATACTGAAAATGCAGGATACGTATAAAGCGCTGATTTTACCAGGACTATGCGGTGTGTATAATATATTCCTCATGAAGCAGTTTTTGTCCTCACTCCCTTATGAAATTATTGAGTCGGCGAAAATTGAAGGCTGCAACCAGGGCCGGATTTTTGTCAAAATTGTTGTGCCGCTATCGAAAACGGTACTGGCGGTTATGGCCATCCTCACCTTCATGGACAACTGGAATACCTTCTTTTGGCCGTTCCTTATTACAAAATCCATGAGCATGCAGACCATACAGGTAGGATTGTCCAACTTCCGTTTTGCAAACACCACCTATTTTGCACCCATGATGGCTGGGGCCACCATTGCCGCCCTGCCGATGTTTATCCTGTTCTTCTCCTTGCAGAAATACTTCTTGCAGGGTGTAACCGTAGGAGCGGTAAAAGGATGAGAAATAGGCTGGCGGAAATTATAAAAAAACCGGTCCGCCGTGTAGTTGGACTGATGTCGGGTACCTCAGTAGATGGAATTGATGCCGCTCTTATTGAGATTCAGAGGGAGGGTCCAGGGATAAAGGTACAATTGGTTGCCTTTGAAAATACACCCTATCCCGATGAAATCCGCCGGAAAATCTTTGGGTTGTTTAACCCACAGACCTCCACGGTGGATAAAATCGGGTACATGAATTTCCTTTTGGGAGAGTTGTATGCGGAGGCTGCATTATCCGTCATCAAAAAAGCCGGACTCACGGCAAAGGATGTGGATATCATCGGTTCCCACGGGCAAACCATTTACCATGCACCCCAGGTAGATGCACAAGACGGGTATCCAGTACGCTATACTTTCCAAATCGGGGAAGGCGCGGTCATCGCATGCCGTACCGGAATTCCCTGCGTGTCCGACTTTCGTGTTGCGGATATGGCTGCCGGAGGACAGGGAGCGCCCCTTGTGCCCTATACCGAATTTTTGCTCTACCGCAGACCCGATCAAACGGTACTGCTACAGAACATCGGTGGCATCGGAAATATTACGGTAATTCCCGCCGGGTGCACCGCTGCCCAGGTAGCTGCCTTTGACACGGGCCCCGGAAACATGGTGGTGGATGGGATGGTTGAAGTGATTTCCGGTGGGAAAATGCACATGGATATAGATGGCCGCATGGCCAGGTCCGGTAAGGTAAATCAAACACTCCTGAGCCTGCTTGCCGAGGACCCCTACTTTTACAAATTACCGCCTAAAACAACCGGGCGAGAGTATTTCGGCAGTGAATACGTAAACCGGATTTTTGAATATATGCAGCAAACGAAGATATCCAATGAAGATGGGATCGCAACAGCTACCTATTTAACCGCATGGTCCATTGCAGACGCATACGGTCGGTTTATCAAGGAGAATTGCCCGGCAGACCGTTTGATTATCGGAGGTGGGGGAAGCTATAACCCGGTTTTGGTAGATTTTATCCGCCGGGAGATGGATCGGTATGGAGTACAGACCTTCACACAGGAGGAAATCGGTTTCAGCAGCGACGCGAAAGAGGCCATTGCCTTTGCCATACTTGCCGATTGTACAATTTTCGGTGAACCGAATAATTTACCCGGTGTGACCGGTGCCCAGACGCCGGCGGTAATGGGGAAAATTTCGTTATAAAGAGGTGTTCCTATGATTGTTCCTTTTGAAACGGGATATGTCGATGGAATTATAAAACTATGGAATGGCTCCTTGGTCAAAGAGGGATACAAGGAGCTTACATCCCAAAGCTTTGAAGATATATTTGAAAAAAATAAATACTTTTCGCCCGAAAATACCTTTGTACGTGTGGATAACGGAGAAGTGACCGGGTTTGCCTGCGGCTGTACCGGTGATGATTTACCCCGGGGAGAGGCTTCCGGCTATATCACATGCATCGTTCTTGCACCGGGGTATCAGACGATGGAAAACTTTACAGAGCTTTTGTGTTTGTTGGAACAGGCCTTTAAAGCCCAGGGAAAGCAAACTGCAGAGGTGCTTTTTTTTAATCCTATGATGCTTCCATGGTATATACCGGGTACAGCCGGGCATGAGCATAACAATGCCCCCGGTGCACCGGTAGGTAGTTTTTTTCACGCGGGGCTGCTGGAAAACGGGTACAGGGAACGTACCCGTGAGGCTGCCATGTATCTTTCCCTGAACAGCTTTTCCATGCCGGAGGATATCATAGCAAAAGAGCAGGCGGCCGCTGGGATGGGGTATGAGGTTTCACTGTTTGATGAAACCCGGCATTTTGGCATTACTGAAATGCTGAACGGGTTGGAGAACTCGCTGTGGCAGCGGGAAATTTCCGATTGTACTGCACGGGGAATACCCGTGGTTATTGCAGCAAAGGATGGACGCGCTGCCGGGTTTGCCGGGCCGGTCATATGCCAGCCTTCCGGGAGAGGATATTTTACCGGAATTGGTGTTCACCCGGAGCACGAGGGCAAGGGATTGGGCAGCATTTTGTTTTTTAAACTCTGTCAGGCGTTTAAGGATATCGGTACAGCCTACATGTCCCTTTATACAGGAGCGGAAAATCCAGCGATAAAAATATATAAAAAGGCGGGTTTCACTGTCGTTCGGGAATTTGCCGTCATGAGGAAGGAGCTGTAACCATGCAGGATAAAAAATTAACAATACTTGCCATTGGTGCGCACATCGGCGACATGGAGCTGACGGCCGGGGGCGTACTGGCAACGCATTCCCTAAAAGGGGATTCCATTGTAACACTTGCCTTAACCGCAGGGGAGAAGGGGGCACCTGCCGGTCGGGATGTACAGGATTACCGTGCACAGAAGGTGCGGGAGGCTGAAACCTTTGCAGCAATGCTGGGTGGGCGTTCCATTGTTTTTGACTATCCCGATGGAGAACTGCCGGACAATGATGAGGTGCGTTTTAAAGTGTGTGATGTCATTCGGGAAGTTCAGCCCAATGTAATCATTACTCATTTTAAAAACAGTATGCACAAAGACCATATGAACACCCACAAAATTGTCACGGATGCAAGGTTTTACGCAGGAAACCCCTTCTTTGAACGGAAACATCCTCCTTATTTTGCACCCAAACTATATTTTGCAGAAAACTGGGAGGATGCGGTGGACTTCAAGCCCTACTTGTACATCGATGTAACCGAGGGCTTTGAACTCTGGCAAAAGGCTGCGGCAACCCACTGGTTTGTCACTGGCAGCAAATTCTTCCCCTACCTGGAATATTATAATCATTTGAGCCGCGTGCGGGGCATTGAAGCCCGCCGGGGACGCGCGCAGTGCTTTGCAATTCCACCGGAAACCATGAAGGAAGTCCGGGAAAGTTTGTAGAATAGAATAGCTACAGGAGGAAAGGGGTGAGTCCCATGGTAGCAAACGGCATTGATTGCATCGATAAGTATGAAGATTGGTTCAAAGGCAGGCGGATCGGGTTGATCACATCACCGTCCGGCGTAAACCGGCAGTTGGAATCCACCATAAGCATTTTGCACCGGAAATTCGGGCTGTCTGCCCTGTACTCGCCGGAGCATGGGGTGAGAGGCGACCGGGAAGCCGGGGCTGTTGTGGATAACTACATTGATTCCTACATAAATGTACCGGTGTACAGCCTGTACCGCAAGGATTCAAAACGGTTTACACGAGAAATGCTGGAAGGCGTGGACACGGTCGTTTATGACATGCAGGATGTGGGGACACGGTACTATACATTTATTTACTCCATGCTGTACGCCATGGAGGATTGTGCCAGATACGGCAAGGAATTTATCGTACTGGACCGCATAAATCCTCTGGGCGGAACCGTAGTGGAGGGGAATATCCTGCAGGACGGCTACCGTTCCTTTGTCGGCGGGTATTTGCTATGCATGCGTTACGGTCTGACCATAGGGGAATTTGCAACCATGGCAAAGGCAGAAGCCGGTGGTACCTATGACCTGAAAGTTGTGCGCTGTGAAGGCTGGCAGCGGGATATGCTCTTTCAGGATACCGGGTGCCTATGGGTTATGCCGTCCATGGGAATCTGTTCACCGGATACGGCATTATTATATCCGGGAATGTGTCTCTTCGAGGGGACCAATCTATCGGAAGGACGTGGAACCACACGGCCTTTTGAGATCATGGGGGCACCGTTTATTGATGCGCAGTGCCTAGCAGATTCCATGAACAGGAAAGGCATACCGGGCGTAGTCTTCCGGCCGGTACACTTTACTCCGTATACCTCAAAGTACAAAGGCGAACTGTGCCACGGGGTGCAGGTGCATGTGGTGAATCCGCGGGAGGTTCGTTCCGTTACGGTAGGAGTTTCTCTTCTGTATGAGATTCATGCCGCCTATCCGGAACAATTGGAATTCCTGCCGCCTCACAAAGAGGACTCACGGCCCTTTATGGATTTGCTCGCAGGCAATGACAGGCTGCGGGGCTTCCCTGTAAGCCAGCAGGAACTGCTGGAAAGCTATGCCGCGGATGCAGCGGTATTTACCGAAAGAAAACAACAATATCACTTATATTAGGATGCCGCTAAAGAATTACTTATACTTTTTTGCGGGCCCTTTATGGCATCCATACAGGGTGTAGCAAAACAATAGTAGAAGTTATTCTTTAGCAAATCGAACAGGAAAGCAGGGGGAAATATGACGCTGCGCCAGAAAATTGGACAATTAATTTTTACAGGTTTCCCGTCCACAACTCCGAGCCAGGAATTTATCCGGCTGGTGGAGGAATACAAGGTAGGGAATGTAATTCTGTTTTCTTATAACATCACCAGCGCACCACAGGTGCGGCAGCTTTGCGCGGATCTGCAAAGGCTCGTCGGTGAACATACCGGAAATCCTGCCTTTATTTCGGTAGATCAGGAGGGTGGAATGGTGGTACGCCTTCCCCGGGATTGTACAAACGTTCCCGGAGCCATGGCGGTAGCCGCCACCAATGAACCGAAAAATGCCCATATTGCAGGCGAAATAACAGGACGGGAACTGTCTGCCCTGGGGATCAATATAAACCTGGCACCCACCGTGGATGTAAACAGCAATCCTGCAAATCCCGTAATCGGTGTTCGTTCCTATGGTGACAATCCCCAGGATGTATCCACCTATGGTATCGAGATGATGCGCGGTTTGAACAGCGGCGGCGTGATGGCGGTACTGAAGCACTTTCCGGGACACGGGGACACGGCTGTAGATTCCCATTTGGCTTTGCCCAAAGTGGATAAATCCCTGGAAGAGTTGGAGCAAACCCATCTTTTGCCCTTTCAAAATGCCATAAACAATGGGGCGGAAGCTGTAATGACCTCCCATATTTTATTTCCGCAGATTGAGAAGGAAAACAAGCCGGCAACCTTGTCAAAAACCATTATTACGGGTCTGCTGAAGGAACGTTTGGGATTTAAGGGATTGGTGTTGACTGACTGCCTGGAGATGAATGCCATCAAAGAGCATTATGGTACGGCCAGGGGGGCCCTCGAAGCGATAAAAGCCGGTGCGGATATGGTATTTATTTCTCATAGTGCCGATGTGGTGGAAGAAGCGGTGAAGCTTATGGAAGCGGCGGTAAACTCCGGTGAATTGTCAATGGAACGGCTGGAAGAAGCGCAAGCCAAGGTGTTGCAGTATAAGGCAAAATATGCCTGGAATAGCAATACGGACATGGATTTGTCTGTCGTCGGCTGCACAGCGCATCGTACCGAAGCCGCCCGTATCAGCAGTGCCAGTATTGCACTGGTGCGTGACAAGCGCAAACAACTGCCTGTGTCGTGTGAGAATCTATTGTTTGTCGGCTGCCATGCCAGCCATATTACCAATGTAATGAGCCTCATCGACAAAGGCTTTAATTTCCCGGAATTCATGGCTGAAAAACTCGGGGGTGAGGGTCTGCTCATCGGTACGGCACCGGAGCCGGAGGATATGGAGCGGGTACTGTCTGCCGCGAAAGGGAAGGATACCGTAGTGTTCGGTACCTATAACGGACACCTGTTTAAAGGCCAGCTTGAAATCCTTAACAGGCTTTGCAGGGAGCATGACAACGTTATTGCCGTCGCCCTGCGCAATCCCTATGACATCGGAGCCATAGACGAGCAGGTGGCAGCCATTGCAACGTATGAATACACTCCACTTTCCCTTGAAACGCTGGTGAAAGTGTTAAAGGGTGAAATACCCGCCACCGGTAAGGTTTGTGTGAAAATATAAAGGGTTATTATGCAGTGACAAGGTTTGAGAGGGGAGAGGCAAATGAGCGGATATATTTTAGGCATCGATGGCGGAGGTACAAAAACGGCTGTTTGTGTGGCGGATTTACACGGCAAAGTGCTGTTGACGTTTGAAACCGGTGCAATCAACATTAATGGTGAGTCGGAGGAGAATGTCAGGGCAAACCTGTGGAGGATTTTTTCAGAGGCAGGTACACGCTTTGGAGGCCTTAAATCCTGCAAAGCAGTGTGTATCGGTGCTGCAGGCATAAGCAACCAGAAGGCAAGGCATATGCTGGAAAATACGGTTCGTGAAACCGGATATACCGGAAAACTGCTCATCACCGGCGACCATCAAACTGCACTGTATGGAGCTCTGGGAATCCCGACCGGAATCATCCTTATCGCCGGGACGGGTTCCATTTGCTACGGAAAAAACAGTGCCGGGGAAGAACACCGGACAGGGGGATACGGATATCTGATCGATGATGAAGGCAGCGGGTATGCTATTGGACGTGATATTCTTACAGCCGTGGTACGGGCCCATGACGGGCGGGGAGAAAAAACGCTGCTAACCCAAAAGGTGTTTAACCAATTGGAGGTATCCTCCATCGGGGAGATCATCGGATTTCTATACCACAAAGACACAAATAAGCGTGACATTGCCGCTCTTGCCCCTATCCTTGCGCAAGCCTATGCGGAGGGTGATGGGGTGGCTGGAAAAATAGTTCAGAAGTGCTGTCGGGAGCTGGTACAGCTTATTGGGCCGATTGTAGAACGATTAGGGCTCGATAACTGTGCATTGGCCATGGCAGGCAGCATTTTGCAGAAGGATGAGAATATTCGTACTGGCTTTATGGCCGGAGTTGCGGTGAAATATCCGGCAATACTGTGCAAAACTCCAGAAAACGATGCATCCTATGGTGCTGTATTGATGGCTTTGGAATGCATAAACCCTAAAGTTTCTTTATAGCACTTCTTTAGCAAGTGAAGTAATAATGTAATACTCCCTCCGTCAGCTTCGCTGCCACCTCCCTCGGAGAGGGAGGCACTTCTTCAAAGGCTCTTAAAGTCCCCCTCTCCGAGGGGGATGTCACGGAGTGACAGGGGAGTAAGTTCCTCAAATTTCAACATTTATCAAATACATTTCTTACAAAAGAACCGGATTTCTATGTTCTAACAATCGAAAAATTATATGAATTCTACGGATTTACTATTTTAACTTTTCCTACATATTCAACACGCAAGGTTTACAAACAATTTGATTAATTAAAGCGGTATTTGCAGCTTTAACCCTCACCCTCCAACTCCTTCTCCCAAAATTGGTAGAGGGAGAGAATGGAAACGGAACCGATTTCCCCTTCTACCAAGCTTGGGAGAAGGGGCAGGGGATGAGGGTTGGGCCTGCAAAGTATTACTGGATCAGTGTCTTAGTCGTCTTGAACCACTGTGATTAAATTCCAATACCCATAACACATGCGCGTCCAGTCCAAATTTTAAATAAATTTCAGCAAGGAGGAAGTGAATAATGAGAGTACTTTACAAAAGGTTGAAACCAATGATAAGTATCGTACTGATTTTCGGCATGCTGCTTTCCCTGATTCCCGGTACGGTCTATGCGGCTGTAAACCCCTGGGATCCTTATGCTCCGTATGTACCCCCCCTTCCACAGCCGGACAAACGTGAAATGCGCGCTACCTGGATCGTGACGGCCTACAGCTCAGACTGGCCGAAAACCAAGATCAGCAGCCCGGGAGATACTGCCGGAATTGAAAAACAAAAGCAGGAACTCATTGCCATACTGGACAGAGCTGTGGCCCTGAACCTGAATGCGGTGATGTTTCAAGTCCGTCCGGCAGCGGATGCCATGTACAGGTCGGACCTGGTGCCGTGGTCAGGCTATTTGAGCGGTGGCTCCTGTGCCAATGCAGGTGTAGACCCCGGCTATGACCCGCTTCAATTCGCTATCGAGGAAGCCCATAAACGCGGCCTTGAACTGCATGCGTGGTGCAACCCGTACCGTGCGGCAACCGCCATATCGGATGCAGATGTAAATGTGCTGAAAAATGTGGATAAGAGCCTGTTCAAAGAGCATCCCGAATGGGTGAAGAAAGCTGCGGACGGTGTATATGTGGCGGACCCCGGAATTCCGGAGGTGCAGCAGTGGGTAGAGGCTTCCGTAATGGAAATCGTCAAGAACTATGATGTGGATGGTGTACACTTTGACGACTATTTCTATCACGAGACGGTTCTCAATGACTATGACGATGCTGCCACCTTTGCACAGTACGGTGCAGGCTTTAATGATAAGGGAGACTGGCGACGTAACAATGTGACTGCACTAATTCAGGAATTGTCCCGTCAGATCCGGGCGGAAAAGCCCTGGGTAAAGTTTGGTATAAGCCCTGCCGGTGTCTGGGGCAATAAAAAGGACGGACATCCGGACGGCTCCAATACTTCTGCCGGGGGACCTAACTATGACAGAGCCTTTGCCGATACCCGCAGGTGGGCGAATGAAGGCACCATCGACTATATTTGCCCGCAGATTTACTGGTCCTTCGGCCTGGAAGCTGCTCCCTACGGAGAAATAGCCACCTGGTGGGCAAACAACATTACAAATCCAAATACACAGCTCTATATCGGCATGGCGCTTTATAAGGCCAACAGCAATTCCGATCCCTATTGGATGGAAGGACAGGGAGCTCCTGAACTGGAGCGGCAGCTAAGGTTCAATGCCAACCATCCCAATATCGACGGTTCTTTCCTGTACCAGAGTTCAAACCTCTCCAGTGTGACTCAGGCCGCGGCTGTAAACAGTATAAAGGCCAACTGGCCGAGCAAGGCACTGGTTCCGGCGTACACCTGGAAAAATAGTGTAGCTCCTGCAATGCCCACAACCCATGCTCCCACTGCCGTACAGGGAGGGGTACAGGTAACCTGGAGCGATAATAACACAAACAATGCAACCATGTATTATGCCATTTATCGTTTCGGTGCCGGCGAAAACGTAAATGTAAATGATGCCACCAAGCTCATTGCAACAGTGGGAAAAGCTGTCATGAGCTATATTGACACAGGTGCTGCGGATCCGGCACAGGTGAAGTATGTTGTAACGGCTCTGGACCGGCTGCACAACGAGAGCGTACCCGGCGCAGCAACTCCTGTAACGTCTCAACCCGTACAGGTGACCACTGCAAGAGGAACGGATCCCTTGCTGCCGCCTTCGGTGACTGTTGGCCTGAGTGACAACAGTACAGCCAATATGATGGTCAAATGGGAAGCCGTACCTCCTGAAAGATTCGCGGTCAATGGAAGCTTTACCGTGAAGGGCCAGGTGGTAAATTCCGCTCTCACTGCCACGGCTGCTGTGACTGTAATAGACCGGCAGGTTGCCTATGCCTACCCGGTAAAGGTAACTACTTTCAAAGGGACGGCACCGGTGCTTCCTACAGAAGTGAATGCAATTTATACGGACCACACTCCTGCCGTTCTCGGTGTATCCTGGGATGCACTGGACCCTGCCAGCTATGGAGAGGTAGGGATGTTCTTTGCAAATGGTACGGTTTCCGGAAGCTCCACCCGGGTACAGGTTGCTGTGGTAGTGGTACCGAATATAACAGGAATTACACCGGTCGCCGTCAGTACCATGGCAACGGTTAAGCCTGTGCTGCCGGATACGGTAGCGGTTATTTATTCCGATAATACAACGGCAAACGTGCCTGTTACATGGGACAGTATTCCTGCCGCAAGCTATGCTGCTGTAGGCAGCTTTACCGTAAATGGTACGGTTGCAGGGACAGCGCTAAAGGCGGTTGCAAATATCACTGTTACACCCTTTGTTACACCGACGGGCGTGGCTCCGGTTTCTGTTGTAACGGGGATCGGTGCGGCTCCGAAGCTGCCTGCCAATGTTACAGTTACCTACAGTGACAACTCGACGGTATCCCGTCCCGTTACCTGGGAAACGGTTGACCCTGTTTTATATTCCTATACCCACCGGTTCAAAGTAAACGGTACCGTGGACGGTGTGAATCTCGCTGCAACTGCGACGGTTGAGGTAGCTGCCGTAATCACCATCGATAACTATGAGGATGCAGGCGGCGGTAAAAGCATGGTGGAATGGACCGGAGCAAGTCAAACCAGTCCTACGGGAACTCCTCCGAAATTAAGCTATAATACCGATCCGGTGTTTGTAAAAAGTGGAAGCCGCTCCTTGAAGATGGAGTACAACTTTACCGGCACCGCAGGAACAGCAAGTGCCTATGCCAGTCCTGTAACAGCCATCAAATTTGAGGTTGGGAGGGTTCCGAAAAAGATCGGCCTGTGGATCTATGGAGACGGACAAATCCTATATGATGTTCGTATTGCAATGAACACAATAGGCACCGGATACGCTCCGGTAGTAAGCCTGGGTAAGCTGAATTTTACCGGCTGGAAATACGTAGAAGCCGCAGTGCCAAGCTCATTTTTTACGCCTACCCCCAAAGACCTGTACATAACCTTTGTCCCCGGACTTGTTTCAACCAGTCACCGGATTAAGAGCACGATATACATTGATGACCTCGTTGCCGTATATGGTACGGAAACTATAAATTTTGATGAAATTGACGCTGCCATCACCCGTGCGCAGTCCGTCTATGATGCTGCAGTAGCAGGTACTGCCCATGGCAATTATCCGGCCCCGGCAAAAAACGGCCTGCAAAATGCTATAGATGCAGCAGTAAGCGTGAAAACAAACCCTGCTTCCAGGCTGACAGACATTTATGCGGCGACAGATCTCTTGAATGCAGAGGTGGAAGCATTTACGGCTACAAAAATTGCTGCAGGCCATCCTCCTGCTCTTGATAAAACCGGACTCATTGCCGCTATAGCAACAGCCAAGGCCAAGCTCATCGGAGTGACGGAAGGAACACAGGGCGGACAATACCCGGCAGGATCGGTGGCAACTCTCACCGCTGCCGTTACAACCGCACAAGCAGTGCAAAACAGCAGCGTACAGGAAGAAATCACCCAGGCGCAAAGCACGCTTATGGAAGCTATAAAAACCTTCATGGAGGCACAAATCCCTCTGGTTGATAAACCCGGTCTAAAGGCTGTCATCGATGCAGCTCAGGCTAAGTGCGATGCGGCCGTAGAGGGAGAGAAGCCCGGGCAGTACCCTGTGGGAGCAAAAGCGACTTTGCAGGCGGCCATTCATATGGCAACGGCGATATTTGCAAATGCAGGTGCCACCAAGGAGGAAGTGGATATGGCAAAAAACGATCTTGCAGCGGCTGTCACCGCTTTTGACAGCAGGAAGGTTCCACCTTTGGTTCTTACTGTACTGAATGCGGAAATTGACCGTGCACAAAGCCTGTACGATGCAGCGGTGGAAGGTACAAACCCCGGACAGTATAATCCAGGAGCAAAAACGGCATTACAAGCCGCCATTCATACGGCAATCAGTGCAAAAACCAATACAGAGGCAACCCAGGCTGATATAGACAGCGCAGTTTCCGCGCTTACTGCAGCCATACAAGTTTTTGACAGCCAAATGGTTCCTCTGGCTGTCGACAAAACTGTGCTTACTGCCGCCATTGCCGATGCGCAAAACAAGGTAAGCAAGACCTCTGTGGGTACCCTGGGTGGAAAGTACCCTCAAGCTGCAAGGGCCACGGTGGAGGCCGCCATCGCAGCGGCGCAGGCTGTGGCAGTAAATATCCGCTCAACCCAAAGTCAGGTTGATTCGGCCGTAGGGACGCTAAATACAGCCGTAGCCACGTACCTGGGTACAAGAATTGCGGCCCCCTGGGACCCGTATTCCAGCTTTATTCCGGAGAATACTCCGATCGAAAAACGTCACCTGCGTGCTACCTGGGTGAGCACGGTTATCAACCTAGATTGGCCTTCAAAGGCTTCACTTGCCATCACCGATCCGACTGAGCGTGTGAAAGTACAGAAAGAAGAGTTGGTAAAAATACTGGATGAAGCCGCAGCAATGAACTGCAACGCGGTCATGTTTCAGGTCCGGCCCACTTCCGACGCTTTCTATAAATCGGAGATCGCCCCGTGGTCCTACTTCCTGACAGGGAGTGTAAATGGAGACCCCGGCTATGATCCACTAGAATTTGCTGTTGAAGAGGCTCATAAGCGCAACATTGAGCTTCACGCATGGTTTAACCCCTATCGTGTATCCATGCCTGCTTCCTTCTATGGGAAGAGCAATCTGGATGGAGTAAAGGCCATGCTGAGTGTCGAGCCAAAGAGTATTTACAGCAAGCATCCCGAGTGGGTTAAGATCGCCCAGAACAGGCTTGTACTTGATCCGGGCATACCGGAAGCGCGCACCTATGTCGAGGACTGCATCATGGAAGTGGTGAACAAGTATGATATCGATGGAGTACACTTTGATGATTACTTCTATGTAGGAACCACCGGCGGCAGCGATGGAATCAACGATACCGCTACTTTTGCAGCGTATGGTGCGGGTTTTTCCGACATCAAGGACTGGCGGAGAAATAACACCTACCTGTTGGTAAAGGAACTGTCGGATAAGATCAGAGCCTCCAAATCATGGGTTAAGTTCGGAATTAGTCCTGCCGGCGTATGGGCAAACCAGAAAGACGGATACCCGGAAGGCTCGCCTACGGCAGCAGGTATACCCAACTACAGCCATGCCTATGCCGATACCCGGAGGTGGGTACTGGAGGAAATCATTGACTATATCTGCCCACAGATTTATTGGACCTTCGGTAACAGTTCCGCAGGGTTTGGTGTAGTTGCAGACTGGTGGGCGGATTTGCTGGATGCACACCCGAATATTCATACGCAGTTGTATATCGGTGAGGGTATTTACTGGCTGGACCCTGCCGAAGGTGCTGCAGATCCTTACTGGTTAAACGGAGAGGGTGTTCACGAACTGGAAAGGCAGCTCAAGTATAATATTGCACGGCCCAGCATCACGGGGACTGTTCTATTCCGGCACAATGAGCTGCGACTACCGCAGCTTCAGGAGTTTTCCAACCTCTTGAAAAACGACCTGTGGAAAACAAAGGCCCTTGTACCTGCAATGCCTTTCAAGGGAGGGATAGCTCCGGTAGCACCGATGCTTTCCAGTGTGAGGGCAAAAGATGCCGGTGCCACCTTGAAATGGACGGACAACGACCCTAAGACATCCTATTTTGCTATTTACCGTTTTGGTGAAAACGATGTTGTAAATATCAATGATGCGAGATACTTGATAGCTACAGTCCTCAAAGCGGCTAACGGTCCCCAGACCTTTGTCGATGCAGCAAACAAGTCGGGCTCCGGTAAATATGTTATAACGGCTCTCAACAGGCTCCATGATGAAAGCCCGATGTCGGAAGCAGTGAGAGTAACTCCGGTCCCTGTGGTTGACAAACAAGCACTGAACGCTGCAATCGCCATAGCGGGCAGTCTGGTTGAAAGTGATTACACACAGGCTACCTGGACGGGATTCACAGCAACGCTGGGGACAGCTAGGGGCGTGGCTGCAAATGAAGATGCTACACAGGAGGATGTGAATGATGCATTGGCAGCTTTGAATCAGGCCATACATTCCTTAAAGCCGGCCATTGAGTCCATAGCGCCTGAATATGTTGCTACGGTAGCCGGAATGGCTCCTACACTCCCGGGCAAGGTATCTGTGACCTATACGGACGGAGGCACGGGCCGGATCGTGGTAATGTGGGAGGGTATCGAAGCTGGAAAATATGCACAGGAGGGAAGCTTTACCGTATTAGGTTCCGTTTATGAATCCGATATAAAGGCGGTAGCAAACGTAAAGGTATATCCTGCTCCCTCATTCGGCCTTGAGGTAAATGGAAGGGTCGTTTCGGATCAGGGCTCCTTTGAGGACTATTTACCGTTAACACTTAAAGTTTGGAATAACTCGCCCGATTTGGTAGCAACGAAGGTTGTTGCTATGGGTTCGGTTATCCCTATTGATTCCGCTTCCTTTACGACAAATTTTGATATGGCGGGTAAGACTGGAACCTGGACAGTTTCTTGCAGTGTCTATGACAAAGCAGGGAATAAACTGGAGAACACCGTACGGTTTACTGTGACTACCAGTATAAACTCCATGCGGCAAATTATTGACAGGTATGGAAAGGCTGGAGAAATCAAGGGACCCTTATTAACTCAAGTTACAAACAGCCTGGACCAGGCGGAGAAGTTTATCAATAAAAACAAGCCTGACCAGGCAGCAAAGCATATGGAGGATTTAATAAAGCATTTAAATAATAAGGCACATGCGGATAAGATAAGTGCAAAAGCCAAAGAAGTCTTGGTGAATGATGCAAACTACTTAATTCAAGTCTGGAGCCAGGAATAACGTGTCGGTATAGTAGATGGGGCTGTCGCAAAATGCGGATTGCCCCTTTTTTCAATGTTCATAAATATATAGAGTTGTCCCTCCTGTCTCCGAATACGTTTTATTCCAAAGGACACTTATTACAATATAGTTACATTTCGTAAAAGATGTACAATTTTAATTAAGTTTATAATATAATGGGCTTTGTGGGAAATTTTGTATGGAGGTAGACGCATGAAGGCTCAAAAGATAATAACTTTGATAATGGCAGGTACCCTTGCCCTTACACCGGTAGTATCCGCGTATGCGGCCAGTGAAACAGTAATTGTGAAGGCATTGTCATCTGCAGGTTCAGTTGATGAGAGCAATGCAAAAATTTCAAAAGAAAAAGCGAAGGAAGCAGCTTTAAAAACTCTTAAGGATTCCTTTGGGGTAGAAATCGACGAAAAAAAATTTGAAAGCAGGGTTGAATTGCGGCAGGATTATGAATTCCGGCAAAGATACGTCTGGCAGATTACCTTTTACCAAAACAATAGTGATAAAAATGTAAACCATAATGTTGGGGTGGACGCGAATACGGGGAAGATTATCAGTGTGGACAGCAGTAAGTATGAGTATAGGCGGCAGCCTACAGTCTCTAAAATTACGGAAGACCAGGCAAAAACCGAAGCGGACAACTTTGTAAAAAAGGTGAATGCAAAGGAATATGGGCAGCTTAAGCTCATGGACAATCCTGGAAACTATTCTATTTATAAGGGGAATTATCCGCTCAGCTATACCTTTCGATATGTACAAATCATTAACGGTATCGAGTTTGAGAGAAACATGATCACGGTGGGGGTTGACGGAGTAACCGGAAAGGTAACATCCTATAACTATAGATGGCATGACGAGTTAAGTATACCGGATGCCCAGGGCGCTATCACAAAGGCAAAGGCGGAAGAGTTGTTCAAAAATGAGGCCGATCTATCCTTTAGATACATATCGTTTAGAAATAAATACGATTACAATGGATCGGTCAAGAATGTGAAACTGGTATACGGTCCTGAATTTCCGAATGGGTTTCAGTTGGATGCTAAAGAAGGCAAATTCATTAACTGGAACGGAAGTGTGAATGAAGTTCTGGAGAGTAAGGATATTAAGCCTGAAGAGAAGGACGCTCTGTCTAAAAGCGTTAAGGCTTCGGAAAAGCATGAAAAGGAAATTGATGACAATAGAGCATCATCGGTTGTAAAAGAGCAATTGAAAGCACTTATTGGGGATAGTTATGAAATCGATACCCTGCGATATATAGAAAGCGATAATTACTGGGAGAACAGCGGCAGGAAAGTATGGTCGGCTAACTTCTATAAGAAGGAAGGCGATGTTAGAAGGCCGCAAGACGGCGGACAAATAACGATTGACGCTTTAACGGAAGAAATTGTCTCATTAAATCAGCACTATTTTTATGAGGGAATGGATGACTCCAAATTTGAGCCTGCCTTAACCTGGGAGCAAGCTTATGGAAAGGCGATCGAAATCATTGCAAAATATTATCCCAACAGACTGAAGGATGTTAAAACGGAGCAGAAGCATATTAAGAACCAGTATGTAGTAAACGGCAAGGATATGGGAGAGAGGATGTATTATTTTACATTCCCCAGGATTGTAAACGGTATTCCGTACACGGATAACAATATATCGATTAGATTTGATGCTAAAACGGGGCTGGTAAGAGAACTAAGATATGTCTGGAACGACGAACTGCAATTTCCTGACACCAAGGGCAGTATAACCAGGGAAGATGCCCTGGAAACTTTCTTTGAATATAATAAACCGGAACTCATTTATACCCTTATTAACAAGAGCAAAGATTATAACAAGCCGGAGATGGAGGCAAAATTAGTATATACCTTGAGATCTCCAGAGCGGATTACTATGCCTATGGGAACCATCGATGCGTTTACGGGTAAATATGTTGACTATACAGGGGAAGAAATGATGGACAAGGAAGATGGATTCAAGGAGAAAATCAAAGGTCTTTGGGCGGAAAAGGAACTGGAGATTCTTGCTTTCCATGGGATCGTAGAAACAAAGGATTTCAAGCCGGATAAAGAAATTACAAGGCTCGAGGCTTTAAAAATGCTGATAAACGCGAAGGGATACCGGCCCGATATGATCCGGGGATCAGATGCACTTAAATTTAGCAATATCTCAAAAGATGATGCAAATTATAAATATCTGCAGATGGCCGTTAATTATGGAATTATTGAGGATAAGGAAGGCCCATTTGAAGGAGAAGCGGTCCTGACAAGGGAACAAATGGCAGAAATGCTTGTCAAGCTCCTTCAATATGAAAAGCTGGCAAAGGCGAGAGCAATATTTACCCTTACCTTCAGCGATGTTGGGGATATAAGTGAAGACAAATACGGGTTTGTAGCTATCGGAAAAGGTCTTGGAATATTGGAAGGCAATGACGGAAAATTCAGACCGAAAGATAAGGTAACAATGGCTGAATTTGCAGTTGCCGTTTATAAAGCACTTGAAAATATAAGAAACACAAACTACTAAGGGAGAGTGAGAATATTACTTCCACTAAAAATACTTTAGTGAGGTAGTATTGGCGCCATCAAGTTGGGGTGACAGGCTGTGTGGAGAAAACATGCCCGTCACCCCGATTTTTTTGGAACGTATATTGTTGTATTGGTTGCTATATCGATGAATACTTAAGATAGAAGTACCTAAACTAAAAAAAAGCAAGATAATGAGAATTTTCATCTCTCAGCCTTTTACTTGGAGGTAAACTATTTACTATAGATTAACTGCTTCCTGCTGTTGAAAAAGCTCCTGTAGGACAGATAACAGGCAATAAAGGAAGAGATGGAAGTCGTGGAAAGCAGCATAAACGTAACCATGATTTGATATTTGATGGCTTGCACAGGGGACGTTCCAGCCAGGATTAATCCCGTCATCATACCGGGAAGAGATACAATACCCAAGGTTTTTGCCGAGTCGATGGTTGGAAGCATTCCTGTTTTTATGGAATCCCGGATAATCTCAATGGAGGAAGGTAGTAGATCGGCGCCTAAGGAAAGCTTTGTCTCCACTTCTTCCTTTTTATTCTTAAAGTCAGAGGCAATTTGCTTGTAGCAAAGCCCCAGCGCAACCATGGAATTGCTGATAATCATTCCACTAACAGGGATAATTTGATACGGCTCGTATTGAATGGCTTTGGAGAAAACAAGCATTGCCAGAGTCACCATCGTTCCTGCAGCAATAGAGACAAAGGATATAAGAAGGCCTTTTTTTATCGCTTTTCCCCTTTTTGCAGCGTTATAAGCAGCGTTAAAAGTCATAAACAGAAGCAAAAGGGTGGTAAAAACCGGGCTTTTAAGACCGAAAATGTATTCCAGAATGTATCCCACTAGGATAAGCTGGACTACAGCCCGGACTACGCTTATGATAATTTCCTTTTCCAGTTTGAGTTTCTGGTAATAGGAAAAAAATAGCGTTACCAGCACAAGGGATGAAGCAATCAACAGGGATGTGATATTCATAGTATTCGAACCACTCATTTTAAAACCTCCAATGCTTTAATTTCTCCCGCTTCTATTGTTAGCAGCTTGTTTGCATATCTTCTGCTTTGCTCGAGGTTATGTGTTATCCAAAGGATGGTGACACCTTCCTTATTCAGCGAGGTTATAACATTTTCCACGATTTCTGCATTGTCTACGTCAAGGGCGGAGGTTATTTCATCTAAAAGGAGAATCTCAGGCTTGAAAAGCAGGCTTCGAATCAGTGCGATCCGTTGCTTCTCCCCACCGGACAGATTCTTTACCTCTTTGTTTAAAAAATCTGCCGGCATCTTGAACTGGGAAAATAGATCATTTACCCGCAGGGTATCGAGCTTTACATTTCTTATGGAAAAAGGAAAATGCATGTTTTCTATCACTGTATCACCAAAAAGGTAAGGGGTTTGAAAACAATAGGATATACTTTTTCTTACTTCCGTTGGGTTGTATTCATGTATGTCCTTTCCTTTGTATAGAATGCTTCCACCGGTAGGACTGATTAAATGGCTGCAAAGTTTGAGAAACGTACTTTTGCCGCTTCCTGACGGGCCGATAATGGAAATAAAATCTCCCGCCTCAATATGGACTGAAATATCACTAAGAATACTTTTACCATCATTATCAAAGGATACATTTTGAAATTCCAGCAATGACAAAGTAAACACCCCCGTTTTTAATCGTTAGTAGGGGAGAACAAGGCGTCTTTGTTAACGTTACTCACCAGTTCTCCGAGAAGTTCCTTTAGTTTTTCCTTTTTTTCCTGTTCCAGTATATTAAATAGGTTCCTTGAAAACCGCTTATCCTCTTCAATATGCTGTTCAACAACCCGTTTCCCTTCCAATGTAGGAATGAGTTCAATAGCTCTCCTGTCTATATTCGTCCGTAATCTTTCAATCAGTTTTTTATTCTCCAGCCTGTCGATAATTCCTGTAAGGGTGGAAGGCGGAATGCCGTACCTTTTTGAAAGGTCTTTTACCGGTAGTTTTCCATTGAAATAGACCCTTTCCAGGACATACATGTCCTGTGGCTGAATCTTTGACGTTTGAAGCTGATATTGATTTTTGTATTCAAAAACATCCAGGAGTTTATGAATGAGAACATTTTCGTCCAAAATCTGACCTCCTTATACAATATTTTCGAGTATCATAAATTACGATACTCGAATTATATATATCATATCATTCTTTATTCTGTATTTCAATAAAATCTAAATAGCATAAGTTCCAATAGAGTAAAAAAATAGCATATTGTATTGAAGGAATGATGCTGGCAGTGTACAATTGAACATGAAACAGTATGCTGGTAATTTGTAGTAAGATTTACACAGCTATTTTAGATATTGTGAGGTGCTTTTTATGGCGATAATAGAAGTTATAAAATACAATGGTACTCCGGATCTGTTTGCCTGGAAATACCCGGGTGAAGAACTGGGTACCTGGACACAGCTCATAGTAAACGAATCACAGGAGGCCATTTTGTTTAAAGGTGGTCAGGCGCTGGATTTGTTTGCTCCCGGCAGGCATACTTTGTCAACGGCTAATATTCCGGTTTTAAGTAATATTATAAATCTTCCCTTTGGAGGGCGGTCACCCTTTGCAGCAGAGGTGTGGTATATCAATAAAGCCTCTTCCCTGGATGTAAAATGGGGGACACCCACACCCATCCAGTTACAGGATCCAAAGTATAAAATATTTGTTCCTCTGCGTTCCTTTGGCCAGTTCGGAATTCAGATTGAGGACTCGAGGAAATTCTTAATAAAATTGGTGGGTACTCTTCCGGCTTTTGATAGGGATACGATACTGAAGTATTTTAGGGGTTTGTACCTGACCAAGGTAAAGGATGTTATTTCCTCCTACCTCGTACATAATCAAGTCAGTGTTTTGGAAATCAATGCGTACCTGGATGAACTGTCGGAGCATTTAAAGGAAAAAATGCTGCCTGTCATGGAGGAATATGGAATCAAATTATTAAACTTCTATGTCAATGACATTAATGTGCCGGAGAATGACAGTGCAGTAGCTAAACTGAAGGAAGCTCTTGCAAAACGTGCTGAAATGGACATTGTAGGGTATAACTATGTACAGCAGCGTTCTTTCGATACATTGGAAGGAGCTGCAACCAACCCCGGTTCCGGCCAGGCCGGGTTTATGGGCGCTGGAATGGGGCTGGGAATGGGCGTGGGTATCGGTGGTGCTGTAGGTTCGCAGTTTGGAGGAATGGCGCAGAACATTAATATAGCGCCCCCGATGAAAAACTGCCCCAGTTGTAATGCTGTTCTCCAAAAAGAAAACCGTTTCTGCAGTGAATGCGGCTGCGATACGCAGAAACAAGAGAAGGAAAAGGAAACAGTGAACTGTCCCAATTGTGCCGCTGTTATCAATGACAGTGCAAAATTCTGCAGTGAATGTGGAACCCCTTTGGTAAAAAAGTGCTCGAATTGTAATGCGGAAATAAAGGGTGCATCGAAATTCTGCCCGGAATGCGGCAATAAGCTATAAATTTTGTGTAAAAGGGTGATGAATTGTATGAGTAATAAAACCAGAATGCTAGGTACTCTTGCCATAGGTGCAATTGTCGTGGTTATAACAATAGCAGTTTTCTTCGCAGGATTTTCACAAGGGGAAAAAACTACAGTAGATTATGCTGCCCTGCTGTTTGAACTTGTTTCCGAATTCGCTTTTTTCGGAGGGGTAGTTTTTTTATTAAACAATGATTCTATGGGCAAAACCTTGATTCGAGCAGGCCTGATTTCAACAGCAATCCTTTATTGGCTGATAACTACAGTGGTAGGCCTTTTGTCCGGAGCTATTTTTGAAGATAACCTGGGTGGATTTGTCACTACACAGCTGATTGTCATGGGGATTGCAGCCATTATTACAATCTGTTTGTTCATGGCAGCCTCCAGTGTTCATGCTTCCGATAAGGAAGTTGAGAGAGCAAGGTTGTGGCTCCAGGAAGGGGAAAATATTGTTTTTGCTCTCAAAGGGGATGCCGCCTTTGCCTCCTATTCGGAACTGTTGGATAAACTGTATGAAGCACTGCGGTTCAGTGATAAGACGGCCCCGGATATTACAAGGGATATGGAGATAAATTCTAAGGTGGAAGCCCTTTCAAATGACTTGCGAAAGGGTGAAATTGGGGAAGCGGATATTTGTGTAAGGATCAACGAAATTATCTCGCTGGTCAAGGAAAGAAATATGCTGGTTCTTCAGTCAAAGAGAGGTGGCTTTTAAATGAGTTCGCAGCACTCCTCGCGTTCGGCAATCATTGTGAATATGATTGTAGGTAAGATTTCTAGTATTTTTGGTTGGATTTTGACAATGCTTTTTGGATTAACTGCAATAGTTCTTATTACAAATGAGGAGGGGAGCGGAAAAGCTGCCGGTGTGATTTTGTGCTTGATATTTATGGCAGTGAGTATTGCACTGATTGTATTTGGCATAAGTACAAAAAGAAGAATCAAAAGATTTAAGCAATATGTAGCCATTATTGTAGATCGAAATGAAAAAAGCATTGAAAATATTGCCGGTTCTACATCAAAATCCATTGATTTTGTGATGAACGACCTACAGACAATGATTAACAAGAAGTTTTTTATTAATGCCTATATTGATGGAAATCGGAAAGAGATTATTCTAGGGAATAAAACCGTTCAAATAGATCCTGCTACCGCCCGAAAAGATTCCGTACAGGCAGCGTCAACTGTAATAACCTGTAAAGGCTGTGGTGCAACGAATAGGATCATAAAAGGAACAAGTGGAGAGTGTGAATTTTGTGGTTCACCCATTGCGGCAAATTAGAATATAGAGGAGTGACAATGTAAAATGAGAACAAATAACGTTAAAGGATCTGCATCCACTGCAGGAAGAGGTGTAAGAGTCTTTGGCTGGATTTTAGTGATTATGGGAATCCTCTTTATAGCAACCGGAGGCTTTGGCCCTGAAAATCCTATTGAAGGTAAAGTTATAGCTATGCTGTTTTTCTTCGGTGGGGGCGCCGCGCTTATTTTACAGGGTGAGAAAACAAGAAAGATAGCCCAGCGATATGAGGAAGAGGAGAGAGCAAATGCCGTAAACCGGCAAATGAATAATATGTATAATATGGTTAACATGGCTGATATGGATGATATGCTTGATAAGGAGGATATGGAAGATATTTCAGAAATGATTTCCATGTCCCTTGATATGGCTAAAAACAGCATCCCTCAGATGATGAAGCAAGGCACCTTTACTGCATCCACTACCTATAGCAGCCAGACTACCAGTAAGCTGAATAACCGGGCTAACGGCAAAGTTTCCTTTTCCACCAGCCAAACAGAAACAGACTTTCCTACGGGTAATGGCGCTCCTGCCAATACTCCAAGCCAAAAGAAGAGTGAGCCGGTCGTTGTTGCTTGCAAAGGCTGCGGTGCCAATAATAAAGTGATGCGAGGCTCGGTGGGGGAATGCGAATTTTGTGGCTCGCCCATCAGCGCCGGCTGACATAAGAGCTGGTTTGTAAAGCTGCGATTATATCCAAAAATGTAATGGAAAGCGGAAGTACATCCTTCGATTAGGATGCACTTCCGCTTTTTTACTTCCTAAAATCAACTAATTGGTTAATGTCGGTAACTATTCCGTCAGGATCTAAGCCCAGCAATCCACCCGATGGAAGCGCAGTATTTTCATGGTGCGGGATGAATTACTGTATAGTTGACAATATATAAACATTTTAATATAATGTTTATATATAAACTGTCAAATATGTTATTTGTTTTAAAGAATATGCAATAAAAGAATAGAAATAGATAGGCAGGAAAAGAATTATTGTATATACCTATTCTGTAGCAAAAAAATGGGGCAGAAATGTTGAATAAATAAAAATGAGAAAGAAATGAAGGTGAAAATGATGGACCGGAAAAAGGAATTGAAAGAACAGTATAAAGAGATAAAAACAGAAGCTGGAGTTTATCAGGTAAGAAACCTACAAAGCCAAAAAGTCTATGTGGAGGCCACTCCTAACCTGAAAACAATAAATGGGAAGATCATGCAACTGAATGGGGGGTTGCACAAAAATAAAGAGCTTCAGGAGGAATGGAAGCAGTTTGGACAGGAAGCCTTTGCCTTTGAAGTACTGGAAGTTTTAAAGGAAAAGGAAGAGGGCTATTTTGACAAGCAGGGAGAACTGAAAAAACTAGAGGCAAAATGGCTGGAAAAGCTGCAGCCCTATGGGGAACGTGGGTATCATAAAATAAGTGAAAAGAAGGAAATAAAGTAATAAGATTGCAGCAATAAGTGGAAGCCCAAAGGGCAATCGGTATAAAAGGAGAAGGAAAAGTCCTGGGACTTTTCCTTCTCTTTTCTACAAACTATTTCTCCAATCCTTTAGCACCTTCCGTGCTTCAGACACGGTTGCAGCATTTTCCTGGAACTCAAAGCCATCCTTGTGCTTCAGTATTTCCATTAGATGTCCGATACGGGGAAGCCGCAAGTGTATGCTTCGGAGTACTTCTGCCTCTGCAAATATTTCTTTGGGAGTTCCTTCGAGAATTGGTTTTCCCTCATTCATAACATAGGTATAATCGCAGTATAGCGGAACCAAGTCGATATCATGAGTGGAGATAACGATGGAGATACCCAGGTCTTTCTGTATTTCTTTCAGAAAATTCATAATTTCACTGACTCCCATAGGGTCCAAGCCTGCTGTGGGTTCATCCAGCACCAGCACCTCCGGCTCCATGGCCAGAACTCCTGCCATCGCTGCACGTTTTTTCTGACCGAAGCTAAGACAATGGGTGGGTTTGTCCTTCAGGTGGGAGATGCCTGTTCTCTCCATGGCCGCATCGACCTTCTTCCGCACTTCTTCTTCCGGCAGTTTCATGTTCACCAGTCCAAAGGAAATATCCTGGTATACACTGGCAGAGAATAACTGGTTATCAGGGTCTTGAAAAACAATCCCCACACTTTTGCGCAGTTCCCGCAGACCCTTATGAGAGTAGTCCAGCGGTTTTCCGTTAAAAAGAACCTGGCCGGAAGAGGGTTTTAATATTCCGTTAAAAGTCAGGAACAGTGTGGACTTACCGGCGCCATTGCCGCCCAGGATGGCAGTGGTTTGACCTTTTGGAATTCCAAGGCTTATGCCTTTTAGTGCAAGGGTTCCATCCCCATAAGTGTAGTAGAGGTCTCGAACCTCCAATATCTTCTCATTCATCCACGGAATCCCCCTGTAAAATAGAATAGAATTTGCAGAAGGATAACTTCCGCTTTTATTTGACTGTACCGTAGTATCATCGCAGCCAAAATCAGAATTGCATTTATTATAAGAGGTACAATATATTCATACCTGGGGGAGTCAAATTTCATTTCCAGCACATTCAGTTCACCGTCATATCCTCTGGCTTCCAGTGCTGTATAAATCTCCTCCGACCGTTTATAGGCACGGACAAAAAGCGTGGAGACAAGGGCTGCCAGAGAGCGGTATCCGGAAGAGAGGCTGGAATACCCCAAACGGGAATTTTGTGCAGTAAACATAATATTTGCTGTCTCCAGCAGGACAAAGATAAACCGATAGATCAGCGACATCATTTCAATGAAAAGCTTTGGAATCTTCAACCTGCGGAGGGCTGCCAGCAGATCTACCATGGGGGTGCTGAGGGACAAAAAATACAGGCAGGAAACAGCCCCCAAGGCTTTGAAGAATAACTGCAGGGCATTTATGATTCCTGCGGAGGATGTGCCGAGATACATTCCGAATACCGGAACCGAAAACAAAAATGCTTCAGGGCTCCCGGAGATATTGATTCCAATGCTGAAAACCCCGATGAGGAGGAATGACATGGGAACCAGCAGGAACTTCAAAAATAAGGAAAGGGGAGTACCGCCCCGGGAGACGGTAACCCATTCCATAAGCAGAAGAATCATAAGTGAGATGGCGATAGAGTTCGCCCAAAGACAAACTCCCAATGTAAATAAGGCAAACAGCAGCTTGGGAAAGGGCGAAATTTGTTTTAGTTTTGACTGGTATGCGTAATAATCCATACTTAGCATGATGATTCTGCATCTTCCTTCTTTTTACGACCTCTGGCATAACCGATATAGTACCCGATGAATCCTGCTCCCAGTGCGGCTTGCAGGGCGAAAAGCAGACTCTCGATCTCCCCGCTGGGAGGCTCCCATATAGGGGAGAACCAGGGCGTGTAATTTTCATTGATTTCACTGATAGCTGCCTCGGCTTCACCGTCGGCTCCTCCAAATTCGGCGTTTTTAGCTATAAAAAGAGGTGCAGCGGCAAGTCCGATGACGATAGCAATCAGAATAAGGTTTTTGACGATTCCGGAAGATACCTTGCTTTGTTTCGTAATGACCTGTGTACTCATCCTTACACCTCCTCAGCAAATAGTTTTAGGTCTTTAAGATCCTGCTTGCTGTAAGCAGTGATTGCATTGAATACAAGCACCGTCAAAATGCCTTCGCTAATGGCCAAAGGAAGCTGTGTAACTGCAAATATACCCATAAACTTTCCCAGAGAGGCCATGAAACCGCCTGTTCCTGCCGGGAAAGCCAGAGCAAGCTGGATTGCAGTAGTAACGTAGGTAAGTAAATCCCCGAGGGCGGCTGCAAGGAAAACTGCAAGCCATTGAGGGCCTTTGGCTTTTTTTACAATTTTATAAGTAACAAAGGCCACGATGGGTCCTACTACGGCCATGGAGAAGGTGTTGGCTCCAAGGGTGGTAAGGCCCCCATGGGCAAGGAGAAGTGCCTGGAACAGTAAAACGATAACGCTCAGTACACTCATGGCTGTGGGGCCGAAGAGTATGGCTCCGAGGCCCACACCTGTGGGATGGGAGCAGCTTCCCGTTACGGACGGTATTTTAAGGGCGGAAAGGACAAAAGTAAAGGCACCTGCCATGGCTAAAAGCATTTTCAACCTGGGGTTTTCCTTAACGGTTTTCTGAATGGAGAAAAGGCCCAAAACAACAAAAGGAATAGCCAGTGCTCCCCAGGAAATAGCCCATACGGGAGGCAGGAAACCTTCCATTATATGCATGGCAAAGGTGGCTTGCGGTAGTAACAATATCATGATTGCTATACCTAGAAAGAATGAAAGCTTTTTTGACACAAAAATTCCTCCTGACATTTATTATGGATTTGGAACTACTCATCGATGGCTGAATAGCGCGGAAAAATCAATTCCTTACCCATTCTATCAAGAGGATGTAAAATAACTACAGGTACTTGTAATAATATACATGCAGACACCCCCTATCGCTCGTAGAGTTTTAGTGTATCATTACAGGCAGGTCTTCTGGCTTAAGTATCATAATTCTATCGCCCTTCCCGGTTTCCCAGTGGTTTTTCGATAGAACTCCTCTTTTACAGCTACGGGATAGCATGGGATTCGCACCCATTTCCCTTTTAAGCGGAAGCAGCAGATGAATTTCTATGCTTCTGCACCTGTAACTACAATATTTTGTTCGCCATTATTCTATCATTTGTGCCAGGGGGCGTCAATGCAATAAATCCGAATATTTTCCAATGAACCCTTTATGGAGTTTATAAAAGCCGGTAAGAGATAACTCCCAGTATCTCAAAACATCCCCTGGCAAAGCGAAAATATACTTTGAAAAGAGTCTCCTGTTTAAATGGAGGTGCGTGGATAAATTTTTAAGGTATCCTTAAGATGAACTTTATCAATAGGCTGATGGGTTCATTTATCGTTTGCTGCGGAGGACTCATTCTTGCGCTATATGGAATTGTATAGTATAATTTTCATGTACATATGTACGGACATACCGACTGGGTGTGATGTTTACGCCATACCTATCATAAGAGGGGGAAGATCACTGTGATTGATGTTAGGGGATTTATTGAAATTGTAAGGAAGGTTCTCGCAACACATAATCTGGGAGCAGAAGGTGAATACAGACGCTGGTTGTTCCAGAATAAGGATGGCACCCGGAATCTGGGATTGAATGAGTATGGGTGTGCAGACGCTGCAAACATCCTTTATATGATTGGGGAACTACCGGGGGATACGAATAAAAGAACTTCATGGATTAATGTGCTCCAAGCCTTTCAGAAACAGGATACCGGAATGTTTGCCGAAGGTACCCATGATCGCATTCATACGACAGCGTATTGTACGGCTGCCCTTGATTTGTTTGATGTAAAACCCATATATCCTGTCAAGGAATTGTTCCCGCTGAAGGAAAAGGAAAACCTTGAAAGCTTTTTGGAGGGCCTTGACTGGACAAACAACCCCTGGGGCGAATCCTTAAAGGGGTCCGGCATTTTTGCTTCCCTGGTGCTCTCCGGTGCCGTTACATCGGAATGGCAGGATTGGTATTTCGATTGGCTGTGGAGAGAAACGGACCCGGAAACGGGACTTTTAAGAAAAGGCTGCATCTATGAGAATGGGGAATTGAAAGGAGCGCCTCTTTTCAACCACATGGCGGGAACATTCCATTACTTCTTTAATGTGGAGTATGCCCGCAGGGCATTGCGTTATCCTGAACAAATGGTAGATACATGCCTGAAAATATTCAATGAGAAATTACACCCACCTGTTGCCTGCAGTATAGGTTTTGCTGAAGCGGACTGGATCTATACCATCAACCACAGCAGCAGGCAGTGCGGCCACAGGGTAAAGGAATGCCAGCAGGCCATTACCAGTATTGCGCTTTCACTGGCTGAATTCCTCTCCACAATAGATCCGGATACGCATGATCAGTTAAATGACCTGCACAGGCTCATCGGAACTGTATGCGCCCTTGCAGAGATGCAGGCAGCCGTACCTGGGTTGATAAAAACGGAGGTGCCTTTGCGGCCTGTCCTTGACAGAAGGCCTTTTGTGTAATGAGGCTGTATTTTTCAGTGAGCTGATAATAAAAAACAGGAGAAAAAAGTAGGGGGAGTTATGACAAATATAACGTGCTGGTCAAAGGCAATTGCCGACACAATCATGAGAAGGCATCCGGATGTAAACAGCTATCCTTTCAAGCCATGGTGCTACCCGCAGGGATTTGTATTGTGGGGCTTTGAAAAACTATGGGAAACCACCGGCGACAGGAAGTATTATGATTATATCATGAATTATGCAGACGGCCATGTGGATGATGAGGGGAACATAAGCTGCTTTAAAGGCAACAGTATGGACGACATAATGACAGGCTCCATTCTGGTTTGGGCGTATACGCAAACAGGTTTACAGAAATACAAACTGGCCTGTGATAAAATCCGAGAGGTTTTTGATACCTATCCCCGGACTTCCCACGGAGGATTCTGGCATGCCATTCCCAAGGTCCGATGGAATCAGATGTGGATTGACGGTGTGTTTATGGGACAGATGTTCTTAACCAAGTATGGAAAGTATATCGGTGACAGTGAATACTGCTTCAACGAAGCGGCGAAGCAGCTGGAATTAATTGAGTATTACTGTAAAAAAGGAGATACCGGACTTCTGTATCATGCCTGGTGTGAAGACAGGAGCGTCGCCTGGGCCGATGAAGCTACCGGATGCTCGCCGGAAGTCTGGAGTGAGGGTTTGGGCTGGTATGCTTTGATCCTGGTAGAAGTTCTGGAGATATTCCCGCAGGAACATCCCAAAAGAGAGCAGATGGCAAGCCAGTTAAAGAGGCTGCTGAAAGGCCTAAGAAAGACCCAGGATACCGAGACCGGCCTGTGGTACCAGGTGGTAGATAAAGGGGACTTGCCGGATAACTGGCATGAAACCTCCGGAAGCTCCATGTTTGTTTATGCAATTAAGAAAGCCATGGAACTGGGCTTTGCAGACGCAGAGGTTTATGGCCCTGTGGTGGAAAAAGGCTATCAAGGGATAACTGGAAAAGCCAAGGTTGATGGATCCGGTCTTATCGATATATTCGACGCTTGTGACGGACTCTGTGTCAAGAAAAACTATGATGAATACATTCACCATCCCCAAAAGGTAAATGCGCAGGAAGTGGTTGCGGCGTTTTTATGGGCCACCTGGATTATGGAAAAACCGAAAGCATAAATATACGTGAAAGTGGAGCATTGTACCTTGTGACCAATGGCAGGAGGTGATCCATGCATACTTTTTTCACTTTGGAGAAGGTACATGTTTTTTGCCTCCGAAAATAGGATTAAACAGGTGAATAATGATGAGAATAGAAAGGGTACTCACGATGGGTATCCTTTCTATTTTATTGCGACAGAGGTTCATTGTACATGTAAACCTCCACAATCTGAACTGCAGTGTAATTTACAGGGTATGGACAGTATAAAACCAAAGTGGTAATATTTTCTATATGGCATTGCATGAAAGTTGATTATATGACGTAAAGAAGGGAATGATATAAAATTAAAAATGGACGAGGCTTATATGGAACTTTTATCCAGAAATATCGTCATATAATTAAAAACATGAGGAGAGGATGTAAAAATGAAAAAATATCTAACTGTTTTGCTGTCGATACTGTTAACCGCTGTATTGCTGATCGGGTGCGGGAATATTAAAGGAGAAGGACCCGGAAACTCGGTTGATACTATAAGTGCTTCGTCAGAGAATGCTAATAAAAGTAATACTACCACTGTAAGTAAAGACACTTCAGGTCCGGAACTTAAGGAAAAGTTTCTTAAGAGTAAAGAGGGCCATGACTTCCAGGTTGTGTCATGGAAATTTGCAAAAGCTTTTCTCAGTGGAGACAGCAGTACTATGAAAAGCTACCTCCTGGACCCGAAGAGTAAGGAGCATTTCTATAGCACGGAGAATATATTCGATGATGTGGAGTTTTTAATCTTAAAACTTGATCCCAAAGATATAAAGGAGGATTCGGTGCATGCCGAATATGAGTATGGAGTAAAAGGCAAGGACACTCTGCAGTACCTGAATCTTGATATGAAAAGGGTAAATAATGAATGGAAAGTGCAATTCTACGGTGTTGAAATGTAAGGGGATACTCTACTGTATTGAGAGCATTTCCGGTTTTGGCACTCATAATAGGTAAACAAAGTGGGGGTATCTACTGCGTGAGAAAAATAATATATACAATTATCGTGTTTGTTATGCTTATTCCCTTCGTCGTATCTTGTTCACCAAAAACGGGAAATAGCATTCCGGCAAATGCGGTTGTGAAGGCAACGGATGAAGATGCGAAAATTCTTGTGGAGTCGCCGATGACCTTATCCAACAGTAGTTGTACTTTTAACGGGAAACCTGCGTACTTACGGCTGAAAATGGTTAAGGGCAAGTACTATGAAGACTGGAGTCCGGGACCTCTCATGGGTACCCTATGGGAAGGCTATTATACGATGGAACTGGCGGATGAATCGGGAAATACGGTTATGCAAACCGATTTCAGCAAGCTGTATAACTCCGGCAGGGAGCCTTTGACGTTCCGGTCTTCGTTTGATATGGAATTTGAAGATTATAACGGCGATGGAGATATGGATTTTACAGTAGGTCAATATGCCTCAAGCAACGGCAGGGAATACAAGCTGTTTACCCTCAGAAGGGACGGAAAGGTGGAAGAACTCCTTGTCAAGGATTATCCAACGCTGTTCATAAGCGGTACAACAGGATATTATTCCACCAGGCTTACAAAAATAGATAACGTCACCTTCAAAAGAGAGTATTATGATAACTCCGTGGGCAAGCACTTTGAGGATATTTTTCAATGGAACGGTAATGCCTTTATTCATATAAACAACCAGGAGAGGAAAGACTTTGATGATTAGAAACATCCAGTAAAAATGGAGGAATCGTTGTATGCGAAGATTGCTTCTGGGTTTTATTACAATAATGCTTTCTTGCTCTGTTGGGTGCAGTAACGCAATTCAAAATTATAATTCTCAAGAGACGCCAGCAGCGCCGGAACAGCAGGTAAGTTCCGAGGATACAGGTATAAGGCTCAAGGAAGTTCTTGTGGGGAATAAGCCCGTTGTGGGCTTGCCCTATGAGCAAGTGATACGTTATTGGGGCAAACCTGGAGAGGTTAAAAAGCTTAAGGTTCATTTTCCGGCAGCAACTGAACAATATTATATATATTTGCTGCGCTATGACGGTGTAGACATAGAAATGTATCCCGAATTGGAGGGCGTTCCGCTGGAGAAAACTTCTTCCTTCCGATTTGACATTACAGGAAGCCAGTATGATTTTGAGGGCATGAAAATCGGTATGGATGTTGGGGGGGATTATGAAAAATACGGCAAAAGGCAAGAGTACCTTCTATTCAGCATACTGGAAGATAAGGAGAGAAAGAATGTACCTGCAGCCCTCGGCAAGGTTTTGACGGATTTGAAGGAACCCGGTTACTACAATTCATATGATAAGGCATTTTATACCGGAGGCGCTTTGGTAGATGGAAATGGTACTATACAAGGGGCAATAGGGTTTGCCGTTCTGATAAAAAACGATAAAATTGCAAGGATCGTATACGGTTTACCCACTGCAGGTTAAATTTGAAGCTGAAAAGGTAAGGGTGTGGGCAATCTCGGCATATAAGTTCTCGGAATAGGGGCACACATGTAATTATATATAGAAGCCTTTGACCCGGCAGGTTATAACGCAAGGTTATAACCTGCCGGGTCTTTTATATTTTGCGTTCTTCTGTAAAGCGCCCCTATAGTCGCGGGAAGAACAGCGAGTGAATTAACATAATAAATAAGGTTGTATAATTATGGCATAGGGTGTATAATTATGGTAAAAATACAGTGGAGGAACGACAGTGAAAAAAATTACTATTTTTCTAGTAGCGGTATGTCTATGTTTTTCAGTTTCCGGGTGCTCTACAGGGGCAAAGCCTCAATCCGTGGTGGATAAGTTTTTTAAGGCAGTAAAGGATTGCAATTCTGAGGAGCTGAAGTCAACAGTGCATTCCGCGGAAGGAGATAAAGTGGCGGATGGCGATGTGTTTGCGGATGATACATATAAGGAGATATTTAAGGAAAACGCCAAGATTATCAAATATAAAATAAATAATACCACAATCAATGGAGATAGCGCGGTGCTAAAAGTGGATTGTACATATGGGGATGCTTCCGAAGTATTTGGAATTGCCCTTAAATCCTATATGCAAAAAGCATTGAGTGCTGCTTTCTCCGCGAATAAAACGAGCGAGGATGAAACGCAGAAGATTTTGAGTGAGGAGATCCAGGCGGCCGTTAAAAGTACTCCCCTCAAAACCATCACAAAGGAAATTGATATTACCTGTAATAAAATTGATGGGAAATGGCTGATTGCCAGTGATGATAATTTAGCCAATATAATACTGGCAAACATGTATACGGTATTTAGCGATATGGCAAATTCCTTTACAGGTACATCAAAATAAAACGAAAAATTAACAGGTGCCCTTAACTTCGGTTGGGGGCATTGTTTTTTGAACATAGTAAGGATAGACTAAGATAAAAATGGTTCCATTTTCCTATATTCAGCAATCCATGCAGCAGCTTTTTAAAAGATTATGATGACATTTGCGTCAAAAAAGCCCCTATTCAGGGGCTTCCTCTAAAAACTTTATCTTTAGTTCAGCATGTTTTTCATATTCATCCAGGGTAACCATATTCTCCTCGCGCAGCCGGGCCAGTAGTTTTAACATTAGTTTACAGCACTCTTTCAATTCATCCATGCTATTCACCACCTGATAATAATAGTAACATATATGGTAAATTGTGTAAATGAGATGCTGGTCCTACAATAAGGATAGGGTTTTAGTAGTTGGGAAGTATAGGACGTAATAAGACTTTCCTTGACGGAATTGGTACGAGAAGCAGAAAATGAAAAACTTTTTGTATTTTAGTACGATTCACGTCTTTTTTTAAAAAACATTAACAGGATGAAAGCAACAACAGCCAACCCAAGAACAGCGTATGTGACATGGGAGTAAACATCCATAAATCCCAGAATTTTTTCCCATGATTCTCCAAGGAAAGCTCCGCCAAAAACAAGCAGAGTATTCCATAGTAACGTTCCTGCTGTTGTATAGAGTAGGAAAAGACCGAATTTCATTTTAGACATGCCGGCAGGGATGGAAATCAGGCTGCGAATGAGAGGAATCATTCGGCACAGGAAAACAGCCCAGTAGCCATGGCGTTTGAACCAGGAATCCGCTTTGTGAATATCCTTACCCTTTACTCCTAAGATATGTCCCCAACGGGCTATTATCTTTTCCAGTCTTTTTACGTCAAACAAATATCCGATTCCATAAAGGATAACAGCACCCGATACAGAGCCGGCAGTAGCGAACGCTACCACACCGGGAATTGTAAGATTTGTGGTGGTGGTCATAAACCCTCCGAAAGTGAGAATAATTTCCGAAGGGATCGGGGGGAAGACATTTTCCAGTGTAATCAAAAGAAAAATGCTAATGTAGCCGAATTGCCCCATAAATTCCGTAATCCAGTTTTGCATATTAATCCTCCCCACCAGTTTGTATTTTTTTTGATAACACAATGTCCATTAATTTGTATAAAAAGAATAGTCCCACAAAGCCAACACCATAGGAGAAAAGCATAAGTTCAACAGAAAGTAACCAGAAGGAATTGAGAAATACGGTATGGGTAAGGAAGTACAGAATGATTCCTAAAATTATTGTAATTACTGTATAACCTACAAGGTAATAGTGTATCGGCAAGTTAAGAAGACTACTGTTTTTGGAAAGCTCCGTGAATTCTTTTACCCTGAACTGATTAATTGCCATTTTTACAGCTTCCTCCTTGGTTTTGCCCTGTGAAACAAGGTCTTTGGCATAGTCCTCCAAATAGGCTTTTAACTCTGTTCGTTCATCGCTACTCATGATCAGGTTATCAACGTAAGCATCAATATTGTCATATTTTTTGTAGTTTGCACTTACCTTGATATGGTCAATGTAGTTTAAAATCCCCCAAACTACTGCTGAAACAATCGCAGAACCATACGTAGCCAATTGGATTGTTAGCGTTATTTCCGGATTAATTTTTTCATTATAAAGTGAAGCTATAAAAATCCCCATGGAAATTATCAATAGCCAGCGATAGCGGATATCGGGCAAGTTAAAAACTTTTCTTGTCAATTGATTCATCGGTAAACCCTCCTAAATAAATTTTTCAACGATCTGCACAGTTTCTTTCCAGTCCTTAATGGATTGAGCCAATAACTCTTTTCCACTGTCGGTAATCCTGTAGTATTTTCGGCGGCCTCCATTACTTTCGTCTCCCCAGTAAGAAGCTATGGCATTTAGTTTTTCAAGTCTTTTCAGAGATAAGTATAATGTAGCTTCCTGAATTTCAAACATGCCTTCCGTCCGTACCTTAATGGTTTTTGATATTTCATAGCCATAGTCGTCCTTTTCATTTAGAACGCAAAGGATAAGAATATCAATGGTCCCTTTCAACATTTCCTTATTCAATGTCTTCCCTCCTGTAAGTACTAAATATTATTAGGTACTTAATGATTAAAAGTATATAATATATTACTTAATAATGCAAGGTAATTTTAAAAATTTTTATATTTTTTAGTAATTAGGTAAGAGTGTCAGGCGTATTGAAGTAATTACCAAAGTGCCACAGGAGATGGCTTTGCTGCCTATTTAGGGAGCAAAAAATTGCAGCCTAAACGGTAGGCTTGGTCGCAGCGTTCCTATCATAGGCAGCACACTTTACTTTTGATCGCATATAGTCTCTTTTCCTTTTTCCTTCCTATTACGGTAGAAGTCCATAATCATATCATCCATTAATTGACTAACAATTAACAGGTCTTCATTGCATAGGTCTGTAGTGTCCGTGATTTCATTCAGCTTGTTCCGTATTTTTTCCATCTTTTCATCATTGCTCATGGTGATGTACCTTTTGGCTGCAACATTGTTTTCGCTTTTCACAAGATTTACACATCTTTCTTTCTTCTATTCGCTTGTCAAGCAAATGCAACAAGTAAAGAACTATGCCGAAGCCAATCAAACTTAACGTGCTCTTGATGGGATGATTAATACATTCCTGTAGAAGCAGATAGTAATCGGTTGAATACAACATTAACACCCTCCGTTAATAAACGTTATTTTACGCTTTCTGCCATTTTAGTGTTGGTGCCAGGCGGGATAATCGCAAGTTAGCTGTCACCCCGTAGAGTAACTGTATTCTTTGCCTATATGTACGCTTCAGAACATTAATAATTATTATAAAACGCTTTTTCAGCAAATATGTCCCAAGGCGATGTCCTGCATATTTTTCAATATCTTTAAGTATAGAAAAAATTTATAAAATCGTCAACAGATATATAAACTATTTTTATAAATTAGCAAATATATTTGCTTGTAATGTTTTCTTTTACACGGTATGTTCTTTTGGAGGTGTACAAAATGAGTGACATAGCTAAGCTAATCGGGGGAAGAATTAGAAATCTACGCAAGGAAAAGGGTTGGAGCCAAGAGGAGCTGGCCCATAGAGCTAATATCGGTGCTTCCTATATGGGAGCCATTGAACGTGGAGAGATAAGTACAACGGTAGACAGCCTGGAAAAGATAGCATGTGCTTTTGAAATAACTTTCGAGGATTTATTTAGGCATTTGCAACCGTCAACCGCTGAAAACAAAGGGAATACTACGTTAGCCCTTTTACTGAACAAGCTAAATAAAATGAATGTCGATAATCAAAAGTTTGTGTTGGAGTTTGTTGATCTCCTATTAGATAAAAGAATTGTCAATAAAAATGAGCCGAAGCGTTAAAACGCGAGGCTTTTTAATTTTTGCGCCTATTATACCAACTCTATCCTTAACGTCGATTACATATTACATCTCTTACCTAATTCAACAGATTATGCCGGTTAACGCTCCAGGAATGGTACAGTAGCATTAAGGAACATATGGATGATAGCAAGAAAGACCAATTTGTATAAATAAACTGCCCCGGGGAAACCTGGGGTTTTATTTTTGGCTAAATATTGGATTGCAGGAAGGAATTTGTATAATTTTGTAGAATACGTAATGTGAGATAGTGATAATGTCTTAGATGGGGAGTTAATAAACTTAAAATGATTTGTTAGACTGAAATATGGAATGAAATCGATGAATATCAAAGGATAAGTAGGTGTAAAAATGGACAATGAAAAAAAGGCATATATTTCTATTGATGAATATGTGAAATGTTTCCCTCTTGAGACTCAAAAAAAATTAGAAGAATTACGAGCCACCATTAAAATGATTGTGCCGGATGCAAAAGAAAAGATAAGTTATCAGATGCCCACATTCGCTTTAAACGGAAATTTGGTGCATTTTGCTGCATATAAAAACCATATTGGATTCTATCCCGGAGCAAGTGGTATTGAGGCATTCAAACATGAACTAAAAGCTTATAAACATGCAAAGGGTTCGGTGCAGTTTCCCCTGGATAAGCCATTACCGATGGAACTAATCAGCAGAATAGTAAAATATAGAGTCGAAGAAAATCTAAAAAAGCCTGTGAGACAAGCCAAGAAAAATTAGAATACATTACGCAATGGCCTTCATCTAACCAATAATTTCTACGTGTGGGCTTAACTGTAAGTACAGTGGCCAATATGGAGATTTTATTATAGTAGAACCTTAAATAACTGAAAGGGGAGTACAAATGAAAGCATTAGTTTTTGACAGAGTTGGAGAAGTAAAACTACGAGAAGTCGACGCACCTACCATTGTGGAGGATACAGATGTTGTGCTGCGGGTGACATTGACAGCAATTTGCGGAAGTGATCTACATTTAATGCATGGACACATACAAACTACCCCTGGTTATGTGTTGGGACATGAATACGTGGGCATAGTAGAACAGGTTGGAGCGGCAGTAAAAAGGTTCAAACGAGGAGATCGGGTAGTCGGTGCAGGAGCTCCTTTCTGTGGGTTATGTGACAATTGTAGAAAAGGACATATTTACAGGTGCCTAAGGGGTGGAATATTAGGAAGCGGACCGGAGTACGGCAATCTTAACGGTACCCATGCAGAGTATGTAAGAATCCCGCATGCGGACGCAAGTCTGATCGCAATACCTGGGAGCCTGACAGATGAGCAGGTGTTATTCGTCGGGGACATTCTCTCTACGGGATACTTTTCTGTGATTAAAGCAAATGTAACACCGGGAAGCAGCGTGGCTATATTTGGTGCAGGTCCTGTTGGACTTTGTGCAGTAGCGGCAGCAAAATTATTTAATCCTAAAAAGATCATTTTGGTGGGGCGTGAAAACCAGTACCGATTGGATATGGGTAAAAAATTAGGAGCGACGCATACGATCCTTTCCAGCGAGGAACCACCATTACCCGCCATCATGAGCTTGACGGACGGGCGAGGTGCGGATGCGGTAATCGAAGCAGTAGGCAGCGCAAGTACAATACAAGAGGCAGTTCGTTGTGCCGGAATCGGTAGTTGTGTGTCCATTGTCGGAGTATCCGGTAATGAGGTAACGCTTCCTATGTTTGAGATTTTTATGAAGAATTTACGTATTGAAACAGGAATTGTAGATTTGAAGTATATGCGGGTTTTGATGGATTTGATTGAATGCGGTCATTTGGATTTGACACCTTTGGTAACGCATAGAATGTCATTGGATTCTATAGAAAGCGCTATGGAAATTTTCGAAAAGAGAGCGGATAACGTTATAAAAATCGCCATAAAGCCATAGGGAAACAAAACATATTACGGTACAAGCGGGTCTTGGCAAAAGTGCAATGGTGATAGAATCAGCTACATTGAAAATGCAAATAAACACCTGAATGCGGCAGGGAGGGTTCCAACTTGCCGCATTGTTCTTGTTTATGATAAGGTCGGCAAAAATGACACGGAAAAAGTTTGATAAAGCTTCAAGGAACAAGCTGTAAAGATGGTTATGGAGAAATCAAGCCCTTTCCAGAGAGGAATTACGGTAGTACGAGGTTTAAACTGTGAAACGGTGAAAAAGTCAGTAATGTAGAAAACCTATCTCCATGGCATGAATATTTTTCTACTTATAAGGAGCCGATATTATCCCATGCATCCTGGATTAAAAGAATGGTTGCCAGGGAGTCGGATTTTTCGTTTGTGTCAATATACCCGCTCAATTTAGTGAAATCGCCTTCGATGCTGTTTACATAGTCGTGGTCAATATCCACCTGAAGCATAGGTTTTAATTTTTTCCATACTTTTTTTGAATCTTCAAGACTGGTTTTTGCATTATTCCAGTCTTCGTTACGGATATAATCCTCTGTCTGCTTAAGATGATTTGAAAAGCCGGTCCGGTTATCAATAGGCTTTTTTAAAAGTGCACAGGAGCAAGTGCTCGTTAATAAGGCAGCTATCAATACAAAATAAAGAATTCTTTTAATCAAAATATGTCCTCCTCTGCTCAGTTTGTCGTAGAGATCACATAATACGGCTTATCTCCTTTTAAATCTACATACAAATTCCCTTTTGTGTCCAGTTGTGCAAGCGATACTTCAGTTGTATCCTGAATGTTTTGTTTTCCCAATTGATGACGAAGCCATGCCCTGGAAAGGTTTAATGAGCGAAGCGCATCATCTAATATGACTCCATCCATAATCAGGTTGGTCGGCAGCCCGTCATACTGGGTAGGGCGATATATGTCGCTGGGAGTAAGCGGCTGTTTTTGGGATTTCTTTTGTACACTGATTTTACCTCCAGGTTCGAACAGGGCAAACTCTACGTCAGCAATACTGAACACATCCTTTGATCTAAGTTCGGAAATAAGTTCATCCGTGGGGATACGTATCCTCTTTAGATTTTCCTCAAGGATTTTTCCATTTTCAATAACAACTGTTGCCTCTCCATCCACAACCTTACGTATCCATGTATTGTGAATGCCTAAAATCGCCAGTAGAATAGCCAGAAGTGTCCATGTACCCATCCCTGCCAAAGTAGCCAGTGTGTTTTCGTTCACCTGTACCGAAAGAGTTCCGGCGATAGAACCGATGGTTATACCTACAATATAATCGAAGAACGTGAGTTGGGAAACCTGCTGCTTGCCCATTAAGCGTACAAACAGCAACAGTACAAAGAACGAAATAACCGATCGAATTACTACAACCAGTATAATTGGCACGAAATAAACCTCCCTGCTTTATATAAATGAATGTTTTTACATATCTATCATCAAGTTCATTTATAGTATTTGAGAAAGTGTGTTATTTATTATAGGTGATTAATTGTAAAACAGGTACACTTCACATAATGTAACCAAGTATTACAAGCCTATTTAACGCATGAAAGCAAAAAACGCGAGCAAGGATAATACGGATAAAACCATAAACAGGGATTTCATCAATATGAATCAATACGAAAATCGGTGCAAAAGGAACCGTAGCATACTGGTTAAAAAGCCACTTATTAAAGATGTTTAAAGCTTACATAATGGGTATTTATTAATCTAAAAAATCTCCATCGGCAAGTAAACATAAAATAACAATTTTGTTAGTTATGGCATACTATAAATAGTAGAAGATACCCATTTATCAGAATAAATAAAGAAGGGTCAACCCTATGGACAAAAAGAAGGAAAAAGTAACAGCCTTATGCAACAAGGAAGTTAAACGTATGATTAAAAAGAGAGCGCGGCAGTTAGATATGAGTGTTTCTACATATTTAAAGTTTGCTGCAATTAAGGATATAGAGGAAAATAAATAAAAATATTCCTCAAAACGGACACAACCGTAATATTGGTTACCCTTTTATGTGAAAGTAGACAAAATATTCCCCCAGCCAGAGCTAAGGCAGTAATTATATAATTTACAATGGAACTTGGCTGTATGCTTCTCATATCAGCAGTTACCGGTTGTAGTATATAAAATCGCAATTTTTACAGGTGATAAAACAAGAAGGACTTCAAGGGTTTCCTTGAAGCCCTTTTTTGTGGTGGAGAGAGGACTTCGAACCATTCGATTTAGTTTGGGGCCAAACCAGAGGCAAGCACTTTTTGCTCATTTTACGAATAAGCTTTGCTTATCTACTTGCAGTTCGCATGACGTCAGATGAATAGTTAATTCTTCAATTGCCGACAGGCTTGCCACAGTACAAATTATATACAGTAAAGCAGTAACAGGCATGTAGGGGAGCAATATGGGAAGTATAAATAAAATTATACCGGTAATTTTATTTCCGTAAGTATGCAGAATTGCAAAAGCCTTATATTTCATTAGAACTACAACCATCGATGCTAATCTAATGATACCTATAGAAATAATCCAAAGGACAATATCGGCTGTAGGACTGACAATTGGATAAAGTACAACGAATAATACCCCTGCCATGATCAAGTCTGCTATGGTGTCAAGTTTTGCTCCAAGTTTGCTTGTTACTCCTATTCTTCTAGCGATAAACCCGTCCGTAATATCACTTAACCCGCAAGCAATATAGATAGCGTAAAAAACTATGCTTAATGGCTTAACAATAAATAGAAGTAGAGAAAAAAATATTCTACAGAAGGATATACAATTGGGAATCGCTTTCATCTCACTACCTCGCCTGATATGAGTAATTCTAATTATAAAACTCTAACGTAACAGCGTATGGACAAATAGTACCAGCGCTATCAGGATAAAAAAATAAATAACCTCTATTTTCTGCTTTTAAACTTATAAACAGCCTTTATAAAGCCGCCAAATACATCGTGGCTATAGGTAAAACCACGGTTGAGATAAAAATTAAGTGCAGTGTCGTTACCGTTTGACACATATATAAATATTAAATCGACATCCGGAAAGCTCTCAAGCCACTCCATGGACATTTCAAAGAGTTTGGAGCCAAGTCCCATGCCACGGTACTTGTCCTGGAAGTATAAGTTACTTAAACAACCCACCTTTTTGGGGATAGTATCCCACTCGGGGTATAGACCGGAATATTCGCCAGAACCCTTACTACGCTCCGTATCTTCTATGGTGGAAAAAACATACCCAACAGGAATATCATCGTCCTTAACAACAATAACCTGGTTTTCCAGCGAACTTTCATAGCTTTTTTTCATTCTTGTGTCAAAGTTCATAGTGTCAAATCTCTCCGGCTCTATAGTAGCCCTTGATTTTTGAAAAGCCATTAGCTCGTTGCACAATTCTCTACACTGCTCAATGTTTCCATCCTTTACAACCTCAATTGTTATATTTCCCATATTTTCGCCTCCAGTAATAAAATATAAGTATTATCTCCTTCGCACTTTATTACTTTAGTTATAATACCCTATAGGGAGATAGTACCACTCAAACTTTAGGCTGTCCATATTATGCAGTACGAATTTAATGTTGGCTGGAGAGGATGTTCATTTTAAATGGTAAGCTAATTTGAACGGCTGTAACTTATAGCATCCAGCCTCCTACATAAATCAATACGCCAAGGATAACCACATAGATAAGGCAATAGCCTATAGTTTTTCTGAAAATCCTGCCCTCATATCCGGCTAATCCTGCAGCAGAAGTTGCAACAGCGATGTTTTGCGGAGATATCATTTTTCCTGCTGTGGCTCCGGCTGTATTTGAAGCTGCCAGCCAATAAGGGTTTATATCGATAAGTACGGCTGCTTCTTTCTGGAGGGCGCCGAAAAGGATATTGGAAGAGGTATCGCTGCCTGTAAGAAAGGTTCCCAGTGTGCCAATAAAGGGTGAGATAAAGGGGTAAAAGGAACCGGTTGATTTTATCAGCATGGCAGCAACGGAAGCGATCATCCCACTGTATCCCATGACTCTGGCAACGGAAACAATGGATAGAACGGTGATTCCTGATTTCCACATCTGTTTAAAGGTAGCAAGAAAAATCCTTAGTATATCAGCCAACCTGGCGCCCTGAATCAGACTTCCCATGACTGCGGCCAGAAAAATAAGGGTTCCGGGTGAGTCAATCCATTTGAATGTCATTACACTTGCACTTTTACCTGTGTAAATAGTAACGACTGTCTTACAATGCTCCAGCAGTTGGCTGATGGGCTGCGCCAACGGACTTGTCAGGATTATGAATACAAAGATAAGCAGATAGGGCAGCCATGCTAACAAAGCCTTGTTCGACGATATTTTTTCAACTTCGGAAGATTTTTTATCTTTATGAAACAGTTTTGCCCACAATATTGTAGCGCCAAGGCTGCAAAGACTTCCAACAAGAGTGGGCAGCTGCTCTGTAAGGAACATGGCTGTAAGCAGCTGTGGGATTACAAAAGCAATGCCGGATACCAGTGTTATTCCTGTCACACCCTTCAACCCTTTGCCTGTAATAATAACCAAAACAAAGGGCAGCAAAACAATAAAAAGCGACAATTGAAGGGCAATGTAGAAGTTCAGTAAGCCAACCTCCAGTCCTGTTACCTTGGAAAGTGTTGTGACTGCTATTCCCACTGCACCATAGGCTGTCGGAACTGTATTGGCTATAAGGCAAACAACGGCAGCAAAGAGGGGTTCAAAGCCAAGAGCGATAAGGATGCTCGCAGGAATGGCTACAGAGGTACCATACCCTGAGATGGCTTCCAGAAAGCTGCCAAATCCCCATGCCAGCACAAGAACCTGAATTCGTCGATCGGTGCTTATTCCGGAGAGCATGACTTTTATAAGTTCCATACTTTTTGTATGCAGTGCCAGCTTATAGGTGAATATGGCGGAAATGATGACCGCAAGAATGGGCCATAGCCCGAGAAGAGCCCCTTCCAACGCAGCAGAAAGCACATTGGAAGCAGACATTCCAAAGGCGGTATACGCCAGTACCATGGCAAGTACCAAGGAGATAAATGATGTCAGGTGTACTTCAAGCAATGAAGTGCCAAGGGCGATAATGAGCCACAAAATCGGAATTAATGCTATCAGGAACTGGATCAAGGTGTGTCCCCCTTTATAGTGTATTTTCAAGATGTACCGCTTGACAATGAAAACAAAAAAGGTGTCAAGGTATAATGAAATATACCTGGAACACCCTTGTAGATAAATTTGACTCGTCCTGGAGCTAAATCTATTTTGACTAATTTTACATAATGATATATCTTTTCACCCATGCTGTCAACTAATTAGTTCTAGATAAAACAAATTTACAATAATTGGAATGCTATATTTTTTCATTGCAAAATTTGTGTTTTTTTGTTAGTTTTTAAGTATTATCTACAATGAAGGGCAAGTACAACAATCAGGAAGGAATGAGAAATTTGGCAATCACGCTGCGGCAGTTATGCAAATATGCAAAAGAGAACTATGGGATGAAGCTGATTTGTGGAGAGAGCAATATGGACAATTTAGTCAATTGGGTTCATATGCTGGAGGATCCGGAGACCGCAAGTTTTCTTCACGGCCAGGAACTGATTTTTTCTACGGGTATCGGCCACAATGATACAGGCTGGCTGCTTGATTTTGCCAAGGGACTGGTAGTCAATCAAGCCAGTGGGTTGGTACTGAATATCGGGCCGCATATTAAATCCGTACCGGAGGCCTTAATTTCCTATTGCAAGGAAGTACAATTCCCTCTCTTTACAATACCCTGGAAAACCCGGATTGTAGATGTTACCAATGATTTCTGCCGCAAGATCATAAAGTCGGAGGAAAATGAAGTAACAGTTTCAGGCGCTTTTCGCAATGCAATATTCTTTCCTGAAAAAATTTCCGAGTACCGCTCGGTTTTAGAGCGGAAGGAATTTGATCTGGACGCTGAATTCTGTATCGCAGCCTTATCCTTACAGATACCTTTCCATGACAAGTTCTCTGATTTTGATAAATCTGTAAGGATGCATCTGACAAAAATACTATATAAATATAGTGACCGGTTTGGTATTTTCCGTCAGGATAAATATCTGATTGTTGTTCTGCAGAACTTCCCGCAAAATGTTGTGGAAAGTGCCCTTGACCGGCTGAATGAGGTCTGCGGCTATGGTGACCCAGCGTACCGGATCCGTGCCGGAATCAGTATAAATGAAGCGGGCATTCATTCTCTCCCGCGAAATTATAAGAGAGCTATTGCCCTTTTGCCGATTGCGGAAAGGCAGAATAAAGCAAGAATATCTTATGGTAATATCGGAGTTTATCAGTTGTTGGTCGAGGTGGAGGATACCAATGCGTTAAAAAAATTCTATGAAAGTACTTTGGGGCCATTGGAAGCTTATGATGAAAAGTATCAGACCGATTTTCTTGAGACGCTCAAATGCTACCTGGACAATAATGCCAGTGTGCAGGAAGTGGCGAAAGTAACCTTCATGCACCGGAATACCATTAATTACAAGATTAAAAAAATTAAAGAGATACTTGGGTGCGAGCTTACGTATCAGGATGGGGTGAATCTTCTGCTGGCTTTTCATATCAAAGAGTTGTTATAGCAGTAGGAAAAAATTGCAATTTGCCAATGGATAAGTTGCAAAATGTGCTGGAGCACAAAGGGTTTTGTGCTGCAAATTATTGAATAGAAATTAAAATATGATATCATTGATATTAATAATCCAGGACGATTAAGCACGCAAAGGGGTCTGCCCGTACGAATCTTCAGAGGTTCGTACGGGCAGGCCCCTTTGCTATTTTTTAAACGAGGTGAAATGGATATGGAACTTGAATTGACAACGGTAAAGGAAATTTCTGAAACATCAAAGAAGTATAACTTGCATTCTTGGAGTGCACAGGGTGGATTGAAGCCGAAGGTAATGGTAGGAGGAGAGGGCATCTATTTTTGGGACGGCGAGGGTAAACGTTATTATGATATGTCCTCCCAGTTAGTGAATTTGAATATCGGCTATGGAAATAAAAAGGTTATTAAAGCTATTCAGGAACAAGCGGAAAGATTGGCTTTTTCCGCCCCATCCTTTGCTATCGACGTCAGATCCCAACTGGCAAAGATGGTTATCGAGCTGGCTCCGGACAACATGGGAAAAGTGTTCTTTACTCTTGGGGGAGCAGATGCCAACGAAAATGCCATTAAGATCGCCAAAATGGTAACAGGGCGAAATAAAATTTTTTCAAGATACCGCTCCTACCATGGAGCTACCTATGGTGCGGCAAATTTGACGGGAGAGCCCAGAAGGTACACCTGCGAACCCGGAATTCCCGGATTTGTCAAGTTCTTTGATCCCTATCTCTATCGGTCTCCAGTACCCTTTGAAAATGAAGAGGCTGCAACAGCGTATTATATCAGGCAATTGAGAGAGCAAATCCTATATGAAGGCCGGCAGTCGGTTGCGGCAATTTTCCTGGAGACTATTACCGGAAGCAATGGCGTTATTATTCCTCCGAAAGGGTATCTTCGGGGAATTCGAGACATCTGTGACGAGTTTGGCATTTTGATGGTATGTGATGAAGTAATGTCCGGATGGGGACGCACTGGGGAATGGTTTGCAGTCAATCATTATGATGTAAAACCGGACATCATTACTTTTGCGAAAGGCGTTACCTGCGGATATGCACCCATTGGAGGCGCCATCGTAAGTAAAAAGATCGCAGAGTACTTTGATGATAATTTCCTAAGCTGCGGACTTACGTATTCGGCGCATCCCCTGGGTTGTGCAGCGGGTATCGCAACCATTGAGTATTACAAGGAATCCGGATTAATCGGCCAGGCGAAGGAAAGAGGCATTTTGCTGGGAAAACTGCTGGAGGCGATAAAAGAGAAACATCCTTGTGTGGGTGATGTGCGTTACATCGGCTTGTTCTCGGCCATTGAGCTGGTAAAGAATAAGAAAACCAAGGAACCTCTTGTAGAATATGGACAGGATCCTGAAAAGACCATGAAAAATATACTCGGGATGTTAGGCGAAAAGGGCTTCTATACCTATACACATGAAAACTGCATTATTGTAGCACCGCCTCTGATTATTACCGAGCAGGAACTGGAGAGCGCCATGGCGATTATGGATGAAGTCTTAAGTGAAGTAGATAAAAGGGTTAAATAGGAGGCTGTATGATCTACAAATATTATATGCCAACCAGAGTCATCATGGGAGAGGACTGCATCACAAATAACAGCGATGTATTTAAGACCCTTGGGAAGAAAGCCTTACTGGTAACCGGAGCCAACTCGGCGAAAAAGAACGGTTCGGAAAAAGATGTCAAAACTGCTTTAGATTCCGTAGGTATCCGTTATGTGGTCTTTGACAGGGTGATGAGCAATCCGACCATTTCCTGTGTCTATGAAGGAGCTTCCCTGGCAAAGGAAAATGAGGTGGATTTCATCATCGCCATCGGCGGCGGTTCGCCCATGGATGCAGGGAAGGCCATCGCATTACTGGCAGCCCAGGACATCGCCGAGGAGAATTTATTCTCAGGAAAATATGAGAATAAGGTGCTGCCCATGGCTTTTATTCCCACTACGGCGGGTACGGGGTCGGAAGTGACCCAGTATTCGATTTTAACAAACGATAAAGCACAGACGAAAACAAGTATCGCATCCGACTTGCTGTTTCCAACTGTAGCTTTCCTGGATCCAAAATACATGAAACAACTGTCGGTGAACACAACCATCAATACAGCGGTGGATGCTTTATCCCATGCAGTAGAAGGAATGTTGTCCGTGAGAGCATCAACCATTTCAAATGCATTAGCGACGGAAAGCATTCGGATGATCATGGATTGTATCCCCGAAATGCTCCAAGCTTTACACTCCGTGCCGGAGGTCGCCTTTGATGGGAAGACGAGGGAACAATTGTTACACGCCTCCTTTATGGCAGGTATGGTAATTGCTCAAACCGGTACTACGGCGGTGCATGCAATGGGATACTCACTAACCTACTTTAAGGATATCGACCATGGCAGAGCCAACGGCCTTCTTCTGGGTGAATATTTGCGATTGGTGGAGAAAGAAAACCCGGATTTGGCTGGAAGGGTATATAAGGCCATGAACCTTGCCGGTGCGGATACATTCAAAGAAGTGATGGATCAGCTGCTGGGCGAAAAGGAAGAGATCAGCCTGGAGGAAATGAAACAGTACAGTAAGTTGGCGATTCAGACAAAAAATATTGCAAACTGTGTTGTGAAGCCGAAAGAAGAAGATTTGGAAGATATGTTTAGAGTATCTTTTGCAAAATGTAGATGAAACTGAAGTATTTAGTTTTAAACCGGGGGGGCGGAAAAGATGGAAAACATTCGAGATACAATTAGTAAATTAGCGGAAGCATTGAAACCCGATGTTGTGGATTTTTGTCAGAGATTGATCCGGGTTCCGGCTCTTTCGGGAGATGAAAAGGGTGTAGCCGATCTCTACCTGGCGGAAATGGAAAAGTTGTCATTTGACCGGTACTTTCGGGACCGATGGGGAAATGTCATCGGTATTATTGAAGGGACAGAACCGGGTCCAAACATTATGTACAATGCGCATCTGGACCATGTAGATACGGGTGATTACAGCGAATGGGGAGGCTATGACCCCTATGGTGCGGAAATCGATATCAATGAAATGGAAAACCAGGACAGGAACGGTTACGAGTCCGTTGAGGTTATCCATGGACGGGCGGCTGCAGATGTAAAGGCTGGTGGTGCCTGCCAGATCTACTCAGGTAAAATCATCCTTGAACTTCGGAAAATGGGATACCCTATAAAGGGACGCTATATCTTTACCGGGGTAGTGCTGGAAGAGCCGGCGGAACAGCTAGGTATGATCAAGCTGATCGATGATACCTTTCCGAAAGAGGGCATTACCTTCGATGGTGTTGTATCCTGTGAGGCAACTTCGTTGAAGCTGTATTTGGGACACCGGGGAAGAGTAGAACTAAAAGTGACGGTCTCAGGAGTAACTTCCCATGGGAGTGCACCCTGGTTGGGTATTAACGCAGTCAACAAAGCTACCAAATTGATTGATAGGGTAGAGGCATTTATCGCTGAAAATCATGGATCCGACGAAAATCTTGGAAATTCCAGTATCGCACTTACCATTATTAACTGTACACCCGGTGCCATGTGTATTGTTCCGGACCGGTGCCACATCACCTATGACAGAAGGTTTGTTCCGGGTGAGACCTATGAAGGCTGTGTTGCGGAGATTCAGAAAATCATTGATGAATTAACAGCAGAAGATCCTGATTTCAGGGCAGCCGTTGAGATTGCTACGGTGCCGAGGACCACGTATACCGGCCTGACGGTTGCGATACCCAATGTGAAGGAAGCGTGGAAGATAAGCAAGGACCATCCCTTTACAAAAGCAGCGGCAGCAGGCCTCTCTGCCATCGATCAGCCGGTGAAATATGGCTATTGGGATTTTGGGACAGACCTTTCCGTCATCAGCGGAAGGGAGAAAAAACCGGCGGTGGGATATTCACCCATGCAGGAATATTACTGCCACAGACCTGTCGATAAAGTACGGATCGACTACATGGTCAAGGCTTTAGCCGGTAATGTATCCATCTACCTGGAGCTTGCAAATCTCCAGAAAGAAGATTTTACTTTGTAGTTTTTAAATAAAGGACGGTGAACCAAAATGATCAATGTGTTGGATGAAAAAATGATCACAGTTGTGAAAGAGATAGCAAATGAATTGTACCCGGATATGATTGCTTTTGGGCAAAAGCTTATACGGACACCCAGTATCAGCGGAACGGAAGGGCTGCTTGCTGATTTGAATTTGGCTGAGATGCAGAAGCTGGGGTATGATGAGGTGTTCCGGGATGCACAGGGGAATGTTGTAGGACTTGTGAAAGGGACAGAACCGGGACCGACCATTATGTACAACTCCCATATGGACCATGTTAGCCCGGGAGATGTTCAGAACTGGCAAGGCTACGACCCCTACGGCGGGTTCATCGATATATGCAAGGTGGATACACAGGATAAAACGCCGGAGGAAGCGGAGTGTATCCATGGCCGTGGCGCATCGGATGTCAAATGCGGTGAGGCAGTTCAAATCTATGCTGGAGGACTGCTGGTAAAACTTCGTGAAAAGGGTTTCCCCATCAAAGGAACCTTCATGTTTACCGGTGTCGTCCAGGAAGAACCCGCAGAGATGGTGGGCATGCTTCATCTGGTCGATAAGACTTTACCGGAAAAAGGATTGACCTATGACGCTATGGTATCTTCGGAAGCTACTTCACTAAAGCTTTATTGCGGACACAGAGGCCGTGTGGAAATGCTGATTACCGTGTATGGAAGAACCTCCCACGGAAGTGCACCCTGGCTGGGGATCAATGCGATTTATAAGGCAATTCCATTGATCACCCGGATCAAGGACGAATTGTATCCTTCACTTCCGAAAGATCCGGATTTGGGGCAGGCTTCCGTATCCTTGAATATTATTGAATGTTCTCCGGGAGCATTATCCATCGTACCGGACCGGTGCATGCTTTCCCTGGATCGCCGCACACTTCCTGGGGAGACGGCAGAATCTGCTATGGCGCAGATTCAGGAGATTATCGATGATCTGGCAGGCAAAGATCCTGAATTCAAAGCAGATGTGGTGGTTAAAAGTGCTGTAGAGACTTCCTATACAGGGATATCCTACAAAGCTTCGAAGGATATGAGTCCCTGGAAGATCAGCAGAGAACATGGTTTTGTAAAAGCGGCTGCAGCGGCACTTGAATCGGTAGGTCAGACGGTGAAATACGGCTACTGGGATTTTGGAACGGATGCCAGCAAAACCTGCGGTATCGACAGAAAGCCTACTATCGGATATTCCCCCATGCAGGAACAATATGCCCATACCCCTTATGATAAATGCCGTACCGACTTTATGAAAACGGCACTGATCGGCAATGCGGCGATATTCCTGAATGTTGTTTCACAGGGCGCGGAAGCATTCGAGCCCGTAAAATGGTAAGCGGCGAGAGGAGGCGGGAGTATATGGATTTGATTATTAAAAACGGTACGATTGTAACTCCATCGGAGACGTATGTGGCGGATATCGGTGTAAGCAACGGGAAAATTGTTGCCCTGGGAGAAGCTCTTTTTGAGGAGGGAGCTACTGTAGTGGATGCCAAAGGAAAATACGTTTTACCCGGTGCCATTGACGTCCATACCCATCTGGCGATGCTCTTCGGGGGTACGGTCTCTGCCGACGGCTATCTCAGTGGAACCCGCGCCGCTGCCTGCGGAGGTGTAACTACCGTATTTGATTACGCTATCCAACGAAAAGGAAACGGGATTGTCGAAACCGTGGAAGCCAGAAGAAAAATGGCGGAACCGGAAGCTTGTGTGGATATTGCTTTTCACTGTGCAATCACGGATCTGGCGGGTGGAGCGCTGTTGGATGAGTTTCAGGCAGCGGTGGATTATGGAGTGCCGAGTTTTAAATGTTTCATGGTGTATAAAAAGGAAGGCATGATGGTGGATGACGGTACACTGGCGAGAATCCTGGAGAAGTCCAAGGAAACAGGTGTGTTGACCAACGTTCATGCGGAAAATCCCGATTTGATCGATGTGCGTATTGCCGAATACAGGGCACAGGGAAAGACCTCCGCCTGGTATCATTACATGAGCCGTCCCGAGTTTGTAGAGGCAGAAGCAGATGAGAGAGCCATCCACTGGGCAAAAAACTTGAACGCTCCACTATATATCGTGCATCTTGCCAATAAAGCGGGCGTAGAGGCTGTGACGGAAGCGAAAGATCAGGGATATGAGATCTATGCCGAGACCTGCCCCCAGTATCTGCATTTTACGAATGAAGTTTATAAGCGGGAGGACGGACGGAATTTTGCTTGCTCACCGCCGATCAAAGGTCCTGAAAGCCGGGAGGCTTTGTGGGAAGCCATCAAACGGGGGGATATCGATACCGTTGCTACGGACCACTGTCCTTTCCAGAGTTATGAAAAGGACTGGGGTAAAGATGATTTTACGAAAATTCCCAATGGTTGTGCCGGAATTGAGAACCTGTACCCCTTTATGCTGCATGCAGCCAACACGGGTAAAATTTCCTTCAATAAAGCAGTGGAGGTATGTGCTGCCAACCCTGCAAGGATCTTCGGTTGTACCGAAAAAGGTTCCCTGCGCATAGGCGCAGACGCAGATATTGTAGTTTATGATCCCAATAAGGATTTCACCATTTCCGTGAAAAACATGCATTCCGATTATGATCATACCATCTGGGAGGGAGTAAGCCTTCATGGATATCCTGTAATGACCTTCTCAAGAGGACGGCTTGTATATGACAATGGAGAATTCGTGGGAGAACCGGGTTGGGGCAAGTTTGTAAAGCGGGTTGGAAGAAAATAAGCGTAGGGGTGGATGTCCCTATCTGCCCGATTGTAAAGTATTTCAAGGGTTAGGCGATTACAGAATGATCGTAGTTAACCCTCACCCCTAGCCCCTCTCCCACAATTGGTAGAGGGAAAAGTAAGGCTTCGAAGCTTTTCTATTCCTTCCTTCTACCGAGCTCGGGAGAAGGAAGATAGAAGGATGAGGGTTGACATGAGGGGGAAGTGAATTACGAGTACCCTAAAGTTATTGGTATAACTACATCATGGATTTCTGCAATCGCCTAAAATTCAAGTATAGATAAGGAGGATGTCGAATGCAGGTGAGAACATTTAATGAATTTTCAGCAAAAAATGAATCGGATGGCTGCCTTCTTTGCTATAATGCCCTCTGCACAAAGAGATGTCCCCATGGAGTGGACCCTGCCAGGGTTATCCGTTCTTTTCGTTTTGAGAACATCCGTGGTGCAGCGGAGTCTGTAGGAGATAGTGAATTATGTAAGGCATGTGAGGAAAAAAGCTGTATCGAAGGGTGTTTGAAGGGCAAAATCGATCGTCCGGTCAGAATTCCTCAGCTTATGGAATATGTGGGGAACTTGAAGAAAAAAGAAAGCAAACCCACGAAGGTAGATTTAGGTATTACATTTTGCGGTGTGGCTTGTGAGAATCCATTCTTTTTGTCTTCCTCCATCGTGGCAAGCAACTATGATATGGTAGCCAGGGCATTTGAAATGGGATGGGCCGGAGCGGCGTTTAAAACCATTGGAACTTTTGTCCCGCAGGAAGTATCACCAAGATTTTCAGGGATTCGCAAGGAAGGGAATTCTTTTATCGGATTTAAAAATATTGAACAGATTTCCGATCATACCCTGGAAGAAAATTTGGAGTATCTGCGGCTGCTAAAGAAGAATTATCCCAAGAAAATCATTATCGCATCGATTTTAGGCCAGAACGAAGAAGAATGGACGTATTTAGCCAGTCGGATGACAGCGGCAGGGGTAGATATTATCGAATGCAATTTCTCCTGTCCCCATATGACAGGAGAAGGATTAGGCTCCGACGTGGGGCAAAATCCGGAACTGGTGGCACTTTATACAGCAGCCACAAGAAAAGGAACACATTTGCCGATTCTGGCAAAAATGACGCCCAATATAGGCAATATGGAGATTCCTGCATTGGCAGCCATGAAGTCTGGAGCCACCGGTATTGCTGCCATCAATACCATCAAGAGCATTATGAATATCAACCTGGAGGATTTTAATTCAGAGCCTCAGGTAGATGGAAAGTCCTGCGTGGGAGGATACTCCGGTAAAACCGTAAAACCCATAGCATTGCGGTTCATCCATGATATGAAGAAGCATCCGGATTTGAAGGACACACCCATCAGCGGTATGGGTGGCATAGAGACCTGGCGTGATGCTGCTGAGTTTTTGGCCTTGGGATGTGCAAATCTTCAAGTAACAACTTCGGTGATGCAGTATGGGTACCGTATTATTGATGATTTAATGGAAGGTCTGTCCTCCTATTTGGGAGAAAAGGGTTTCTCCACAGTTGAGGAAATGGTGGGTATGGCTTTACCGAATTTGGTTCCGGCCGATCAGTTAAACCGTCATTCCATATCGTATCCAAACTTTAGCAGAAGTACATGTATTGGGTGCGGCAGATGCTACCTCTCATGCCTGGATGGTGGACACCAGGCTTTGGAAATGGATACTGCAAATGGCAAGCCGAGATTGATACCCAAAAAGTGTGCAGGCTGTCAGCTTTGTGCAGTCGTATGTCCGGTAGGTGCAATTTCTGCCGGGAAGAGAGTGGAGGTTAGTTTATGAGTGTAGCTGAAGTACAGGTTAAGAGTATACCGGAAATCCAGATTAAGAATGTAAGCATGAAGTATCATGTGAATAATGGAGAAGACATTGTTGCTCTGAATAACGTAAGTTTAGATATTCGTGAAGGGGAATTTATCTCCTTGCTGGGGCCTTCCGGCTGCGGGAAAACTACATTGCTCCGTATCATTGCAGATTTGCTTCAACCCACTTCCGGCAGTGTGGCCATCCGTGGTCAATCTCCCAAAGATATTCGGATCCAACAAAAGTATGGTATTGTTTTTCAAAACCCTGTTCTTTATGATTGGAGAACGGTCAGAAGAAACATATGCATGCCCATGGAAATCATGGGAATTCCCAAAAAAGAGAGAACGGCACGTATTAACCGAATGCTGGAATTGGTGGGCTTACAGGATTTCGGCTACAAATATCCCTTTGAATTAAGCGGCGGCATGCAGCAGAGAGTGGGTATCGCAAGAGCACTGGCACTGAATCCCGAGTTCTTGCTGATGGATGAACCCTTCTCTGCACTGGATGAATTTACCCGTGAAAAATTAAATGAAGATTTGCTGAATATTTGGAGCAAGACGAAAAAAACCGTCATCTTTGTAACCCATAATATCCCGGAATCCGTTTTTCTATCCGATCGTGTAGTTGTGCTTTCACCACACCCCGGCAGGCTTTCCGCCATTGTGGATATTGATTTGCCCCGTCCCCGCGAAAGTAAGCTTCGGGAAACTCCGGAGTTCTACGAATATGTTGCCAGAATCCGAAGAAGCTTCGAGGGGGTGTGAGTGTGGACAAAAAGCAAACTAGAATTGTTGCTGTTGTTTGGATGATTGGGATTATTATCGTATGGGAAGTGTTATCGTTTTTATTAAAATATATAGTTAAAGATAGCATGGCTTCCGCAAAACTGCCCTACCCACACGATATACTTATTACTCTGATTCAGAACTGGAAGACGCTGCTGGAAGCTGGAGCAGTGACTTTTTCCAGGGCGGTGATCGGATTTGTTTTGGGGGCCGGTGTGGGAATCCTCCTGGCCGTAATATTGAGCTTGTCGAAAACCCTGGAGAGAATTGCATTTCCCTACCTGATTGTTTCTCAGATGATACCGGTTTTAGGACTTGCACCCATCATTTTTAATATCGTTAGAGACATGAATGTGTCAAGAATCGTAATTGCGGCCTACATTACGTTTTTCCCGGTTTCCGTCAATATGTTGAGCGGCTTGAAGAGTGTAGAGAAGGACAAGAAGGATTTGCTCTTTTCCATCGCTGCCAGCAAGTACAATGTATATTACAAATTGATGTTTCCATTTTCAATGACGTACTTATTTACAGGCTTAAAGATTGCTGCCCCTATGGCGGTTACGGCCTCTATTCTGGTAGATATGCTGGGATCCAAAAGCGGTATTGGCGTCAAGATTCTTTATTCACTGTATTCCAACTCCAATAGCATATTTTGGGCCTCCGTGGTCACCAGCGCCTTCATGGGAATTATCAGCTACTATATTGTCGTCTTTGCCGAGAAGAAATTATTGCCGTGGCAAAATGCTTCCGCCGTGAAAGAAGGTGTGCGTGCATGAAAAACAAGGTGAGTAATGTTTTATGGCCCCTGGCTTTTGGTATAGCCTTCATTCTAATCTGGCAATTGGGTTTATTGCATCAGCTTTTACATTTGAAGCCGTTTCAATTACCGCTTCCAACGGAAATTGCTTCTACTTTATCGGACAATATGGTAAAAGCATTGATGGATTGTGGTGTTACCGTTTCCGGAGCCTTGATCGGGATGTTCATCGGTTCTTTTATCGGGTTTATGATTGCAGCCATTGCTACATTTTTTCCCAAGTGGGGATATGGCGGCATGATTATTATAACGGCATTTAATGCGGTACCCATTGTAGCACTATCTCCCATTATGAACCTGTGGTTTTCAACCGGTATGGGACAAAAAATCGGTGTTGTCACGGTGGTTTGCATGGCAGCCATGGCGATTAATGCCTACAGCGGCTTGAATCGTTTAAAACCCTTTTCCATGGATTTAATGCACTCGGTAGCGGCAGATAAGTGGACAATATTTAAAAAATTGCGTTTACCCAATTCCTTACCCCATTTATTTACCGCTTTTAAAATCAACATTGCATCCTCCATTATTGCAGCCATTATCAGTGAATACTTTGCCAAATCCACCTCCGGATTGGGTTTTGGCATAAAGGACAACCTTCGCAAAGCGGAGATGGCCATGGGGTGGTCCTATATCGTTGTGGCTTCCCTGGCCGGTGTAATTCTATACTGCATTATTCTATTAGTAGAGCGCGATGCCATAAAATGGCATGCTTCACAAAAATAAAACATTGTTAGGAGTGATTTTATGAAGAAAAGAAGAATTTTATCCAGCCTTTTAGCTGTAGTTACGTTGATTTTAATGGTGGTTACAGGGTGTAGTTCCGGTAACTCAACAGGCACAAGTACATCAACCGAAACTCCCAAACCTTCAGAAACCACAGCAGCAAAACCTGCCGACGGTAAACTTGATAAGTTGACACTCCAGCTCAAATGGCTGCCGCAGTCACAGTTTATGGGATATTATGTGGCAAAGGCAAAGGGATATTATAAGGAAGCAGGAATCGACATTGAGCTCCTCCCCGGTGGAAGCGATATCATCCCGGAACAACAGGTATATAACGGTGCGGCCAATATCGGTATAACATGGGTTTCCAGTTTGATGAAGTATCAGTCCCAGGGTTGGGACCTGGTCCATGTCGGACAGGTCTTCCAAAAGAGTGCGATGTTGCTGGTATCAAAAGCATCCAAGGGTATTAAAACTCCGGCAGATTTAAAAGGAAAGAAAGTGGGTTCCTGGTTTGGTGGTAATGAGTATGAAATCTATGCTCTTCTGGAAGCGAATAAACTGGATAAGGATAAGGACCTGAAGCTGGTACAGCAGGATTTTACCATGAATCAGCTCCTGAAGGATGAAATCGACGCGGCTTCTGCAATGACCTATAATGAATATGGCCTTCTTCTTGAATCCGGGCTGAAAGACAGCGACCTGAGTGTAATCGATATGAATACCGCGGGTGTCGCCATGCTGGAGGATTGTCTGTTTGTAAAATCCGACTGGGTTGCAAAAAATCAGGACCTGTATGTTCGTTTCTTGAAAGCTTCCATCAAGGGATGGGCCGATGCCTGCGCCAATCCGGAAGCAGCCGGAAAAATAGTATATGAAGCGGACAAGAGCGTGTCGCTGGATCATCAGGTTTACATGGCAAAAGAAATTGCAAAGCTTGTAGTTCCTCAGGGCTTCGATCCCGCTAAAATCGCAAGTACGGATATGGCGGCCATTAAGCAAACGGGAGATCTTGCCCTTAAATACGGATTGCTCAAAAAGGCAGCTGTGATATCGGAAGAGACCATTACCAACAAGTACTGGGAAAAAGCAGCTGCAAAATAACGGTAGGTAAAGCGCGGGAAATTCTGCCTGCGTTGATAAAAGCGATGATCCTGAAGGTTGTATGAACCTCCGAAAAGGTATAAGTAGAAGTACCTTTTCGGAGGTTTTTTATAGGACAAAGGAATTTTCCATGGAACAAAATGAATATAAGCTGCTATCTAGTACTTCATATTTTTTATAAACTGTGTTTCGATCGTAGTACGTTAAATCGATAAAAAGTGCGACTCAAGAAAATAAAGTGCTTAGACTGTCTGTAAAAAATTTGCATTTCATAGGACAGTCGTTTATAGTAATAAGGGAAATAACTTAAAGCTCATATTAATAAAATCTTAAGGTTTTGGTAAGAAAATTGTAGGATAAAAAATTTTGTTTTGAAGTATCATGTGGATGGATGTTTTTACTTACAAGCAGGGAGAAGATGAGGGGACTTGAATTATGGATATCCATATTTTAGTTGTAGATGATGAACAGGCTATAGCGGACCTAATTGAAGTTTATTTAAAGAATGAAGGTTTTACAGTGTACAAATTTTATAACGGTCAGGATGCGTTCGAATGTGTTAAGTCGGAACAATTGGAGCTTGCCATCCTCGATGTCATGCTGCCGGATATGGATGGTTTTACTCTCTGCCGGAAAATCAGGGAAAACCACAAATTTCCGATTATCATGCTGACGGCGAAAGAAGAAGGGATCGATAAAATTACCGGACTGGCACTCGGGGCGGACGACTACATGACAAAACCGTTTCTGCCTTTAGAACTTGTTGCCCGCGTCAAGGCGCAACTGCGCAGGTTTACCCAATATAATACTGCTGACCCATTGCGGGATGGAAACATGATTGAGTTTTCAGGCTTGGTTTTAGACAAAGCTACCCATGAATGTACATTAAACGAAAGGCCGCTTGCGCTTACGCCGAAGGAGTTTTCTATTCTATGGATACTGGCTTCAAACCGGGGGCGTGTAGTCAGCTCTGAAGAGTTATTCCACGAGGTATGGGGCGAAAAATATTTCACCAACAGCAACAATACGGTAATGGTACATATCCGGCATTTGAGGGAAAAGATGCATGATTCCGCAGAGCATCCCAAATACATCAAAACGGTATGGGGGGTTGGCTACAAAATTGAAAAATAACGGAAAGAGCATTTTAAAAGCGGGTCTTATCATATCTACAACTATTCTGTTTTGTTTGGGTATGGTGTGGCTGGTAGACCAAGGGTTTAACGGAGCGATTAAAGAATGGTTTTATAATATATTTTATATTGAACCTGATTATCCAGGTCACGGAAAAGTAGGAGTAATATTTAAAAGCTGGCTTGAAATAAAACAAATTTTCATTTATACATTTATCACATCTATAATAATTTTAGTATTATGTACGAGTATTTCAGCACATTTTTATGCGCGTTATATAAGTAAAAAAGACATCACCTTGATTGCAGACTCAATGAGTTCCTTTATAAAATCAAGCAGTGATGACTTAGCACTGCCCAAAAAATATTCTCAAATTGAAACACAGCTTATCAAGCTGAAAGCTATTTCACAAAAAAATCAGCAGCTTGTGCAAACGGAAATGCAGCGAAAAAATGACCTGATTACGTATTTGGCGCATGACCTGAAAACTCCACTGGCTTCAGTAATAGGATACTTAAGTCTTCTGGATGAAGCACCGGACATGCCGGCAGAACAAAAAGCGAAATACGTTGGAATCGCTTTTAATAAAGCTTACAGGCTGGAGGAATTAATCAATGAGTTTTTTGATATTACAAGATTTAATCTACAGTCTATCGTCTTGAATAAAGGGAAAATAAGACTTGCTTTTATGCTCCAGCAGATGGCTGACGAATTTTATCCCTTGCTTATGACGCAGGGGAAACAGGCAGCCATTCATGTCCCCGACGATCTCATCCTGATGGGGGACGCAGATAAGCTTGCCCGTGTTTTCAACAACATCCTGAAAAACGCAATTGCCTACAGTTACGAGAACAGGGTTATTGACATTTCAGCGAATCGACAGGGAGAATATGTCGTTATTACTTTCATCAACCGGGGAGATCCGATTCCGTCCCAAAAGCTGGACACTATTTTTGAAAAATTTTACCGGCTGGATTCCGCTCGTTCCACAAGCAGCGGCGGAGCTGGATTGGGTCTGGCAATCGCCCAAGAAATCGTCACGGCACATAGCGGAACAATCACAGCAGAAAGCAACCCGGAACATACTGTATTTACGGTAAAGCTTCCGTCATAAGAAAATCTTAAGGAGTTCATAAGCTGGAATTCCAACATTGCTCCTTATTCTGTGATTAAATAAAATTATCGAAGAATAAGGAGCTATTTTATTATGGTACGACAAAAACGAAAGAAAAAATTAAAAGTACAAGTGTTTCTGGTATTCCTGTTGATGGGTGTCATCGTTGTTTTTGCTTATAAATCTATTGTTATGTATGGCGGTCAATATGTGGTTGAAAAAAATAAGGATGATAAACCCGAGCCGGTTCCCTCAATAACAGCTGTATCTAATCCTGCCGTTTCAATACCCTTAGGCAACTTGTACAGTCCCAATGCAATTCTGGTCCAGTTAGATTATCACCGTGTTTTGTTGGAGAAAAACAGCAGGCAAAAAATTTACCCTGCTTCTTTGACTAAAATTATGACAACAATTGTCGCAATTGAGAAATTATCAGATTTACAAAAAAATATTAACCTTTCTAATTCTATGTTTCAGGAACTATACAAAGCGGATGCGTCAATGGCAGGATTTAAACCGGATGAAAAAGTCCGAGCGATTGATTTGCTTTACGGCGTAATGCTGCCGAGTGGAGCGGAATGCTGCATTGGGCTTGTAGACCATATTGCGGGATCTGAGCAAAAATTCGTTGAGCTAATGAATCAAAAAGCACTGGTACTTGGCATGAAGGATACGCATTTTACCAATTCCACCGGGCTTCAAGACGATAAGCACTACACGACGGTAAAGGATTTGTCGATTCTTCTGAGCTATGCGTTGCAAAACAAGACGTTTAGGCAAATTTTTACTGCTTCACGTTACTCTACGGCGCCGACAAACAAACATCCGGACGGGATTACCTTTCAAAACACAATGTTTAAAAATATAGAGAATCCGGTAATTAGCGACGGGAAAATTTTAGGTGGCAAAACCGGATACACCCATGAAGCCGGGCTGTGTCTTGCAAGCCTTGCGCAGAAAGATGGCAGGGAGTATATACTTGTGACGGCAGGAGCTAAAGGTAACCACGAATCAAAACAATACAACATCGATGATGCTTTTATCCTATACAACAGCTTAGGAAAAAAATAAATCTTTCATATTTTTGTGAAGCTCAAGAGAAATTCCTCTTGAGCTTTCATGAGGCTTCGCTGTGAATGGATTTTAGATAATATAAGAGGTATTATTTTGGCTGTTATAATAGTATTCTGGTACAAGCTTTTCGAACAAATTTAACATGCTCTTGCTTGTTTTGTCTATTATATCATTATGCAAATCAGTAAGATTTTTTGGAGAATAGGTAGATGAGATAGAGAACAACTGGGACCTTTCATTTAAAAATATCGTTTCACCTCTGATATTTTTAGGAAATTCTAGAAACTTACAATACTGTTATTTATAACATGGGGAACAATTTTCTATTTGTTTAACTAATGTATATAAAATTAGAACATATAAACTACTAAAGCGAGATGCCGTTTGAACCCTGTTTCTTTATCTCCAACAAGGAAAACATCCAATAAAAAGAGTAGATAGTAAAATTATCGGAGATCAACTTTCTAAGAGGAATTTGTATAACACTAAGTTTAAACTGTTCGTGAAGTTTTTGTAAAATTTAGAATAAAGAAGGTGCTCTACTTTTATTAAGTAGAGCACCTTCTTTATGGCGGAGAGAGAGGGATTCGAACCCTCGGTGGGGTATTAGCCCACACACGATTTCCAGTTATAACATAGTATTATTAACAGCAATTAATTAGTCTTAAAAACCTTTGTTTATAAGGGGTTTAACTGCTTCTATCTGTTATCTGATACTAACATAAACCATTTAAAATTATTAACTGTGTTAGACGAATGTTAGACACTGAGCTTGTAAAAAATGAAACCTTGTAACGTGGAAACGTAAGAATCGTCCTCGCGATGCTCTGCCTCCTGTACACCCCCTAATGCTATCTAAACTTATGCAAGTCTACTGTTGTTTCTCAAGCAGTAACTACCAAACTAAAAATACCCTAATTGAAGTATATCTTCTTCAATCAAATCCTCATCATCTAATAATGCGAAGATATGTTCCACAAATCGCTTAAACATATCTGTCGAATATGGATGTGCCTGCAAATACTCTAAATACATTGCCCTTCTTGCTTGTCTTCCTTGTCTATTACTGAATTCACTTCTAATATTTGAACTAAGCCTTTTCGCTTTACGTACAATAATTATCTCGTCAATATCAGTAGTTGCTGTACTAATTGGAGTCATATCAAGCCATTCACAGAGCAAAAAATATTTGGCACCTGTTACAGCAGTTTTAACATCATGTGCAGTTGCAGAGGCTTCTTGGAACATCGTTTTATCTAAGTTTGTCTTACACTCAGCTACTACATACCCAATATTTGTTTCAGCAACCACTGAAGCATTATTCTCAAAGTTAGCAGAATATGATGATTTTAAAAACAACTTCCTGCTAATAGAAAAATCTTGGTCTTTTTTCTTAATGCTAATGCCCCCACCAATATTCGGTCTATTTAAACTTGAATTAAAATATACTGAAGAAAAAGTTGCAGTTTGAGAACCTATAATCAAATCCGTTTGTCCATACTTCAGATTAATACATTTCTTTACTAACCTGGGTAGAAATTCTTCAATAACCGTATTATCAATTTTCAATTGTCCTTTTTGCCTATATAGGAAATCATCTTGGCTATCAAATATTAAATTGATGTCGATAAAAAGCTTGTACTGATTCAGTAGTTCAACCATTCGACCTATAGTCCCTAATACAGTTTCTTCCGATACATTGTCTAACGCAGATATCCACTCATTATATCTACGAATTGCTTCATTAATATTTGGTCTGTCACAGGTAGGTAACTTACCGCTTTCAAGTGTCTTAACCAACTTATCCAAGTGAACCTGTGGAAAATCAGCCATTATATCACCTTTCCTCTCTACTATAAAATACCGAACAATTTACATCATTTAATTTCTCTATAGCTGAATGAATATCCTCTAATACATCTCCACTTGCTTTGTGAATTGCCTCAGACAGTTCATTATTCGCAATTTCCTTTGCAGTCCTGATGATTTCACTTTCTGATTTATTACACAGTTTTGTATTCTCAAAATGAAGTATATCTTCATAAATCATCTGACCATAGCGGTTTTTGAAAACCCTTTCCTGCTTCAAGATTAAATTCATTCCAATGCATTCTCTGGCAACCAGGTATACTAATTTGCTATTAGAAAAACTGACCTTTCTTACGTTAGATTCTCTTCCTACAATAAAAATAATTCTCGAATTATCTTTGCACACTCTTGATAATTCTTTTAAGGTTAATGCAATATCTATGCAGTATTGAATCACAGTTAGAAACCTATTTATTCTATGCTTTCTATTTGAACCTATCTCTGATTTTGCAACTTTCAATAAGTTATATCCTAACAACTCCATTGACTCTCTATACTGCTGATGATAATTAAATACATTTATGTATGGTGGTGATGTAATTACTAAGTCAAATGTGTCATTGCCAAGAGGTATGCTACGTGCATCAGCATTCAAGACTCTAATTGACTTATCTGAATATGGCAACTGAGTTACGATGTTCTTTAGGTGGTTCCATCTTTTAAAGAAAATATTATAATCAACATTATTGAAGAAATCTAAAAGCACAATAAATACTGTTATAAGTTCATGTAAGTATGAATCATCTAAACTATTAAGTATGTTTAAGACAACATTCTCCATTTCCTCTTTCGAAATATTTATATCTACTATTTCTCTAACAATTCTCTCTTCTAATATACTGATTAATTCTTCTCTTCGTTCATTGCTTATATTTATCCATTCATAAATCTTTGATAAGTGGTATGCAGCAGGGTTTACCTCAATACCTAATGCTTCAATCCCTCTCAAACTACTTTCATATAAAACAGTTCCACTCCCAGCAAAAGGGTCAAGTACTTTAAAATTTTCCTGACAATACCTATTTAGTAGCACCTCTATAAACTGAGGAGAAAATTGTCCATTCCATTTTAGTATATTGCTTCTTACTTTATTTTCTATATTAAGTTCTTCTTGTGGTATCTCTTGTGTATCAAATGCAATGTCATTGTAATTTAAATTTATTGCAGTCACTTGTTCCTCCTATAAATCGTATATGTAATTTCCAGTTATTATTTGTAAATTTATTCTCTATTTAAAATCAATATAATCTTCCGGATTCAACCCTTTTTCAATACAAAACCTCATAACAGCACTAATAATTTTCCTCCCGCCACCATACCCTGTAGTCATGTAGGTGTGTAAGTTACTAACAGGTAATCCAAGTAGCCTAGCGAAGCCATTATAGGTTCCTGTACCATGAGTATTCATCAACTCAATAACCTTTTCACGAATAAGTTCCATATCTATAACCCTATTTAAAACTTAATCAGAGCATTAACAACCTTACCAATAACCTTAATCATAGTATTTTTTGAGTCAATAATTATCGGTTGATGCTCTGGATTAGAACTATTCGGCATCAAAGTAACTGTTGTATCAGTTTTATAAAATCTTTTGATAGTTGCATCATAGCCATTTACCAACACAACAGCAATTTCACCATTTTCAACTTCATCCTGCCTACGGACCAGGACCAGATCACCATCAACAATTCTACTCAAATTCATACTATCACCAACTACACGAAGAAAAAAGCTTTCCCCTTTTGGAACATGCTCAGTAGCCATATATTCATATCCTATTATGTTTTGTTCTGCAAAAATTGGTTCTCCTGCTCTTATTACTCCAAGGACAGGGATTTTGACAAACTTGTCCACTGTATATGCACCTAAAGGCAATTCATTCTTTTGTACATCGCTTCTACCTAATAGATAATCAGTGGATACCCCAAAAAACTCCGATAGTTTATTTATAAATTCCGGATCTGGTTGGTGTACGCCTTTTTCATATCGATTTATGGTTGCATGAGAAATATTAAATTGCTTGCCTAATTCGATTTGCGTAAGTCCCTTTTCTAGTCTCAGCTTTTTCAGCCTGTCCCCATTAAACATATTATCTAACCTCTTTTTACTGATTCGGTAAATTTATTATACCATATGGAAAAGTTTATTAAATAATTGTACGAAAAATGTAAAAATATTATTGACTTTACGCAAACGGTACATTATAATATAACCATGATGTACGCAAACGGTACAACAAATTTTAGGAGGACAATCATGGAAGCCAAAGCAAAAGTCCTGGACTGGATTAATAAAAACATTGATCTACGAAAAGTCAAGTTAAAAGACTTCCCGGTCTTACCCGGTGGAACTTTGGTGATTGACCAAAACAAGGACACTACAATTATCTTCTATGACTTCCTCAATCACCGGGTATTGTATGCACTCGCGGATGAACCCGGCTTCAAGGCTGCAGTATAGGGCAGGGTAGAGGACAGCAAGTTTTGACAACTGGTGTTTACAGCAGGATAGACAGCCTGCCCTATAAAATATAAATTTGTGAGGTTAGTATGATTTACATAGTAAAAAGGTCAACCCCAACGAAAATTGCATATTTCACTTTCGTACTGCTCCTGGCCTTTATGCTGGTGATCGGAACCCCTTGCATGGAAGTAAAGGCATTGATTCCCGCTTTTGTTCTGGCAGGAGTCGCCATTCCCGAAGCCGTGGCCATCGGTGGCGCTTTACTGGCAGCCGCCGGGTTAACCTTTGCTGGAGATTACGCCATTGACTCGGCGGTAAACTGGTTTTACTCCAATGCGGCCCCCAATATTCGAGAGGCTTTTATCGGTGCTTGTGGTACTCTCTCCAACGGTATTGTCAGTGTCAGTGATGAACTATGGAATGGTGTTCAAGGTTGGGTCAATGGGACTTTTATTCAAGGACTCAACCAGATTACCAACACCCTACATAGTCTGGAACTGGGAGGGCAGCAAATCCCCTACAGTTTTAATTCTGCCGAAGCCTACAGCATTGGAAACAGCGTAACCATTGGCGGGGATACCTTTTCCTTCAATGTGTATCCTGTGGTTCCTACCATTTACGCCACAGAAATACTGAAAAACGGTGTCCGTGTAGGGGATAATGTAATGTTTGAGTCCACTGACCCCAAAGTATTCTTTTACTATTCCTGTGACAGCACCAACGGTTTGGCCCTCTGGTCCTACCGGGGTGCTGGAAGCAATATTCGCAGGGAATTAGTACAGCCTAACATACTGCCATATAATGACCCGGCTATTGCCCTGACCCACACCAATTCCTTCTCCACCACAGGAGAAAGCGTTGTAGCTACCCCCGGCTATGACTTTAAAACAGCGGAAGGACGAAGGGACATTGCCGTTCCTGCTACTCCGGCAGATTTAGTCGGAAAAACCTATACCGATGTACAGAACCCTACGGCTCCCCCGGGAGAAATGAGTGGTTCTTGGTGGCAGGCCCTGTTAGCTCCCATCATATCAGGTGTAGCTGGTCTCACCGGAACCCTGGGTGATATATGGACCTGGCTCCAAGAATTTTGGGAAAAGATTCTGGAGAAGATGCAACAGGCCCTTCAACCTGTGGCCCAAACCTTGCAGGATATCACTGCCCAAATCGCTGCAAAGGCCAAGGAATTAGTTGATGCCATTACAGGCGTGACTACGGCGGTAAATACTAATACGGCAGAACCGGACCTGGACCCTACAACTCGTAATTACCGTTTACCGGATTATGTATTCGGACTCTTTGCCGTCATTAAAGCCTGTATCCGACTTATGGTCCGGGCCTGTGTATTTCTGGCAACCATCGTAGCCATTCAACCGGATGGCAGCCTGTTAAACAGTAACGCCATTGCAGGTGTTAACTTCTTCAAAAACCAAAATGTCCCGGTATTAAATGTCTCCGTCTGGACCATGTTCAGCGGGATGATGACCCTGGTAATTAGTTTAAGTGTAGTACGGAAAGTACGAAGTACATTTTCAGGATAGGAGGACCCTCATGGGCTGGATTATAGACGCATTTACCCAATTCAAAGAAACTATATTAATTTTACTGGACCAACTACTACTCCTACCGGACCGACTGGATAGTATAAAGTTTGATGAAAACTTCATCATTACCCGGTTTCTAGCCCTGATTCACTATATCCTGGGTACTCCGTTATACTTGATGTTTTGCTTGGTCCTGCTGATTGGTGCAGGATTCATCCTATACCGGATTGCAAAGACCCTTCTTCACATATTGCAACTCATGTTTCCCAAACTCAAAGGCAAGTTTATCTTGCCCTAACATACTGCGGGGTGGTGTAGTGGTAACATAAGGCCGTTGTCGGGCTTCGCCTCTGGTTCGATTCCAGACCCCGCACCCATTTGCATGTAAGCCTTGGTACCAGGCTTCATATAAATCAACCAACAACTATATTAAAAGTGCAACGCACACAAAAAGAAAAGGAGTGATATGGACAGCAACACCAGCACCACAGCTTAACATTCAATTTGATACCGCTCAAATGTTCCAATGGGCGCAAACTATGATCGATGCCATGATGCCAGTAGTATATATCATCATGGGTGTAGGATTGGGATTCGTAGTAATCCGTGCTTTCAAATCCGCATTTAATTAAAGGAGAATGAGAATATTACTTCATCTTTTTTGCGGGCCCGCCATGGGTTCCATGAAGGGTGTAGCAAAATTATAGATGAAGTTATATTTTCACCGACCAAATATGAAATGGAGGAGACAAACAGTGAACAGTACAGCTATTCAATTGCTGGAATACAACAAAATCAAGGAAACACTTAAAGACTACGCGGTATCCGAAATGGGAAAGGAACGGATACAGAAACTGGAGCCATCCACAGATATCCGTATCATTGAGGATTGGCTTCTGGAGACCTCCGAGGCAAGGCGGGTTATCAACCGGGGAGCCGGTGTACCTCTGTATAATTTGGAGAACATGGAGAAAACCCTCACGAAAATCGGAAAAGGAGCGATTTTGACCCCAGGTGAACTGTGGAGCATCTATCGGCTGCTGGACGGGGTTCAGCGGATGAAACGGTATATGACGGAACGGAGAGATGTAGCACCTACCATCAGTACCTACGCATTTTCCATGTATGAGCTGGAGGATCTGGCAGGGGAAATCCACCGCTGTATCGTGGATAACCGGGTGGATGACAGAGCCAGTGCCGAACTATCCAGGCTCAGGAAAAAGATTGGAATACTGGAGGAAAGAATTAAAAGCAAACTGGACGGTATTCTGCGGTCACCGGTCTATAAAGACTATATCCAGGAAGCGATGGTAAGCCTGCGAAACGGGGTTTATGTAATTCCCGTGAGAAGAGAACACAGAAAGAATATTGAGGGAGATGTGCTGGACACATCTACCAGCGGGTCCACCGTATTCATTGAACCGGCGGCAGTGAAACGGCTGCGGGAGGAATTGAGCCTGCTGCGGATCGAACAGGAGAAGGAAGAGTACAGGATACTGTCCACCTTAACTGCCATGGTAGATGGCTGTCACCGGGAGGTCTCTATCAATATCGAGGCTATGGTTCATTATGATTTTCTCTTTGCAAAGGCAAAGTACAGCAAAGCACTGGATGCAAACACGGTAGAATTGAATATGAACAACCATATCCATATTACCAACGGCAGGCATCCGATCATAGGGAAATCTGCAGTTCCCCTGAACTTTACCATCGGTCGGAATTACAAAACACTGGTAATTACAGGGCCCAATACGGGAGGGAAAACTGTAGCCCTCAAAACGGTGGGCTTGCTGACGCTAATGGTACAGTCGGGACTTCATGTGCCTGTGGAGGAGGGGAGTAAATTTGGAGTATTTCGCGATGTTCTGGTAGACATTGGTGATGGCCAGAGTATTGAACAATCCCTTAGTACTTTTTCCTCCCATGTAAGGAACATCATCAGCATCATGGAGTGTGCAGACCCTTATACGCTGGTTATCATGGATGAGTTGGGAACGGGGACAGACCCCAGTGAGGGGATGGGCCTTGCCATCGCTGTGCTGGAGGAAATCTTTGAAAGGGGAGCCACTACGCTGGCCACTACACATTACAGCGAGATCAAGGACTATGCGACCCATAAAGAGGGCTTTGAAAACGGGTGTATGGAGTTTGATATCAATACGTTAAAACCGCTGTACAGGCTGCGAATCGGAGAGTCCGGCCAGAGCAATGCCTTCCTGATTGCTTTGCGGTTGGGCATGGATCGAAGGATTATCGAGAGGGCTCATGCGGTGACCTATAAGGAGAAAAAGGACTACGCCGGAGTTTACCGTGAGATTCCAAAGCAGGAGGTTAAAAATACCGAGATAACCCAGCAACACGAGGCACAACTGGACCGCGCAAAAAAACTTCAGGAAACACGGCAAAAGGTTGAAAAACAAAAGATCGAGCATGTCTTTCAGGTGGGGGACTGCGTATATATCAGTACCATGAACCGGACGGGGATTGTCTGCGAACTGGAGAACCACCGGGGAGAAGTCGGGGTTATGGTGATGAAGAACAAATTCAAGGTAAATCGTAAACGATTGTCTTTATATGTGGAGAGTAAGGAGCTGTATCCGGAAGAGTATAATCTGGACATTGTCCTTGAGTCTAAAGAGAATCGTAAAAAGAAAAAGCAAATGGGGAAGCGACACATCGAAGGGATGGAAATTAAAATTCAATAAAAAAACCATGGCAGCGCTGGCTGCCATGGTTTTTTTACTGTCTCAGATGATTTCATTTCACGCCTGCAGCGATTCTGACCTGCGCCTGGTGTGCCGTATCAACGGTTCCATCTACGTGGCGGGTGCTGTTTTTAAAGTGAATGTCAAAGTGCCCGTTGAAGTTATTGGTTTCTATATATTGTATCCCATGTGGCATTGAGGTTACAGAGGCGGCTATTTTTCGTCCACTCACCTGGATAAGGACTGCACGGGGTACCCATGAATAGTTCCCGCCCCAGATGGATTTCATGATAGCGGCGTCCGTTGCAGTGAGCGGTTCACAGTCCGCATGATTGGCTCCAATGGTCCGTTCCACTTTGAAAGTTCTTCCGGTAACGTAATCTCTCACTGTAGCTACTTCGCCGATGGGAAATACGTACTGGGCTTCCGTCCACCAATCCAGGTATTCGCCATATTGAGGCCCGGGGGTCGGCTTTACCGGAATGGTGTAAACGGGGATCCGGAGTTTTTGACCCACAGAGAGAACACTGGAGGTGGTAAGTCCGTTTACCTTCAGAAGCTCTGCTTGCGGAATGCCGTATTTTTTGCTTAATCCCCAGGGGGTTTCACCGGATTGAACCGTATGAGTAATATAGGATACTTTGGGCCCTGCAGGCACGTGGGGAATATGCAGGGTCTGCCCCGGATAGATGGTGTTGCTGTTTAGTCCATTAAACAGCTTGATCTCTCCCACTGTAGTACCATAACGTACAGCAATGGAGAACAGGCTGTCCCCGGATACTACCTTGTAATTGACAAAGCTGGCCGGGATTTTGAGGATTCGGCCGGCGATAATGAGGTTACTAGTAAGTCCGTTAATGCTTTTTATAGTTGAAACCGTGGTTCCAAATTGTTCCGCAATGGCTCCTAATGTATCCCCACTGCGGACCCTGTATTCAATGGTCTTAGTACTGGGAGCTGTTCCTGTAGGCACTTTCAATACCTGCCCTGGGTAAATGCTGCTGCTGCTTAGATTGTTTAATCGTTTGAGCTCAGCGGTTGTTGTACCATATTTATTGGCAATGGTCCACAAGGTATCGCCGCGAGCAACGGTGTAACTGCCGATGGATACTGCCTGTACGCTGGCTGCGGTAATCGCCTTTACCGGTAAAACATGGAGAGCATGCCAGGCACCAAAGCTGAGAACGCTTGCCAGAAAAAGGGGAGCTAAATATTTGGGTCCACCGGTCCAATGCGTTCTTAGCCCTTCTTTCAAAATGAATTTTGAATTTTTGACTGCATCATGCATCTTATTGACCTCCACAAAAGATTTCACTACTAGCTTTTGCAATCGGACAAAAAATAAAAATGTGATTTTATCCTGTTTTGGTACTAAAGATAAAGAGAGATTTACTTTGGTTTTTTTAAAAAAGTTTGAGAAAACTTTAAAGGAGATCTCCCTTTTGTATGTAAAACTATTCGGTAAAAATCCGTTTGCTAAATATTTAACAAAATAGTGGAGTCGAAAAAGCTCATTTTTGGTATGATTTTTCCGTTGCGGAGAGGTATAATGAGTAAGATCATTAAATCGGAAAGAAGGTAGCAAAATGATTTACATGCTTGACACGGCAAATATTGAAGCAATTCGAAAAACCCTGGAAATTTATCCTGTGGATGGAGTGACGACCAATCCGACCATCATTGCCAAGGAGAACACCGATTATAAACAATTATTGAAAGACATACGGAATCTTATAGGAAATGGCCGGATGCTCCATGTGCAGACTACGAGCCCTGATGCGGAGGGAATGGTTCAGGAAGCGTTGGCGCTGAAGGAGTTTGTCGGCGGATGTTTCTATGCAAAAATTCCCGCCAGTGAACAGGGCATAAAAGCTATGCAGATTCTAAAGGAAAAAGGTATCAAGATTACGGCAACGGCTATATTTACCCAGCAGCAGGCACTGATATCCGCAAAAGCGGGAGCGGATTTTGTCGCACCCTATGTAAACCGGTTGGATAACATATCCAGTGATGGTGTTGGCGTGGTTACGGATATCGTTTCCCTTTTCAAAATCTATAACTTTGAAACAAAGGTGCTGGCAGCCAGCTTCAAAAATGCGGAACAGGTCCACAGAATCAGCTTGGGAGGCGCTCATTCCGTAACGATAAGCCCCGAGCTCTTCGAAGGCTTGCTGTACCATCCTCTTACAAACCAGAGTATCGCTGATTTTACAAAGGATTGGGAAGGCGTTTACGGGGAGGGAAAAGGCGTAGTGGATTTACTGAAATAGGCCTGGTATGATATACTAAAAGGAGTCCGCTAAAGATTCAGTGTTTCACCGAATCCGCAATTAGGGGTTCAAGGAGAAAGCTTATGATGTAGAATCGCTTGAGTTTTTACGGATAATATAAGTTCAGCATAGGCGGTAACGCTGGCTTGGAGGGAAACATGCGAATTGCAGTCATCGATGGACAGGGTGGTGGAATCGGCAAAGCCCTGGTTGAAAAGCTGAAAAAGGAATGTGGGGGAGAGGTGGAGATCCTTGCCCTGGGCACCAATGCACTGGCGGCTGCCCTTATGATAAAGTCGGGAGCCCATGAAGGCGCATCGGGGGAAAATGCCATTGTGTATAATGCACCGAGGGTCGATGTAATAACCGGTCCTATCGGCATCATTTCCGCCAATTCCATGCTGGGAGAGCTGACACCCCGGATGGCGGCTGCAATATCGGAAAGTTCGGCCAAAAAAGTTCTGATTCCTTTGAATCGGTGTAATGTAGCCATCGCTGGTGTAAGGGAAGAGCCGCTGCCGCAGTTGATTGAAGATGCTGTTGCTATGATAAAACAGTGCGGCTTGAAATAAGGTTGAGGATAAAAGAAGGTGGTAAAGAGCAAGCTCTTTATCGCCTTTTTTAGTATAGGAGACTCTGAATCGATATGGACATCCAAGAGAAACTAATTTGTTTGAACATTTCTTGGTACAATAGGAATGATTTTGTAAGGAACTCTATGGTTCTCCTGTACGCAACTAAGTGTAGAAGTACTTCCTGACATATCAATTCAACACTTAAAGGGGGTGCAGGGGGAGGAATCCCACCTGCTCGCGGCCCCAGCCGCGAAACAAAGGTTCCCTCCCGCGGGGAGGGGCAGGGGTAGGGTTGAATATTCTTAGCTTACAATTACTTATTTATACCTAAGCCTCAAAAAATAAAAAAGTCGAAAACCAGTTCGATTTTCGACTTCGGATTCTAAAAAACCTAGAATATCATACCATGTTGCTTATTTCCAGTCAACAGTTTTTTTAGTTTTACACAGCTTGTACACAAAATATGTGCATAAAAAAGCTGAAAAAACTGTGGATAATGTGTATAAGTCTGTGAATAACTCAAAAATGGGTCATCCTACCTGTGGATAAAGTGTTATTGTTTTTTCATAAATTTAGAAGGATTTGTGGAAAAGTTTTCATTATTTAAACTTTGTTACACAAACGTAATATTAATTCTTAGAAAACTATGGTAAAATAGATATTGTAAAAAGTTGATATTTTGACTTTTTCATTTTATTCCTCCTTTAATATAGATAATTTTATCTGATGTGGTATAAAGCACTTTGAATTTGCAATTATACATTCTATTATACGTAAGTGCTTTATTTTTTTGGGAAAATATACTTTGCAAAGACACTTGATATTGTCCGTGTTTTTGAGTATAATGGATAAGTGGCTTGAAGAAGTCACCCTTAACAAGTAAATATTTGGTTGTGCTAGACGGGGAGGTAGCGGTGCCTTGTACCTGCAATCCGCTATAGCAGGGTTGAATTCCAGGCAGAGGCTTTTTCCTGTAGGGTCTGCCCTATGCAAGTGGCAATGAAAACCGGGTCTTGCGCAACGGAAATCTGTGAACCCCGCCAGGTCCGGAAGGAAGCAACGGTAAGCAGTAACTTCCGTGTGCCGCAGGGTTGCCTGGTTAGAGTTAACTGCCTAGGTTACGCTTGTAGGAAACTGTCGAAGTCAGGTGCACAGCCAATCAATTTTAAACAAGAAGCCAAATAAAAGGCTTCTTTTTTGTGTATGGATAAGCGATTTGTGATACAATTATTATATAAGTTGATGGAGCCAGTCCCGGGTAAATCCGCAGGACGGGACTGATGACGGTTTTAGCAAAAGGTGGAGGATTCTATGTCATATATAGCACTTTATAGAAAATGGAGACCTTTGGTCTTTGAAGATGTTGTGGAACAGGAGCATGTGGTAAAAACTCTTAAACATAGTATAGAAACGGGGAGAATTGCCCACGCCTATCTTTTTTGCGGTACCCGGGGGACAGGGAAAACCACCATGGCCAAGATTTTTTCAAAGGCGATAAACTGTCTTTCTCCCAGAGGCGGAGATCCGTGCAATGAATGTGAGATCTGCCGGGGAATCATATCCGGGAATATTTTGGATGTAGTTGAAATCGATGCTGCCTCCAACAACAGTGTAGATAATATAAGAGAGATTCGGGATGAGGTTGTATACGCTCCTTCACAGGCAAAGTACAAGGTCTATATCATCGACGAAGTTCATATGCTTTCTACCGGAGCCTTTAATGCATTGCTCAAAACCCTGGAGGAGCCGCCGTCTCACGTAGTCTTCATATTGGCTACTACCGAGCCGCACAAGCTGCCCGCCACCATTCTTTCCCGCTGCCAGCGGTTTGACTTCCGGAGAATCACTGTAGAGAGCATCATGGGCAGAGTGGAAAGAATCTGTACGGAAAGCGGCGTTGGGATACAGAAGGAAGCGGCAAGGCTCATCGCCCGGATGGCGGACGGGGCCATGCGTGATGCTTTGAGTATACTGGACCAGTGTATCTCCCTGGGAACCCGTGAGATTTCTTATAATGATGTGCTGGCTGTGGTGGGTATCGTAAATGATACCTTTATGGCCGAGGTAGTGGACGCCCTGGGAGCAAGGAATGTAAACGGCATCCTGGAGTTTGTGGACAGGCTGGTAATGGATGGCAAGGATATCGGACAGTTTGTATCCGATCTTGTGATGTATTATAGAAACCTACTGATTTGCAAGGTGACGGGAAAGCCCGAGGAGATCCTGGAAGCTTCCGTAGAGACACTGGAGCGGATGAAGGGTCAGGCTGCTGGATTGGACCGGGAGGAAATTATCTTTATTATAAAGGAGTTATCCTTGCTGGAGTCCAGCCTTAAGTGGGCAAACCATCCGAGAGTATTGCTGGAGGTAAGCCTGATAAAGCTCTGTGAAAGTAGCTTCAGTGTGGACACTGAGAATATCATGGACAGGCTGGCAGTATTGGAAAAAAAGATCAGCAGTGGTACCTTTACAGTCAAAACCGAATCGGCGGCCAATGTTCCAGCGGGGGATGCAGAAATGCCCCAGCGGGAGAAACGAGCTCCAAGGAAATCCGCAGAGGAGACCGAAAGCGTATCGGCTCCTGTAGATATGGGAAAGGAATTGGGCTGCTGGGCCGAAGTGATTAACGAATTGAAGGCCATGGGCAGGATGATGATCTATACAAATCTGCTGAATACAAAAGCAGTAGAGCAGGATGACCGTTTTATAGGCGTTGTCTTCGAGAAAGGTGCCGGGTTTGCAAAGATGATTGTTTCCAAAACGGAAAACCTGGAAGTGATACAGACGATACTATCCAAAAAGTTGGGCAGAGAGGTGCGAGTCCGGTGTATCGATGTCGGGGCCGCTGCTGCCGAACAGAAAAAGGATGAGTTCGTTGAAAAAGTGGAAGACCTGGCAAAGAGAATCAATGTGCCGGTGAATGTAATCGATGAATAGATACAGCGAACGGATGGTGAAAGTTATTTTTCCCCAATCCAAGTATTGTATAGTTCCGGTAAATTACTGTATAATATAAATGATTATTTGTAAATAGGAGGAAAAAACATGGCAAGAGGTGGATTCCCCGGTTTTGGCGGCGGAAATATGGCCAATTTAATGAAACAGGCGCAGAAAATGCAGAAGGACATGGAGAAACTCCAGGAAGAATTGCATGAAAGAACCGTAGAGGCTTCGGCGGGTGGCGGAGCGATCAGCGTTGTAGTATCAGGAAAAAAGGAAATAAAGGAAATTAATATAAAGCCTGAAGTAGTAGATCCTGATGATGTAGAAATGCTCCAGGACCTTATATTGGCCGCCGTAAACGAGGCTTTGAGAAAAGCGGATGAAATGGTAAACGGTGAAATGGGCAAAATCACAGGTGGCCTGGGTGGAATGCCGGGGCTGTTTTAATTGACAATTGATGAGTACTTTTGAAAGGAGCGAACCTTTGGTTCGCTCTATTTAAATTGACGAATATGGGTATTACTATACTATAGCTGAAAATTGCTTGAAAAATATAAAACTGTCAATTGGCAATCAGGAAGTGTCAATTGGCTTTGGGAGTGTATACAAATGAGCTTTTATGCAACGCCGGTTGCCAAATTGGTAGAAGAATTTGAAAAGCTTCCGGGAATTGGACATAAGACGGCGCAAAGGCTTGCGTTCCATGTATTGGGGCTAAGCGAGGAAAAGGTGGAAGGTCTTGCCAATGCCATCAGGGAAGCAAAGCTTAAAACAAGATACTGTTCGGTATGCAGTAACCTCACGGATACCGATCCCTGTGGAATCTGCAGCAGCCCCGCCCGGGACAGGACTGCCATATGTGTTGTCCAGGACCCGAGGGATGTTGTTGCTATGGAAAAGACCCGGGAGTTCAAAGGGCTCTACCATGTGCTTCACGGGGCGATTTCACCCATGGAGGGGATTGGTCCGGAGGATATAAAGATCAAGGAGCTTCTTGCCCGGCTGCGGGAAGGAGATGTGAAGGAAATCATTCTGGCGACAAACCCTAATATTGAGGGTGAGGCAACCGCCATGTATGTTTCAAAGCTGTTAAAGCCGCTGGGTATCAAAACCACCCGGATTGCACATGGGATTCCTGTGGGCGGGGATTTGGAGTATGCGGATGAGGTTACCCTTGCGAAGGCGCTGGAAGGGCGACGGGAATTATAGGGTTCATAAAGGAAAGACCGTAGAGAGCAGTAGATTTTGCTGCCATCTAGGGTCTTTTATTTTTGTATCGGTACCCGGAATTAAAAGAAATAAAAGTGAGTTTTAAGATAATTAAACCTTTGTTTAATTTTATTAATAAAAATATTAAAAATATTTATAAATAGAATTGACAAATTGGGAAAATAATATTACTATAAAATATGTAAGGATTAATAATGTTAAACAAACGATTTAAATAATAAACATATTTTACAAACAAAATTAATAAAATTTAGAGGTGATTTTATGGCATCGGAAATATTGGGAAAATGCCCGGTTTGCGGAGCGGATACGGAAGTGACAAGAATCAGCTGCCACTCCTGTGATACACACATTGAGGGTCATTTCAGACCTTGTAAATTTTGCAGGCTGACACAAGAGCAAAAATCCTTTATTGATGTATTTATCAAATGCAGAGGGAATATCAAGGAAGTTGAAAAGGAACTGGGAGTTTCTTATCCTACAGTAAAGAACAGACTGGAGGACGCAGCGGCAGCTTTGGGACACAAACCGGAAGCACAGCCTGTTGAAACCGGAAAACGTAAAGAGATCCTGGATAAGTTGAACAGCGGTGAGATATCCGTGGAAGAAGCGGTTGCCCTTCTGAAAGAGTAACAACGGGAATTTTTGTGAATAAGCATGGACTAATTATAAGGAAGTTTAATTGCCAATTGTTAACTGGCATGAGGAGGTATATATTATGTCGTTAAGTGAAGAAAGAATGTTGATACTGAAAATGGTGCAGGAAGGCAAGATCACCAGCGAGGAAGCTGCCAAACTGTTGGAAGCCCTTGAGGGAGGCGCACCGAAGCAGGGCCCGACGGAGAATGCTTCAAGACAGCAGCGGCAGCAAGCTGATTTTAATGATGAACTGAACAAAATGAAGGAAAGACTGAAGACCTGGAAAAATGATTTTAAAAAGGAATATAATGAAAAGGAATTCGATAAGGTTGTTGAAGAGCTTAGTTCGAAAGCAGAAAAGATCGGAAAAAATGTAGCAACTGCAACGGTTGGAATTGTTGACCGGGTCATTGACTATGTTGGAAGCTTCGTAGATACAAATGCATTTAACATGTTCGGAAGCTATACGGCTGTGGACAAAAGCTTTGAAGCAGTGGCAGCCGATGGAATGGACCTGAACATAGAAGCGGTAAATGGAAATATATCCGTGAGAAAACATCTGGATAGCAAAATTGTTATTAAAACCCGGGTGAAGAGTCCCCAAAGCAATGCGGATAATATTCTTGTATACTCGGAAGAAGGAAATGCAGTTTCCCTTACAGTGAACAAGATAGGAAACCTTAGTGTATCGCATGAGGTTTTTGTCCCGGATACAAGATTTGGGACCGTCAAGTTGGAAACTTCCAACGGAAAAATATACGTAGAGGATTCCAAGAGTGACAAGCTGGAAGCATTGACTCGAAACAGCAATATCGAATTGATGGGAGTGAATGCCGACCAGGTGAAGGTGGATACCAAGAATGCAAAAGTTCAGATAAGTTATGCGGTCGGAAAGAAAATCGATGTAAATACCAATAATGCACTTATCGATATGAAGCATATAAAAGCCGAGGAAATCAATATCATTACCACCAATGGCCGTATTTTTGTAGAAAACGTACAAAACCTGGAGGGAGCTTCGGAAGTGAATATGAACCTGCGCACCACCAATGGGGGCATCAAGGTGAATATGAACGATATGGAAAGCCGAGGATACAAGGTAAAGGCTAAAACCACCAATGGCAGCGTTAACCTGCTTATACCGGAGATGACCTATCACAATGTGAACCGGCATGGAATGGGCGGAAGCTTTGTAGAAGCTGAAAGCAGCAATTTTGCTACCTATAACGAAAGAGTAAATATTAGTGCTGAAACTAATAATGGGTTTATAGAGATTGTGAAATAAATGGCACAAAAGAGACAGGGATGGGTTTTCAAACCCATCCCTGTCTCTTTTGATTTATAGGTTAAAGGCTTCTTCAATTTCCGCAACTTCATCATCACTAATGGTGATGAGAGAACCGAGTGCTTTGGAAGCGATGACGGCTTTGGCACTGTATTCCGCCACCTCAAGCCTGTCAAATGCATTAAGGAGACTGGCTCCCGTCACAATCAAGCAATCATTTTCAACCATCAGGATGGGGGTGCTTTTGCTAAAGGCATCTGCCACCATCTGGGGCTGCATGAAACTGCATCCAAAGGGCAGCTTTGGAATATTCCGCAGCATGATATAACTTTCGGGAATGGTTCTGGAGTCGAATTTTTCATCCGTAACGGCAAAGGCCATGATGTTCGGCGGATGAGCAACGATTACAGAATTTATATGAGGGTGTTTTTCATAAATGGCCTGGTGAAGCGGAACGGAACGGCTCGGTACCTTACCGGCTTCCTTTTTGCCATCCTTGATACGTACCAGGTCACTTGAGTCCATGTACTTTCGATCAGCTCCATAGGGCGTTATAATAAAAGAACCGTCACTCAGACGTTGAGAAAAGGTTCCCTGGGTACTTGTGAACAGCATCTGATCATAGGAGCGGTGGATCAACGTGCACATCTCCTGCCTTACTGCCCGTTCCTCACTGCTGTAATAGTCGGGAGTGAACTCCTCCATAGGAATATCCTGTTTGTTTTTAGAAATTTCTATATATTTTTGTGTCAATGCTGTTGGCTTTCCGATGCTGTTGGCTTTTATTTCAAGCCTTGCACAGAAATCCAGGGTTTCAAAGGACATGAAAGCCCGGAATAGATTTTCGCTTCCGATAACTACGCCATGGTTTTCCATCATTACCGTACTATAACCCTTTTCAAATACAGCAGCAATTTTCTCTCCCAATTCGGCACTTCCCGGAACTGCATAGGGAGCCATTGCCAACTCTCCGCAAATCAGGCTTGCATTGGGAATCAACAGGGTATTGGGTATTTTCCTTACGATACTGAAGGATACCAGCGCGGGAGGATGTGCATGAAGCACAGCCTTTATGTCCGGCCTTCTTTTATATACTTCTGCATGGAAGGGAAGCTCAACCGAGGGTTTATGAATACCTAAAATGGTACCGTCGGGCTTTACCTGAATGATGTCTTTCCTTGTCAGTGAGCCTTTATCAACTCCACTGGGTGTTATCCATATATCGCCGCTTTCGTCCAGGATAGAAAGATTACCTCCTGATGTCGTTGTCATGCCGTACCCATAGATTCTTTCCATGATCATGACCAACTGGTCGGCTGGATGCAGTAGATCGAAATTCAATGTAACAACCTCCTTATGTGCGGGTGCGCATAAATTATCATAGTTTACACACATCACCTTATAGGAATATTATAGTACAAGATATTTCCCCCAGCTAGGGTGAATTTTGCACAGTTTTTAGGGAAAAGTAAAGCGATTCTTTGGAATGGAGAATGAAATCTATGGATTAAACTGCGAAGATGTGGTATAATATCTCACCGTAAATATAATTTTTGAGGTGCAAAATGTTTGATCGACTAGAAGTAGCGGAAAATCGATACGATGAAATAAATATGAAGCTGAGTGATCCTTCCGTCATTGCCAATCAGGATGAATACCGGAAACTGATGAAGGAACACTCTGAGCTGGAAGAAGTTGTAGCAAAGTACAGAGAATACAAAAAAGTTACCCAGGATATTGAAGATGCAAAGGAAATGCTGAACGACAAGTCGCTGGATAAAGATTTCAGAGAAATGGTTCAAATGGAACTGGAGGAAGCTGAAGCCAAAATCGAGCAGTTAAGAAAGGAAGTAAAAATCCTTCTTTTACCCAGGGACCCTAACGATGACAAGAGCGTTATCGTTGAAATCCGCGGTGGTGCAGGTGGAGATGAGGCGGCCCTTTTTGCGTCGGATCTTTACCGCATGTATACACGGTATGCGGAAAGGAATCGCTGGGCTGTGGAAGTGCTGGATTCCAATCCGACAGAAATCGGAGGGTTCAAGGAAGTGGTATTTTCCATTGAAGCCAAAGGCGCTTACAGTAAGCTGAAGTTTGAGAGCGGAGTTCATAGGGTGCAGAGAATCCCCTCCACGGAATCCGGTGGAAGAATCCATACCTCGACGGTTACAGTAGCCGTTCTGCCCGAGGTGGAGGATGTTGATGTGGACATTAATCCGGCGGACCTTAAAATCGATACCTACAGGGCTTCCGGAGCTGGTGGACAGCATATTAACAAGACCGAGTCCGCCATAAGAATTACACACCTTCCGTCCGGCATCGTCGTTACCTGCCAGGACCAGAGATCCCAGCATAAAAACAAGGATAAGGCCATGACCATTCTGCGGTCCAAGCTCTACGAGATTGCACAGGAACAGCAGAATTCCGAAGTGGCCCAAGCCAGAAAGAGCCAGGTAGGAACCGGAGACCGGAGCGAAAAGATCAGAACCTACAACTTCCCCCAAAGCCGTATCACCGATCACCGTATCGGCTTTACCGCTTATAACATGGAACAGGTACTGGACGGTGATATGGAAAACATCATCGACGCCCTGGTAACTGCCGACCAGACGGAGAGACTGATCGGACTGGGAGTGGAGGGTTAGTTGACAGTTGGTAGTTGACAGTTGACAGAGGACAGTTAATTGCCTGTAAAACCTGGTTTTACAGTGGTATATAATAAATATAGAATACTAATTATCCCCTACAATGAATAGAATTTAAAATGGATGATGACGGGAGTGTCAGTATGTCTTTCGACTTTCAACTGTCCTCTGTCAACTATCAACTATTCATCGGGGGTTGTTATTATGGAACATATACTTAGGGTTACATTTATAGGCCTTGTCTCCGGGATGGTAGGAACCAGCATCGGAGGTCTGATGGCCTTTTTTATTAGGGATATCAGCAACAGAACCCTTGGGTTCATACTGGAGTTTTCCGCCGGACTGATGACGGCAGTGGTCTGCTTTGAACTCATTCCCGAGGCCTTTAAAATCGGGGGGAACGCACTGGGCTTCCTGGGGATTGGAATTGGTGTCTGCACCCTCATGATCATCGAAGATTTTGTTAAAAGGATGGAATCCCTACGAAGAAATAATCGGTCCGGACTTCTTCGGGCTGGTATTCTCATGGCCATCGGCATTGCCCTGCATAATTTTCCGGAGGGATTCGCTGTTGGGTCCGGTTTTGAAGCCTCCATCAAGTTAGGAGTTACGCTGACTGCGGTCATTATGATCCATGATGTCCCGGAGGGAATCGCCATCGCGGTACCGCTTCGGGTCGGCGGGGTATCCAAAATGAAAGCTTTTCTATTGACGGTTTTATCCGGGGTACCCATGGGGTTCGGTGCCTTTTTCGGAGCTGTTTTGGGGGATATATCACCTTCCTTTATTGCACTGTGCCTGGGGTTTGCCGGAGGGGCCATGTTGTATGTGATTTACGGGGAACTTGTGCCCGAATCAAAACGTCTATATTTTGGAAGACTTTCTTCACTCGGAAATATACTGGGTATTATTTGTGGTATAATAGTATCAGTTTATAATTGAAAAAATATGATGTAAGGCAAAGCGGGTTGTGAAGGGCGGGGCGACGCCGCTGCTGCGGACCCGTACTTGTAATCGGGTCCTATGGCCTGCGCGGGAGGTGTTTGTTTTGAAAACCGAGATTCTACATATTAATATAAATGCAATAGAAAAGGACAAGCTTTCCTATGCAGCCGAAGTAATAAAAGGTGGCGGGTTAGTAGCGTTTCCCACCGAAACGGTGTATGGACTGGGAGCCAATGCTCTGGACACGAAGGCGGTGCAGGGCATTTTCAATGCCAAGGGCAGACCGTCGGATAATCCGCTGATCGTACATATTGCGGAAAAGAGTCTTCTGCCCGAACTCGTCCGTCAAACCACTGAAACAGCCCGGAGGGCAATGGATGCATTTTGGCCGGGGCCCCTTACACTGGTGATGGATAAATCAGAGAAGGTTCCCGGGATTATTACGGCAGGCTTGGATACCGTAGCTGTAAGAATGCCGGTTCATCCCGTTGCACTGGCGCTTATAAGAGAAGCAGGACTGCCCATTGCGGCACCCAGTGCCAATACCTCGGGAAGACCAAGTCCTACGACGGCCAAGCACGTCATTGAGGATTTGTTCGGTAAGGTGGATGTGATCCTTGATGGTGGAAATGCCAATGTCGGACTGGAGTCTACTGTGCTGGATGTTACCGTCAACCCTCCGATGATTCTGCGACCTGGAGGAGTGACTGCGGAACAGCTGGAGGGAATACTGGGGCCGGTGAATATTGATCCCGCCGTGATAAAGATGAAATCGGAAAATATCACGCCTAAATCTCCGGGAATGAAATATACGCACTACTCTCCCAAGGCAGAGGTGATTGTGGTGGAGGGAAGTCTTGAAAAGGTTGTTGAAAGAATAAAAAATTTTGTGGAAGAATATAAGAGTAAAGGAACTCAAATGGGGATTCTGGCAACGGACCAGACCCGTCGGTATTACTCTGGAGCGGAGGTGATTTCCGCCGGAGATAGAAATCATCCGGAAACCATCGCTTCCAATCTCTTTGGGGCTTTAAGGGAGTTTGATGAACGAGGGGTTCAAGTGGTTCTGGCGGAGGCTGTTGAGGTGAAAGGAATCGGTATGGCGGTCATGAACCGTATGAACAAAGCAGCAGGCTATAACATCGTAAAGGTGGATTGAAAATGATACACATTCTTTTTGTGTGTACCGGCAATACGTGCAGAAGCAGTATGGCAGAAGGACTTTTTAAAGATGCAATTGAAAAAGATCCGCAGCTGGCAGGGGGGATTACGATTTCTTCAGCTGGAATTGCAGCTTTGGGTGGTGACCCTGCCAGCGAGTACTCCGTTAAAGTGCTCCGGGAAAATTGGGGAATTGATATTTCTTCCCACAGGGCAAGCAGTATTACGGTAACGGAATTAAAAAAGGCGGATTTGGTGTTGACCATGACCCGGGGACACCGGGATATGATCCTCTCGGCATTTCCTTGGGCGAAAGACAAGGTGTTTACGTTAAGGGAATATGTACAGGCAAACCCCAAGGATAATAGTGCAAAGGAATATGACTACAGCCTTGATATTATGGATCCTTATGGGATGCCTGTACAGGTGTATAAAAAATGTGCGGAAGAAATCAAGCTGGCAGTGGAAAAACTGGTGGTAAAGCTAAAAAGTAACAAATAGCCCAGGCAAAGTTTCTTTGACATATGAGAACCGATATTATAAAATAGATAGACGGAGGCTGAGTTTATGATAGCAATAGCAAGTGATCATGGAGGATATGATTTAAAAATACAGATCGTAAAGTATCTCGAAGAGAAAGGTCATGCCTACAAGGATTTGGGTACCTGTGAATGCGGCAAATCGGTTGATTACCCTGATTATGGGCTGGCAGTTGCGGAAGCGGTGGCAAAAGGCGAATGCGAAAAGGGCATCGTCGTATGCGGTACGGGTTTAGGGATATCCATAGCGGCAAACAAGGTACCGGGAATAAGAGCAGCTCTCTGTACCGACAGCTATATGGCCAGAATGAGCAGAGAGCATAACAATGCAAATATCCTTGCACTCGGAGGAAGAGTGGTTGGTGTGGAACTGGCAATGGACATTGTTGAAACCTGGCTCAAAAGTGAGTTTCAGGGTGGAAGGCATCAGACTCGTGTAGATAAGATTACAGCTATAGAAAATAAATATTTAAAATAAGTACTTATTTTAAATATTTAAATAAACTTTTTAACAAACGGAGGATAAAATAACATGGATAACGTTTTTATTTTTGATCACCCACTCATACAGCACAAGATATCCTTACTCAGGGATAAGAACACAAACACAAAGGAATTCAGAGAACTGGCTTCGGAAATTGCCATGTTGATGGGATATGAAGTAACACGGAACATGCCTTTAAAGGAAGTGGAGATTGAAACTCCTGTTGCAGTTGCCAAGACCAATGTTTTGTTCGGTAAGAAGCTCGGAATTGTTCCGATTTTGAGAGCCGGATTGGGTATGGTAGACGGCATGCTTCGGCTGCTGCCGATGGCAAAGGTCGGACATATCGGCCTTTACAGGGACCCGGAAACACTTCAGCCTGTGGAATACTACTGCAAGCTTCCGGTGGATGCTACGGAAAGAGAAATCGTAGTATTGGATCCGATGCTTGCTACAGGTGGGTCCGCTTCCGCAGCCATTGGTTTTATCAAGGATAGAGGTGTTACCAACATAAAGCTGATGTGCCTTATTGCAGCAAAGAAGGGGATTGAAAAGATCAACAAGGATCATCCGGATGTTGAAATCTACTGTGCGGCAGTGGATGAAGTCCTAAATGACCATGGGTACATAGTTCCGGGTCTCGGAGATGCAGGAGACAGGTTGTTTGGAACAAAGTAAAGAACAATGAAGAATGAACGATAAGAATGAAGAATTTTATTTAGCTTTTTCGATAATGTTTTAAATATTCTTCATTCTTATTGTATAATTGGGGGTATTTATGAGGCCGTCCTGGGATGAATATTTTATGGAAATCGTGGAACTTATAAAAACGAGATCTACGTGTAAAAGGCGCCAGGTGGGTGCATTGATTGTTAAGGATAAGCGTATTCTGGCTACAGGATACAACGGGGCACCGGCAGGCTGCAGGCACTGTCTTGAGGTGGGGTGTATGAGAGAAGAACTGAATATTCCCTCCGGCCAGCGCCATGAGCTTTGCAGAGCCATTCACGCCGAGCAGAATGCCATTGTACAGGCTGCCTATTCAGGAACCAGTGTAAAGGACGGAACTCTTTATGTTACGCACCAGCCCTGTGTTTTATGTGCAAAAATGATTATTAATGCAGGAATTCAAAAGATCGTTTTTAAGGGTGAATATCCCGACCCATTGTCCATGGAAATGCTCGAAGAGGCAGGGCTGGAGGTTATCAGCTTTGGATCGGATAAATGAGGTTTGAAAGTTACATCACTGAAAGCCCATGATGCAAGCCTATACAGTTACTGGTTTGAAAGGGTTGAATAACGGGAAGACTTTATTATATAGATAATGAACTTTTTTAAAGTTCGTTATCTATAGGTAGTTGGAGTGAAGTTGTAGTTTTCCTTAGGGGATAAACGTTTGCTGCAGGGTAGGTTGGCTTTATTGGGTACCTATAGCAGCTCGCGAGAAGAAGGTGTTTATATGATAGAATATTTTATATCCTTTGTATTAGCTTTTATATTAGCCTTTTCCGCTACTCCCATAGCAAAGAAAATTGCTTTCAAAATTGGGGCTGTGGATGTGCCGAAGGATAATAGAAGGATGCACAAAAAACCAATTGCAAGGCTCGGAGGGTTAGCCATCGTTTCAGCCTTCCTGGTTTCTACGTTGTTTACCATAGCAAGCCCTTTTTCAGGAACAGGCATTATGGGGATCGACAAGCAATTTGGAGGAATGTTGGCAGGAATTTTAATTATATTGGCGGTAGGGATTGTGGATGATGTAAAACAGTTGGGTGCAAAAATCAAGTTTTTGCTCCAGGTTCTTGCAGCCGTTATTGTTGTATGGTCGGGTACGTCCATTACCTTTGTGACCAACCCACTGGCCGCCAACGGAATGTCCACCCTAAACCCGATAATTTCCTATATTGTAACTGTTTTATGGATTGTAGGAATTACCAATGCCATTAATCTAATTGATGGACTGGACGGTCTTGCGGCAGGTGTATCTTCTATTGCATCGCTGTCTTTGTTTATTGTATCCGTTTTAAGAGGTGAAATCGAGACTGCCATGCTGACTGCGGCACTGGCCGGCTCGGCGTTGGGCTTCCTGCCTTATAACTTTAATCCGGCGAAGATTTTTATGGGGGACACTGGAGCTACTTTCCTAGGCTTTACCCTGGGGGTTGTTTCCATCCAGGGGACCCTTAAACAATATACTGCCATTGCCATCGCCATTCCGCTGCTGGTTTTGGGCTTACCGTTGTTTGATACCATCTTTGCCATATTTCGCAGAGTTCTTCAAGGCAAGTCTCCGATGCAAGCGGACAGAGGGCACTTACACCATCGGCTGATCGATATGGGATTAAGCCATAAGCAGTCTGTGGTGGTTATGTATACTGTAAGCTCTGCATTGGGATTATGTGCTATTGTGCTGGCAGATAAGGGGGTTCTCAGTGCCATTATTTTGGTCATTTCCGTTTCTGCCTTTGTTGTTGCAGGAGCAAAATATATGAGCGAGATAGAGGATGTAAAAGAAGAGGAACCGAAGCCGGCCCAGCCGGATAACGAGAGTGAAGTCGGGATAAAAAATAGCTGAGAATAGATAGAGAAGGGGTTTTAAAGTGAAAAAGTTAAAAGTGATGACAGTTTTCGGTACAAGACCGGAAGCGGTAAAAATGGCGCCACTGGTAAAGGAACTGGAAAAGTACGAGGAAATTGAATCCAACGTGTGTGTGACCGCGCAGCACCGGCAAATGCTGGACCAGGTTCTGGATATGTTTGATATTAAACCGGACCATGATCTGAATATTATGCAGAGCCGTCAAACGCTGATTGACATTACTACCCGGGCCTTGGAGGGATTAAGTGGCGTATTTGAGCAGGTGCAGCCGGATATCGTGCTGGTCCATGGCGATACCACTACAACCTTTGTGGGAAGCCTTGCCGCTTTCTATAGCAAGGTAAGCGTGGGACATGTGGAAGCCGGACTAAGAACCTACGACAAATATTCACCGTATCCGGAGGAAATGAACCGGAAGCTGACAGGGGCATTAACGGATATTCATCTGGCACCTACGGAGTCAAACAGGCAAAACCTGCTCAATGAGGGTGTGAAGGATGAAAAAATTTATGTAACAGGGAATACGGTTATCGATGCCCTGAAAACAACGGTGAAAGCGGAGTATGTGTTCCAGGATGAAAAGCTCAGGGGTATTGATTACAAAGGGAGAAGAGTGATCGCTGTAACGGCTCACCGGAGGGAGAACCTTGGAGAACCTTTGAACAACATCTGCAGGGCACTCAGGCACATTGCCGATCATTACGAGGATGTGGAAATTGTGTATCCTGTGCATTTAAACCCGGCAGTCCAGGAAGTCGCCAAGAGTATTCTGGGAGGGCATGGCAGGGTTCATTTGATTGATCCGCTGGATGTTCAGGACATGCATAACCTGATGAGCAGAGCCTATCTGGTTATGACCGATTCCGGCGGTTTGCAGGAGGAAGCTCCATCCTTGGGAAAACCTGTACTGGTGCTCCGGAATGAAACGGAAAGGCCGGAGGCGGTAAAGGCTGGAACGGTGAAGCTGGCAGGAACGGACGAAAGGACTATTATAAAGCTTGCCGGCGAGCTGCTGGACAGCGAGGAAGAATATAACAAAATGGCGAAGGCTGTAAATCCTTACGGAGACGGTCGTGCATCTGAAAGAATCGTTAAGGCGCTGTTGTATGAATTTGGTTATCGGAATGAAAAACCTGAAGGTTTTAGCGTGTGTTAACTATAGATACGGTAAAAAAAGAAACGGTTTGACTACCGTTGGAGCTGGTAAAGTAAAAAAGGTTTGGATATACCTGGTATATCCAAACCTTTTCTTTATTTTCATGCTTATTTTTTACCTGCTTCGGATTTATCATAAATACTGCTAACCAGCACGATGTCAACCCTTCGGTTGGCCGCTTTATGTTCTTCCGAGTCATTTGCGAACTTAGGCCTGTGTTCGCCATAACCCACAGCGGAAATCACTTTCGGATTTATACCGGATTTCTCAACCAGCAGCCGTAGAACATTGGTGGCGCGGGCGGAAGAAAGCTCCCAGTTGGAGGGGAAGGAAGAGGTTCTAATCGGGTCTGTGTCTGTATTCCCTTCTACTCGTATATGATTCCCCGGTAGTGAAAGAAGCATTTTACCGATGCTTTCAATCACCGGAATGGAGTCTCGTTCGATATCGGCACTTCCGCTTTTAAAGAGCAGTTTGGCAGTTATGGAAACTACGACACCCCTTTCCTCAAGGGTAACGGTTACATCCCCGTTCAGGTGCTGGGCGTCGATCAATTTACTTACCTCATCCTTTACTTCTCCCATTCGCTGCTGCTCTACCTTTTGTGGTAGTGGACTTGGGAGGGGAGAATCGGAAGGATTCAGAGGAAGCAGCGATGTGCCGGACCCCTGCTGCCCGATAGTTCCTCCGGGCATATACTCGCCAAAGACTGACCGCAGAGAGGTCGACAGTTGCTGAAATTTCTGCGAGTCAACTTGGCTCATGGAGTAGAGTACGATAAAGAATATCAGCAGAAGGTTCATGAGGTCGGCGTAAGTCAGCAGATACCGCTCTGCACCATCCTTTTCAACCTTTACTTTGTGTTTGCTCAAGGGTTATCCCTCCACTTCTTTTCCAGCGCTCTGTGATTTGCCGTTTTTACCATTCATCTTTTCAATGAGGCTCAAGTTTAATTTTTCCTTTATGAGTCGTGGGTTTTCGCCTGCTTGTATAGACAACAGACCTTCGATAATGATATCGGTTGTCATGGTTTCCTTGGCGGCTTTCGCCTTAATCTTACCGGCCAGAGGAAGGAAGAGCAGGTTGGCAAAAGATACACCCAGCAGCGTTGCAATAAAGGCAACGGAGATTTTTGGCCCCAGTTCTGCCGGACTTCCCATATCGCCGAGAACGACGATCATACCCAGAACGGTTCCGCACACACCCATGGTGGGAGCATAACCACCGGCCGCCTCAAAGATTTTTGCTCCGGATTCATAGATGCTTTCATGCAAATAGGATTCACGAACGAGGATATCTTTGATTGCCTGGGTTTCAATGCCGTCAACAACCAGAGACAAGCCTTTTCGGATAAAGGGGTTTTCAATGGTCTGTGCCTCTTGTTCCAAGCTTAACAATCCATCCCTGCGGGCTTTTTCCGACAGCTCTGCAAGTTGGTTGATTATATCCACCTCATTATGATGACTTTCCGAAAATACTGCTTTCAGCATCCCGGGGATCTGTGCCAGATCGGATTTGGGAAAGTTAAGGAATACCGCACCGATAGTGCCTCCAAATATGATTACAAATGGCGAAACATGGAGCAGTGAAGCCAAATTACCCCCTTCCAGAAGAAATCCGGTGAGTATGGCGCCAAAACCCACAATAATACCAATGATAGAACTTATGTCCATAAGTTACCTCCTAGTGTAGTGTTACATCTCTCTATATATGTTCATCGGAGTAAATGACAACATTTTTCACTATTTTTTTAAAAAAAGATAGAATAATAATTCCCATAAAAGCAAACAGTAAAGTCAAAAAAATTGTTCAGGTTGATATTGAATTGTTAAAATCAGTGTGATATTATTAGTTTTATGTTGGGAGGCATGTTCGTAGCCATTGGATGTACGACGCCTTTTTTATATTTAACTACTTAATATTATAATTTGGAAAGTAGTTGATTCTGTTTAATACGATGGGTAAGATATTCTTAAAAACAAAAATTGAGAAGTTCATAGCAAAAAGAGTATTAATCGTAATTAGTTTGTTGTCGATAGTGACTATTGCAGTGCTTCAACAAAAATGGATGGTTCTTGCCGGGCTGTTTGCAGGAGGAATATTCAGCGTATTACGATTTGGTTCTCTATCAGATATGATTACCTCACTTCTTAATGGAGGAAACAAGGAGTCTGCTGCATTAAGAAGCGTACTGAGTTATGTGCTGAGCATGATCACCCTCGTGATTTTGATGGCAGCATCGCTGCTGTACAACGGGTGGTTTGCAGCAGGCATGATCACCGGCATATTGCTGGTGCCGTTCATCATATTTATAAATAGCCTGACAGAAGGCTTGGGTATAACACACAATAATTTTGAATAACAAGAAGGTGTTCAATTTGGGTGAAGAATTAGCAAAAGGAATAGAGCTGCGTCTCTATAAAATGAATTTATTCGGATATACAGTAGAAATTTCGGACACGGTCATCATCATGTGGATTGTTATGGCTTTTTTAATCCTCTCCGCCTTTCTATTAACCAGAAAAATGCAAACGATACCCAAGGGAAAGCAGAATTTTGTCGAAACAGTAGTAGAGATGATCAATTCTTTGGCGAAAAGCAGTCTGGGCCATCATTGGAAACCTTTTGCTCCCTATCTGGGAACAATTTTATTGTTTCTGCTCTTTGCAAATACCATCGGAATTTTTAATCTGATCCCAAGTGCCGAACAGCTGTATCATTTTACAGGCATGGAGTTTTTCGAACATTTGCCTGAATTCACAATACGGCCGCCAACGAAGGATATCAATATGACAATCTGTTTGGCTATTGCGTCTATTATTGTAGTTCTTATCGCAGGCTTAACAGTAAAGAAGCCGTTGGGCTGGCTGAAAAGTTTTATTGAGCCCACTCCGGTTGTTTTACCGTTTAAAATACTTGATTATGTAGTACGACCGTTATCGCTTTGTTTTCGTTTGTTTGGTAATATACTCGGGGCGTTTATTGTTATGGAATTGATATATATGGCGTTCCCGCTTGCATTTCCGGCAGCGATCAGCGTTTATTTCGATTTGTTTGACGGTGGACTTCAAGCTTATATTTTTGTTTTTTTAACATCACTATACATTGCGGAAGCTATTGAGTAAGGGGGTGAGTAAATGAGTGTAAATGCATATATTGCCATTGCTGCAGCGATTGCTGTTTTCACTGGTATTGGAGCAGGAATAGGAATCAGCTTGGCAACAGCCAAGGCAACGGAGTCCGTTGCAAGACAGCCTGAAGCATCAGGTAAAATAACCACCATTACATTGTTGGGTACTGCTTTGGCAGAAGCAACAGCGGTTTATGGCCTGGTTGTAGCTTTGCTTTTGATCCTGGTAAGATGGCAAGCGTAAGAAGGACTTTGGTTTCCTCCAGAAGTAATTGGAGTGTTAAACTTTAATGTATAGGAAAAGAGCGGGTGATAATTTCTTTCACAGCTTTTTTCCTATACATTAACAAAGCTCGCTACAGGGAAGCTGTAAATGTTCTTATGGGGTATAAACCTCATATTGCATGATAATATAGGATTGGCGAAAATATAACTTTATCAATTATTATTTTCGTTGCACCATAGATGCAGACTATAATGACAGAAAGGGTGAAAGTTGATGACTCCTCATTTACCCACATTTATTTTTGTGGCTGTAAACCTTTTAATTCTTTATATAGCCCTGAAGAAGATTCTTTTCAAGCCTGTTACGGAGTTTATGGAAAAAAGGGAGAAATCCATTCGAGACGCCATCGATGACGCCGATAGAAACAAGGCTGCTGCGAAGGAATTGAAAAGCAAATACGAATTGCAGCTTCAGGATGCCAATACACAAGCGGACTCTGTTTTAAAGGAAGCCAGGGACAGAGGCAGCAGAGAGTACGAAGCAATTATTTCTCAAGCGAGGGAAGAGGCGCAGGGAATTCTTGAAAAAGCAAGAGAGGAAATTGAACGTGAAAGGGCGCAAATGCTTCGTGATGTAAGAAGCCAGGTTGCAAGCCTTGCTCTTGCAGCGGCGTCAAAAGTACTGGAAAGCAATGTGGATACCGAAAGCAACAGAGCGCTTGTAGATAAATTCATTGATGAGGCAGGTGCAGCATAATGCCTTTGGTAGAGAAACGATATGCGGAAGCACTGGTGGAACTATCGGTTGATAATGGAGAAACAGATACTTACCGGAGTCGGCTCAAGGCAATTGTTGATTTGTATGAAAACCAATCGGATTTTCGCTGGCTGCTGCTAACTCCCGAGGTAGGTACCGAGGTGAAGAAAGAAACCGTTGCCAAACTTTTGGGGACATCGGAGGGGGACAAACTGGTTAATTTCCTGTTGATCCTCCTTGATAAGGGAAGAATAAAGCTTTTGCCCCAAATCGCTCAGGAGTTTAACCGCCTGGCCGATATAAGAAAGAATGTTCTGAACCTGCTGATCACTTCTGCCTCCCCCCTGACTGGAATGCAGATTGATCGGATAAAGTCCAAGTATGCGCAGGAATACAAAGCTTCTGCTGTAAACGCAGAAGTGCAGTTGGATAAAACTCTCATCGGTGGAGTTAAAGTAAAAATCGGTGATCGGGTAATTGACAGCAGCATAAAGGGAAGATTGGAAGCATTAAAGCAGTTGACAGTTGAAAGTTGACAGAGGACAGTTATAAGTGAACCAGTATAGACTGAAATCAGAGTGGCTAAAAATATACTCAGTTTGTAGTCGGCATGAAAATGACAAGGTGTATGAAATAATTCACTGTCAATTGCCAACTGTCAACTGATTTAATGAGGTGATATATCGATGAATTTAAGACCGGAAGAAATTAGTGCAATTATTAAACAGCAAATTGAAAATTATGGAATTAAAACAAAAACAGATGATGTGGGATATGTTCTATTGGCAGGAGATGGTATTGCAAGAATCTATGGTTTGGAAGATGCCATGGCCGGAGAACTGTTGGAATTTGAAAATGGCGTGTATGGTATGGCCATGAATCTTGAAGAGGATAACGTAGGGTGTGTTATTCTGGGGGATCCTGAGGAAATCAAGGAAGGTACCCAGGTAAAAAGAACAGGAAGAACTGTGCAGGTACCTGTTGGACAAGAACTCATCGGTCGTGTTGTTAATCCCTTGGGAAGACCTTTGGATGGAAAGGGAGAAATCAACACCGGTAAGTACAGGCCTATCGAATTCCAAGCTCCGGGTATCGTTGACAGGAAGTCTGTAAACAAACCTCTTCAGACCGGTATTATGGCCATTGACTCCATGATACCCATTGGAAGAGGACAGCGGGAATTGATCATCGGTGACAGGCAAACGGGTAAAACCGCTATCGCCATTGATACTATTATCAATCAAAAAGGCAAGGATGTTATCTGTATTTATGTGGCCATTGGTCAGAAGGCATCTACCGTCGCCAGTATTGTCGGTACGTTGGAAGAGTTTGGTGCTATGGATTATACCATTGTAGTTTCTTCTACAGCCAGTGAAATGGCAACCATTCAATATATAGCACCGTATGCCGGCTGTGCCATGGCGGAAGAATTCATGTACAATGAACATAAGGATGTACTGATTGTATATGATGACCTGTCAAGACATGCTGTGGCTTACAGAGCCATGTCCTTGCTGCTGAGGAGACCACCCGGAAGAGAAGCGTATCCTGGAGACGTTTTCTATCTGCATTCCAGGCTTTTGGAAAGGTCCGCGCGTCTCAGTGACGAACTGGGTGGGGGCTCCATAACCGCTCTGCCTATTATCGAAACGCAGGCTGGAGACGTATCGGCGTATATTCCAACCAACGTTATCTCCATAACCGATGGGCAGATTTATTTGGAAACCGAGCTTTTCTTCGCAGGACAAAGGCCAGCGGTAAACGTTGGACTTTCCGTTTCAAGAGTTGGTGGTGCCGCTCAGATTAAGGCCATGAAAAAGGTTGCAGGACCTTTGCGTGTGAATTTGGCGCAATACAGGGAATTGGCGGTGTTCGCGCAGTTCGGCTCCGACCTGGATAAAGCGACGCAAGAGAAGCTGATGCAGGGGGACAGACTGGTTGAGACATTAAAGCAGCCACAGTATTCTACTATGGCGGTCGAAGACCAGGTTATTGTTCTGTATGGAGCTACCAATAAGTACCTGATGGACTTGCCGGTAAAAGAGATCCGGAGATTTAACACGGAGATTCTGGGCTTTATAAAGGACAGATATCCTCAGGTTCGCAGTGCTATCGCTGAAACCGGAGAACTGAAGCCGGAAACGGAAGAACTACTGAAAAAAGCGATAGAAGAATTTAAACAGAGGTTTGTACACAAATAATTGGCGAAGATGCAGAGAGAGTTGGGTCAATTCCTTATGGAGCTAACCAAACTCAACTCTCACATAAAGAGTAGGTGATAGTATGGCAAGTATGCGTGAAATAAAGCTTAGGATCAAAAGCATAAGAGAAACCCGGCAAATCACGAAGGCGATGAACCTTATATCTGCAGCCAAGCTGAAAAAGGCCCGGCAGCAATTGGAACAGACTTTGCCATTCTTTGAAAAGGTAAAGGAGACCATCGCAGATATACTCATGCACAGTGCCAATGTTGAAAGTGTGTTTTTTGGTTCGAATCAGGAGAAAAAGGATAATAAAAAGGCGTACTTGGTATTAACGGGAGACAAGAGCCTCGCAGGCGGTTATAACCATAATATTATAAAGTTTGCCGAAAACTATATAGAGGACAAGGAGACCTCTCTGCTGCTGATAGCGGGAGTAATGGGAAGAAGCCATTTTACCAGGGCGAAGTACAATGTAGACCCAAACTTTGATTACGCAGTCCAGAATCCTTCTACGTACAGAGCCAGAGAGATCGCAGAGACGCTGTTGGAGTTATATAAAAAGGGCGAAGTAAACGAAGTGCACCTTGTCTACACGCTGATGGAATCCTCGGTAAGTCTCATACCGCGCAGTATGAAACTATTGCCCTTGAACCTGGAAGCGCTGAAACAGGAAGTTAAACACCTGGAGCATGTGGATGGAACACCGGATGAAAATATTATCTATGAGCCCTCTCCGCAGGCTGTATTGGATGTATTAATACCGAAGTATATCAAGGGAATTGTTTACGGAGCTTTGGTGGAAGCTTTTACCAGCGAACAGAGCGCTCGAATGACTGCCATGGATAATGCAACATCCAATGCTGACGAAATGCTGCAAAACCTGAACCTGTTTTATAACAGGGCAAGGCAGGCTGCCATCACCCAGGAAATATCTGAAATTGTAGGCGGAGCAGAAGCGTTGAAATAAAGGAATACTAAAAGCGTTGTTGGCTGCTGGTTCCTAGTTGTTGAAAGGAATCGCTTCGATTGTATTACCAGCAACTGGCAACTAACAACCAGGAACGATTTTAATAAGGATCGGAGTGATTATAGTGTCGGAGAGAGTGGGAAAAATTACACAGATTATTGGGCCTGTTGTTGATATCCGGTTTGAGAGGGGACAACTGCCCAAAATCTATAACGCTATAAATATTGAAAGCGGGAATGACAAGGTAGTTGTAGAAGCAATCCACCACCTTGGAAACGATACCGTACGATGTGTTGCCATGTCTTCCACTGATGGCCTCGTTCGGGGAATGAAGGCTGTAGATACGGGAAGTGCCATAAAAGTACCTGTAGGTAAGGAAGTTCTGGGAAGAGTATTTAATGTATTAGGCGAGACTGTGGACAATGCGGGTCCGGTACAAACGGAAGAACAGTGGGAAATTCACAGGCCGGCTCCCGGTTTTGAAGAGCAGAAAGCTGCAACTGAGATCCTGGAGACTGGAATCAAGGTTGTTGACCTTCTTGCACCGTATCCAAAGGGCGGAAAGATCGGACTTTTTGGTGGCGCCGGAGTTGGAAAGACGGTTCTTATACAGGAACTTATTCGAAACATTGCCAACGAGCATGGCGGTTATTCCGTATTTACCGGTGTTGGTGAAAGATCCAGGGAAGGTAACGACCTTTGGAATGATATGAAGGAGTCGGGAGTTATCGAAAAGACAGCTCTCGTTTTCGGACAGATGAATGAGCCGCCGGGATCCAGAATGAGGATCGGCTTGACCGGATTGACCATGGCGGAATACTTTAGAGACACCATGGGGCAGGACGTGCTGCTGTTTATCGATAACATATTTCGCTTTATCCAGGCAGGTTCCGAAGTATCGGCGCTTTTGGGAAGAATACCGTCCGCCGTTGGATACCAGCCTACATTGGCAACCGACGTAGGGGAACTGCAGGAAAGGATCACTTCAACCCGTAAAGGTTCCGTAACCTCCGTTCAGGCTGTTTACGTGCCTGCGGATGACCTTACTGACCCTGCTCCTGCTGCTACTTTTGCGCATTTGGATGCTACTACGGTATTGTCCAGAAAAATTGTTGAGCGTGGTATTTATCCTGCTGTGGACCCTCTGGATTCTACTTCCAGAATTCTGGACCCAAGGATTGTTGGGGAAGAGCATTATAACGTAGCAAGAAGAGTACAGGAAATACTGCAAAGGTATGAAGAACTACAGGACATTATTGCAATCCTGGGTATGGACGAACTGTCGGAAGAAGACAAACTGGTGGTTTATAGAGCAAGAAAGATTCAAAGATACCTGTCACAGCCTTTCTTCGTAGCGGAAAACTTTAACGGAATCCCGGGCAGATATGTCCCCGTCAAGGAAACCATAAGAGGCTTCAAAGAGATCATTGACGGAAAGATGGACCATATTCCGGAGGCAGCATTCTTCAATAAGGGAACCATTGATGAAGTGTATGAAGCTGCGAAGGAGATGGTATAATGGCCAGCACATTCAAGCTTGAAATCGTTACACCGGAAAGGATGTTTTTCTCTGGAGATGTAGAGTCGGTAGTCTTAAAAACTCTCCAGGGGGAAATCGGTATTTTACCTGGGCATATACCTTTGGTAGCGGCAGTTGCCGTAGGTCCCTTACGCATCAAAAAAGATGGGGAGTGGGTGGAAGCAGTTCTTACCGAGGGATTTATGGAAATCAAGCAGGATAAAACCATTATCCTTACGGATACTGCAGAATGGCCTCATGAAATCGATGAGAACAGAGCAGAAGAGGCCAGGATTCGAGCTGAGGAAAGACTTCATCAGCAGATATCACAAATGGAATACATTCGTTCACAAGCGGCTTTATCCCGTGCCATGGCCCGTTTGAGAGTGAAGAGAAGCATAAAATAGAGATTAAATAAAAGAGACTTCAGCTTGAAGTCTCTTTTTGTTAAAGAGCAGCGAAAATGATACTAAAAATCCAGTAAATACGTTTTAACCACCGAAAGAACCTCCCTGAATAGGGAATAGGCCCGTAAATGCTTTACAGCCGGAGCTGGAGCTCCTGTAGCCTTAATACCCAGCTTCTCGGCAATCTTCAGGGAGCGGAAGATATGAAAGTCATTGGTGACAACCACTGCGGAGTGAAAGGATTGTTTTTCCATAATCTCTGCTGAAAGTTTGAAATTCTCATAGGTACTGGTAGATTGGTCTTCCTCAAAAATCCGGTCCTTAGGGACGCCATTCTTCACCAGCCAATCCTTCATCACAACGGACTCCGTCGTTTCCTCATCTTTTCCCTGGCCGCCACTGACGATCATATATCCCGCATACCCTTCCCTGTAAAGCTCTAGGGCTTTTTGCAGTCTGTACTCAAGAGACCAGCTGGGTTCTCTCCCCCAGATCTGGCAGCCGAGGACGAGAATTATGTCTGATTTCTCCGGCTTGGTATTTTTGGAGAAGTTATCAATATACCAGTACATCACGCAAAATGAAACACCTCCCAAAAGAGCAAGTATTATCAATAGCTTTAAGGCCTTTTTCATATGTAAATTCGCTCCTGTCAGTAAAATATTACAATTACATTATATCATACTTTCAACCTAAATTTTTTACCATCCGAAGCCGATATTTTAAGATATAGGATAATTTTGGGTAAACAACGATAACTTCAATTATTGCATCTCTGCATCGTGTGCGAATGCTGCATGCGATACGTAAAAGCACTGCTAAATAGTTGTTGTAGTCTTTACCTGCATGAAGGTTACCGAAAAGTGGGGGTTAACAGATGAAAAAAAGGATTCTATCTTTATTATTGATTCTATCCATACTGATGGGGTTTGCACCGGTGCTGGAGAAGCCTGTAAGGGCTGCTGGAAGTGCCGGGGTCAGTGTTTTAAGCTATCGGTATAACACAGGGAACAGCAAATATGAGCTTACAGTGACTTGGAACGGAGCTAAAAGCACCAAATCCGTAAGCGTTGAATACGTCAAGCCTGAAACTGCACCTAGTACAACAGTGCAAAGTGTGTATGCACAGGAAGTGGAATCCATTAATATGAGTTTATCACGGTTCACTGCTGTTATCGATGCAAGCAGCTTCAAGGATGACTATATCTATGGATTGGACATGAAGATGCTGGATGGCTCCAATGTCCAGGTTGACACTGGTTTCCTGTATTTCATGACCAAGATGAGTTTTTATTCCAGCCGTGTGGAACAACAAGTAACCGGTTACGAGACCGGAACAAAGCCGGAGCTGCAGTTAAAGTGGAATATACCCAAGGTATATAATGGTAGTAGCTATGTAAATGTTGATTCTGCACTAGGGCTAATGAAGTCAAAATTAGGACTTAGCGAGAATATCACGGCAATTGATTATAGGCTCAACATCTCAACAAAGGCACAAGCATTGGACAGTGGGGCGGATATAACGCCGGTGATGATAAGTAAAAATTCAGGGACTTATAAAGCACAGGCATTGGGTAAGGAGACCGACATAGCCATTAATGCCGATATAATGAGTTTTAACGTGCGAGGGAGAAAGGATTTACAGGACACCAGCCTGAACACAAGCCTTCCCGGCAACATCCTGGCCCATGAGCAGATTCTCCCCGGTACTGTGTATTTTATGAACATAAAACCTGTATTTGTTACAAACACAGGGGTTCCCGGCATTGTAACCGTAGGGGACCCATCGCGATATAACGGAAGCATGGTAACCGATCAGGACTCCAATCTGGCTTATACCTATACGCCGGTCCGGTTCCAGCTTTCAAGGGATGCATCGGACAATATCTATGTAAAAGTATTCAGAATCAACAAGGACGATGGGAGTTTGGATATGCCCAACCTCTATTATTCCATTCAAGCCATCGATACGCCCAGTGTGGCCTACGGAACCGACTGGCCACAGAAGGCAAAGGTAACGGATGAGTTTTTCCCAAAAGGCTCTGATTATGCCGTTACGGTAATCACTGGAGTGAACCCCGGTACCTCCATGTATTACAAAGTCGTGGTAAAGACGGACAATAAAAAGGACAGAATCGAATCGCTAAAGCTGCAATACCAGATGTCACTGGATACCACGAAGCCGCCGATTCCTATTGATGTCCGGGGGGACAACAGCCGTGCGCAGTTGAATGTAGGACCGGTAAAGGACCCCATAACCGGAAGTGATATGCTGGACAGTTCCGGTAATGTATTCCTTGCGAAGTCTTCCGATGTGGTCATCACATGGCAGAAGCCCAAAAGCTGGGATGTCCTCACTGCTGCTGAAAAAAGTGCGTTGAATTTTCATGTGCTGTTAAATACAAATCCGACGGATTTGGATACAAAATACCCTCTCAAGGTGGGGGATACGGAAAAGGAATATCTCCTTAATTACCGGTGGGTAAAAGTAATCAACGGCGCCAGTGCCGATATCAAAGTAAGCAAGGACGGACAAAAACTGGAATATGTGCTGAATGGACGCGAACTGTTCAAAAATGCAGATGGTACCTATCTGCCCAACCCGGATAAATATCCCATGTTCCTCCTGGAGAACATGATCTACTATATTAGGATGTTCACCACGAAAGGAACCCCGCCCTCCGGATTTAACGCCATTACGGACTATGATAAAAACGGAGTGCTGGATGACAAGGACATACGAGCCGTAATGCCCATCGAGGATGTCTCGGAAAAGTCTGTAACCGGGAGTCTAACCACTCTTCCAAGGGCTGAAAGGGAAATACCCATTCCCAAAAGCTTTAAGGCGGTTTCAGAAGATATTGATACTACTACCGGAAAGAATTTTGCCGTTTTGCAATTCGATAAGGTCAACATCGATTGGACCAGCTATACTACCTATACCGGCAACAACGAATACTATGACCTGTTTATGAGCACCAGTAATGCCCCGGATGCTGTTTATACACAGATCGGGTCGACGGATAGTGCATGGAAGCCAGGAACCAGCCTGGTGGATGATGTTGGGTTTGTATTGGTAAATGGGAAATGGAATGTAACAATTTCAGGATTGCGGCCAAATACCACCTACTATTTTAAGCTGAAAACCCGGCTGGATTTTGGAGATCCGGCAGCGCCCGACAGATCCTCGGCCTTTACCGCGGTGGTTCCGGTCACAACTCGCCGCACCGATGTTCAGCAGCCGGATGATACAACAAGAAAGCCGGTAGCGCCTGTAGATTTTAAAATTGCCCTGAATGCGGAAGGAAAACCGGAGCTGACAGGTGCCAGCGTGGCTTTCGACTGGAAAAGAAATGAAGACGACGTAACCTATCGGCTTATTGCCACTACGAGCAGGGTGTCGACCGATGCCGAGGAAGCAGATTATGCAAATGATCCTTTCTACCAGAGCTTTGTAGCCAAGTTTGGAAATGGCGTTTTGAATCTGGACCCCCGTTTCCCGAACCAGGACTTCTCTTACGATGCCCTGACCAAGTTATGCAAGTACGCCGTACAGGACTGGCTGGTGCCCAATAGCTTGTACTACTTCAGCATCCGGGCCGAGAGAAAAGTTAATACCAAAGATGCCAATGGCAACGACATTGTTATCACTTTGTCCAGCAGCTGGGTAACCCTGCCGGTTACCACTTCTTTGATCGATGCACCGGAGATGCTGGAAACCGTGACGGATATACAATTGGGTGTTCAGTGGACCGACAGCGACCCTATGGTAAAGGCGGAAGATTATAAACTTTATATCAAGGAATCCACGGAAACCGTGTACAAGCCTTTGGGAATATCCCAGGCGACCATCGTAAAGGATGATCCCCAAGCCAGCGGCAGCAGTGTGTTTTATGGGAGAATACGGGGATTGAAGGCTAATACCCGCTATGATATACGAGCCTACAAGGGCAATACTACAAGCGGTATTACCTATCAGGATTTACCACCCGATACTACAAGGGACGATTACCACCAGATGGAGGTACGCTGGAAAGGCCTTCCCGGCTATAAGTACGAAATTGCCATAAAGGCAGAAGGGGAAAGTGAGTACACTACACTGGATGCTTATAATAAATACCAGGTAGAGCTAAGGGATGAAGAGAACGCGCAGACACAGGGATATGTACACAAAATGTACTATGCCAAAATCAAGGCAATACCTGTAACCATCTCTGCCGGTTCTACCATGAACCTCCCGCTGAAGTCGAACCAGAAGTACTACGTGAAAGTACGGGCGATACAGACCAATGTCCAGCCGTCAAAGTATGCGGGTCCTGTAACCGGAAGAACCCAGTTTAATCAGGATGATTATAACAATGAAGATGAAGAGGAAGAAAGCAAGACCAAATTCATCGACAAGCTGGAGAAACTGGAGCAGAAACTTTACTGGAGAGTTGATATAGGGAATTCTTCCGTCAATAGGATTCTCCTCAAGGGAGACCGGGTAGTAAACGAATTGCAGAACAACAGCGGATATTCCGTGACGATAGATATTTCCGACATAGCGGCGAACTACCGAAGAGATATAATTTACATACCTGCAGTAGTGCTGAACTGTGTGAATTCAAATAACCGGGTCATTACCATAAAAACCACAAATACGGAATACGCCTTTAAACCGGAAACCCTGCTGCTGCAAAATCTGCAGGAGATCAAGGATATTCAAAAAAACTGGTCGGTAAAGGACATCTTCCTGAAGATGACCATCACCCGGTCGGAATACGGTGCAGAAAGCTTGACTATGGAGGTGAAACCTGTTTCCGAGATTTATGATCTGGATATCACGGCCATAGGAAGTTCAAAGACCGATGCACAATTGAAGGCAGATTTCCATGACAAGGTTTATAATTCCGAACATGGCTTGGCAAAACAGAAGTTGGATGAAATAACCCGCTTGTATAATATCAACGCAAGTGCAGTCCTGGCAGACGGAGATCACTTTATAGACGCCCTTGTAGAGCAGGTGGAACTGGAATTATCCAAATATATTTACAATACGATTGAAGGAGGCAACGCAATTCTCCCGATGATCGTGACCACGAAGGACCTGAAGGAATTCTCTTCCCCCATGACGGTGAAGCTGAGTTACAATGAGGGCCAGAAGTCGCTGAAGACTCCCTATGTCCTGTACGATGGAGCCTATGAGTGGAAAAAGCTCTCCTCCAATGTACAGACGGAAGCAAACAGCAGCACATTTAACCTGCTGAAGACCGGGAAATTTGTGGTAGCGGCAGCGAAGGAGTTTGCCACAGATGTTCCTGCGGATCACTGGGCAACAGAATATATCAATACCTTTGGCTCCCAATATGACCTCAGCGCTATTTTCGGCAGCACGGCCGCTTTTTCGCCGGAAGCCAGTGTCAATACAAAGGAAATCATCCTCCTTTATGAGACTGTGGCGGGAAAGACCCAGGAGAATACAGGCCTGGATATGCGGCAGAAGGCCAAGAAGCTGGGGCTGGATGGATTGGTAAATGCAAGCGCCGTAACCCGGGACGCTTCAAGACAGGAAGCAGCCTCTGTGCTGGTAAGACTTTATTGTCTCAAACAGGGATTGAGCCCGGAAAGCCTGGTGACCAAAGGAAATATCTATATCAAAGACGAAGGTGCCATCGCCGACAAGCATTATAACGGTGTAGTCATGGCCATCGATCTGGGTATGTTTACTGTAGATGGCAACGGAGAGTTTCAGCCTGCAAGCTATATCACCAGAGCACAGGTGATCACTGCAACAGTCAGGCTGCTGAGATTGACAGGGGACTTATAGAAAAAGTATATAGAAGCTGGGACAGGAGGGCGTGAGCCCTCCTGCTCGTAAATAAAGTGCAAGGATTCATAAGTAAAGGGGTAATCACAATGAAAGGGTTCAAGCGATTTGCCAGTATACTGCTCTCTTTGGTACTGCTCCTGCAGGTATACAGTCCGGCCTTGGTGAAGGCGGCTGTGAGCAACCCGGAGAGGCCTACCATTATTGTAGATGGGGATTTAAAGCCTGTAACGGGGTATAGCAAAGAAGACCGCTACTTTGTAAAGTTAAACTGGAAGCCTGTAAATAAACCGGCGGAGTGGGATTCCGTCTATTACAACCTGTATGTACAGGAAGTTGACAAACACGGAAAAGCCGGAGGATTTGTTCTTAAAGAAAGGGATATAACGGCTACTTCGGCGCTGCTGCGGGATCTGAAGTCCGGTACGGTGTATAACTTTTATATCACAGCCTATTTCAAGCGGACAGAGAACAATGTCACCTATGTCAGTGAGCCTTCAGCACCTTCCAACATTGTTAATGTGATGACGGATTTGCAGCTGTTTGCATATCCTTTTGGCAGCAAGCAGGTCAAAATCGAATGGGACGATGTGTGGAATACAGGAGCAAGAATCGGCTATCGTCTGTATATTGCCGATGATAGTGCTTTTTCCAATACCCAGCCGATTTACATCTCTCCCGCCCTGATCGGACAGGACAGCCGCATCACTGTAAACCAGGCCACAGGAAAGCTTGAATACGTCCATACTGTGGGTGATGCAGGAAGAGTGTACTATGTGAAAATTGAACCGGAGATTAGCGGAGATGATATCTTTTATAATCCCAAGAGCCGTACGGTGGCTACCAGCAGCTTTATACTGGTTAAGACTACGAAACTTTCCACTTCGGATTCGGGTACGGTTTGGAGATTGGACTGGAGTGAAGTGGCTGTTTCCTTCCAGGATATAAAGATAACCTACCAATTGTACAAGGTGAATTCCAAAACAAATAATTTGCCGCAGTATATGCTCTCGGTGGATGATAATAGTACCTATATTACGGTTCCGCCGGATGAGACAGACAGCTATTACATTATTCGAGCCCTCGTCACAGACCCTCTGGGGAATGATATTTATAAGGATTGGGGTGTGAAGATCGAATCCGACCGGGTTTACTTGCGGGAAATGGAAGTGCCCACTACACCGGCTTCTCCCGAATTGGTGGACAAACTGGAGAGTGCGCCCGGAAATACCGTCATAACCTATGAAGGAGAATTAAAACCCGATAGGGCGACCTTGCTGTGGAAAACACCCAGAAAAGGAAACGGAGAGATCGATTCCGATATTCTCTATGATATGTGGCTTATTACCGATCCGCAAAAAATAGACCATCCCGATGAATCCAGCAAGATTGCAGAAAATGTGAAAGTAAGTGATACCCTGGTATACAGCGGAACTGAGATTGTCGGATGTAAATATGTAGTGAACGTTCTTGCTCCCAACTCTACCTACTATTTTAAAATTGTAGCGAAGAAGACATATTTGGAGTATGTGAACGATGATCTGGAGAGTGTAACCAATAGTTCCGTACCTGCCCTGCGGGTAGTTATAACACCGCCGGAAGGAAGTGTAGAAACTCCCGTGGCGCCTGGAAGGCCGCCTTTAAAAGTAAAAAAGGATCAAAATCAGAAAGAGCTGGTAACGGATACTACCGCTACGATACAGGTGAAGAATAAATGGTATGAACAGTTTTTGGACGGAAAATGGAAATACATAGAACCCCAGGCAACGGTTCAAAATGGTGTTATCATCTACCATCCCAATGATCAGACAGTCAAAGATGATGTTTACGGAACTACGTACAGGAAAGTGGAGTATGGCAATGATATCACCATCGATGTAGGGTGCATCGAATTTAAGGAAGGCATGAATTATAACGAACTCATGAATTCCAGCAAATATCCGGCAAATAAGATGACAGGAGTGCCGGTGACGGCCAATGACCCGGATGAAAATCCTACCGCAAACCCGGATGGTAAAAAGCATAATGTGGATATCAAAATAGAGGACCTCAAACCCAATACCACCTACATTATTTGGGTAAGAGCCAACCGGGCGGATGCAGGGCTGCTTTCAGGGCCCTCAGACCCCATCGTGATCACAACAGCGCCGGGAATCGGAGTTCCCCCGGAGAAACCCATCGTACCTTTCTTCAACTACAGTTATGCAGCCGATGTATATGTGGAACTGGGATGGGAATTTAAAACCGAGTATAAATATAATATAAAATATTCAACAACAGAGGACTTATCGAAGGCACAAGGAAGTGCACAGGTTACCGGGGCAGAATTAGCTGCCAACAACATATACAAAATAGAAGGGTTGAAGCCGGATACCCAGTATTACTTCTGGATACAGGCCGAGGTTGCAAATGGGCAAAGCAGTATTACATCCGACTGGAGTGATGCGTACGGCATAAAGACAAAGGCGGATATCCCCCCTGCAACACCACGGGGCTTCGGTATAAAGAATACGGCGGATGCCGTCACGAAGAATAGCATTACCTATGAATGGATGAGAGAAGAGGGATTGCAATACATACTGGAAATCGCATCGGATATTGATTACAAGGACGCGAAGAGAATCGAAGCGGGGAGTGTTTCGGAAATTGTAGTTGATGGTCTTCGTTCAAACACCCGATATTATGCCAGACTCTATGCCTATGATCCGCAGAAGAAATTGAGGTCCCTTCCTACGCAGAGTGTCATCGCAAAAACACTCAAGAGCAAGGATGACTACGATTCGGATGAAGATGTGGGCCATCCGATTTCCGGCGAGTATATCATAAAGGATGTCACGGCACCCAATTATACCTGGAACGTGAAAATCATAGGGATCAATGCTGACCGGTTGATTGAAGTCATACGGACCGACAGGGATGTGCAATATCTTTTGGACCTCTCGAATCCGCCGGCAAACACGAAAACATTGGTTTTGACCTTGTCCAGCAAGATATTCCGAACACTGGGACAGCTGCAGGAAACGCTGGTGATAGTAACCCATACAGGAAAGTTTACGGTTCGCCCGGGGGCTTTCTCCACAGCGTTGGATACTACCTTACTGAACCGATTGGGGGACTTTAACTACCAAATCAGCATAACGTCGCCAGAGGAAGGAACAGACAGCAGGGCAAAATACCTAACGTATAAAACGCCCGTTATGTCCTTGCGGGTCAATGCGTTGGACGGCAGCAACAAAGTTACTGTGGAAGAATTTAAGGTGCCCCTCACCTATGCTTATACCTATACCACCGGAGCATGGTATCGGGAGGGAATCACTTCCGGGTATGTACTCGATCCTCTGAAGAAAAGCTGGAGTCGAGTTTCTACCACAGGAAACTATGATGCGGAGCGGGAAACAGGACGCCTGCAGTTTGAGATACAAAAGCCCGGCAGTTTCGCCGTGGCGGAGCAGAATGCAAAGTACTTCGACGATATTGCCGGGCACTGGGCGGAGAATTCCATCAATCATGTGTTTTCCGCACGGGAGCTCAAGAGCATATCCGGCAGAACCTTCCGGCCGGACAGCACGGCTACCATTGGCGATACGGTAAAGATTATGCTGGATGTGCTGGGCTACGGCTATGACAGCCAGTACATGACAGTAGCAGCCAAAAGTGGACTTATCGCTTCCTCGGATGTATCAAACCCCGGAAGTTATTGCTCCAGGGAAAAAGCCATTGCGATGGCGGTACGGCTTTATGAAATTAAATCAGGAGAAAAAGCGGAGCCTACTTATGGCAGCCCGGTGGTATTCCAGGACATGAATCAGGTCAGCAGCACTTTTGCACAGAAAGTGCGATTTGCAGTAGAAAATGGAATTGCCATTGGAAGAACGTCTACCGTACTGGGGCCAAAGGATAATATAACGAGAGCGGAGCTTCTGGTGCTGCTGGAGAAATATCTGGCCATGACAGGAGAGCTTGATTAATAGCGGGAATAGGCAGTCTGTCCTTTTCAGGGCACTGTGATAAAAATAATAGCTTCACTACAGCGTGAAGTAAGATATGGGGACACTCCCCGAAGATTTATAAGGGGTGTGTTCCCGTTTCTTATAAGATGGAACTTTTAATTTTACATGCTAATGCTAGCAGAAGGAGAGAATGATGAGAAGAATAACGGCCTTTATGACAGCGCTGATTTTTGCACTGCTAACGCTAACCGTAACAACCCCTGCATATGCCCATGGAGTTCTCTACGAATCCACACCGGTGGGCGATAACAAAATACGGGTTACTCTCAAGTGGAGCGATTCCGGTGAAAAAAGGGGGCTGCGGGTTGCTTACTTCAATATTAAGAACGGAAAGACCGTGAACATCGGATACGAAGCAACGTCAACCGGACCTTCATCTACATCCATAGACCTTGATTTGACAGGAACCCTTCCTCCTCTTCGATTTAACCTGGCTCCGGCAGGGGTATTGGACTATTCCGTTTTTAACGACGTAAAAGGAATTGAAGCAGAGGAGTATATAACCCACCTGCATGATGCCGGAATTGTCAACGGAAGGAATGCAGACAGCTTTGTACCGGAAGACAGCATTACCCGTGCAGAGTTTGCAACGATGGTAGTAAAGGCACTGAAGCTGGAAGGTACGGCAGAGAATGCAAAAGGGTTCACGGATGTTCAAGGGCATTGGGCAGAAAAAATTATGCTCCTTGCTGCAAAAAACGGAATTCTGTCAGGATATGGTGACAGTACACTCCGACCGGACAATACCATAACGGTGGCGGAGGCCAGTACCATCATTACCAGAGCCTTTACATTCAAAACGGTAAACAACGGCTTCTATACCCGCTTGAAACAGGGAGAGTGGTACAGTACAGCAGTAAAGCAGATCTTTGACATGGGTATACTTCGTGTAACGGATGGAATCTATAAGAATTTTAATGAAGAAGCGAATATTACCCGGGCAGAGTGCGCCACTCTCATCAGCCGGGCGCTGTCAACCTATTAAAATAAAGCTCTCATATGTCGAATATGGGAGCTTTTTCATGCTCTGCGCAGGGCGTGGTTGATATAGGAAATTAAGATGAATAAAATTTAATTGACATAAAACATTTCTTCTACTATGATTAGTATCGTGATATTTTTTTGACAAACAAAGTGAATTTATAAAACAGTAATTTACAGAAATTAAAATAAGTAACAAAGCAGCACTGGTAAGACATTTAAAGGTTTTTGTAAAAATATTTACATGTATATCCCTACTTTAAAAAGGCAATAATTTTAGTGTAGTTTCAATAAAAAGGGGGATATAGATGAAAAAAACGTTCTTTCTTTTGTCATTTTTGACTTTCACGATAGTTTCATTATGTATATATTATGTAAAAGTTAATGAAGCAGGAAGTCATACCGATATATCACTTGAAAAAGCTTTTGCCGATTCCAGGGCTGTCCTGGTCAGCAGTGAACTGTACTTCTGGTCTGAGTTAAAAGGAAGAACGGATAGCATTGAAGGCGTAAATACCCTGCTGGAGGACGTTATGTCAAGTCTGGACATGGTAAAGGACGAGAAATTCAGCCGTGAAAATCTGGAGAACGATACCCTGGAGAAAGTGAAGATAAAGGGTGTTGTCGGCGGCAAAAGGAACGTGGGGATTGAAGTAACCATTGGGAAGGATGCCAAGGCATCCGACAAAAGGTACCTCAGTATGAACATTACCCAGGATCAGGCTTATGATACACTGGAAGATACAAAAAGCAGCATAACGGAAATTTTTAAAAGCAAGGGGCTGGATTCCAGGGTTAGTGCCTGTATCACCGGGACCTTTGCCGGAAATTTGGACCATGAACGATTGAATGAAATTGGCAGGAAAATATTAAAAGAAACAGGTGCAAAAAAAGTAGAGGGAGTAGGAGACGAGAACTATATCAGCGTCTCTGCATATACTCCTTATATGGAACGATATATAAGGGTCCATGGCAAAAAGGTAAACCTTAATGTCGCCCTTCGATATAATTCCTACGAGGATAAGACTTACATATGGCTGGCGACGCCTGTTATAACAACTGAATATTGATGAAACGGCGGGCAATAGGCAAGAGGCGGTAGGCAGGGACCCATCGGCAGTTAGTGCACAGGACACAAAAAACCCTGATTAAAAAGTTTATTGCCCGTGATTACTGCCTATCGCCTGCGTAACGGATGTCAAACTTTAGATTGGGAATTTGCATGGCTGCAGGTTGGCTGTGGAGTAACCAGGGGATAAAGCTTGCCATCTCAAATAGCGCAATATAGCATAAATGAAAGGGAGAATTAAAGTGTCCAGGTTCATAATATCTGAAGGAAAGCCACTCCGTGGCAAAGTGAGAATCAGCGGTGCCAAGAACTCTGTATTGCCTATTATTGCAGCTGCGTTGTTGGGAGAAGGGCCAAGTTATTTGGATGAGGTCCCAAACCTCAACGATGTAAAAATAATGTGTGATCTACTGGAGTCGCTTGGCGCAGGGGTTGAGTATACGGACAATAGTAAACTCGTTATAAACCCGCAAAATATAGCGAATACAACAGCGCCCTATGAACTTGTGAACAAGATGCGGGCTTCCTTCCTAGTAATGGGGCCTCTTTTGGCGAAAACAGGCATGGCGACCATATCACTGCCCGGAGGATGCGCTATCGGTTCCCGGCCTGTAGATCTGCACCTTAAGGGGTTTGCTGCCATGGGTGCTGAAATTACGCAGGGCCACGGCTACATTGAAGCCAGAGCAAAGGGACGACTGAAGGGAAATAAGATTTATCTGGATTTCCCCAGTGTAGGAGCTACGGAAAATCTAATCATGGCGGCTACACTGGCGGAAGGACAAACAATCCTTGAAAATGCGGCGACAGAACCCGAAATTGTGGATTTGGCGAACTACCTTATTGCTATGGGAGCTGATATCAAGGGAGCGGGTACCGATACCATACGAATTAATGGAGTAGAAAGCCTTAAAGGGTGCAATCATTGTATTATACCCGATCGGATTGAGGCAGGAACCTTTATGGTAGCGGCCGCAATAACAGGGGGAGATGTATGGGTGGAAAACGTAATTCCCGATCATATGAAGCCCATTACTGCAAAACTCAGGGAATGTGGAGTGGAGGTTTCGGAAGAGTTATCCAGTATTCACATTAAATCCCCAGGCAAGTTGAAGGCCATCGATATAAAAACCCTGCCCTACCCGGGATTCCCTACGGATATGCAGGCGCAGATGACTGCACTTATGAGTAACGCGGAAGGCACCAGTATGGTGATTGAAACCATATTCGAGAATCGGTTCATGCATGTAAGTGAACTGAAAAGAATGGGTGCAAATATAAAAATTGAAGGACGTAGTGCCATTATCGAAGGTGGGCTGAAATTGCAGGGGGCCCAGGTAAAAGCTACGGACCTCAGAGCCGGTGCGGCATTGATTCTGGCCGGTCTCGCAGCACAAGGAGCCACGGAGATTACCGATATCGAGCATATTGAACGGGGATATGTGGATATCGATAAAAAACTTCAGGCCCTTGGAGCTAGTATAGAAAAGGTAGAGTAATCAAAGGCGACCAAAAGGAACACGGAATATAAAAGTCCGCGTTCCTTTTTAATTTGTATGGCTTTTTCTTCTTATCTCAATGCTTCCGGGAAGTTGCAACAAAAGAGCAATATAAGGGTATCTGCTCCCCCTGTCACTTCGTGACATCCCCCTCTAGGAGGGAGACTCTTAATACCTTTCTCACGCCAAAGGCTGGGGAAGGGTGCCTCCCTCTCAGAGCTATATATTACCCACAATTATGGAATATAATTATTGTGATGCAAGATAACATAAAACACTGATCAAGTAGCACTTTTTAAGCCTAACCCTCATCCCCTAGCCCCTTCTCCCAACATTGGGAGAAGGGGAATTTTGGGGCTTTTCTAATCTCTTCCTCTACCAATTTTGCTATGCATTACCCATATCACTGGAAAAAGAATGGAAAGCATGCTTTTAATTAGCTTTTCAGCTTTAACCCTCACCCTCCAACTCCCTCTCCCAAAATTGGTAGAGGAAGGAAATGAAAACGGAACCGATTTTCCCCTTCTACCAAGCTTGGGAGAAGGGGCCAGGGGATGAGGGTTGAGCCCGCAAAGTGTTGCTAAATCCGTGTCTTAGCCGTCTTGCACCACTGTGATTATATTCCAACGATGTGGTTAAAGCCTCCCTCTCAGAGGGAGTACGGTTGGCATTGTAACCGCCATCGTCCTTACCCCCTAAGGGAAATCTTTCGATGCAGTGAATCATTTCCAATGATATAGGTAATCCATAGACCAACACTTTGAGAAATGAGAAAGGATGAGGACCAGATAGACAGGTTTTACTCATACTCCCGGCATTCCGCGCATATATTTACCGTGTACGAGTATATGAAATTTGAAAAACAAAGGATGCGGGTCTATGAAAAAACTTTTGTATTTTATGCTGGTCATGCTGATGATTGTAGTATTGCTGCCCATGTTCATCGTGAAAGGCTTTGGGAGGGACAAGTCCGGACCCCGGGAAAGTGAACTGGAATGGAAAGTGAAGGTGCCTGAAAAAGAAGTAAAGATAAAAGTCTACAGGACGGCGGAGAAAAAGGTGGAAGAGATGGACCTTGAAGAGTACCTGAAAGGGGTTGTCGCTGCGGAAATGCCTGTGGAGTTTGAGTTGGAAGCTTTGAAAGCCCAGGCTGTAGCTGCCAGGACCTATGCCTGTTCCAGATACAAAAAGCTGTATCTGCCCAACGATAATGCGCACAGCGAGGCGGATATCTGTGATGATGTACATTGTCAGGTATGGATGAGCAAGGAAGCTGCCATGAAGAGCTGGGGAGATGCGGCTCAAAAGAACTGGTCAAAAATAGAGACGGCTGTTGATGAAACGAAAAGCATTATCGTTACCTATGAGGGGACCATCATCAACCCCCTTTATCACTCAAACAGCGGAGGAAGAACGGAGAATATAGAAGATGTATGGGCCACTAATGAGGTTCCCTATCTGAAAAGCGTTTTTAGCAGTGGGGAAGAAAAGAGTGCAACAGAATTTAAAAATACTGTAAACATAAAGAATAAAGAGTTCTGCGATAAGCTGAAAAAGGCCTATCCGGAATTAAAGGTCAATGAGAAGGATGTATTTAAAGATATAAAAATTCTTGAAAGATCCGAGGGAAATCGAGTGAAGGACATAAAAGTAGGAAACCTAACGCTGAAGGGGGTTGACATAAGGAATGTTTTCTCCCTGCGATCCACGAATTTTACCATCGAGAAGGCATCCGCCGATACCTTGAAATTCACCACCGTCGGCTATGGTCATGGTGTAGGTATGAGCCAGTGGGGGGCCAACTTTATGGCCCAAAGCGGAGGCGATTACAAGGAGATTCTCAAGTATTATTACAAGGGGATTGAATTGAAAAAGCTGCAAGACATAAAATAAAATATTTTCCATTTAAATGTATATTGTTTCCCAGGCTGGCAACAATACTATATGGAGGTGGAAATTGAAAATATGAAAAAATTGTTTCCTGAAAACAAGCTAACTAAGAAAGGTTTGGTAGAGTTTTTCGACAAAAAGGGATTCTACATAGTATTGATACTCTGTGTGGTAATAGTAGGTGCTACAGCGGTGTTTGTAACTACCCGCAACATAGGTTCACTCAACAGCGGATTTGAGGCTGACAAACTGCTTCCGGAAGAGGCAAATGGGAAGAATGTTGTGGATGCCAGCAGTAAAACGGTGGCACAATCATCCATAAGTACAACTTCCAATGCGGATAAAGGAACTGCACAAGGAGTAAAGGATACCAGTGTAGCCGCAGCGCCGACAAGTACTCCGAGTCCAACCAGCAAACCTTCTCCTACTCCCAAACCGGTAACTGTAAATCCGAATTTTGTATTGCCAGTATTCGGCGAAGTCACCTTTGATTATGCGCAGGACAAACTTGAATACTCGAAGACGCTGGGAGACTGGAGATCTCATAGTGGAGTGGACATTGCTTCCGATAGGGGATCTCAGGTAAAAGCTGTAGCAGACGGTGTTGTAACGGATATAAAGAATGATCCGAGGTTCGGAATCAGCATCACGGTTGATCACCAAAACGGGTACAAGACAGTTTATGCAAACCTGGCAGGTGAAGATATGGTAACCGTAAACCAGAAAGTCAAGCAGGGAGATGTCATTGGAAGCGTAGGCAACACTGCATTGTTTGAGAGTGCAGAAGCACCTCACCTGCACTTCGAAGTCTGGAAGAATAACACATTGGTAGATCCGAAGGCATATTTGCCTAAGAAATAATAGATTTTAAACAAAAAGAAATACCGGACGCAAATCCGGTATTTTTTTGCATTTTTTTCAATTTCAGTGAAATCAATATAACTTTCAACTCGGAGCTGGGTATGTGGCTGTGGAGCACAAAACGTCAATAGAGATTCCCTTGTTTTTTTGAGAAACTATTGGCAAATTGCACAAAATTTTAAATATGCAGGATAGAAAAAGCTATTGACTTTTACAATAATAAGCATTATAATCATAAATAATCACAAATGATTACAAATGAGCATTATCAATTTGCAAATGAGCATATCGGTTTACTTATTCTGAATAGGGTGGAGGGATATGCAGATGTTATATGAAGAAGAGAGGAAGCTGAAAATTGTTGAATATATTCAGGAGCATTCAAGGGCGTCGGTTCAAGAACTGGGTAGGCTTTTCGATGTTTCTGAATCTACAATAAGACGTGACTTGAAAGAACTTGAGGAAGCAAAGCTTCTAAAAAGAACGCATGGCGGAGCTGTTTGTCCGGAAGGGGTGACTTTTGAACCGACTTTTGGAGAAAAGGAAGATCGATTCCGCAAGGAAAAAGAGAGTATTGCGAAGAAAGCTGCCGAACTGATCCAGGATGGGGATACGATCCTTATGGATTCCGGTACTACAACTTTTTACCTTGCACAAGAGATAAAAAAATTTACCAAGCTGACCATAATCACGAACTCATTAATTCTAGCACAGGAATTGCAAGGACTTAAGGGTATAGAAGTTGTTATCACTGGCGGAACGTTGAGACAGAATACATTGGCTTTAGTAGGTCCCATCGCTGAAAATTCACTGGGCATGGTACGGGTAGACAAAGCCTTTATAGCAACGAACGGAATTGATTTAAAAGATGGTCTTACTACACCGAATCTTATTGAAGCTGCTACCAAAAGAAAAATGATTGAAGTAGCAAAACAGGTTGTTTTACTTGCTGACCATACGAAATTTGGTAAAGTAGCCTTTGCCCAGTTTTCCGGACTACCCAAAGTTGATATATGTATTACGGATGATAGAGTGCCGCAGGATGTGATTAGAGTAATGGAAAACAGGGGAATAAACGTGCATGTAGTAAAACCATAGGAGGGAAAAATATGAACCCATATGTAGTTACAGTAACATTGAATCCGGCTTTGGATAAAACTGTAACCCTTGATAAACTCAAGGTTGGAGGGTTGAACCGTGTAGGGAACATACGAGTTGATCCGGGTGGAAAAGGTGTTAATGTAGCAAAGGTATTGAACAAATTCGGGGTTAACGTCGTAGCGGCAGGGTTGATTGCCGGGTTTCAAGGCCAGCTGCTTCTGCAATATTTGGAAGAAGAGAGAATAAAGTCCAGGTTTATAAAAGTACAGGGCGAGACGAGAGTAAACATGAAAATTATTGAGGAACAGACAGAAACGATGACTGAAATAAATGAAGCCGGTTTTGCAGTGAATAATAAAGCGCTGGAAGAATTTGAAGAAGAGCTTTCCGGACTGCTTGAACAGGCATCGCTTCTGGTTCTCAGCGGCAGTCTGCCCCGGGGAGTGCAGGACAGTGTATACAGGAAGTATATTGAGCTAGCCAAAGGTAGAGGTGTAAAAACCATACTGGACGCCGACGGCGATGTACTGAAGGAAGGTATAAAAGCTTTACCGTACGCAATAAAGCCCAATATACACGAATTGGAAAAATTGTTCGGACGGAAAATGGCAGATGATATGGAAATAACCCGTGCAGCCAGGCAGTTGATTCATGAAGGAATAAATCTTGTTATCGTCTCTAAGGGGGCTGAAGGAGCCGTTGTGTTGGATAAGAATGTAACCTACAGTGTAAAGCCTTTCCCCATTATCCCAAAGAGTACGGTGGGAGCAGGAGACTCAATGGTTGCAGCTCTTGCGTATACTCTGATGAATAACAAGCCTTTGTGTGATATTGCCAGATGGGTGACTACGGCTGGAACTGTCACAGCATCAAAACCGGGAACACAAGTATGCGAGATTGGTGAAGTGCAGCAATTTTTAGATCAGGTCCAGTTGGCAAAATTGTAGCTTGCCGACAAAAATAAAAGGCATTAATGAATGGCTTAAATATATCCAAACCAAAAAATAGGGGGAGTTTTTATGAAGAAAATTCTGGCAGTAACAGCATGTCCCACAGGGATAGCGCATACGTACATGTCAGCGGAGGCACTTCAAAAGGCGGCAGAAGAAAAAAACGTAGACTTAAAGGTTGAAACAAGAGGAGCAGTTGGAGTTGAAAACGGTTTAACGGAGGAAGAAATTGCACAGGCCCATGCCATCATTATTGCAGCAGATATGGATGTTGAGGAATGGCGTTTTAAGGGCAAGCCCGTTGTAAAGACTTCAGTAGGACAAGCTATAAGGGATGCAGGTAAGCTCATCGATGAAGCATTGAGCCAAAAGCCTTCGGCACAGGATTTTGTTGAACAGGTTGAAAAGGCAAAAAGTGAAAAAAGTGCAAAAAGAACCGGACCTTATAAGCATTTGATGACAGGTGTTTCTTATATGATACCGTTGGTGGTAGCCGGAGGTTTGATTATCGCAATTTCTTTCATTTTCGGTATAGAAGCCTTTAAGCAGCAGGGGACTCTGGCAGCCGCTCTGATGGATATCGGCGGAGGCTCGGCTTTTGCGCTGATGGTGCCGATTTTGGCAGGCTTCATTGCTTACTCCATCGCTGAAAAACCCGGTTTGGCTCCAGGACTGGTGGGAGGTATGCTGGCATCCAAAATGGGCGCAAGTTTTCTTGGCGGAATTGTTGCCGGTTTCCTGGCGGGTTATATAGCGAAATGGATGAAGGATAAAATAAACCTGCCGAAGAACCTTGCCGGGTTAAAGCCGGTATTGATAATACCTTTCTTTGCAACGGCGATTGTCGGATTGCTTATGGTTTATGTGGTTGGAATGCCTGTAAAAATGATTATGGATGGACTCGGCCAATGGCTGGCAAGCCTGGGTACCGGCAATGCGATTTTACTTGGGTTGATTCTTGGAGCGATGATGGCCATTGACATGGGTGGACCGATAAATAAAGCTGCCTATACCTTTGCAGTAGGGCTGCTGGGAAGCAATATCTACGGCCCCATGGCAGCAGTTATGGCAGCCGGTATGACTCCGCCGCTGGGATTGTGGCTGTCTACTGTGCTTGCACCGAATAAATATTCGGAAGATGAAAGAGAAGCAGGTAAAGCGGCGGCTGTTCTGGGAATTTCCTTTATCACAGAAGGAGCCATTCCCTTTGCTGCTTCCGACCCATTCCGCGTTATTCCGGCAGCAGCAGTCGGTTCTGCAGTTACAGGCGCTCTTTCAATGGTCTTTGGAGCTACATTACGAGCTCCTCATGGTGGAATTTTTGTATTGCCCATACCGAATGCTGTAGGCAACCTGGGCATGTATGCCGTATCTATCGCTGTTGGAACCATTGTTACTGCAATTTTAGCAAGCATTTTGAAGAAAAAAAGATGAGCCGGATTAAAGAAAAAGGCAAATCGGGTATACTAAAGTTATAAGGAATGGTACGACTCCATTCCTTATAACTTTAAAAATATTGATTGTTCAAATGGAGGTAAAAAATATGGATATTTCAAAATTAATTAACAATGAAACGGTTTTCATAGGGCTTGATGTTAAAAGCAAGGAAGAGTGCATAAATACAATGATTAATGGAATGGAAAAAGCTGGATTTGTGACGGATAAAGCTGCTTATCTGGAAGCGGTGAATATTAGAGAAAAAACAGGTTCTACCGGTGTGGGATTCGAGGTTGCAATCCCTCATGGGAAATCCGGGGGAGTAGCAGCACCGGGATTGGCTTTTGCCCGTTTGAGCAGCCCTGTTGACTGGAACTCACTGGATGGAAAGCCGGTTTCCATTGTATTTATGATCGGTGTTCCCGAAAAGGATACCTCAAATGAGCATTTGAAGATTCTGATCGCCATATCCAGGAAGTTGGTACATGAAGATTTTAGAAAGCAGCTGATGGATGTAAAATCATCGGAGGATGTTTTGAGAATATTGGAGTCAATATAGGGAGGTCTTTTCATGTTAATAAAAGAAGTTACAATACAAAATCAAGCAGGATTCCACATCAGGCCTGCCCAGCTTTTTGTGGAGGAATCGATGCAGTTTAAATCCGATGTTACCGTTAAAAGTGAGAATGGAGTTGAAACAGACGGTAAAAGTATTTTAGGTCTTATGACCATGGGGCTTGAAAAAGGCGCAAAGCTTATCATAGAAATAAATGGGGAAGATGAAGAGCTTGCCATGAACGCGCTGGTGGAACTGGTAAATAATAAGTTTGGTGAGGAATAATTGCTGGAAGGTGGAAAACAATGGCTGAAATAAGATTATCCGGTATCGGGGTTTCTGAAGGTATAAGGATGGGTAAAGCCTTTTTATATGCCAATGAGGCTCACTCTGTCCAATTTCATGACATCGGCGGCGATTCCGTAGAAAAGGAATTGGAACGGTTTAGAGCTGCTAAAACCAAATGCATTGAGGAAATGGATGCTTTGATTGAACAGGCGGAAAAGTCGGTCGGTGAGGAGAAGGCCGTTGTTCTAAAGGGGCAGAGGAGCTTTCTGGTAGATCCGGCTTTTTGTCCGCAAATGGAAAAATTGATTTCAAATAAGCTGTACTCTGCCGAAAAAGCGGCTGATCAAATTGTAAAGCAATTTGTCGGCATTTTTGAGAAAATGCCTAATGAGTATATGAGGGAGAGAGCAGCTGATGTTAAGGATGTCGGAAAGCGGATTTTATCGGCGTTAACCGGAAAAGCAAGCATCAGACTGGCAGATATCCGGGAGGAAGTAATACTTATTGCAGAGGATTTGGCTCCTTCAGACACGGTTCAGTTGGATAAAAAATATATTTTAGCCTTTGCAACCAAAATCGGCGGAAAAACATCCCATACTGCAATTTTTTCCCGCTCCCTGGGTATTCCGGCGGTCATTGGCATCGGTGATCCGTTGGATGTAGTGCAGAACAATGACCTGCTCATTTTTGACGGTTCGGAAGGCTTATGCATTGTAAATCCTGAAGCGGAAACTATCAAACAGTATGAAAAGAAGATGGAACTTGAGCGTCAGCAGCAGGAGTCTTTAAAGGATTATGCTTCACGATATGCTGTTACAAAAGATGGATTCAGGGTTGAAATTGCAGCCAATATCGGAACAACTTCCGATGCTTCCTTTGCTGATGAGCAGGGAGCAGAGGGCGTTGGATTGTTCAGAACGGAATTGCTTTATATGTCCGAAGGCAAACTGCCGGATGAGGAAACGCAGTTTAAGGCGTATAAGGATGTCCTGGAAACCATGGGAACCCGGACTGTAATTATCCGTACCCTGGATATCGGAGGCGATAAGGAACTTCCTTATATGAAGATTCCTAAAGAGATGAACCCGTTCCTGGGCTATCGTGCCATTCGACTCTGTCTTGACCGGAAAGAACTTTTTGTTACGCAGTTAAGGGCCATCCTGAGAGCAAGTGTCTTCGGAAAAGCGAAGATTATGTTCCCGATGATATCCAGCTTGGAAGAATGGAGAAGTGCAAAGAATATTTTCAAGGAAGTACAGAAACAGCTCCAGGAGGAGGGGATTCCCTTTGATCCTGAGATTCAATTGGGTATGATGGTTGAGGTGCCTTCTGCAGCAATGCTGGCGGAGCAGTTTGCCAAAGAAGTGGATTTCTTCAGCATCGGAACCAATGATCTGGTTCAGTATACACTTGCAGTCGATCGAATGAATGAGAAGGTTGCGTACCTTTACGACCATTTCCATCCGGCAATAATCAGCCTAATCAAGCGTGTCGTAGATGCTGCCCATACGGAAGGAAAATATGCCGGTATGTGTGGAGGAATGGCGGGAGATCCATTGGCGGTTCCTTTACTTCTAGCTTTGGGATTGGATGAATTAAGCATGTCGGCAACCTCCATACAAAAAGTAAAATTTACCGTAACCCAGTGTGAGTTGGCGAAATGCAAGGAATTGCTGAACGAAGTTATAAAACTGGATACCGTAAAGGAAATCCGTTCTGTTTTGGAGCGTTTCAACGGGCATCTAACTCACTAACGATTTTGATAAAAAAGAAATACTGGTCGCAAGTCCGGTATTTCTTTTTATATTTTTAAATTGATAAAAGGTGACTTTACATCAGAGAGCTGGGAAAATACTATTTATAGCAACTCAGATGGGGTATTTGGCATAGATACTGTTACGACGGTACCCCAATTCTCTTTACTACGGATCTGCAGGCCATATTCCTTTCCGAATTTAAGGCGAAGTCTCTGGTTGACATTAAAAACTCCGATGTGTTCATATTGTGTTTTACGGGGATCACTCAGGGAAGTACGCAGTTTGAGCAATGTATCCCTGCTCATACCCTTGCCGTTATCCATGATGGATAATAAAATTCTGTCGGCATAAAGCCTGCCAGTGATTTTAATATGTCCTTTTTTATTTGTTTCCTTAATCCCGTGGTATATGGCATTCTCGATAAGGGGCTGCAGGAGCAGCTTTATCGTTTTGCGGTGAAGGATGCTTTTATCAATATCCCACCGCACATCGAACCTGTTCCTGTACCGGTAGGATAGCATCTTGATATAATTTTCCGCATGTTTTATTTCCTCTTCAAGGCTAACGAGAATATCAGGATCATCAATGCTGTATCGCAACAAATCGGATAAAGCAGATGTCAAATAGGAGATGTCGTTTTGGTCTCCAAGAAGTTTAATTGCCGTCCAGTTGACAGATTCCAGCGTATTGAACAAAAAATGAGGATTAATCTGGGACTGCAAAGCCAGCATCTCAGCCTCTTTAAGCTTTAGAGCCCTATCAGAGATCTCTTTCTGGAGATTCCGCTGGTTTAGAAAGCCTTGTAACAAGTTATAGGCGATATAATCATATTCGTCCTTATTTCGAATTTCGATCGTGGGTATTTCGCTTCCCGTTTGCGCTTGTTTGATCATAGAAACCATCCTTTTCACAGGAATATAGAAGGCCTTGGATAAAGCCAGTGCAATCATGGTACCGACCAAGAGACTGCCAGCAATAATGACAAAGGTGATTTTCCGGATTCGGTTCGGTTCGCTGTATATCATGGAGAGAGGCGTTATAGTGATATATTTCCAATTGTAAAATTTGGAGGATATATGTGAAATAAGGCACTGCTCACCTTCGAAATCGCCAAAATAGTATCCGGAGCTGTTTTGCAAAATATGCTCCAACAGGAGGGGCGGGAGGGAACGGTTTTTGATTGCGCTGCCGGTAATGATGCTGCCGGAACTATCTGCAACAAAGAAATATTTTAATTTGTTTTTCTCTATGTTTTTAACCATCTTGTTGAAATAATCCATGTCGAGGTTTACTACGATGGCTCCCTGCTTTTCTATGGATTCAAGGGGGATTGCCCTTATAATACTGATTATATCCATGTTTTTTCCAGTGAACTGGTCATAGGTACTTCGAATCTCAGTCCAGGCGGATATGTTTTTTGCCCTTTCCAGAAGGATGCCATACCAGCTGTTATCGGAAATACCGTCGATATTTTGCAAACCCTTATCGGAAGAGAGAAAATAGCCTCCCTGGTTGTTATAGTAAATATATACTGATTTGATATAGGGTTTTGAGTTAATGGTCAAACGAATATTAGTATTGAGTTCATTGATCCTGGACATGTTTTCGTAATTGAAATCCTGGCTTGTGACGATATTCTTGTAATACTGGAGAATATTCGTATCGAAGCTGTACTGCATGCTGATGGCATCAATTTCATTCAGTATCAGTTCAAGCGTATCGCTGATATGCGTAAGCATGTTCATGTTGGAATTAATGACCGCATCTTCCGCATAGATTTCTGAAAAGATATAAGAATAAGTCCCTATGATGGAGATAGGAACCAGAAGCGTAATCAGTATAATTATAAGAATTTTAAAAAACAGTTTTTTATTTGCCGTACTCGTCATTTTGACCTAGTCCCTTATCAAGTATTTTATTTCTGTATTCGGAAGGCGTATGGCCGGTATACCCTTTAAAGCTTTTCAAAAAATGCTTGTTGCTCTTATAGCCCACCATTTCACTGATGTCAGCTATTTTTAAAGTAACATCCTTCAGATACTCCTTGGCTTTCTCCATCCGTACCTGCACCAAATAATCAATAAAGTTTTCATCCGTCTGCTTTTTGAAGAATTTGCTTGCATAAACCGGATTTAGATGCACCAGGTCGGCTATGGTATTAAGCGATATATCCTTGTGAAAATTTTTATTGATGTACTCCTTGATTATGGTTATGATCTTTTTATCCGTATTCTCCTGATCCTTTTGCGTATGCGCCACAATTTTGGAGCACAGGTCCTTGAACCAGCCTTTTATAGCATCCACAGTTCCCATTTCGGAAAAATCCATCTGCAGGTTTACTTTGTGTCCTAGCAGCCTGTTCATGTTTACCTTTATATCCTTAAGGTATCTGGACAAACCGACCAAAAACTCCGTACAGAAGATATTTATATCCTCCTTGGTAACCGGACTGGAGCAAAGAACTTCAAATATATCGTCGACGAGGTGCAGGACTTTGTCCAAATCACAGGTATTAAGATGGGACAGCAGCAGGTGCTCCTTTACAACGGGATATTCGATGTCCCTGTGTTCTTGTGTCTCACTCCAGGTACCGGAGGTCAATGCTTTTTTATAAACCCTCTGATTCCCCCCCATATTCTGGAGCTTTTCAAACTCATCTGCAATCGAGGCGACGCCTTCGAATATTTGAGAAACGTTAATTGAGATTATGGTGTTCAGCAATTCCTCCATGTTTTTTTGAACAAGGGTAAAATATGCTGTAAAAGCATCGGCGGAGTCGCTGTTCAAAATCAGGCAGAGTCTTTCATTTTCAATCTGCACCGTATAAAAATGTAACCCGGAGCTCGGAGTTTTAGCTATTATATTATTAAGAGCCACAATCAGCAGATCCTTTTCAAAATTCCAGTTGGTAGACACAAAATGATCGTAATTGGGAATTTCGATAATTCCCAGGCAAAAGTACCTTTTATCAAGGATTAGACCGTACCGTTCCAGCCCGCTGGAGTCTGAATATCTGGATTTAATATACAGCAAATCCGTGAGCATTTGCTGCTTTAATAAGGCGATTGCTTCATTATAATTTTTCTGAAATTCATTTGAACTTCTTTTTTGCTCACTGTCCCTGTCTAAATCCAACTTGAGGCTATGAAACGTTTTATAAATATCATCCAGCTTTGTCGGTTTAAGCAGATAGCTTTTTACTCCATATTCCATCGCACTTTTCGCCAGGTCAAACTCCTTATATCCGCTTAAGACTACAACTCGGGTGGAAAGGTTTTGCTGGTGAATAAACCTGGAGATGTCGATTCCCGTGGCGAAGGGCATTTTTATATCTGTCAGAATTACATCTACTTTATTGCTCTTGATATACTCAATAACCTGTGCGCCATTGGAAGCGGCGAATACTACCTTGAAGCCCATTTTATCCCAGGAGATATGTGAAGTGAGGCTTTCACGGATCAGATCTTCATCATCGGCTATTAATAAGGAATACAAAGGACCACCTCTATAGTAATGACTTATAAGTACATTATATCGGATATAAACTACTGGTGTCAAATTGCACGGGCACACGGCAAGGTATCAAATTTTAATTTTAAGTCCGTAATTTTGTGCAAAATTATAAAAGAAGGTCGGAAAGATGTTTGCAGACACCTGAATATATAGGCTAAAAATTGATACCAAAAGACTATTTTTAATAATTTCCTGTAGCAGACCCGGATGCTATAATAACAACTGTAAGAGAGATAAAGTCTACGATGTGAATTGATATCAGTAGTATAGGTGCATAAATTATGGAGGAGGAAAATAATGTCTGATATAGCAGTAGGATTAAAAGCAAATAAGAAAAATGCCTATAAGAAGGAAACACTATGGCAGCATATAATGAAGCACAAATGGATGTACATTTTTTTGATTCCAGGAGTTTTATACTACCTTGTGTTTCACTATGCTCCGATGTACGGGATTATCATTGCCTTTAAGGATTTCAATATTTACAAGGGTATCATGGGGAGCCAATGGGTTGGCCTGGAGCATTTTGAAAGACTGTTTAAGTCATCGGAATTTTATACTATTTTAAGAAATTCACTGGTTATAAATGTATATAAACTGGTATTTGGTTTTCCCGCTCCGATCATTATGGCTTTGCTTCTGAATGAAGTAAGGAACGTTTTTTTCAAGCGTACGATTCAGACTGTAATATACCTGCCGCACTTTATTTCCTGGGTGGTTGTCTCAGGCTTGGTAGTAAGCTTTTTATCACCCAGTTCGGGCGTGGTAAACCTGATTCTGAAGAATATGGGCTTCGAGCCGATTTTCTTTCTTGCGAAAAAGGAATATTTCAGAGGCATTCTGGTTGCAAGTGGAATCTGGAAAGAAATGGGGTGGGGGACAGTTGTGTATTTGGCTGCGTTAACCGGTGTGGATCCACAGCTATATGAAGCGGCCAGAGTGGATGGCGCCAGCCGATGGAAACAAACCCTCCATATTACTTTGCCCGGAATATCCACCACGATCGTGGTGCTATTGCTTCTAAGACTTGGAAACATATTGGATAATGGATTTGAACAGGTATTTATGTTGTATAACCCGGCAGTATATGAGGTGGGCGATGTGTTTGAAACTTATGTTTACAGGATGGGCCTGGTAGATGCCAGATTTGACTTCTCAACAGCAGTAGGCTTATTTAAATCGGTGATTGGTGCAACATTACTTTTGAGTACCAACTATCTAAGTAAAAAAATCACAGATAAGGGGTTGTATTAACATGGCATCCAACAAGATAAAAAAGACAATCGGGGAAATACTTTTTGACGGGCTTAATGTTGCTCTCATGTTTTTCATGATGCTGATCACGCTGTACCCGTTTTTGAATGTACTGGCGGTTTCTATGAGCGATTATACCGAATACGTAAACCACCCAATGATGTTTTATCCAAGAAAATTTGATTTTTCAGCGTATAAATTAATGTTTCACAACCCTTTGCTGTTGTCCAGCTACAAAAACACGTTGTTTATTGCCATTGTAGGAACCGCAGTGAACATGGCATTGACACTGCTTACTGCATACCCTCTCTCTAAAAAGTATCTGAGGGGTAATAAAATCATCATGGTAATGATCCTGTTTTCTATGATGTTTGGTGGCGGTATGATACCCAATTATTTGCTGGTGAAAAATCTTGGCTTGTTAAACAGCTTATGGGCTCTGATATTGCCTGGAGCTATGAGCGCTTACAATATGATTCTGATGAGAACTTTCCTGGAAACTATCCCGGATAGCCTCGAAGAGTCGGCCAGGATGGATGGCGCTTCGGATTTGACGGTCCTTATCCGAATCATCCTACCGCTTTCCATGCCCGCTATGGCGGCTATCGCTCTTTTCTATGCCGTTTCAAACTGGAATATATTTTTCTCTGCCGTTATTTATACTTCAGATCGCAGCAAATGGACATTGCAGCTGCTTTTGAGGGAGATCATTCTTGATAGTGCCCAGGCTGCCCAGGAGGCGTCCGGGTCAGCTGCTCCGGAAAATGGAGGGATGGTCAATACACAAAATATAAAAACGGCAGCAATTATTGTAACGGTTTTACCCATATTAATGGTTTACCCATTTTTGCAAAAATACTTTGTAAAGGGTATCATGCTTGGAGCGGTTAAACAATAGCCGGATAATGAGATCTGTTGTGACGAGTAAAATAACACCGAAGTGTGACGTATTTGTTACAACCTATCTTTGTTATATTCGATTAAATTAAAGGAGGAAGTGTATTATGAAATCTAGAAAAATTATTGCTGTATCCGTTGCATTGGTGATGGTCGCCGGAATTTTCGCAGGTTGCAGCAAAACGGACACGCAGACAAAGTCAGATGCAGGCGCAAAGACGGCACAGACACAAAAGGAGCCTCTTAAAATCCGTATGCTGGTGAACCTGCCTACTGATTTCCCTCAGGAGAGTAACCAGATTGTTCAAGAGATCGAAAAAAAGACAAACGTTAAGCTGGACCTGGTGATACCTCCGGCAAATAACTTTGTGGAGAAAAGAAATCTGCTGCTTGCATCGGGTGAGCCGTTGGATGTTGTTACCTTCGTAAACACTGCAGATACTCAATACACGAATGGTGTGAAACAGGGTACTTTCATTGATGTTAAGAAATATGTTGAAAAGGCTGAGAACATCAAAAAGTATGTTCCTGCAGTTACTCTGCAATATGTTACCAATGATGACGGTACTATGACGGCTATTCCCGGAACTACTTTGATGCGGTCGGATGGATATATGATCAGAAAGGACTGGATGGATAAGCTGGGTATCAAGGAAGTGCCTACGACCATTGAAGGTCTTTATGATATGTTTAAAGCTTTTGCAAAACAAGATCCGGATGGCAATGGTAAAGACGATACGTATGCATTATCGGCAAATAACGGCAGCATATACTGGATCGATAAACTTGCACCCATATGGGGAGCAGGAATGGGATGGCAGGAGGACTCTACGGGAAAACTGTATCTCACTGACTATCGGGGGGATGGCTACAAGGAGGCCTTGAAGTTTGCTACCAAACTCATGAAAGAGGGAATTGTAGACCCTGAAATCATCGCGAACAAGACTGCGGATGAAAAATGGCGTAGTGGCAAAATCGGTGCCTATATGGGGTATTCAGGGTGGTTGGCCAAGGAAAGAGATCTTATAAAAAAGAGTGTTCCTACTGCAGATCTGACGTACATGCAAATTCCTAACACCAAGGAAGGCAAAGCGGTTCATATGGCTCTTAGTTCTACCGGTCATTATATGGTATATGCAATCACGAACCAGGCAAAAGATCCAGAGGGGATTGTAAAATTCTTTGATGCTACCCTGGGGGATGATGTTTGGAATCTGATGGTAAATGGTATTGAAGGTATACACTACAATGTGAAAGACAACAAAAAGGAAGCTACACCTGAATTTACAAAATATAATGTTTGGAGAAGCAGCTTAGCTTTCCTGAGAAGGCCTGACATTGACTTCTATGTGCCGAAGGATCTGAATGAGGCGGATACTAAGCTTGTCTCCGACTTTATGAAGAAGTCTGCAGAAAATGTGACCGTGGATAAGGCCATAGGGCATCAAACACCTACGATGAGTGAGATGGCGAAAGCGGCTGACTGGACGAAGAAAAGACAAGAACTTGTGAATAAGATTATATACGGTCAGGCTCCACTGGAAGCTTGGGACCAGTATGTAAAGGAATATAAGGCAGCAGGCTATGACAAGGTTGAGAAGGAAATGAATGATTGGTACCAGCAGAACGTAAAGGGTAAGAAATAAATTCCGGAAGTGTTAACAAATAAAAATCCTATGAAAAGGAATATGCAATAGCTTGCGCTGCTGAGGCATATTCTTTTTCAATGGCCCTTTGGGGTCGTTAGAAAAGGAAGGAGGAAGTCTATGAGAAGAACAGGGATTGTATTTTTCCTTGTGCTGGCGATGACCCTACTGTCATTTACAAATCCGGGAATAAAGGCTGCAGAACCTACCATCACAGCTCAAGTCCATGCCGATGCTGCTACCGGTAAAGTCACCGTTACGGGACTAATATCGTGGGGGGAAGGACAGAAGGTAAGTATAATCATCGTGAACCCGGCAGGAGGGATTGACTATGCTGATCAGGCCACCAGCAGTTCCGGCGGGAGCTTTATGTTTTCCTATACACCGGTCAGGGTCCTGGAAGGGACCTATGAGGTGAAAATTGGAAATACTGTGATGCAGCAGGCCCACACACTGTCCTTTGCCTATGATTTTTCAACACCAACACCAACACCAACACCAACACCAACATCGATACCCACTCCCACGCCCCCAATAGAGGATGACCATGAGGAGGGTGGAAGTGAGACCCCCACTCCGTCGCCGACCCCTGTAAAGCCCGATGAGACCAAGACGGAAATACTCTTTGGGGATATCACTCTGGATGGAAGTGGAACGGCTAAGGCATTTACACTATCCTCTTCCTTTCGGAAAACCGGAGATGATTTCAAGGGGATTCTCGGAGCCCGTATTGAAGTTGCCTATAAATTACCACAAGCAGCCCCCGCCCACCGTTTTGTCGTTTGCTATGTAGATAAAGAGGGGAAGCTGGAGGTGGTTAAAAACGGAATCTATGACCCTGTGAAAGAAAAACTGCTCTTTCATGCGGAAAAGCCCGGCAAGTATACCGTTGTCAGCAGGGACAGAAGTTTTGAGGATATCCGGGAGGTTCCCTGGGCGGTAGAGAGTATAGAAGCTCTGGCTGCAAGGGAGGTTCTCCAGGGAATGGACGGAGAAAGATTCAAGCCGGAAGAGGGAGTTACAAGAGCGCAATTTGTCAAAATGCTGGTCAGTACCTTTGGATTGGAAGCAGAAAATGCCCAAAGTAATCTAAGGGACGTTACGCCGGGGGACTGGTACTATAAATACGTTGCTAGCGCACAAAACTTTGGGTTGGTCCATGGATATGAAGACGGTACCTTCCGGGGAGATGGACTCATAACCCGTCAGGAAATGGCTTCACTTGCCTACAGGGCGATAAAAGTACTGGATATAAAGCTTGCCGGAACCGCTCCATCTGCCGGCTTCAAAGATTTCGGACAGATCGACAGCTATGCGCGGGACGCAGTGAACATCATGCAGCAGGCAGATATCATCAAAGGCATGGGAAATGGCCTTTTCGAACCTGGATCAACGGCAACCCGGGCACAAGCTGCAAAAATCGTGTACAGCCTGTTGGTAAAAGCAATGACTGCCAACTAGGCCTTTAGGAGGTGTTAAAAAGTATGATAAAGCGGTACATATCCATTTTGATGGCAGTGGTTATCCTTTTTGGTTCCCTGGCGATAATGCCGCCCCTGGAAGTTCATGCGGCTGATTATTATACTGATTTGTACATAAAACCGCAGGATTTCACATCCCTGGGGACATGGACAATGGATAGTTATGGAGGGGCTTTTGCGGGAAAAAACCTCCATTCAGGGTCGGGCTCTCTTGCAGACAAGAAACCTGCAACAATAAACCTGGAGATTCCGGTGGCAGGTAAGTACTATATTTGGGCACGTACAAGAGATTTTGCGACACAGCAGGGGACCCGGTTCTTCAAAATAGAAATGAACAACGAGCTTATAAACTACGAATTCGGAAAACACGGAGTCGACGGCTGGGCCTGGGAGAATGGGGGAGGGATTAACTTACCCCAGGGTTCTATAACCTTGAAACTGATCGCGTTATCCAACTATGCCAGAACTGATGGAGTTTTCATAACGAATGATCCCCACTTCGTTCCAGCGAACGATTATACTGCATTTCAGACTGAATTGCAAAGTAAGAGGGAAATTCCCACCAATACTACAGTACGCGTTGACGGAAAAGTGCTGGCTTTATCCCAGCCTGCCGTCATCATGGACGGTGTGGTTATGATACCTATGAAACCGGTGTATGAAGAATATGGGGCTGTGGTGAATTGGGATGCGTCAACGTCTGCCGCAACAGCTGTAAGAGGCAGTACAACCGTAACTGTCAGAGCCGGTGATTCTGCGGCTAAAGTCAATGGCACAAATATTGCTCTGGACCATGCAGCAGTCATGGCCGGGAATGAGTTAATGGTACCCGGCAGCCTGATCAGCAAGGCCTTTGGTGCCATCAGTGAGTGGTATGAAATATCAAAAACCTTCATCATATCAACACCAATGCGTGAGAAACTTATATATTTAAGGCCCGAAAGCTTTGACAGTATCGGCACATGGTCGGTAGATGGATATGATGGAGCGTTTGGAGGGCTTAACCTGAGGGGGTTGATGCCCATGAATGATGAGCCGCCGAAGCCTGAAAATGCAGTGCCGGCAGTGGCTACCATCACAGGCAGGCCTGCAGGTCAATACCGCCTATGGGCCCGTACCAAGGATTTCAGCACAGACCAGGGAACACGATTCTTCCAGATCAGAATAAATAATCAGCTCTTGAGTCATGTCTTTGGGAAACATGGTATAAATGGCTGGAAATGGGAGGATGCAGGCATTATTGAATTGACGGAGGATAAGACAACCCTTGAACTGGTGGATACATCAGGCTTTTGGCCAAGGGTTGACGGTGTTCTGCTTTCAAGCGATCTGTCCTTCACACCGCCCAATAATTATGAGGGAATGTTGAAGGTTGCCACCGTGGAAAATTCACTGGGAAATTTGGCGGAATTCCCTGCGTGGGCAAAATCGGAGGCAGCTTCCCAAAAAGAATATACAATTGAGAACGGGAACATAAGAGTAACCTTCTATGAAGTTCCTGCAGACAGTGGGAGAACCGTAATACAGAAACAGACCTTTGTACGCTATAATAACAGCTGGGTTGAAACCGACAACAGGCATGACGAGTTCGGATACCTGCTTATGTATGCCAAAACCAGTCAGAAAGCCGGTTCAACAAGTCAATTCCCATTCTGGATGAATACTTTTGATATAGACGGCAAAAACCGGACCATTGTAACGGGAGACATTTTTAAAAGCGGTTTGCCTTCATGGCTGATACCTTCATCCATAGAGAAGGTGGACGATCGAACAGTAAAGTTGTCGGCAGAAAGTGATTTGGCCAAGCTTACAGTGACATGGTCTCTCCCGGAGGATGGGAAGGATCCGAAGGTTCAATGCAAGCTGGAGGCGAAACAGCAGGGTTCCTATAGCCTTGGGATGTTTAATGGGGGTGAAAAGGCGGCCGACCAGGTTGATTTTGTATTGGATCCCTTCAGAATTAACAGTAAACGCCTTCCCCAGGAACCGTACCTGGTAACGGAAAGTTATTCAAGTGCTGCACTCAGCCTTATGACATTGTCTACCTCTACCAGTCCGGCAGCAGGAACCCAGGCAACCTATTCCGTAGCTGTAGACCCATCATCCATCCCAAACCGATGGGCGAACGATGAGAATTCAAGGTTTGGATTGGGCATTTTGGGAAAAAACAAAGGAGTTCAGCCGTCTATCTTTGCACCTTTGTTCGGAACACAGGAATCCGTTTTGAACCAGGGCCAGACCTACGAATTCACTTATAGACCCGTTACACGCATCGGTGGGTGGTATGACTCCTACAGCCACATTGTCAAGGATATATTCGGACTGAGGGATTACAGGCAAAACTACTATTCCTCCCTTACGCAGGCTACCTTCAACATGCAGAAGCTTTTGATGGACGACAAGCACGCCGGATGGGATCCTGTTGTGAAGGCCCATTATAATATGGAGGGTAGAAATATATCGACACAATCCGACCTTCTGGTTCAAATACAGTCCTATTTGCTGACCGAGGACAAGGACATCTATGAGAGAAGAACACTGCCTACATTAGAATTCATGCTTACAAGAGGTAAACCGCATTTTACCGCTACAGGTCCGGGTTCTCATGGGGGAGGTATGAATTTAGGCGTTGATTATTCACCGCTTACAGGGCCTATTAATGCTTTTGGAACAAGTGTATACGGCGGAGCCTATGTCATGACCAGAGGTCAGACACCCATCTTAAGCAAAATAGGGATTGACGGTGGCCCGAGGATTGGAAACAGGGATGGCTGGGCTTCCATACCGGCCTTTTCCGAATATGTATGGGAGTACAATTTTACCGGCAGGCAGGAATATCTCGAGGAAGCAAAAAGGCTTGCCGACCTGTACCTTAAGGATGTGGTTTATGCACCGCAAACCCAAATGACGCAAGATCTATCGTTTGTAGCTGTCTCATTTTATCCTTACTTTTCTGCGCTTCTCGACCTATATGAGGCATGCGGGGAACAAAAGTACCTTGATGGAGCTGCAGAAGGGGCACGGCTGCTTATGAGCACCATCTGGACCCAACCTTTGCCTCCAAACAGCGATATCACCATTGATGCGGATACGGTACGTGAGATCGGACTTAAAAGAGTAGGTGCCCATCTTTTCTGGCAGGGGGATGTACAAAAGCGTACGGGAGTTCCTGAAAACCTGGACAGGATACAGGATGAAACGGTTCCTGCCTGGCTGCCTTCAAGAGTAGGCCTTGGGTTGGAACAGACCAGTACCTTCCGCGCGGGAAACTTTTCAAACATCATTATGGCAAACTGGGCGCCTGACTTTATAAGACTCGCAAAATACACCGACGATGAGCTGTTTGAAACCTATGCGAGGAATGCTGTCATAGGGAGATACGCCAACTATCCGGGGTACTACTTCAACCAGTTTATGACCTATCCCATGAAGGAGGATTATCCGTATAACGGACCGGACATAACCAGTATCTACTATCAACATATGCCCATATTGCTGGGGCTTGGACAGGATTTCCTCATAACCCAGGCATGGAAATGGTCTGACGGGAAAATCAATTTTCCTGCGGTACGCCAGCAGGGCTATGTATGGTTCAACAACAGGCACTACGGCTTTGAATCGGGAGATTTCTTCGATGAAAAGGATATGTGGCTGTGGCTCAAGGAAGGTTTGATTACCGTCGACAATATGCAGATTGACTGGGTTGGTGCCCGTAAGGACGGAGTGTTTGCCGCAGCGCTTATGAATGAAGATACCGGGGATATAACAACTACAGTCCATCTGGGAGATGAAGTGACAGGAGGAAGCTACAACGGCACAGCAACTGTTTATCGGGCTACGGGAGAGAAAACCGCCGTTACGGTGGTGAACGGCGAGTTGACCGTTACGATTCCGGCCCATGGCCTGGTTGGCATCAAGGTTGATTCTCCCAAGGTAACTGCGCCGGCATTTTCAAAGGTCGATTATGAGGATGTGCGTTCCATGTCCTATGGTGACACTATAGCAGAACCTGAATCGCAGTCGGATTTTGGCAAAGGAACTGTTTTGCAGATAGACCCAGGCTCCTACTATGCCTATGTTTATATTACGCAGACGCCTGAAACCGTACAAAAAGCCGTTCTGCATTACAGGGCAGGAGGAGAGTGGCAGCAGCAGGAAAACAGTACCTATCCATTTGAGTTTACTGTTAAAGTGGAAGATGTGAATGCGCTATTTGAATATTATGTAGAAATACTGGATGTACAAAATAGTTGGTCGCGTTCCACGACAAAGACCCTTGGCACCATCAATAACCCATTGAAATTAAGAGACCTTACGGTGAACGGACAGACGGTGGAAGGTTTTATGAACAGCAGGGAGACATACAATATCGAGCTGCCCTATGGCACTACAGCGGTTCCTGTTGTAACCGCCGCGGCAGATGATCCAACCGTAACTGTTGAAATCAGTGCTGCAGACAGTATTCCGGGAAGTACCACCATCACACTCCGAACAGCACAGGGGCAGACAAAGGCCTACAGGATCAATTTTATGACGGCATCACCGCTGGTTCTCCTTGATTCACGATACCAGGATTCGCAGGGGAATACGTTGACAGGTCTGGTACCTGGAGGAACCCTAAGAAGCAGCATAACCATCCGGAATACCGGCTCTGAAGCATCCCCCGTTGCGCTGATGGTGGTTTTATATGACGCTAAGAACGCAGTTGAGAATGTGGCTCTAATAGAGGGGCAGCTGGATGCAGGAGAAACGGAAATATTGACAGGAGGATTTGGGCTGCCGCAGGATGTTACAGGGTACCGTGTTAAAACCTTCCTTTGGGATAGCTTTTCCGGTCAAAAATCGGTACGTGACGCTATAGAACTGCGGTAAGTCAGGTCATGCAAAAGGAGAGCGATTTTTTATGAATAAGAAGTATGTATCGATATTCCTGGTTTTGTGCCTTATGGTGTCGTCTTTGTTGTTTTTGCCCGTGCCCGTTGTAAATGCATCCGACAGCTATCAATATATTTACATCCGCCCCGATAACTTCACAACGGATAAGCTTGGCAATTGGAGTATGGATAACAGGGCAGGATCCTTCAACGGTAAAAACCTGAATAGAGGAAATCACATAGCAAGTACCACAAATACGACGTTCCCTGCGGAAACCAGGATCGTAGTAAGTCAACCCGGGCAGTACAGGGTGCTGGCGCGCTGCAATAATCTAAATCAAGCCGGTAGATGGTTTCAAATAATAATAGACGGACAGGTGCAAAGTTACAAATTTTCCGAGGCTGTGTATAATGGATGGACCTGGGATAACGGTTTTACCGTTAACCTGTCAGCCGGTGAACACGTGCTTCAACTGGATGGGCCCTATCCGAGAAACTATGCCCGTACGGACGGAATATTGATAACCAATGACCCCTCCTATATGCCGTCAAATACTTATGATGCCAGTATAATCGCCCTTGAGGACTATCAGCCCCCTGTATGGACGGATCCGATCCTTTCGGCGGAAGACATAAAGAATTCAAGCCTTACGCTGCGATGGTCGGGTGCTTCTGATAACAAGGCGATTGCGGCTTATGAAATCGTAATGGATGGAACCCGGTTAAAAACCGTATACGGGGATGTATATGCCCAGGTGACAGGGCTTGAACCGGGAAGGTCTTACACGTTCAAGGTAATAGCCAGAGATGCCGTCGGACACCGGGCAGAAGGACCGGAAGCTTCCTTCCGGCTTAATGAGTCCGATCGGATAAAACCGGTTTGGCCGGCAGGCAGTACCATCTATGAAACGGATGTAAAAGCAACCAGTCTTATGATAAACTGGACTGCTGCAGTGGATAATATGGCAGTAGTGAGCTATGAGGTATACAAAAGTGCAGAAAAAATCGCTACTGTTTCAGGGAATGTATATTCATTCAAGGTAAACGGGCTGTCCATAGGAACGACGTATGAATTTAAGGTATATGCTTTTGATGAAGCAGGGAATTGTTCGGAGAGTCCGCTAGTCAAAAATGTAACAACATCCAATGATGTAAATGACTGCCCACTTGCAGTATCAAACGCTGCATTTGTTGATATCAGGGGCAGTGAGGTCAGTACTATTATTCCCTTCAGCTTTATAAAGAGTAATGTCACCGTGAAAAACAAAACCGCTGAAGTTCAAAAGTGTATTTTTGTGTTGGCTCTCTTTAACTCAAGCGGTACCATGGAGCAGGTTGCGCATGTTCAAAGGGACATTGCACCGCAGGCCGAGGTTGGCATATCAGCAGGTTTCAATATGCCTGGGAATACGGAAGGGTATTATGTAAAGGCATTTATAGTAAACGACTTGAGCCAGTTTAAGTTACAGTCCAACGAAGCGATACTTCGGTAAAAGGACCCTAGAAGGCATTGTATGCAGGTGCAGAGTATTCTCTGTCTGCTGAGAATACTCTGCACCGGTAACTAAGGGTTTGAAAGCAATAACCAGAGCTGTAATTTTGCTGGTGCAATAGGGATGCTTATATAAATGGGGAGGTGGCCAAAATGCCGAGTGATAGGAAAAGTATAGGGAAAGAACCGGCAAGCCTTGAGGAGGTAAAAGAACTGAATATTCGTGAGGGGCTGCCGAATGTACTGCGTAAGTTGAAGGAAGGTAAAAATGTTACCATCGCCTATCTGGGAGGGAGCATCACTCACCAGGAGGGCTGGAGGCCAAGGTCTCTTCAATGGTTTCGAGAGCGGTATTCCAATGCAGTGATCCAGGGAATCAATGCAGGAGTCCCGGGGACCGGTTCAGACCTTGGGGCAGCAAGACTTAACCATGATGTGCTTCGTCATTCGCCGGACCTTGTTTTTGTAGAATTTCAGGTGAATGACAGTGGTACGGAGGAAAAAAACATCAAATCCATGGAAGGAATCGTACGGCAGGTATGGAAAAAGGATCCTCATACGGATATCTGCTTCGTTTATACGCTAAAGGAAGGGCAGACTGAAATTATAAATGCAGGTAATTACCCGCCTAACGCAGTAACCCATGAAAAGGTTGCAAATCATTACGGAATTCCTTCCATACAATTTGGCAGGGAAGTAGCACGGCTGGAGAAGGAAGGGAAACTGATTTTTAAAGGCTCAAACTCTTCTTTGGAGGAAACCGAAGGAAGGATTCTATTCTCAACGGATGGGATTCACCCTGTTACAGGGGGAGACCAGTTGTATGCCGATGCTGTTGCCCGGAGTATGGTTATAATGGAAGCTGGAATCGACCCCAAACCGCATGTTCTGAAAACACCCTTATACCGGGACAACTGGGAAGATGCCAAAATGTACGATATAGCAGAAGCAGAGTTTTCAGGGAATTGGGTAACACTGGAGCCGGAAAAAGACCTTCTGGCCAAGCAATACGCTGAAATACCTACCTGGTTTTCCCACCTCATGAAATCGGATACTCCGGGTGATTCATTAACAGTCAAATTCAAAGGCAGAGCCATCGGGCTCTATGATATAGGGGGCCCCGAATCCGGTCAGTTAAGAGTTGTTGTCGATGATAACCCCCCGGTACTTGTAGACCGGTTTACAGTTTATAATGACCATATCCGCCATGAGTATTTTTACCTGCCGGAGCTTGAAGCAGGCAGCCACACTGTGACATTCACGCTTCACACAGAGACCTCGGATAAAGCCGAAGTCCTGGGAAACAACAGCAAGGACTTTTTCGAAAACCCTGATAAGTACAAGGGGAACGTGGTCTACCTTGGAAAGATTCTTATAGCAGGTGATTTGGTTGACCAGGAGAAGGGATCGTCCGCCAAAGGATAAATAAAAGAACGGGCATGACAGGAGGCAGCGAAAGATGGTATATGATTATAAAGTAAAGGTAAATGGTGTGGAGGAAAAAGTTCATTCCACTGAAATGGGATGTTTCTGCCAATTTGAGATGGACTCTCCCGTAAAAGTGGAAATTTTTTGTGCACGGGCTATAAATAAAGTTGATATACGTCCGAAGAGTAGAAACATATCTGCAGAGTATAGTAAAGGAAAAATTGAATTGAATCTCTCCTCTCCTGCAAAGCTGAGCGTAGAAATTAACGAAGATGTGGAAAATCCATTATTCCTGTTTGCAGATTCACAGGAAAACTCCAGGCCTGACCCTGAGGATCCAAATGTAAAGTACTTTAAAAGTGGGCAAACGTATGAGACAGGCGAAATAGAATTAACAGACAATCAAACACTGTATATAGAAAGAGGCGCTATTATAGAGGGGTGTGTAATAGCAAGAAATTCAAAGAATATAAAGATCGCAGGCAGGGGTGTAATGGATGCCAGTAAGTACCAAAACGCCACGCAGATCCTGGGCTGTGAGAATGTTGCCATATCGGGCGTCACCATAATAAAGAGTGGGATTGAGTGGGTAAACAGGATATTTAACTGTACAAATGTCCATATTAGCGATTACAAGGGAATATCCCGGGGAAGATACTCAGACGGATTGGACCTTCTTGGGTGCAAGCATGTAGTAGTCGATAACGTGTTTATAAGAAGCTGGGATGACAGTATCGTTATTAAGTCGAACAAGTTCGGATATTCCGGAAATGTGGAAGATATATTGATCCAGAACAGTGTCCTGTGGAATGGGTTAGCTGGAAATGCACTCGAAATAGGTTATGAAACTGACACGGAGTATATAAGGGACATAACATTCAGGAATATTGATATCATACGTTCCGACAGACCCAAAGATAGCTGGTGGCGATGTGCGGCGCTGAGCATCCATCATGCAGGGAATGCAAAGATAAGCCGTATAAGGTTTGAAGATATCCGGATCGAAGCAACAATGGAAAGTCTGGTTTATTTCGGAATCGTAACCACTACACCGGAATGGGGAAACGGAGGAGGGGTACTCAGCGATGTATACGTAAAGGACATACAGCTAACGGGAGGTCCGGCAGCTCCCTCCTTTATTAAAGGGTTGGATACCAGCGAACTCAAGGGAATAACTTTTGACAATTTAATGTATCACGGTAGGAAAATAAATAATGAGCAGGATGCGAAAGCAGCAGGCTTTACTATAGAATATGCGGAAGTTTCATGGAAGTAGAATAGTAAGTGATAGGGTTAATGTGCATAAGGAGGCGTGGAAATGGAATTTAAAAGCTATGAAGTGGTAAAAGATTTAATTGTAGTGGGCGGGGGTATGCCAGGGATTTGTGCGGCGATTCAGGCTGCAAGGCATGGCCTGACTGTGGCACTGGTCAACAACAGGGGGTACCTGGGTGGAAATGCAAGTGCAGAGGCATTTGTGAGCGTAAGTGGTGCAACAGGTACCCAGGAGTTTAATTTTTATGCAAGAGAATCCGGCATACTGGAGGAGATCATGTTGGAAAACCTGCATAGAAACCCTCAGGGCAACCGGTTTATATGGGACACTGTTTTGCTGGACTTTGTACTGAGAGAAAAGAACATTGAGCTTTTCCAGAATACAAATGTAGATAAGGTAGAAGTAAAGGATCATAAAACCATCATTTATGCTTCAGGAGTACAGTCAACGACGGAAAAGAGGTTCGATTTCTACGGAAGATGTTTTCTGGATGATACGGGAGACGGCACTTTGGGTTATCTTGCGGGGGCTGAGTTCAGAAAAGGGCGCGAAGGTAAGGAAGAATTTAATGAGAGTCTGGCACCGGATAAAGCGGATCATTATGTACTCCCAAGCACGCTGAATTTTACAGCCCATGACACAGGAAAGCCTGTTACGTACGTAGCTCCTGATTTTGCTATTGATTTAACAAAAACGGAGGCACTAAAGTACCGGGTTATACCTAAAGATCATTTCCACGCATCCTGCTGGTTTTATGAAGTAGGAGGAGAGTTGGACCAGATTGAAGACAATGAAGAGATCATACAGAAGCACAGAGAGCTTGTTTATGGAATATGGGATTATATAAAAAACAGTGGGGAATATCCTTCGGAAAATTACGATCTAAGCTATGTTTCCTGTATACCGGGCAAGCGGGAATCCAGAAGACTTATGGGAGATTATATACTGAAGGAAGAGGATATCGTCCTGCAGAAGGATTTTGAAGATACCGTGGGCTACGGGGGATGGTCCATTGATCTTCATGCTGTTCATGGATTCTTTTCAAAGGATTTGGTGAACAGGCATGTTTTCTTGAAAGGGATTTACCAGATTCCCTACAGGACGGGGTACTCTAAAAATATTGACAACCTGTTTATGGCCGGAAGGTGCATGTCCACAACGCATGTAGCTTTTGGTTCGACAAGGGTAATGGCTACCTTGAGCACTTTGGGCCAGGCCCTGGGCGCGGCAGCATATCTTTGCAAAAAATATGAGACGACTCCCCGGGGAATTTATCAGAACCATATAAAGGAACTGCAGCAGGTGATAATAAAGAATGACCAGTTTGTTGTGGGAGAAAGCGGTGAAGATGCCAATAACCTTATGCGGGGAGCTGATATCAAAGTCTCTTCGGTGAAAAAGTGCGAATTGACGAACCAAACCGGCAGCCTGAAGCTTGAAAAGGATATGGGCATCCTGGTGCCGGTAAAGGAACATATAAAAAGCATATATCTTTTAGTCAGGAGCAGCAAGGATGTTCATATAAACTATACTGTCTATATACCCAGTAAAAAGGAAAATTATAATCCTGAAAATAAAATTGCCGCCGATCATGCTTTCGTTAAGGCTTCACCGGAATTTGCATGGGTTGAACTGCCTATAGATAAGGAGATAGACCATAACAAGGTCTTTGTTGAATTGACGGCGGAAGCGGCACTTGAGATTGCTGTAACCGGCAGCCGTCTTACGGGTGTAGATTGTATGCAGAAGGAAGCATCCAATCAATCAACCATTTTAGATGTGGACACCTTTGAACAAAAGAAATATCTGTTGAAAAGGATGAAGGACACCTTCTGCTTTACATTGTCCCAGGAAGAGGATATTTATGGCGCGCAGAATATTCATAACGGTTATATCCGGCCGTATGGCTTGCCCAACCTATGGATATCGGACAATAGGGTTGAAGGGGAGTACATACAAATCGACTTCAAGGGAGAAAAAGAGATCCGTGAAATTACTATGACCTTCGACTCGGATCTGGATATGTGGTTGTGGAATACAAAACATCATGACTCCAATGCCATATCCAGTGTAGTCAGAGATTACACAGTGTATTACAAGACGAAGGTTGGATATGAAAAGCTTACAGAAGTAAAAGGAAACTTCCAGAGAGTTAACAAACTGCGTTTTGATCCAATAAGAACAGAGGAAATTAAAATTGTGTTTCAGGCTACCCATGGAAGTCCTTGCGTCGGTGTATATGCAATTGATGTTTACTAATGCAATTGCATGTGCTTGGCTTCATTTGCCGGTAAATTATATTTGTCAACAACCTAAGATCCCGAAGGTGTCTTCGGGATCTTTTTTCGTTATGTATTAAACGGTAACCTCACTATTTTTACTCAAATTCAGCAGGTCGGAAGCGATATCGTCGATGACCTCGAAAGAGGCGGCAATCTCCTCCATGGCGGCGGATTGATGCTGTGTATACGCAGCCATGGAATCCACTTCGCTAAGGGACTGGGTGGTCATGGCTTTAATATCGGTAACCATCTTCATAATGTTTTGCCCCATGTGGGAGGTTTCACTGCTGGAGGCTGCAATTTCCTGGATCATACTGTTGGATTGCTCCTGAAGCTGTTTTAAAGAATGGAAGGTTTTACCGGATACTCTTACCTTGTCCATTCCCGATTGAATCATTTGTGTGCTCTGATCCATAGTTTGCACGGCCTCAAGGGTATCATCCTGTATATGCTTTACAAGTGCCGCGATCTCCTTGGCAGCATTGGCCGATTCATCGGCAAGCTTTTTAATTTCATTGGCTACAACAGCAAATCCCTTTCCCTGTTCTCCTGCACGAGCAGATTCTATGGCTGCATTTAGGGCCAGCATATTGGTCTGCGAGGTGATGGCAGTAATAATCTCAATAATCTTCCCAACCTGACGGGATCTTTCACCCAATTGATTTATGATCTTCATACTATGGGCGGCGGCGGTTTCGATTTCTTCCATTTGGCCGACGACTTCAGCAAGGTTTTTTTCACTCTCTTCTGCGGATTTATAAGTCTCGCTGGATACCTGGGACATGGTTGCAGTTCTCACGGAAATATTTTTCAAAAGACTATATATTCCTTCTACCGATGCAGAGGCACTTTCAATGTATTTTAAATTCTCTTCACAGCCGTGAGCAGCTTTTCCAGCCTTATGCGATACTTCCTCATTTTCCTTTACAGTCTGCTCCATGGTGGCGGACAGCTGGGTTACGGAGTTTGCAAGGGAATGAGAAGCGTCGGAGGATTTATTCATGAGCAGCTTTAAATGCTGCAGCAGTTGGGACTGCTTTTCGGAATCCATAAGGCTGCTGAAAAGACTCTTGATCCTTTGGGCATGCAGCATAAACAAAAGGGATAGGAGAAGGAATTCAAGCAAATACCCAGCCATTAAGGGAATGTAACTTTTGCTTACCACATCAAAACGGTAGCTTCCTACTTCCTGGGCGATTCTAAAATACCGTGAGACCAGGAGATTGCAGATGCCCAGTACAAACGCCGTCGTAGTCAGCTTTCGATCGAAATATAAACAACTGAGGGCAATAGGAAACAGGTACAGCAGGTAAATACCGATTTTAGGGTTTGCGGCAACGAGACCGATGACCACAGTACTCATAAGGACTGCAAAGTATTTTATAAAGGTGCTGTTCATTTTCAATTTTAACAAAATAAAAGGTGAAAAAGTGGATAGGATGCCGATAACTGTCAATATAGAAAGTTTTCCAGGGTCAATACCGAATATTCCGATGCTGTTCAACAGAAATATAAGTGGGAAAACCAGGGTCGTCCAGAGTAATATTCTTGTTGTAATGATATTCACTTCTTGTTCGTTTTTAAACAAAAATGATTTCTGTTCCATATCATTTCCTCCAAATCGTAAAGTTTCTGCATTTGTCTATAAAATTATACCAGTTTAGGAAACTATATGCAATAAATTGTCGATGGATGTCTTTTATTTGTAGGTAGGATCTGCATGGTAGAAGCAATAAAGCGCTATCTATATGTCTATTATCCTTTTGAATTTACCATGGAAGAAGTAGTATTTTCGCAAATCGATAGAAAAAGAATTTCCAAAGGCAAGTCTTTTTTAAGAAATATTGGCATCTTTATTTTACAGCCAATCATAACAAGCCCCCTGGAGGCATATATATACTGTAGAAAAACAAATACAGGCACAAATAGAAATAGCCTCAAAAGTGGTTTATTTGTGTGGCACAGGATAGAGGGGGGCTTGTAGTTGAAAGGCTATATTGAAGAAAGGGCAACAGCATTGGCAGATTTCATCATTGAAAAAAAGACCACGGTTAGAGCAGCAGCTAAAAAGTTTGGAATTAGCAAAAGCACTGTTCACAAGGATGTGACAGAGAGACTTGTGCAGATAAATCCAACGCTTGCGGAGGAAGTACGGATAGTGTTGGAAGAAAATAAATCCGAAAGGCACATCAGAGGCGGGCAGGCCACCCGGGCAAAGTATCAGGGAGATACCAGAGCCTGCTAACAGGGAACGGAGAAGCGGTTATTCTGCAGAGGCA
>ENA-OFCE01000012-OFCE01000012.1-metagenomes-genome-assembly--contig:-NODE-12-length-154103-cov-6.832656_pt1 | contig 154103 bp, 144 predicted proteins | sample MGYA00153388_OFCE01 | MGnify analysis MGYA00153388
GCTAAACACCTAAAGTTTTTTATTAAAAAACTATTGACTTTAACTAGCTGGTCTTGTTCCATGGAACTTTATTTATCCTCAAAGTATTCTTAGGTACTGTTTCTTAGGACATCACTCTTTAAAGGGTTAAACTGAGGTTCTATCTTATTAAGCCATGAGGCATTGGTCGGTGTATAATAAAACTCAATATTATTTTTGGCAGCCCATGCTACAACGTTTTCTTTCTTATGAGGACCATAGTTGTCACAAACGATGAACAGGGTTATTTTTGAATTATATTTACGGCGTAGTTGCTTTAAGAACTGAAGGAACTCTTTGTTGGTTTTGCGTTTTTGCAAGGTACCATACATTTTATCTTTCTTCAGATCATACGCAGCTATGAGATGCCGGACACCATGTTTTCTGGTGTATGTAGCTGGTTGCCTGTCAGGATGCTTTTTAGGGCACCAATTTTGACCGACACAGGGACGAACTTCAATAGGACCGAAAAGGAACAATCTTTTTGAAAGTATTCTCAAACTTTTTGAAAACAAACAAAAGGGGAGCACCTCCCTAAAAAAGCAAGCACATTAGACAAAATAAAAATTTTGTCTAATTAGGAGTAGGAGTTGAGGAATAAATATGAGCAATTACATTTGAAACAAACATTACTCCATAACACAAAAATAAAAACTAATGGAGTAATGTTTGTTTCACAGTTTTTAAGCGCATTTAATTGTATTATTACAATTAATCTCATTTTCTTTCCAATAATGTAGTTCTATTAGATATGCGGCCTTATCTGGAAAGTTTTCATGTTTTATTCAAATACCGCTTTGACATTTTTTAATTCCTGACGGATTGGAATACCTTGTGGGCAATGGGTTTCACATTTACCACACTCTGCACAACTTGATGCCTTTTGCTGAGGAGCAAGCCACGCATTATAGGCCTCTTCCTTACCAAACATATGATGATTGTTGTACATAGCAAAACAGGTGGGGATGTTTACTCCCACAGGACATGGCATACAATAGCCACAGGTTGTACAATTGATTTTTATTCTTTCCTTGAAAATAGCTTTCACCTGATCAATAATTTCTACTTCCTTTGTCGTTAGGGAGTTTACCTCGGCTTCACTTGCTGATTTCAGGTTTTCTGTAACTTGATCAATAGTATTCATACCGCTTAATAGCACGGAAACTTCCGGATGATTCCAGATCCATCTTAGAGCCCAATCTGCCGGCGTTCTTTTTACCTCTGCCTGATCGAAAGCATTTTGTGCCGCCTCTGGAAGATTGCCGGCAAGTTTGCCGCCTCTAAGGGGTTCCATAATTGCAATACCCAAACCTTTTTGAGTTGCATATTCCAATCCCTCTTTGCCTGCCTGAAACTTCTCATCTAAATAGTTATACTGTATCTGACAGAATGACCAATCATAATAATCTACTATTTCTTTAAACAAGTCGGGTTTATCGTGGAATGAAAATCCTGCATGCTTTATTCTTCCATCTTTGATAGCCTGATCTAAAAATTCAGTAATACCAGCTTCCTTTAGCGTAGCCCACACTCCTGCATTTAGAGAATGAACTAAATAAAAATCTATGTGGCCTGTCTCAAGCCGCATTAATTGTTCATTTAAATATTTATCCATATCATCCCTTGTTTTGATCAGCCAGCTGGGAAGCTTTGTCGTTAATTTTACTTTTTCTCTGTATCCACTTTTCAATGCTTTCGCCACAAAAGGTTCGCTCTGTCCGCCTTTACCCATGCCCGTACCGTGATAGGGATAGGCGGTATCAATATAGTTTACCCCGTGATCAATCGCATAATGAACTAATTTGATTGCCTGTTCTTCATCGATTTTGCTTGGATCTCCTCCCGGAAGAAGTGGCAGCCTCATACACCCAAATCCTAAGATTGAGACCCTTTCATTTGTCTTTCCAAATTTTCTGTACAACATGATAATCCCTCCATTTACTGAAATTTGAAGATATTTCTAATATATTACTTATAGTACACTCTAAGTCAATAGCAAAATTTAAAATATTGATTAGAGTAGGCTTAAAGCTATATAATATTTATATTTGAACAGATTTCAATAATTATTTTTAAAGGAGTGAAGCTATGAGTTATTCAATCAAAGAGGTGTCTGAACGATTTAATATATCTCCATACACACTACGTTATTATGAAAAGGAGGAGCTCTTACCCCCTATTCATCGCACAGATAATGGGGTCAGACTTTATAGTGAGGTTGACCTTGAATGGCTTCAGCTTATTTGCTGCATGAGAGCTACAGGTATGTCTATATCTTATATAAAGAAATACGTGGATTTATGCCATCTCGGAGAGGATACTATACCTGAAAGACATCAGATTATTCTTAAGCAGAAGGAGATTATTGAAAATGAAATTAAAAAATATAAGGATTTTCTGAAGGTAGTAAATAAAAAAATAAAATATTATGGTAAATTTAAGAATATGTAAATAGTTTTGTTGGCTTGAATTAGGATGTCCCTTCTAGAGCAAGGAAATCTTAACCATACTTTTGATAACACTATTGCCAGATTTCTTGGTTTTTATGCATGAAACCTAGTTTTTCTGGCAATAATCTTGTAAAGGTTCACACATTTTCGTATTTTTGAAAAGGTTTTTATGGTTAAAAATCGGAACAAATAGTGATTTGGCCAAATCACTATTTGTTCCGAACGGTAGAATAACAATATAAAATTCAAATCAGTGTTTCTTTTGTGTTTGAATTGTATTAATGAGTACTGCGATCAGAATTAAAAGTCCGCGCACAATATACTGTACATACTCATTGACATTTAAGAGGGTCATTGCATTGATTAAAACTCCCAGGAAGATCAAGCCGATAAAGGTTCCCCAAACTTTACCGATACCGCCCGTCAGGCTGGCGCCGCCGATAATAACCGAAGAAATCGCCGTCATTTCCCACCCTTTACCGAAGGAGAAGGAACCGGACATAACCTGGGAAGAAACCAGAACGCCACCGAGCGCCGAACAAAGTTGCACACCTATCATGCAAATAATTTTTACGCGTGAAACATTGATACCCGAAAGGCGCGCCGATTCAGGATTACCCCCTACCGCATAAACAGTACGCCCAAACTTTGTATAGCCCATAATGACAAATGTAATTGCAAATACGATTAATAGTATGATTGCCGGTACAGGGATTACACCGAATAACTGGCCTGCTCCAATGACATTGTACCATGCAGGCAGTGTAGTTACCGGGAACCCTTTGGATATTACTGCTGCCAACCCATATAATGCATTCATGACGGCGAGTGTAATGATGAAGGACGGCATTTTGAATTTTGTAAGCAGCCAACCGTTAAACAAACCGGTAAGTCCGGCAAAAAGGAAAGATAAAATAATACCTACGATAACAGCTTGTTCTATGGGCATAATACCGGCTTTCGCCAATCCACCTGACGTAAGACCGATAATAACGCCGGTGATGGCTACTGTTGAACCTATAGAAAGATCGATTTCGCCAGCGATAATTACCATCGTCATACCAAAAGCAATAACCCCTTGCAAGGACATATTCCTTAAAATATTCAGCAAGTTTCCCGTTGTTAAAAAACCGGGTGACGCAAATGCCATGGTAACGACGATTATCAAAAGAATAATTTCCAACATATATTTGCTGGTTATTTTTCTTAAACCAAATGTATTTGATTTGCGTATTCCTTCATTTACAGCTGTATTTGATTTCAAAATTATTCCCCTCCCATGCATAACGAATACAGATCTTCTATCGTAAGTTCTTCCGGCCTCACCTCTCCTGCGATCCGTCCCTCACGTATAATCAGGATACGATGGCAAACCTCCAGTAGTTCCTCCAGTTCGGACGAAACCATAATACTGGATATACCTTTACGCGATTGATTCCAGATGATCTGGAATATTTGCTGCTTCGCGTTAACATCAATCCCACGTGAAGGTTCATCAAAAAACATTACTTTTGGACTTGTATTCAACCAATTTCCAACAACAACCTTCTGCTGGTTGCCGCCGGAGAGTGAAGAAATCAAATGATCTACACTGGCAACTTTAATTTCAAGATCATTCACCTGACGCTGAACAAATTCCTGTTCAATGTCCTTCATCATAAATTGTCCCTTTGCAATTAAGTCAAGGCTTGCAACACATAGATTCTCTTTGACCGATTGAATCTGGATAAGACCTTCTTGTTTCCGATCCTCCGGTGTTAATGCAATACCTGCCTTTTTCATCCTCTCCGGCGTAGGTTTTGCAACGTACTTTCCATTCACATAGACTTCTCCGCTGTCGAATGGATCTGCACCAAAGATTGATTTTAAAAGTTCAGTTCTTCCTGACCCAAGCATGCCTGCGATACCTAATATTTCTCCCTTCCTTAACTGGAAAGATACATCTTCGAATTTACTTTTCCGGCAAAGGCTCCTCACCTCCAGAACAATCTCATCTGAAACTTTCAGGTCTTCCGGACGCCTACGGATCTCCACATCTCCAAACATCATAGTAATGATTTGCTTATGGGAGGCTTCCTTCATGAGAACAGTGCCTATCAAATAGCCATCCCGCAGTACTGTACAGGTATCGGCGATCTCCCAAAGCTCATGGAGACGGTGTGATACATAAATGATAATTACATCCTTTTTCTTCAAATCACGTATTATCTTGAACAAGGATTGGATTTCATTCTTTGCAAGCGCGGAGGTAGGTTCGTCGAGCTGTAGAACTTTGGGTTTAAAGCTCATTGCCTTTGCGATTTCTATCATCTGGCACTGTCCGACACTGAGATTATAAACCATTTCGTCTGCGGATATATCAATATTCAATTCCTGCAGCAGCTCTTCCGCCATGGAATAGGTTTTTTTCCAATCTACGATTTTCCCCTTCATAGGCAGACGTCCCAAAAAGATATTTTCAGCCACCGACAACCCAGGTATAAGGCTCAATTCCTGATACACGGTTGCAATACCTTTGGCAAAGGCATCTCCAGGATCACTGAACTTCATGGTTACACCGTCGATAAGCACTTCACCGGATGAAGGTTCCACCGCGCCGGAAAAAGTCTTTAACAGTGTAGACTTTCCTGAACCGTTTTTACCGATCAGCGCATGTACCTTGCCGCTTTCGAAGGAAACCGATACATTATTCAGAGCAACAGTACCGGGATAATTTTTTATAATGCTGCGAGTTTCCAATATACTCATTTTGACTCCCTCACCGTTCCAGCCCAGAATTATTTGCTCAGCTTAGCTTTTAAGTCAGCTTCGAATTTAGCGATTCCATCAGGATTATCACGACTTAGGAGCGTACCGGCGACGATTTCCGTCTTACCCTTGCTTGCACTGACATCTCCGCCTTTTAGTCCTTTGATAAGGATTTCCATGGCTTTGAATCCCATATTGTAAGGATCCTGTCCTGTAACAGCCTGAAGAATGTTGTCTTTATCTTTCAGCATCGCGATCTGCTGGTCACCGGTATCAATACCGAATACGAAGCACTTGCCAGCCTTTCCGGCATTCTTGACTGCCATGGTTGCACCAATGGTACCACCGTCATTTGCACTGTAAATGATGTTTACGTCCGAATGAGCGGTTAAAATATCGCCAGCAGTTGCAACAGCTTTATCCTGGAGCCAGGCATCCTGATCGGCAACTACTTCTACTCCCGGGTTTTCTTTCTTGACTTCTTCAAGGAATCCATCCACGCGTGCTTTACTCTGTTCAGGAATCTGGGATTTATATTGAAGGATGGCGATCTTAGCTTTTCCGCCAAGCTTTTCCTTGATGAATTTTGCAGCCGCTTTACCGGAAGTTGCACCCAGGTTCTTGTTCTCGGAAGTATAACCGCCTACGATGAAAGGAGCATTTTTTAAATCTATATTCGTTACTGCAATCTTCATTCCTGCTGCGTCAGCCTTCTTCAGTGCAGCAACAGAGGACTCCGAATTCAATGGAGCGATTGCAAGACCGCTTACCTTCTGCGCAACGTAAGTGTTGATCAGTTCAGCTTCCTTTGCCTGGTCGTTACCGGTGTTTCCTGTTAAGCATTTTACTCCGGCAGCTTTAGCAGCATCCTGATAACCCAGGGATAGCAGTTTCATGAACTGGTCTTCCTGAAAAGCAACGCCTGCTACGGTGATATCTGCGGGTTTTTGAGCGTCTGCCTTGGGAGCTTCCGAAGCTGTAGGTGCAGGGGTTGCGGCAGATGTATCTGCCTTTGGAGCGGGTTTGTTTGAACTTCCACAAGCGGCTAAGGACACTGCAAATACAACAGCCAATACCAACGCTACTATCTTTTTATAATTTTTCATTGAATTACACTCCTTTAAAAAAGTTATTTTGGATTTTGACTTTCTTATGAGTTTAAATTAAAATTGAGATGAGAACTTTATGCACAGCTTGAACTGAGGATAATCTTAATACTACCGTTTTTTTAACTCCGTTACCTCCTTTCCCTAAGCATTGCCCACATTCTACTGCAAAATGACTCTGTGTCGTTCAATATTATGTAAACAAGTTGTGCGAAGTCAAAATGTATTGGATGCAAACTGCTTTAAAAACGATTTTATTAAGACTCCCCTTTTACATATTTATTATAGCGGGAAGGAAAAACTATACAATATGACTAGTTTTTGTTTTTTTGTATGATTTTTGTTTTTTGTTAAACCTTTGATTTTTTATTTGATTTTCTCCCTATACTGCATAGGGGTAATCCCCTGAATGCCTTTAAATATTTTTGAAAAGTATTGCACATCATCGTACCCAACCATTTCAGCCACTTCGTAAATTTTGATGGTAGGATCCGCCATGAGCTCTTTTGCTTTTTGTATTCGCAGATTGATCAGATATTTTGTAAACGATTCTCCCGTCTCATCTTTGAATATTTTGCAAAAATAGGATGAATTGAGAAATAGACGGTCGGCTACGATATTTAACGTCAATGGCTCTTTATAGTGATTGTCAATATATTCGACCGCCTTATCGATGATCTTTCTTCTTTTAGAATTTTTATTTCTCTCTAACAGGTCAATAATCCGAACAATCGTATCCGTTAACCATGGATGAATTTCTTCAATGGTTTGAAGCTTGTTCAATTGTTCAAAAAATTTCAAGCTGAAACCTGAAAAATCGTCAATGGTGCTGTTGGTTTCCAATACTGCCTTAAAAACCGAATTCAATATGTCGATGAATATAAACTTTAAATCAATGGGAGAAACATCTTTTTTATCCTTAAAAATCCCCTGAATCATCTCATTCAACACGGAAACAGCATTTCTCTCATTTCCCATTTTCACATGATTCAAAAGGATTTCCATGTCATATAGTTTATAATAATTGGGCTTATGTTGAATTTGAATACTCCGGATGTCGTAGATCCTGTCCTTTCCCAAGTAGGCTTTATACTGCAGAGCCTCTCTAGCTTCCTTGTAGGAACCCGGAATCTCCATAAACGAACCGCAAGGTCGTCCTATCCCCACAGTAGCACTGTGTCCAGTAACCTTTTTAATCATTTTTCTGATACCATTTGAAATAGACATAATTTGGCGTGTCAACACCGTCTCTTCATTTTGAGAAAAGAGCAGGCAAACTACTTCACCGGTCTGTGAAAAGAAAGATTCACCATTTCCCAGTTTTTGAATAAAGCCTTCCGCGATGTTTCTGGCAACAAACTGAAGTAAATGGATGTTCCATTCCTTCGACTTCTGAATTATATCTACTTCATCTAATTGGACAATAAAACAGGCACTGATTAAACCCTGATAACGGTTCCCAAAAAAATCCAGCTCTTTACGTATATCTTCCTCACTTCTGAAAAAACCGTTCACCAGATTTAATAAAAATTTCTCCTTAAGTAGGGGCATACTCTCTTTCATTTGCGTGTTTGCCCGTTTAATTAAAATGTTTTTACTTTCTTCCTCTTTGATTTCTTCCAAACAACGTTTTACAACACTCAGTAAATCATCATCTTCAACCGGCTTCAAAATATAATCAAAGGCCCCTAGTTTAATTGCCTTCTGCGCATAGTCAAAATCACTGTAACCACTGATAATGATCACTTTCGCATGGTTATGGCTGTCCCTGATCCTTTGAATAAACTCCAATCCATCGATGCACGGCATTCTTATATCCGTGATTATGATATCAGGAGATAAGCTTTTGCACATTGCAAGCCCTTCTTCTCCGTCGCAGGCCTCACCGATCACCTGCACACCCATCCCGTTCCAGTCGATGGTGTATCGAAGCCTTTCTCTTATCCACGCTTCATCATCCACAATCAGCATTTTAACCATTATAAAACACCTCGTCCCGATATTATGGGTAATTTTATGAATACATGGGTTCCCTTCCCATAAATACTGTCAATACTTATACCATAATCCGCTCCATATTTTAATTTAATCTGGCGGTTAATATTTTTCAGTGCAAAATTCTTAGCGTCTTCAAAACTGTCACTTTGGAGTGAATGTCTAAGATCACTTAGTTTATCTTCCGTCATTCCAATCCCATTATCTTCAACCACAATTTGCAAACATCCGTTTTTCGCTTCTCCAGATATGGTAAGTTCACCTTTCTCTTTTTTCCTCTCAATTCCGTGATAAATTGCATTTTCAGCCACTGGCTGGAGAATCAGCTTAGGAACCATACAGCCCAGTAACTCCTCGGGTACATTGATTTTATACTCTACCTTTCCTTTAAACCGGATATTCTGAATCGTAAGGTAATTAATCACAAGTTCAATCGCTTCACGTAAAGTCACGACATCCTTCCCACCGCTTAGGCTGATTCTGAAAAATTTAGACAGTGCAGACACCATGGATGATATTTCTTCCACCTTTTTTATTTTTGCAATACTATGAATAGATTCCAGCGTATTGTAAAGGAAATGAGGATTGATCTGTGCTTGAAGCAGTTTTATTTCCGCTTCCTTCTTTAATATTTTTTCGTTAGAAAGGTCTTTAATCACGTTTTTGAGTTCACTTGCCATATCGTTAAAACCCCGGTACACCTTTTGATATTCATCTCTTCTTTTATCATCGATCCGCACATCCAGATTCCTGTTTTCAATTTTCTGCATCGCGGAGACCAGCTTTTCTAGAGGCTTATAAAAAATATACGATAACAGAAAAGTGATTCCAAAGATAAACAATGCTGTAACTGATAAAATAATGAAAAGGAACTTCTGTATTTCATATACCTTTCCCAAGATATTTGAAGCAGGTATAATTACAATATATCTCCATTTTGTATAGTTGGAGATGGAGTAAACGACAAACTGCTCCTGATTGTCTATTCTCAGGAAAAAACTGCCGTTATCATTTTTTAATTTCTCAATTTTACTATTCAACTCAGCGTATTTATCCAGTTTATCTCCGATCACCTTTTTGTCTGAATACGCAACTACAGTCTGATTTCTATCCATCACCACAAAATTTCCGGGAATACCCTTTTGAATTTTATTATAAAAGTCGCTTACAAAATTTTCGCTGACGTTGACGGCAAGTACAGCAATGGTGTTATTCGAATCGTCTTTTAACACTTTGTTAAATGTAATCAATTTATCCGTTTCCAATCTTGTTTCAATCTTGTTTAAGGTATAATAATCTACCGAAGAAGAGATAAACCACGAATCCGCCTCTTCTTTTCGGTTTAATTCTTGCAGGAAATCCACATTGTTTTCGTTGATATTCTCATAATAGGTGGATTTTGAATCGATAATGGTATTCTGATTTGGCAGGTAGAGATAAAATGAATCAATGCCCGGCAGCATGTTCAGTGTTTTAATTCTGGTGATAAAAAAGCTTAAAAGATCACGAATCCCACCGTATTTCTGTACTTTTTCCTCTTCTGTAAATTTATACTCCTTTTCCGCAGTTGAAATAAGCCGGGTATCCGTCAGCATCAACTTACTCATCCCGGTCACTGCGTCCAGAGCGGAATCAATATTGTTAATGACAAAGTTTATACTGCTGATCACTACTTCCGAAGTCTTCTCTGTAATTGCCTGTTCCGATCTTTTGAATAGTACCGAGCTTACTAAAATCATAGGAACAAGAATCGCGGCAAAAATGATGATGAATATTTTAACACGGAAACTGGTATTCCTAAATTTCATGTTTCTCCCAATCTTACTTATGAAGATTGCCATCCGATTAAAGCCAGTTGATATTATCATGTTTCTGCATTCATCCTTTTATCAATTTCGACTTGTTATTTTATGGAATAAAGGATACAGAGGATATATAGATTATACCACTCAACACTTATAGTGTAAATATTTATATATTTTTGATAATTTTGGTAATAATTTACGGAAGAACACCTTTTAAATAATTCTTCTTATAAGACTCCCATTTTTCACCATTTGTCTTGTCCCCGAGAAGCTTTAATCGTGCCAAAGGGTCATTCAAATCAACTCTACAAACCTTTGCTCGTAAGGCATACTGTTTTAAGAGGTCGTACAGCACTGGAGAAATCCTTTTAATCGCATTCTCTGTTTCTATCGGTGCAAATTGGATTTTCTCCTTTTGAGCTAATGAGGATAACTCGGCTAAATCCTTATCCATCAGGGTATCTTTGGGATAGTCTTTCATCTCCAACCGAAGCCAGGTCCAGTTGACATACTCAAAATCGTTCAACTGTTTGATTACTTCTGAACGATCCTCTTTCTTATCGGAAGGGTCATCAAGTGCCAGTATGGTATTTCCAAACAAATAATTTTTTGAAAATTCATAAGCTTCATTTCCCAGTGTATTTTCAACGACCCCCTGCAAACTAACCAGGTTGTCAGATTTGCTTTCTTTGATGTATTTTATGATTCTGTCATGAAGCCCGTATTTTCGCAGGCTTATATCCTCCATGGCCTTGATGATTAAAGGTGCCTGGGTATAATGGAGGAATTCTGTTTTTCCGGCTGACTGTGCAATTTCCTCTTCATTCATTGGCGTCAGTGCAAAAAGGTAGGGATCCTTTAATCTTCCATATAAGTACTTTTTATAAAGAATAGTAAAAGCCTCCGAAACATCTATCCCCAGTTTTTTTCTAATGCTTTCCGGCAGGCAGCCCATGGACATGTTCTCATAATAAGTCGCCAAGCCCTCATAAAACCATAACTGTGGTGGAATATGAAATGCAGCATTTTCTACCTTGGAATCGCAGAAAGCATGGAAAAAGCGATGCCCCATAAGCTCCCAGTCTCTTTTGACTTCAGGATTAAAAGTGGTTCCAAGAGTTTGTGAACTGGCTCCGCCTAATACATAGGAATGATCAACCGCATCCTCTCGTAAAAGTACCAGGGAAAACTCCGGTAATGTTTGCTTAAACAGTTTCGCGTAGTAACAGTATAAATTATTGATACCCTGTTTGGTTTCATCAGAGAGTGATGTCTTACATCCAGGGTCAATGTAGACATTGATTGTACCGCTGCTATTTTGCAATTGAATCTTTTCGAACTTGCCGAAGGCATAACAAGCTTTTCTCAACTCATAAATCGTAGACCATGTAAGGGAGGTTATCTTCGTCACCGTTGCATTACCGTCATTTTTCACGCTCTCTGCAAAAGGTACGGAAGCAACCCAATCATCAGGCATATCGTAGAATATCGTAACCTTTTTGAAATTCCTTTTGATTCCGTCCTCCGATTCTGTAAAAGCCTGGGTAGGGAAAAGCAGAAGCTGCTCACCATCAAATGTAAGCATATCAGCATATATACCCCCTCTATGTCCATGTTTCGCCAAATCCCCCAGCCTTACCTGATAGGTAAGGTTTACAACATTTTCATTCTTAGAGGCAATGGTTATAAAACCATCTTTTTCGGTTGTTTCCAATGGTTCGCCCCGGCTGTTTTTTGCCGCCAGGTTGGAAACAAGGGCATCTCCCTTATATAATTCAATGTCTTCCCGACGGTTTCCTTTCTCTATCTGTTGATGAACCTGAACCGATTTGTCCACCGCAGAAACAGGTGTAATTGTATACTGCATAGTAAAGGGAAATGAATGAAAAAAAACATAATATCCTCCAAAAGCCAACCCTAAAACAGCTATAATGGCAGAAAAGATATAAAGAGTAATTGCCTTCTCCTTATGCTTTCCTTTAGTTAACCTGGTTTGCATCATCATCAATCCGGACCTCCATGTTTTTCGTAAAGTCATCCCACTTTTTCACATTTTCCTTACTGTTTAACAATTTGAATTTTAAAAGCGGATCTTTCAAATCCTTTTCTCCACATACATCCGCCTGCAATGCATACTGATATAAAAGGACATAGACCGTAGGTGAAAAGCTTGACACCAGTTTCTCCTCTTCCTCCGTTGCAAATTTGAGTCTTCTCTTTTTAACTTCCTCCATGACTTTTTTCGGCTGCAACAAATTAACTACATCCACCGGATAACCCGGCAGTTCGTTCATTAACCAGGAATACAGCAAATTCTCATATTTATCCAATTGAAGAATCACTTTGGAGGGACTTTCTTCACCAATCAATACGCCCGGATACATCATAACCGTATCTCCGGACAAATAACTCCTAATGAGAGCCTCATGGGTTCCTACAATTTCAGTCATCAGTTTGCCGACTTCCAGGGTTTCACTATTTGAGTAATTCCTTATTATCGTATGAAGTAGAGTATCGCTGCTTCCGAATGCCGCCGCCGCAATGTTATCAATGGTTTTAATTGCTATAGGAGCTTCCGTGTAGTGGAAATACTCAAGCTGTGCATTGAGCGCGCCGCCCTCCTCAGCAGGGGATATTTTGAATACTCCCGGTTCCTTAAACCGGTAATAAAGGTACCTGCTGTATAGTTCTCTCAAACCGGCATCAGAACTCAACCCAAACTGTGTTTTTATCTTCTCCGGCAAATAATCCAGCGATGCATTTTCATAATAGGTCCCAAGCCCTTTGTATAACCATAAATTAGGCGGATAATGAAGTGTCCTTATCTTTACCCTGCTGTCAAAAAAGGCTGTATACAGACTGTGGGATAAGGCTTTCCAATCCTTATCACTATTTGCATTAAAGCTAAAACCCATGGATTTCCCGCTGACACCTGAAATTATTTTTGACTGATTTACTGCATTATCACGGAATAGTACGACTGGATACTCCGTCAGTCCATAACCAAATAAACCGTTATAGTAGTCGTACAGTGCTCCGATAGCGTCTGTGGTATCCTGAGAAACAGCCTCCTTTGCTCCAGCATCTACTAAGATACTGAAGTGATTCTTTTTCGTCTTGATCGGAACCTTATTAAACTTTCCGAAAGCAAAGCAGGATTTGCTTAGATTATACATTGTGTGCCAGTCCGGATTCTCAATGATAACAGGTGCTTGCTGCTTTCTGTTTGAAATATCCGAATAGGGTAAAATTGAATCCCAGTCTTTATTTATATCCACTTGAATGGAAATTTTACGAATCCGGTCACTTACTTTCATTTCCTTTCGGGCATCAAAGTAAGGAAAAAGGAATACCTGTTCTCCGCTAAAGGCCAAAAGATCGTCATACAATGCTCCCTGGCTTCCTGATTTCCCACCATACCCTACTGGGATCACATACGTAAAATCAAAATACTTGGAGGTGCTTGATACCGGTCCGATTTTTATGATACCATCCTTTTCTTCAAACTTTACTGGTTTCTTTTCATTATCTACACATTCCGGCTCTAGAATCTCGTGCTGACCCTCCGCCAGTTCAAAGGTTCTTGCGCTGAAGACATTATAATTCTTATACCGCACACTGACTTTAAGCGTTTTGTCTTTAACAGAATGGACTGAAACTTTGTACTCAACCTGAAAACTTGGAAGGGTTGACAGAATAAAAATCAATGCTGTTGCCGCAGCTGCCACTGCAACCAGTATAACTGATAGCAGCAACCTCCTTCTTATTATAAGACCCCTTATCTTTCCGGCTGCCTGTCTGACCATAACCTCACATCCTGTTCTCTCACATTTTTTCATGATATAAATGTACATTCTTATAGTCAGCATCCCATTATCACACTCTACAGTTTAATGTAATCTTATTCTGTTAAATAAGTTGAATCAATACGTCTACTTTTTGATTTTTTGTATAATTTTTGTTTTTCTATTAAAAACAGGAGCAGGCGAATCGCCTGCCCCCGTTTAACTTTTCCTGACGGAGTATCGTATCTGCATCGGCATTATTAATACAATTCAAATTCGTAGATTCTGGTAGCCACATTCAAAGAACTGGTGGGTGCCGTAACGTATAGCCGCACGTACCTTGTATTGATTGTGGGAATCGCCCTGTCCGTGATACCTGCAATATTTCCCGTCACTGCATCCACATCGCTCCAATTGGTTCCATCAGCGCTCTTTTGGAGCTTGAAGTCCTTTGTATTCCACATAAATGCGGTTTCTCCACCTGCACTTGCGTGTTTTACAACCCATCTGGATATGTCGTAGTTTGCTCCCAGGTCAAGCTTTAACCAACTGTCTCCGGCAGCATTCGTACACCACTTGCTGTTTCCTGCTACAGTACCGTCTATAGCTTTAGACGCTTCTTCACCTGCGAGCTGTGCGCTTGCTGCAGCTGTCTTGCCTAATGCAATATTCGTACCAACCGTGGGAACGCCATAGGTTTCAAACTCATAGACCCTTGCTGCGGTATCTGCACCGGCGTTAGTAATATAAAGCCTCACATACCTGGCTGTAAAGGGTGTAACCTCTCTGTCTGTGGAATCCAGAATATTACCTGAGACTGAATCTACATCCGTAAAATTGATTCCGTCGGAACTTTTCTGGAGTTTGTAATCCTTAGTGTTCCAAGCCGTGTTTTCCAAGCCTGTGCCTGCACTCTTAACAACCCATCTGGAGATGTCATAGTTGGAACCCAAATCTACTTTAAGCCACTTGTCTCCCGCTGCATTGGAGCACCACTTGTCACTGTTACCACCGGTGGTAGATCCATTCACAGCCTTTGAAGGTTCTTCGCCTGTGATATATCCGCTTGCTGTAGCAGTCTTGTTCAATGCAACATTGGTTATCGCCGCTGACGCTGGCGGAGTCGTTCCACCGAAATTCACCTTGAAGGTCTTGATGTCATATGCTCCGAAGGTGGTTGAGAAGGTATTTCCGCTATAGCTTGGCGTGCCTGTGTTCTCCTCCAGCAGATTTGTCTCGGAAATGGAGGAGATTGTTCCCGGTACTGTGATTGTTGCGTTTGTTCCTCCCGTGCCTTGTGTTTCATAGGCTCTTATTATAAAGTCACTGGTATCTTCAGCCTTTTTAACTACTGAAAGTATTACATTCGGCTGGTTGACCGACATAAAAGAGTAGGAGCTTCCCAGCGTTCCTGCGTGTGAGGTTGTCTGATGCGCGATTACAGGATAGTTTAATTCATATCCCTTATATACCGTATTTGCACTCTTCCAGTCGCCGCTGTGCGGATACAGGGAGTATGTAAATTCATGCGCGCCCATATCTGCTACTGCTCCATCGGAAATAGAAGTCCAGGTAGGCATTTTGGGAGATCTTAGCAATGACAATCTCATGGTGTTCAAATATGTGTCATATCCGTACTTGCAATCGTTTAGCAAGCTGACACCATAGCCGCCATTGGACAAATCTGCCCATTTATGTGCTGAAACTTCAAATCTTGCTTTATTAAAGCTTGTATCTCTCTGATTGGAGCGGTTCTGGGTTCCGTATGCGATTTCATAGTTCGCCGAGGTTGCTCCGCTTACATTAAACGGGAAGGCCACTTTTAACATCTTGTGTGTTTCATGCCAATCCGCTGTCATTCGGATATCGATACGATTGATGGTCGGATAGAGGGTGATGTACTGGCTGAAGGTAGAACTTCCATAACTCTTGTTGACTCTGTATGTGCATTTTACAGGACCATTTTCTACAATACTGATGCCTGTAGTAGTATTTAATGCAGCAAGAGGTGCAGCCGTCATATCGTCATAGTCAACATTCCATGCATCCCAGTTGGAAGGTGTATCCTCCAGGATCTGGAGAACGTTCCCTTCTCCCCCTGTAAACACTTGTTTATTTCCATTTGCCTTGTCAACAATACTGCTGATATTACCGGTGGTTCCGTTAATGGTTACCTGGAACAAATCACTTGTAATCACATTGGAACCTATGGATAAGCCTGTGGAACCCGTGTAGTTTCCTGTATTCGGCACAACACTGACTACTTTATAGCCCATGGCCGGAATACCGTTCAACATAAACACGATTCTTGCCGTAGTGCCGTTTATGCTTAGTATTTGTGAAGGCAGCTCCGTTGTACCGTCAAATACCTTCACACTGGTTGGCGCTGTTGAAAATACCACATTCGTTTCAACTGGCTGTCTTCTTCCGAAGGATAATGGATTGAATACAACCACCGGCACACCGGATGCCACTGTTGTGTCTGCTTTGGAAGCGATGCCTGCGATGGCCTTACTCAATACATTGCTTAAGGTTGTGATTGCCGCTGTTCCGTTTGCTTGTGCTTCTGCCACCTGGTCAGCAGATCCTGAGCCGGGAAGGATATCATGGAACTGATTCAGCATAATCTTTTCCCAAGCACTGTTGATTGCTGCCTGATTATACGTGACAGCACCTGCCCATTGTGCCATACTGGAGAATTTTTCTGCTTCTTCCGCAGTAATTTCACCCAAACGGTTGTTCTTTTTAATCAAAGCCTGTGTTGTATATGTACCCCGATGATTTTCAAGATACATTTCACCTGTCCATGTATCGGTGATGTTTGCTTTGTCTGTGGGAGTCAAATCATTAAAGAATTTTTCCGCGGTGTACATCTTGATGTTCGGATTTGTTGAAACAGCATCTTGTGTGCGGATTGAATCGATATCGCTCTGGGTCGGTCCGCCTCCTCTATCGCCTGAACCGTAAAGGACCAAGCCTTTCTTTATGCCATGCCTGTTGGGCTCATCCAAGGTATAGATGTTATTGTTTGTATCTGTGGCTGATGACGTATAGTCTTGTCTTGGCTTGTCCACGATGACCTGGCTTCCATCGATTCCGTTCCATTTAAAAATTTCATACGCATACTGATCATTGACCGGAAACCGATTTGTATCGTTCCAGTTGAGTTTTGTGGTTACGAAGTAGTTCATTCCACTCTCTTTTAAAATCTGAGGCATCTGTCCGCTGAATCCGAATACATCCGGAACCCATCCTATGGTTGACTTTTTACCAAATTCCTGTTGGAAGAAGCGCTGTCCGTACAGAACCTGTCTGACCAGGGATTCACCGCTGGTCATATTTAAGTCGGGCTCCAGCCATTGTCCGCCAACCAGAGCTACTTTCCCGCTGGCTGCCTTCGATTTAATGTTGTTAAAAACACTGGTGCAATCCTGCTTCAACCACTTCAAATGAACCGCACCTGAAGCATGGAATGAATAGTCAGGATTTGCATCCATCGTGCTTGCCGCTCTTGTGTAAGTGTTTTTGATAAAATCAGACCGGGTCACTGCAGTTGTCCACTGCCATGCTGTGTCGATGTGGGAGTTACCCGCCATGTAGGTTGTATAGGTTTTGTCATAGGCAAAGGCAGTACTCCCAAAAGTGCTGCAGATAAAGATAATTGCGACCAGCATCACGCTTACTTTTGGATTTCTTCTTAACATAATTTTACTCCTTTCTGATTCCAGATAATTTTCTCACTGGATAGAACATGGGCACATTGTACTTTTATGCCTCGAATTACTTAACCTCTCAAACCTCCTTTTATGGGTAATATTCTATTATATCAGTGACCAAAACCACTGTTCGACCCATTAAAAATCATATTTAACATAACAATGAAATTTGATTATATAAAATTATAATGTGCTCAAATGTTTGCTAAGACATCGTATGAATTGTTATTTTCTGTAAAATTAAGCATATGACTTGCACTTCCAAAATTGAGACTCATAGATAGTCTTATATGACTACCTAATCAAAAAGCATTCTAAAAAATGTAATTAAACGTTGCAGTATATTGTTTAAAATGAGTTTATTCCATTAAGTAAGCTTAATCAACATGGGGATTTTTTGATTTTTTGTACAATTTTTGTTTTTTCAACTTTAATATGATCTCATCTTTCCTTTTTGCTAATCAAAAAAGCCACCCCATTTGAGATGACTTTCGTATTTACTTTATTCGGTTACTCCATGCTTTGAATAAATTCTATATGATCTGATCATTTAATACTTTTTAGATTTTATTATACTTTGTAAATTTTCTATATCCTTTTCCATTATTTCTATATTCCGCTTTAAAGCGTTTATTTCCTCTGATTTCTGATTTATAACTCCTAAGTTCTTAATATTTTCTGCTTGCAAGTCGTTATATTGAATTTGCATTTGCAATATAACCGACTTTTTTTCAATTTCTACCTCTTTTTTAAGTCGAAGCTCTATATCTGCAATTGCTTCAGTCTCTTTGTTCATCATTTCAGAAATTTCACTATTAACAACATCAAGTTTTCTCCTGAGACTTTCATTTTCCAGGAATTTTTCCTCTAACGATGATTTTAACTTGTTAATTTCGTTAGTAAGTTCTTGATTCTCGCTTCTCAATATAGCATTTTCTCTTTCAATTCTTCTCAGAATATTAATTTGCTCTAGCAATTCAGTAATCTTGGAATTTAGATTCCTATTTTCCCTTTCATCTAATTTTATTTTTGCTTCAGTTTCATCGATAACTTTTTCCAGCTTCTCCTTCTCTAAATTATATCCATTGTTTGCTGCTTCCAGGAGCTTATTCCTTTCTTCCAATTGTGAATTTTTATTCTCGAGCGTCTGAATCTTTATGTTAAGGTTTTGCAATTGCTGATCATAAAAATCCTTGTGACTGCCTAAAGTATCCTGTGCTTTTGCTGCCATAGATTTAAATGTGCTTAAAATCTCATTAATACTTCCTGAAATGAGGGCTATTTCATGGGAAAAATCTATGTTTGAATTCCTTTTTTTACTTTGGTCGCTTTCAACATAGTTTAGAATCATCGATTCTAAAAGGGCTTTCTTTGAGATATCCTTTCCCTTAACCAGTTCTTCAAACATTTCTTTATATGTAGCATCGATTCTTACACTTATTGGATTATTTTCCTTTTTACCTAACTCTTCAGCATTATTTGAATTTTCAATGTTTTCGCTCATGTTTTCCCCCTGTTTTTTCCTTTAAACTAATTTTATCTATAAAGATTATGAATGTCAATCCATATGTCTACATTCTACCATCATTATTGTTTCTGTTTACAAAATTTACGCCAAATATTAATGTAAACAATCGTATACACCGCTAAATAAACACCAATGTTACACAACTATGTTTTGTAACATTCAAAACGGCTTAAATTAAGGGTTCTCAATAGTATAATATAAAAATAGGGATTGAATGTTACAAAATAATATATTATGATATAATGTGTTACATGCTAATTAACCCGGCATAAAATTGGATCGAATTTCCAAAAAACAAAAAAAGATTGAGGTTAAATACCAAAAGGAGATTTTATGAATACCGTTGAACCTATTAGAGATCTAAAAACCATAAAAAATATACGCTCTATACTAAAATGTCAATCTACAAGAAATGAGTTGCTTTTTATATTAGGGATTAACGTTGGACTTAGAATAAGTGATATCCTAAAACTTAAAGTCGAAGACCTCATCAAACCCAATAAGTCTCCCAGGGACTATGTGGTTATAACCGAGGAAAAGACGGATAAAACCAAGAAGTTCTATCTCGGCGATATTGTAAGGAAGGCCGTCGATAACATGATTAGAGAAAATCCTGATATCGGCATGGGGGATTATGTTTTCAAAAGCCGAAAAGGTCATAATAGCCCTATCACTCGCCAGCAAGCATACAGGATACTTAATGGCGCAGCTGAGGCCCTGGGTATTGTAGAAAGAAATGATCATGGTATTCTTGTGTCCGGGGAAATCGGTACGCACACTTTAAGGAAAACTTTCGGATATCATGCTTTTCAGAATGGTACTTCACTTGAGCTGTTAATGGATATTTTTAACCACTCCTCTAAATCGCAAACTCTACGGTATATAGGAATCACGGAGGAGCAGAAGAAGGATGTGTATTTACAATCAAATTTAGGGTGAAGATTCCTAATTAATTCAACACGATGTCTTAGCTGCCTCAGCGCCTGCCCATGCTAAAAGATGCAGCTTTAGCAGAGTATTTACTGGCACAACAAGTTGAATCATACAAAACGTAAAGATATGACTATCATAATGTGCAAAACAAACTGTTTTTCCCTAAGCCTTCAAATAATAATGTATTTTGCATAATAACATGGTATAATTCCCCTATAGAGGATCCTATATTTATAAACGCATTGGAGGTCAAAATGACTTTATTTAGTGAAGCTCCTCAGGAAGTAAAAGATTTTTTAATCTACATGGAAACAATAAAAGGAAAATCAAAAAATACCACACAGGAATACTACTATGATATCCGTATGTTTCTCCGCTTTATAAAGATTCATAAGAATCTTTTATGCGATAAAAATGTTAATTTTGAAAAGATCGATATTTCCGATATAACAATTGAAAATTTAAGAAATATTAATCTTAGTGATATATATGAATTTATGTCCTTTGTTAGCAGAAATCGCGGGAACAATTCCAATTCCCGTGCCAGAAAAGTCGCCAGCATTAAGTCTTTCTTTAACTATTTGACCAGTAAGGCGAAACTATTGGAAAGTAATCCGACAAAGGAACTTGAGTCTCCGAAAATAGTAAAAAGGTTACCTAAATATCTTGATATTAAGGAAAGCGAGAAACTTCTCTACTCTATAGACGGTGAACATCGTCAAAGAGATTATGCGATTATTACCTTGTTTTTAAATTGCGGACTTAGGCTTTCTGAACTTGTAGGAATTAACATAAATAAGATGAAAGATGGAACACTTACTGTTATCGGTAAGGGCAATAAGGAACGTACCATATACCTGAACCAAGCATGTATAAGCGCTATTAATGCTTATATGAGAGTACGGCCTGTTGATGGAGTCAAGGATAAGAATGCACTTTTTTTAAGTGAACGTAAACAAAGGATTAGCAACAAGACCGTACAGCATATTGTAAAAAAATACATTAAACTTGCAGGTCTGGACCCGGAAAAGTATTCAACACATAAATTGCGGCATACAGCTGCTACATTGATGTATAAACACGGTAATGTTGATATTCGAGCCCTAAAGGAAATTCTCGGGCATGAAAGTGTTTCTACTACTGAGATTTATACACATGTAGATAACCAACAACTTAAGGCAGCTATTGAAAGCAATCCGTTAGCTAAGTTCACGCAAAGCAATGAGAGAAAACCTGAAAACCCTGATTCGCAGTCGCAGTGACTACGTAAATAGCTGCGCCATACGGCAGCAACGATCATGTACACGCACGGAAATGCCGATATCCGGGCTTTAAAGGAACTTCTTGGCCATCAAAGCATTTCTGCTACGGAAATTTATTCTCAAGCAGTTGAAATCCGCCGTGGATAACAATTCCTTGGCTAATGCTGGCAATGCTGAATTACAAAATACCACTAATAAGGTACCGGTACCTTATTAGTGGTATTTTAATGCCTCTTATTTGTTAACAAATTAACAATCCATATTTTTCATGCATATCAGGCTTAGTACTTCATCTTCAGATCAATTTGATTTGGCATCGGTTTCCCTTGCCGATAACAATCAAAACTTGATAGAAACAGCTCTATAGCTCTCGGGATATAATGTGGACTTTGGCCTGCATTGTGCGGGGTAATTACGACATTTTCCATCTCCCACAAAGGGCTGTTCTCCGGGAGAGGCTCCTGATGAAACACATCCAGTCCGGCTCCTGCGATAGTCCCATTCTGCAGTGCCTCAATCAACGCTGTTTCGTCCACCGTATCCCCACGAGATAGATTAATAAAAACACTGGTCGGTTTCATAGCAAGAAACTCATCTCTCCCCAGCAAATGATAGGTTTCATCTGTGAGTGGTGTCAATAAAACAGTGTAATCGGCCTGTCCCAATGCATCGTGCAGCTTCTCCATCCCCCACACCGTATCAAAGTTCCCTAAAGCTTCTGCATGTTTTTTTAGACCAATTACTCTCATATCAAAAGCTTTTGCCTTTCTGGCGATTTCTTTTCCGATACTTCCGCTGCCGATGATGCATAACGTCTTCTCCGTCAATTCCCCCATGGGCTTGATCCGTTCCCATTTCTTCTGCAGTTGGTTTCTAATGCTGCGATTCAACTGCCGGCTGAACAGGATCATTAACCCAAAGGCATGTTCAGCCATCTGCGGTCCATGAATGCCACTGACATTGGTTACAATTACTCCCTTTCGGGCCAGCTCATCAAAAGCCAGTTTTTCAACGCCTGCACTCATAACGAACAACCATTTTAACTTCTTACATGCTTTTACAATATCTTCTCCAAGTTCTCCCCAGGAAAGAATGATTTCCGCCTCCGGCAGCACCTCCAGCGCTTCACCGGCATTCCTGTAAGAAAGAACCCTTTCTCCAGTTTGTTTTTCGATGGTATCGCAATATTCCCGCTCAATCGGGATTAATGAAACAATCATGGCAACCTCCAATCAGTTCAAACTACTAACCCATATCGTTGTAAATTTCGGCCGTTCCTATGCCATTTTCCAGATAATTCACCATAACTTCGCTTAGCACCAAATCCCCTGCTTTAACACTCCCCTTTAATTGTTCGATTGTTTTACAGCCAACAATCGGGATGGTCGTAAACGGCTGCGATGTCAAATATCCAAGAATGACCTCACTAATTGACACGGATAATTGGTTTGATACATTTTTTATTCTTTTTAAACGATGTATGTTTTCCCCATTGTAGTACTTTCTCTTTATTCCTTCTGCTAAAGGGATATGATCCACATTATCCAGCTTTGTGAAAAAACCGCTGGCTTGGGATGAATAAGGAATTGCTGCCAGCTTGGTTTTCTTATGCAATTCCATGGTCTCCCGATCCATAATATGCAATGTTTTGTCCTTTACAGCATCTGTATTGATTGCAGCAAAACTCCACATCATCTGATTGCCCACAAACCCTTTGCCCTTTGTTTTAGAGGTATATTGCACGGCTTCCTGTATGCGGTGTGCCTTCCAATTGGAGCACCCGAAAGATCTTATTTTCCCTGCTTGAACCTGTTCATTCAGTGTTTCCAGGATTTCTTCAACAGGACGGTTTTCATCATCCCGGTGCAGCCAGTATAAATCGACATAGTCTGTCTGCAATGATGTGAGGCTTTCATCCAGATCATGCATGATTTCATTCCTCGATAGTCTGGAAATATGCATGGTAGAAAGCTCCGGATGTCCACCTTTGGTTCCAATAAATATTCTATTGCGAAGACCTCTCTCTTTAAGCCATCTTCCGATTGTTTTCTCACTGATGCTTTTTTCAACCGGAAGCCAGTTGGCATATACATTCGCAGTGTCAATGAAGTTTCCACCTTCTTCATAAAACAAGTCCATCAATCGGAAGGATAACTCTTTTTCAATTGTACTGCCCATATCGGCGCCTCCGAGGCAGATTGCCGATACATTTAATTCAGTTCCTGGAATGTTTTTGTACTGCATATGAATTAATTCCTCCCACCCCGTCTTCTTTAGTTTCTGTCCAATAAGAAACCCATTTTAATAATACTCTTCATAGTCGATTTCCAGAAAACGAGTAACTTCTTTTTTCCATCGATTTTCAACGAAATCAACATGAGACGGGTGTATGTTATAGGCATCATACGCAGCCTTGTTTGAGAACTCCATGGAAAATCCGAAGTGATATTCATTTTTGGGGCTTACTTGCTTTAACACTTCAAAATTTTCTACTCCAGGTATCGAGCTGAGTATAGACCTGCCATCGGACAGAAATTGTTCAATTTCTGGTGTATGGATTTTATGCGTTAAACAAAATATTACCGAATGTCGGATTCTTTTCTCTGCCATATGTTTCCCTCCAATTTGGATATAATTCGTCCAGTTTCTTACTCACCCTATTATCCAGTATAGGTTAATTCATATTATACTAACATTAGTATCATATAAGAAGTAGTTACATTTATATCACATAGTTACACAAAAGATACTAGAGTACTTTATCCGGATTCCGCTTTGCTAAGCATTCATCCACCAACTCTATATCTTTAATATCCTTCGCTCTTCCTAGCTCAACCTTCTGTTTCCTTATACTATTTTGGGTAAACCCACCTCGGTTAAAATGCGTACTATATCTTTTTTTCGAGCATCTTGGTTCTCCTAAAAATATAATCCTTTTAAAGCCGTACCTTATCATTTGAAGTTTATCTTTTAGCTAATGATATAAAACACTCTTAAGAAACAAAATAGTTCCACTGATTATTAATAAAGAAATGACCGATTTTCGTACCGTATCCTCTCTCAGTCCCATATCCACCTTTACTCCTATGACCATTCCGATAATTACTGCAGGTGATATAAATAATGAGAAAAGCAGAACCTCTCTGCTCAAAATCCCCACAGCCCAGTAGTAAATAAACCGAAAGACATTATCGACCAAAAAGACACAACAAAGATTTGCTCGGAATTGACCTTTATTACTAGTAGTTCTGCTGATATACGCAACTAAAAGGGCGCCAATTCCGTAAAGTCCTGCTAAAACACCTGAAATGACTCCAATAATTACAAGCAGCACTGGATTGCTTTTTTGAGTCTCACCCTGTGCAGGCTTTCGGGTCAACATTTCCACTGCCATCCCAATAACTACTATGCCCAAAACCGACTTTAGTATCCAGTCGTTTCCCATCTTTAATAAAAAAGTACCGGGAACTATCCCCACCAATAGCATAAGAGAAAGAGGAATAACAATTTTTAAAGATATGTTCTTGCGTTCCCTCCACACCATATATGTGTTGGTGGGTATGCTAATCAGCAAATCTACCGGAGTAGTCAACCTGTTAGGTACCGCAAATGAAAATAAGGACGCCATAACGAGAGTATTTCCAAACCCTGTAATCCCTTTAACAAAATATGCTACTAATGTTGAGATAAAAAGAAATATGTTCTGAAGCATCTTTTCCTCCAGTAATTGCTACCAATAATTAAACTTTAGAAAGTATTTAACTCACTTAGGGATAATCTTATAAACTGAAATCTCAGGGAAACAGTTAATTCTTATGGGAATCTTAACAGTTCCCAGGCCCCTGCTAATGCAAAACAATATATTCTTATATGACTTAACACCTGTGTGGAAGTCTTTGTATTTTCCTAGACCATTAAATTTGAGAATATTTATTTGTCCGCCATGGGTATGTCCGACCAAAATTTGATTGCAAGCTATAGCCAACTGTTCAATAACTTTAATAATATTCGGAGAGTGTGCAAGAATAATTTTATAATCACATTCTATATCATCAATACTTTTCTCATAGTGCTCCTTACCATAGGTCGAGTTGTCAAAACCGTACAATAATACCTTATTTCCATCAAAATTTAATAGACAGTGCTCATTTTTCAACAATGTTAGGGATCTGTTTTCTTTGATTAGGTTTATAGACATATCAATATCCGTATTTGCTTTTCGAAAGCCATGAATTTCCTGTCCCTCGTAATTTCCCAAAACAAGGAAAATCCCATTTTCAGTCACTATTTTACCAAGTTCGTCTAAAACTTTCGGTAGCTGTTCCTGCTTGTTGGATAAATCGCCGGTTACAACAACGAAGTTTGGAGACAGTTTATTTATAATGCTACTTACGCTGCCATTGATAAATCTAAGAGAACCATGGATATCCGATATATGAACAAAGGAAAATTCTTTCTTAACATCCGCTTTAACCTCATTACGGCTAATTCGAACAAGGTATGTATGTATAACCAGATATAAAACTATAATTATGACGATGATCGATATATAAATCATAATTAACCTCGAAAATCATTTTCAAAAATTATTGTACTCAGTACTACCTGTATCAGTTTACATCTGCTTTCAAATAAGGAATTATTACCATACACTCTATTATAAGGAATATTCAACATTTTGCAAATACTAAAAGTCGATTCTTGTTACCTTTTAGTAATTTGACACTGCATACGCGTTGGTATATACTTATTTAGAGATTTGTGTTAAAGTCTGGTAATTTTAGGAATGAGGTATTCTATGAATATAAGAAAATTTTATTTTATAGTAAGTGCTGTTTTGGCTGTGTGTTTGTTTATTACCGGAACAGTTCTGCTGGCAAGTGTTAAAATGCCTACCGGCAACGGGAACGGTTCGGAAAGCTTGTTAGACAAAATCATTGACCCCATTAGAACGGATAATGAACCTGTCAATATCCTGGTCCTTGGTGGCGATAAGGTTGCCTCCAATACAGATACCATGATCCTTGTTAATTATAACCCGGCCACTGCCAAGATGAGCATGCTGTCAATCCCCCGGGATACCAAAGTAGCGGTTCCAGGCTCCAGTCTGCCAAAAATCAACTCCGCCTATGCCGCCGGTGGCGCAAAGCTGGCTGTGGAGACTGTTAGCAAGCTCCTTAATGTAAATATAAAATATTATGTCTTTATAAATACTGTTGCTTTCCGGGAAATTATCGATGCCTTGGACGGTGTTGATTATAACGTACCCGTAGATATGAATTATGATGACCCTACCCAGGATCTCCATATTCACCTGAAAAAGGGCATGACGCATATGGACGGTGTAAAAGCGGAACACTTTATGCGGTTTCGTCAACCAACCAGTTATAATAATGAAATCATGAAATACTACGATGGTGGTGACTTGAAGAGAATTAATGCACAGCAAGACTTTATAAAAGAGCTTATAAAGCAAAAGGCAAATATCAAATATATATCAAAGGCTGACGATATTATAAGCATTTTATTTAAAAACATTGATACCAATGTTCCTGTATCGGATGCTATAAAGCTATCCCAAAACCTGGTGAAACTTAATGTTAGCGAGATTGGTACCTTTACCCTGCCTGGTGAGTCGGAAGACCAAGGTGCATGGTACTATATCATGGATAAGACGAAAACCCAGGAGATTGTAAAGCAGTACTTTATGGCAAAAGGCAGTTTAGCCCCTGGAAAAAATACTGGCAGTAAAACTCCGGTAAATCCCGGCAAAAATTCTGCTACCCCCAAACCGACACCAAAGCCGACGCAAACTCCAAAAGAGGAAACAACACATACTCCGACGCCTGTGCCAACACCCAAGCCAACACCGACCGGTACGCCTGTTGTACATCCAACGCCGCCTGTAACCCCAACACCCGGGTCTACACTGTCACCAACAAGTACTCCGGCGCTGACTCCTGTGCCGACGGCTACGCCGGTACCGTCACCCAAGCCAACGGGGAGTCCGATAGCACCAACACCACCAACAACTGTTACCCCTTAAAAAAGAAGTTATAAACGGAAATCATAAAAAAATGATAGTGCAGAGCTAAGAAGCCTGCACTATCATTTTTTATCCTGTTAGATTTTTTACCGGGCTGTGTATGTGTCCTTCTTTTTGCCCAATAAGTACTTGACGACTAAAAAAGCAACAGCCAGCACGATTATACCGATAACAACATATTCGAATTTGTGGAATATCGGTCGCACGATGGTTTCATATTCCTGCCCGAATTTATATCCCAGAAATATCAGTATAAAGTTCCATGGCAGCATACCCAATAAAGAGTAAAGTACAAACTTCATAAGGTCCATGCGGGCAATACCTGCAGGAAGTGATATAAAAGTCCGTATCACCGGTAGGAGCCTGCCGAAGAAGACTGCGGCAACTCCATAGTCTCTGAAAGTCTTTTCTGCTTTATTAAAGTGTTTTTCCGAAACAAAAAAGTACTTTCCGTATTTCAGTATAAATGGCCTTCCGCCATAGAAGCCAACAGCATAGGCCAGCAGCGAACCAATAAGGCTTCCCAAAGCTGCTGCGAGATTGGCTTGGAACAACGTTAAAATACCGGAAGAAACCATATTACCACCTAAAGGAAGTACGACTTCGCTGGGAAGAGGTATGCAGGCACTTTCAAGTGCCATCCCCCCAGCTATGCCCCAATGCCCGAAGGAGTTTATGATTCCAACAATAGTCCGTAAAATGTTTTCAATAAACTCATACATGAAACAGTAATCTCCTCATATCCCCTTAAATACCACTTTGTTATTAGCTTAATCTGTCTTTAACCCATTGATAAATGTGCTGACATTCATGGAATATATGTGGTATTTATTTCATATTTTCAAGAAATACCTTATTCGCCAGATAGTTGATATATACATCAATCTTACTGGTTACTTCAAAAGGTGAGTGCATGGACAGTATAGCCACACCGCAATCCACAACTTCAACTCCCAGATTTGCTACATACTGGGCTATGGTTCCGCCGCCACCCTGATCTACTTTTCCCAGTTCAGCAGTTTGCCACAGGATTCCATTTTCGTTGAAAAGTTTCCGGAGTTCACCAATATATTCTGCATTGGCATCACTACCGCCAGCCTTACCTCTGACACCGGTATACTTCTGGATTACGAGTCCCTTTCCGAGATAGGAGGCATTTCTCTTATCCTGAACCCCTTCATAGTTAGGGTCGACGCCGGGGTTCACATCAGCGGAAAGCATCTTTGAATTATTCAAGCATCTTCTAAGAACGATATCTGTATAGTTGTCAGTGGTCAAAGCACAAAGATCGGCGATAAAATCTTCCAGCATGGAAGACTCAGCGCCTGTATTTCCAACACTGCCGATCTCTTCTTTGTCGCTAAGAATGCAAACTGCGGTCTTTTCAATGTTTTGCGCATCAACTATGGCTTTGAGCGCACCATAGCTGCAAATCCTGTCATCCTGGCCATAAGCGCCTACCAGCCCTCTGTCAATACCAACATCCTTTGCCTTAAAAGCAGGAACAATTTCCAGTTCGGCAGAAACAAAGTCCTCTTCCACGATTCCATATTTATCGTTTAAGAGCTTTAATACATTCAGTTTCACTTTGTCCTTCACCTTGTCATCCTCGTAGGGAACAGAGCCTAAAAGCAAGTTTAATCCTTCTCCGGTAATAGCATCCGCCATTTTCTTCTGCATCTGGTCCTGCGCCAGGTGCGGAAGAAGGTCGGTAATGGTGAAAACCGGATCGCTTTCATCTTCACCGATGCAAACATCAACAGCTTCTCCATTGCCCTTGATTACAACACCGTGCAGCGAAAGAGGAATGGTAACCCATTGATACTTTTTGATTCCGCCATAGTAATGCGTTTTTAACAGTACCATGCCGGTATCTTCGTACATGGGATTTTGTTTCAAGTCGATTCTCGGCGCATCGATATGAGCACCCAGCATATTCACACCTTCTGTCAGGGGGTGTGAACCGATAACAGCAAGTAATGCGGATTTCCTTCTGTTTATGTAATATACTTTTGTTCCGGGTGTAAGCTTTTTGTTCGACTGTATTACCTCGCTCAAGTTGATAAAACCGTTGCTCTTTGCCAGTTTTTCAACCTCTGCTGCAAACTCTCTCTCTGTTTTTCCCTTATCCAGAAACAGCTTGTAGTCCTCGCAGAAATCAAAGGCATTCTTTTTAATCTCTTCCGAAGATTTCTCCCAAGCGTTTTTTGTGTTATAAGTGAGTTTATCCTGTAAAAGCTGTCCCGTAGTTTTATTTTCTTCCATGTTCTGTCCTCCTAAATTCAAAGTGTCCATTTTATTATATATCTAATTCCTACCAAAATAAATATATTACCGTTATTTTATGCAAATACACGAAAATTAACCGGCTGTTTCCAACCGGTTATCGTATTTTCTACAAATCATCTACTTTTATCCACTGTCTCTGTGTAATCGATACATCAACAGCCTCAAGAATCTGTGAGCATTTTACTCCGTCTTCAAAATCAGGTACAGGTTTTTTATCCAAAGCAATGGCCTGTACGAACTCATAGAGCTCATGGACAAAAGTATGCTCATAACCAATGACATGACCCGCCGGCCACCACGCACCCGCATAGGGATGCCCCGGCTCTGTAACCTGAATCCTTCGGAAACCTTGAACCCCCACTTCATCATCAGCACTATAGTATTTTAGCTCATTCATACGCTCAAACTCAAACAGGATACTTCCCTTACTTCCGTTAATTTCAAAGGACATACCATTTCGATGCCCATTAGCAAAGCGGGTTGCTTCAAAAGATCCGACGGCCCCGCTTTTAAACTCTGCCAGGAAAAGAGTGGCATCATCCACCGTGACTTCCCCCTTCGGAGCATCCTCCTGCGCCTTGGCACTAAGTCCGGTCATTCTACCTACCAGTGGCCTTTCCTTGATAAAAGTCTTGTTCATACCGATAACACGATCAAAATCGCCAACCAGAAAACGAGCTAAGTCAATACAATGTGCACCCAGATCACCTAAAGAACCGGAACCGGCAATTTTTTTGTCCAACCGCCACACCAGTGGAAAATCCGGGTCGATGATCCAATCCTGAAGGTAGAGAGCGCGAAAATGAAAAATACGGCCGATTTTCCCTTCATCAATCAGCTTTTTTGCCAGCTGAATGGCAGGGGCGAAACGATAGTTAAAACCAACTTGATGCTTTACCCCCTTATTTCTTACTGCATTCAGCATTTCTCTTGCGTCCTTGAGATTTAAAGCAAGAGGTTTTTCACAAAAAATATGTTTTCCCCTCTCCGCTGCTGCCAGTGCAATCTCCTTGTGCACATTGCTGGGGGCAGTAATATCTACCATGTCAATGTCCTCACGGTTGATCAGCCTCTCCCATGATGTTTCATAGCTTTCCCATCTGAACTTTTCCGCAGATTCTCTGACCCATTCTTCCTCCCGTCCACAGATGCACTTCATTCCGATATTCACTGCCGGATCAAAGAACATGCCAATTCGCTGAAAAGCGTTACTGTGCGCCTTTCCCATAAACTTGTATCCGATCAGTCCAACATTCAAGGTATTATCCATAGAACACCTCCGAAATTATAATGATATACTATGTCCACTAATCAAAAATATACAAAATAAGGACGTTCTCAAAGCATTATTTTTTGTCCTTTTCTGGCACTTTCTAGAGCACCGAATACCATCTTCATACTTTTAATATTATCCCTGCAATCTGTTTCAGCTCTTCTGCCTTCAATCAATGCCATAAACATTTCATCCAGGCAGCCAAAATGTCCTTCCCGACCCTTCCAGCAGTCTTCGGCCTCAATTCTTTTAAAGTTGTTTATAAATTTCTTTTCCTTAGAAGACTCAACCACTTCGCAGTACGGCATGTTTACCCCATCCCACATGATCGTTCCCTTACTGCCTGTAATTCTCCATTCAGCCTCCCAGGAGGTTTGACATCCCTCCGCACACCAGGAACCCCTATAGCAGAAAACGCTTCCGTCCGACATCTCAAAAATACATACTGCAGATGCATTTCCACGATACCAGGACCCTTCGGAGGTAAATTCGTGACAATACACCGAAACCGGGTCCGCACCGGTGATAAAGCGGGCCTGGTCAAAGGTATGAATCGCCATATCCACAATCAACGGACTATCCATAATATCTCGGAATCCTCCGAAATGGGGTCCCAGAAAGAAATCTGCACAGACAAACCCGGCTTTCCCAATGGTACCCGAACTGAGCAGTTGGCGTAAGCTGCGAATATTTTTTAAATATCTCCTGTTTTGCATGACTGCATAGTTCAGCGCCGTACTCTCTGCTGTTTTTACCATCAACTCCACCTCTTCCAACGATTCAGCCATGGGTTTTTCCCCTAAAACACAGCATCCTGCTTCCAGCGCTGCTGTCACTATGTTTTTATGGCTAGATGGGACGGTAACATCAAAGACCAGATTCGCACCCGTTGCTTTTATGGCCTCTCTCAAGTCCACAAAAACCGGGCAGGATAAACCGTTTTTCTCTGCCAAAGCATTTGCATTTTCTTCCTTAGTATCGATCAAAGCGACAATTTCGCTATCTTCTCTTAAAAGAGCATAATCTACCCAATGTTTCGCCATACCCCCACAGCCTGCCAGGGCAATTCTGAACTTTTTCATCATATATTTTCCTCTCCCTATGCTATACAATTTAAGATGGAACTTAGCTGATTCGGCGCCCGCATAGCCCCAAAAGCTTTGGCTATGCAAACGCCAAATCAGCAGTTGCCAGTCTTATTGTATATAGATATTATTTTAAAGGGTTTGGGACAAAAGCTCCCCCTCGGCAGTACTTGAGATAATTTAAAGCATGAACCTGTCCGGTCATTTCCAGGTCATCTTTATAGACCGGGTCATGGAAGCCTTCAATATCAATGGTTCCTTTATATCCATTCTGACGAAGAATCGTAATGATGTCTTTCCAGTTTGAATCTCCGAAGCCCGGGGTCCTGTGCCATACAAACTGTCTGGGTCCATCAATTCCATACTCCTTTACGATATCCCAGGCAATGGTTGCATCTTTTCCATGAACATGGAAAATCTTATCTACCCATTTTCTAAGCTGGGGTATTGGATCAATCAGACTCACCATCTGATGGCAGGGTTCCCATTCCAATCCCAGATTCTCCATGGGAAGCGCATTAAACATCATCTCCCATGCGGTTGGATTATGGGCGATATTCCAGTCCCCGGTTCTCCAATCGCCTCCCATATCACAGTTTTCGAAGGCCAGCCTTACGCCTTTATCCGCAGCTTTTCTTGCCAGTTCTCCAAACACTTCCCTGAATCCCGGGATGGATTCGTCGATGGGCCTGTTCGTGAGTCTTCCTGTAAATCCGGTAACAAGATCGGTTCCAAAGAGATGTGCATGCTCAATCAGTCTTTCCCAACTGGCCAGAGTATCTGCATTTTTACCTTCTCCTGTGAGAGGGTTTCCAAATATGGAAACACTGGAAATTATGATGTTCTTTTCGTCCAATTCTGCCCGGAGCTGTTTGGCTAACTCCGCAAGGTCAATACTTCCTGTGCTCTGCCAAAAGGTAATGCTAAAGGATTCAAAACCATAGGCTACAAGCTGGGGGATCACCTTCACGGCATCGCCTCCGGATACTAAAGTTCCGATTCGAATATCATGCATAAAACACTTCCTCCTTATAATTTATACATTGCCTACTTTACAGAAATGCCAACAATGATATAATAATTTTATTGGAAGGAAGGAGCATTGTCTCTACAGAATGTTGGCAACTTATTATACAATCTTGTCATCTTGCTGCAGGTTTAAAAAGCAGGAATCCGGCAGTACGAGTTTAAGGATTTTATAAAGGGGACTAAGGGAATGCATAACAATCAGGAGTTAAAGGAAAATACGCTGCTTTTAGACCGCTATTTCCCTTTTAATATATTCTATAATACCCCATCGGCCCGCGATATTCTCTATTTGCACTGGCATAAACACATTGAGATCATCTATATGACTTCCGGCCACGGCATTTTCAATATCGGCCCAAAAGCAATCGAAGCTTTTCCGGGAGATCTATTGATTGTAAATCCCGGTGAACTCCATTCCGGCTACTCCATTGACAATACAATTGTGAATTTTTATGCCATTGTCTTTGATATGTCTTTATTGGCAAATCAACAACCTGATTCGTTTTACTATCAATACTTGGTACCAGTAGCTGAGGGCAAATTATCTTTACCTTCCGGCATATCTGCAGATTCCACAGAGTCTGGTCCATTTAGGTACCTTATCGAAAGAATTTTGGAAGAGTTTACTTGTGGAAAAGTCGGGTCACAGTCTGCTATCCACTCCTTACTCACCCTCTTCTTTGTTTATTTACAAAGAGATTATGGTATTATGGCACTGAAAAAGGGTAATAGTAAAGCAAATGAAGAGATGCTAGCCCGCTTTAAAGAACTTTTTGAGCATATTGAAGGCAATTACCACAGAAAGATCCTCATTGATCAAGCGGCAAAGCTTGTAAATATGAGCCCTTATTACTTTTGTAAAATGTTCAAAAAAATGACGGGAAAGACCTTTATTGAATACTTGAATCTGTATAGAATAAATCGTGCAGAAGAGCTGCTTCAGACCACCGAGCTGCCTGTAAGCCTTGTAGCTGAAAAGGTGGGATTTTGTAATATCAACTACTTTGACAGGGTGTTTAAACTATTTAAGCGCTATCCCCCGTCAAAGTGCAGAAAAAAGGAAATTTATACAAATTCGGATGGAACTTAGTTGATTCATGCATCGTAAAGCCCCAGAACCGTTGGCTGTACGATGCCCAAATCAGCAGTTACCAATCCGATTGTATTTAGAATGGGTTAAAATATAGCCCGACACAAATTATAGGAGGTTACCATGTTTGATTGCCATGTACACAGTAATTTTTCCGGTGACAGCAAAATGCCTGCGGAAGCAGCTTGCGAAGTTGCCCTTCAGCAGGGCCTGAAAGGGCTCGCTTTCACTGACCACCTGGACTACGATTATCCTAATTTTGACGATACGTTCAATATCGATTTTGAACAATATTCACAGTTTATGGACACACTAAAAACCCAATATTCCCAAAAGCTGAAAGTACTTAAAGGAATTGAAGTAGGCATTCAGCCGCATGTTATTGAAGCTACGGAAAAGGTTGTGGAAGGCTTTAGTTTTGATTTTGTAATTGCCTCCGTCCACATCATAGATAAGCAAGATCCCTACGTTGGAGACTATTTCATCGGTAAGACCAAAGAGCAAGCCTATCGGCGTTACCTGGAGGAAGTCCTTTTTTCCTTATTAAACTATACAAACTTTGATATAGTGGGACATATCGGGTATGTACGACGCTACGGAGATTTTAGCGATAGAAGTCTGCGACATCCCGACTATAGTGGTATACTGGATGAAATCCTCAAAAAAGTTATAACATTAGGAAAAGGTATAGAAGTAAACACTTCAGGGTACCGATCGGGATTAGGCTCTCCCATGCCGGATTTCGATATTGTTAAAAGGTACCGGGAATTGGGCGGCGAAATCATCTGCCTTGGATCGGACGCCCATTATGTGGAACATGTCGGTCACAGCTTCGATATTGCAAAGGATCTTCTGATTCAATCCGGCTTCCGGTATGCGACACATTTTGAGAATCGCAAGCCTGTTTTTGAGAAAATAGAGGAATAAATTGTATAATAAAGTATAAAAGTAGTGTTACTCATAATTATAATAAATGATACACTACTTTTATATAATTAACCACATAAATTGTTGCTACTCAGGGATTGGCAAATTGGTTTGTATTTGTTCAACGTGCTTGCGGGGTGGATTTGAAAAATAACATAATTCTCCATTTGTAAAAATAGTTAAAATAGCACTTAATCTATCACCTTTTGCCTTTGAAACCACAATATTTATGACTGAGCAGTAACCAAATATTTAATTACTTGACTAAAAGATAAATAAATCTAATATACAGAGAATTTTATGCTCTCATTTATTGTCCTTGTCCACCATAGCTTTTATATGTACTAAACACTTGATTTGCATATTGATCTGCCAGAATGGGACGACCATACGAATCTACACATCCTGGATACCAGTTTGGCCCCCCATTGTAATGCAATAAACCCTGGTATATACCATTAAATCTTACAATCATATCATTTAGAATTAGCCCACCCATACTTACCTGATCTTGATAACTGCTGTGATTGTAGGCATAACCAAATGTTGAACTGAACATAGAGGCGTAAGCGTTTCGCGTATTGGGTTCTACTTGCATTAATCCGTCACCAGCCGATGGACTGCCACCTAAACCTGCTCCAAAGTTAGATTCTTTTTTGATAACAGCACATAGTAATAGAGCAAAATCTCCATTCTTACCAAATTTTTTGTCAACATTAATTGCATATTCCCATATATCACTTGGAACTTCAGCAGGTTTTGCTACTGTTGTATTATTTGGTGTTGGCGTTGGTGTTGGTGTTGTTGATCCTCCAACCAGCTCCCAAACTGCAGCAGTACCAGGTGTTTCACCCTGTGTCCACCATAGAGCTTTGTAATTTTTACCGTTATAGGAAACAATATTTCCACCTGTATAAACCTTACCACTTTCCCAAGCAGGATAAGTGCTGCTGGTTGGCGTTGGTGTTGGTGTTGTTGATCCTCCAACTAACTCCCAAACTTCAGCTGTACCAGGTGTTTCGCCCTGTGTCCACCATTTTGCTTTATATACTTGCCCATTGTACGATACCATATTTCCGCCAACGTACACTTGTGAGCTGCTCCATGCCGAGTAAGTGTCTGCATTAGCCTGCGTACTCATAGCAAAAATAAATAGACTGCATACCATAATACATATCGATGCCAATATTACACTTTTCTTTTTATTTGTCAAAATACTCTACCTCCTTAATAATAAGTTACTGTTCAGTCATAAATATTGTGGTTTCAAAGGCAAAAGTTTAGGTGGGCATCATACATCATCGCATTAAGTTGCCGAAGAACAGTGAACTTTTTGGTGCCATGCTCTGCATGAGATTCATCAACGGCCTTTCCAAAATGTTCGTTGGTAAAAACACTTTTAAAGTTTCGAAACTGTGGTACAATCAGCCATATTTGTTAGCTCCTCAGTTAATTGATGTGGTTGGTTGCACGTGAACCTGCTTGATATAAGGGGCTTTTAATATTTCTACAGGTAAATATTGCAGCTGCTTCTTGTCAAAAACTTTTATGCAACCCTAATAAAGTAATACGAAAGATTACTTTATTTTTAGTGGGACAAATGAACTATATTTCACATTCCACACCAAGGTTTATTGCTATTCCTTCTGAGATACTCCGGAATGGAGTTGATGCTGCAAGAGAAGCTGTTAGCGTTGGGATTTGTCAGGAAAATGCACATAATTTTGAGGCTTCAAAATATGTACTGTATGATATGTGAGACAGTACTGGAGAAGAGATGCAGCCCAAAGAGTGAATGAGAATTAATAGTTGTCAGCCGAAATGTTTTCCCGCTAGGAATGTAAACAGTTTTGCTGGTTTAAATTAGGTTACTTCTTCTAGAGCAGGGAATACTTAGCCAAATTTCTTATAACACCATTGCTAGATGCTTGCCGATTTAGCATTAAAAAAAGCCCTCACTTTTTAAAATGTGAGGGCAATTTTACGCTTACATACAAAACAAGGTGCTGATTACACCTTGTTTATTATTGTTCCGCCACCGACGACGATATCTCCGTCATAGAAAACTACTGACTGCCCGGGCGTAATGGCTCTCTGCGGGCTGTCAAAGTCAACTCGAACGGTTCCATCTTCCTGTGGAATCACAGTAGCATCTGCCTCTTTCGCAGAGTACCGTATTTTCGCCTTCACCCGTATATTTCCTTGCAGCGTATCAAAAGGAATAAAATTAAGGTCTTCCGCAATCAACGAATGAGAAAATACCTCGGTGTCATCACCCAGAATAACCCGATTACCAGGTACATCGATCTCAACGACAAAAGCAGGTTTCCCAAGGGATATTCCCAGTCCCTTTCTTTGACCGATGGTATAATGGACAATCCCCTTATGTTTTCCAAGAACATTTCCCCTGGTATCAACAAAATCGCCCGGCTCAATTCCTGTGTTCGTCCTCTCACTGATGAAACGACCATAATCGTTGTCGTCAACAAAGCAGATTTCCTGGCTGTCCGGCTTGTTTGCTACCGTTAAACCGATTTCCTTTGCGATTTCCCTTACCCGTTCCTTGTGATAGTCACCAATGGGCATTAATGTTTTGCTCAATTGGTCCTGTGTCAGATTATAGAGGGCATAGGTCTGGTCTTTACGATCTGTTGCCGATTTTTTAAGTAAAAATCGTCCGAGGGTTTCATCGTATTCAACCCGGGCATAATGCCCGGTAGCAACATAGTCAATCCCCATGGCCTCAGCTTTTTTCAGCATCGCATCAAACTTCACATACCTGTTGCATGCTATACAGGGATTGGGCGTCCTACCTTGAAGATATTCACCAACAAAGTAATCAATGACTTTGTTCTCAAAAACATCTTTGAAATTCATTACATAATAGGGTATCCCCAGGCGATTGGCCACTCTTCTTGCATCATCAACCGCTGATAGTGAACAACAGCCTCCCTCGGTCTTTTTTCTGTCCTCATCCATATCCGGCCAAATCTGCATTGTGACCCCGACTACATCGTACCCCTGATCCAACAAAACAGCGGCAGCTACAGAACTATCCACGCCACCGCTCATTCCTAACATTACTTTCTTCTTCATCCTGTCTACTCACCTTTATATCGATAGACAATCAAACAATTGATAAAGGCAATCCTTTAAACTGCCGATTATCAATTGTCAATTGCCAACTGATTTTACTCTTCCTCTTCATCCTCGTGGTCGTGGTGATGATGAATATCATCACATCTTCTACCACATCCGCTGCCCGCTTCACCTTCCGTCAACATGCCGTGCTTTCTCATATAATCTTCAATAGCAGCTCCAATTGCCTGTTCTGCCAGATTGGAACAGTGCATCTTGGCAGGCGGTAGTCCGTCCAATGCTTCGGCAACAGCTTTATTTGTAATTTTCAATGCTTCCTCCAATGTTTTACCCTTCACTAACTCGGTAGCCATGCTGCTGGTTGCAACAGCAGCTCCACAGCCGAAAGTTTTGAATTTGGCATCTACAATTATATTATCTTCTACTTTCAAATACATCTTCATAATGTCGCCGCATTTTGCGTTGCCGACCTGACCTACACCATCTGCGTCTTCGATTTCCCCAACATTTCTTGGATTTGAAAAATGATCCATAACCTTTTCACTATACATAAAAATTCCTCTTTTCTATATATTAACCTTACAGCCTGGGTCGGTGAAAATATAATTTCGCCCTTCCTTTATTTATTTGCACAATTTTTAACGCTTTCGTACAGCGGAGACATTTCTCTAAGTCTTTCAACAATCATCGGAAGAACTTCCAATAAATAATCGACATCCTCCTGTGTGTTTTTTTCACCGAAGGATACACGCAGTGATCCATGAGCAATCTCATGGGGAAGGCCGATCGCCATCAAAACATGAGATGGATCCAGTGAACCGGAAGTACATGCAGAGCCACTGGAAGCGGCGATACCCTTCATGTCCAGCATCAGCAGCAGAGACTCACCTTCGATATACTCAAAGGAGAAATTCACATTTCCCGGTAATCTCTTCTGTCTATCGCCATTGAGTTTTATAAAAGGTATTTTTTTCGTGATTTCTTCGATGGTGCGTTCCCGCAGAGCAAGAAGATGTTTGTTGTGTTCTTCCATATTGCTTGTAGCAAGCTCAATGGCTTTCCCCAAACCTACAATGCCTGCAATATTTTCCGTGCTGGCTCTTCTTCCTCTTTCCTGCGCTCCGCCATGCATAAAGGAGGTAATTTTTACTCCTTTTCTTATATACAAGGCACCCGTACCCTTGGGACCGTAGAATTTATGTGCGGAAAGAGACAACAGGTCAATATTCATGTCTGCTACATTGATGGGAACATTTCCGATTGCCTGTACCGCATCCGTATGAAAATAAACGCCAGCTTCTCTTGCAACCTTCCCGATTTCAGCAATTGGCTGAATGGTTCCGATTTCATTGTTTGCAAACATGATGGTAATCAATATGGTGCTTGGCTTGATAGCCTTTTTAACATCCTCAGGATTTATCAATCCGTTTTCATCGACAGGAAGGTAAGTTACTTCAAACCCATCACTTTCGAGGTACTGGCAAGTATGAAGCACAGCATGATGCTCGATGGATGAAGTAATAATATGGTTTCCCTTGGCTTTGTTTGCATAGGCAACTCCCTTGATGGCCCAGTTGTCCGCTTCGGAACCGGAGCCTGTAAAGTAGATCTCACGGGATTGTGCCCCTATAGCGGCAGAAACCTTGTCCCTTGATTCTTCAATGGCCTTTTTGCTCTCTCTGCCTATGGAATAGACACTGGAAGCATTGCCATACTTTTCGGTAAAATATGGAAGCATGGCTTCCAGCACTTCTGGCTTCACATACGTGGTAGCCGCATGATCGAAATAAATAAATTTATCTGCCATAATATATTGCTCCTTGTTTATTTAAGTAGTTATATAAATGTAAAGGATCTGTCCCATCTCTCATTATATGTTCCCGGTGGAAAACCGATTTAAACATAAATTTCTACTACCTGGATAGGAATTAAAAATATCACAGGCACGTAATGTTTTACATCCATTAATGGGGAGGAAGTAAAACGCAGATGGTTTTCTATATATAATAGATGAAATCTTCTGTTGTACCTAATTTTTCATGTTCTTCCATGAGGTCTCGCAGCGTTATGGAATCCACCACGTTATTGACACCATCACGGATCTTTTCCCAAACCATTCGGGTCACACAAGCTCCGGATCGGCAACATTTCGTCGGATCCTCCTCAGTAACGCAATCGACAGGAGCCAAAGAGCCTTCCAATGCTCTCAGTACAGCTCCGACAGTTATTTTTTCCGGTTCATCGGCAAGTATGTACCCTCCCTGCGAACCTCTAATGCTTTTTACAAGCCCCGCCTTCCTGAGTGTCGCAAAAAGCTGTTCCAAATAGTTCTCGGAAATATCCTGTCTTTCTGCTATACTTTTCAGGGAAATCTGTCCTTCTGTAGAATGAAGGGCCAGATCCAGCATGGCTTTTACTCCATATCTGCCTTTTGTGGATAGTTTCATTGTTCATCCCCCAATTCCAAGTGCAGCACTCGGTTTTCTTTTATAAGGTTACCACTTTGTTTTATGTATGTCAATAGATTTTTAACGATTTGAGGACTTTATTCCCTGCCCTCTCTGTGCAAGGATTAGACGGCTATTCCAAGCGCAAAGGCGTGAACTGCGGGTAAGAGGGCATTGCCCTCCACACCCCGGCAGCGCTAAAACAATGGACTGTAATATCTTGTCTTTAGCATGTCCTCGATTTGGTCAAGGCTCTTCCCTGTGGCATTGATCATAAATACACCGTAGCCGCCTCGGTTTCCCATGGTCGCTTCCGGCATATTGTTTCTTGAAATATGGGAAACTTGAAAAGCGTTCCCTACATAAATCATTGCATCAATGGGATAGTTATAGCCTTCCAGGTCCACAACCTCGTAGCCTCTCTGCTTTAATCCCTCTTTTATCGTATCAAGTCCGTTCTGGACTGCAACTACAATAAAAACCACCTCCTAGCTATAAAGTATGTATTCATTCATACAGTATTAGCAGGAAGTGGCATTACTATACAAGCAAATCAATCAGCAATCTCTTTAAAATCTATTATACCAGATAACAACTGTTTATTACTTTTGCGCTAAAATGGTTTTTATTGCCAGAAAGTTACACTTTTGCTATAATAATAGCTGAATCTTTTATTACAGGTGGTGAATATGTCAGAATCGCAGATAACTAAAAAAGCGCTTGCCGCGTCCATCAAACAGTTAATGGAGACAGTTCCTCTAGCCAAGATTTCAATACAGGAAATTGTCGACAACTGCGGCCTTAACAGACAGACATTTTATTATCATTTTAAAGATAAGTTCGACCTCGTAAACTGGATTTATTATTCCGAAGTTATAGAAAGCATCGCTGACTCCAAGCATTATGATAACTGGAGCGACGGCATACTCAAGATTTTATTGCACATAAACAAGAATAGGGCCTTTTATATAAATGCACTGAATACACCAGGCCAAAATGCATTTGATGGATATCTTTTTGAGGTTACGCACAAGCTGGCTATGGGAGTGGTAAACGAAGTAGCGGAAGGAATGAATGTTTTTGACCCGGATAAGAACTTTATTGCTGATTTTTATACTCACGCCTTTGTAGGCTTAACCGTACAATGGATAAAAAAGGGGATGCACGACCCCCCGGAGATAATAGTGGACAGACTCAAAGACCTTGTTGAAGGAAGTGTGTTTCGTGCTGTAACAAGATACGCAAATCCGCAGCACGGGAAAAAAGCATAATGGTATAAAAGGGTCCGGATTTGTCTTCGGACCCTTTTATTAAGCATACCGTACAGTTTACCGGAAGGAAGTTATGAAGGAGTTAAACAATATCCTGACATCATATTGATGTTGGCTTATAGGAGGAACTTCCTTGTCTAACTTGAGAAGAGAATAAACGGCCATTTGTGCAGATCGGACCGAATATTCCACGGTGAAAACAACATCATCCGGTATCTCACAGTACTGTCCAATGAATGCAAGATTGGTGGATCCTTCCGGTACCACCGGAGGACGATCCTCCTTTGTCCTCGGCATAAACTGGCTTGTTATAAATGGCATCATGCAAGGAATGCAGTTCGAAGTCTTTAGTATTGAAGGCAGCTCTTCCGTTAATTTAAGATGATTAAAGAGTTCGATCAATATTTCTTCACCCGTGCACTCAGACATCTTTTTATGTACATAATTACCCTTATTATCGGGGAATAGGCTGTAACCCCAGAAAACACTGACATTCTCGGGTTGATTGGTAAAATGCGGTTGATGGGGCAAAACAATGGACATAAACCAATTGGAATCCTTAAAAGTCGCCAAAGCTCTGCCGGTGAAACTTTGCAGCGAATTGAAGAAGGCTGTGTCTTTCATCGTAACTGTAAATGACTCCCACAAAGATTCATCGATATGATCAGCAAAAGCAGATGGGTTACCCAAATCAGGCTGCTTTTTTACAATAGTTTCCCACAGCGTAAATGAACCGCCCTTGGCTCCCAGGCCTGGTGCGGAGGTCATAGACCCGAGTCTGGAACCTTCCGTCATAGACCCATTGGTGAAGAAAACCAAGTCATTTTCCCTAATGGCAATTTCATCTTGTTTTCCAGCACGGGTATAGTGAATGACTTCGACAGTCTTTACACTTTCAGAGGGTTTAAAATCAAGGTCTGTAACCTGGCAATTCATTTCAAAGTGGACCCCCTGTCCTTCCAACCACTTTTGAAGAGGCAATACCAGGGAATCATACTGATTGTATGGTGTACGGGTAACACCTTCCAATGTATGAATACGGGGAAATTCATGCATGAATCGAATCATATATCGCTTGAATTCTACTGCACTGTGCCAGGGCTGGAATGCAAAAGTTGTAGCCCACATATACCAGAAGTTGGTCTTAAAGAAGGAAGGTGAAAACCATTGGTTAATTTTTAAAGTTCCGAGAGCCTCTTCAGGAGTAATAGTGAGCTTCGCTAAAGCAATCCGGTCCGCGTTACTAAATCCCATGGAAGATACATCCGCCGCTTTTCCGTTTTCATCCACTAATCTGGCCTTAGCACGGGTTTTAATCCTTTTATTAAAATCAACCACTTCGTCTCTCACGGATTTTTTCGGGTCGCTTACGGAAGGAATAAACTTCAGAAGTTCCCATGTACATTCATATGCCGGATCATTCAGCATTCTACCGCCGCGAACGACATACCCCTCCTCAGGTGAACCGATACCGTCACAACTTCCACCTGCTATGTTCAATTCTTCAAAAATGTGTATATTCTTTCCTGGAATATGCCCATCCCTGATTAAAAAAACAGCACCCGCGAGGGAGGCAACTCCACCTCCAATGAAATAAGCTTTTGTCTCTTCAATGGAATGGTTTTGGGAACCGTGTGTTTTTTGATAGTTTTCTGTCATTTTCTTGACCTCCTCATAGAATAAGTGATACTTGGCAGCCGCCGAAATACAGAATTCTTTAAAGCCCACAGCCCGCATCTCTTCTATCTGGCTTACATGTATAATATAAAACAGTTGAGAAACCATGTATATGAGCAATTTCAGGTTATTGTCAAAAAACCATACATTGCTTTAAAATTGTATAATTTTTAAACAATACGAGTAATTTGTATAAGTTTTTTGGATAAAAAAATAGCCGGAGTCCTGATAATCAGACCTCCGGTTACTTTCGTTTCCGCAGTTATAAAGATGTAAAGTTAGTGCCCCAAAGGGTCACCTGTACTTTTTAGTCTGGAAGCTGCCTTTTATAAAACTCATTTGAAATTCTGTCCATACGGTCTACTACTCCCTGGCGGTCGATTTCGTTGGTATAGTACTCTTCGTAATCCTCATAGCCCCCAAGATCCTGGGGGCTATCAGCCGACCCATATTTCATCAGGTCATTAAACTGGTCCATACCTTCATGTTCGTCATCTTCTCTTTGATTCAAGTACTTTCTTCCCATGGGCGCATCCAGAACCCGTTCCTCCACCGGCCTGTCCTTATTGAGGATTTCAGGGTCCACCGCCTTATTTTGCTCGCAATTCATACAAAGACGTGTATAAGGAATGGCTTCCAGTCTTTCCTCCTTGATCTGTTTCCCGCAAAAAGCACATTTGCCGTAAGTTCCATCCTCAATCCGCCCCAGGGCATCATGAACTTCCTTTAAGAGATGCTCTTCATGAACGCGAAGAGCATTATGCATTTCAACTTGAAACAATTCGCTCCCCAAATCTGCAGGGTGGTTATCGTAGTTGGACAGTTCGTTAGGTGAATATTTATCCTGCTCCCCGGATCGGTTTTCTTTCATAGTATGAATTGTGTTTTCAAAATCCTTTCCATAGGTCTCCAGCAGACCTTTAAAGTGCTGCAGTTTTGCTTTATCCACTGATTTTACCTCCTGAACTTTCATCAATCACTATAATTATGTTGCCCATCTTGGTGGTATTTATGAAAATGGAGGTTTTTTAAAATTTGGACAAATAAAAGGCCGAACACACGTCCGGCCTTTTATTTCTTACTGGCAAACCTTGCCCGGGTTCAAGATATTCTTGGGGTCAAAGGCCAGTTTGATATTTCTCAGAAGCGCCATATACTCCTCTCCGGCAGACTCGTTCAGGTACGGTTTCTTCACATAACCGATACCGTGCTCGCCGGATACCTTACCGTTGAGTTCCTTCGCTCTGTCATACATGCACTGCATTACGTCGTGCAGTTTCCTTTTCCATTCCTCTTCCCCTAATTGGTCTCTAAGGATATAGATGTGCAGGTTTCCGTCTCCGGCATGTCCGAAGCTAGGAATACGGATACTAAATCTCTCCTGGAGTTCGTGGGTGAACTTTACAAACTCAGCTACCTTGTTTCTCGGTACAACCACGTCGCACTCATCCATTTCAGTAGTAGAGTTCTTGATCGCTTCCAGGAAAGCGCCTCTTGCAGACCAGATGGATACGCGTCTTTCCTCCGTATCGGAAATGAACACATCCAGTGCTCCGGCTTCCAGGCAGATATGCGCAACCTGTTCGTAAATAGCTTCGATCTCTTTCGTGCTGTTTCCGTCAAAGCTCAGGAGCAGGTACGCATCGGACGTATTGTCCGGGAACTTTTTACCCAGGTATTCTTCCGCTGCCAGAATAACGGTTCTTTCCATAAATTCAATCGCCGTCGGGATATATTTTGCCTTTATAATCTTCGGTACGGTTTCAATGGCTGTCTCAAGGTCCGGGAACGGGATCAGAAGACTGATTACCTTTTTCGGAAGCGGCAGCAACCGCAGTATCGCCTTTGTTACGATTCCCAAAGTTCCTTCGGAACCAACGATCAAGTCTTTTATGCTGTAGCCGGAACTGTTTTTTACCACCTTGCCTCCGATTTCCAGCACCTGTCCGTTGGGCATTACCATCTCAAGACCTCTTACATAATCTCTGGTAACACCATACTTAACCGCCCTCATGCCCCCGGCGTTGGTATTGATGTTTCCGCCGATGGTGGCACTCTTTTCACCAGGGTCCGGCGGATACAGCAGGTCGTTGTCTTCACAGAATTTTGCGATTTGCATCAGGAGAACTCCGGGTTCTACCGTCAAAGTAAGATTCTCCGTATCCAATTCAAGGATTTTGTTCATCTTGCTCAGGTTCATCATAATACCACCGTAGATGGCAACCGACGCACCCACCAGCCCGGTTCCCTGTCCTCTTGGCGTAACAGGAATATTGTTTTCATAGGCATACTTCATGATAGTGGATACTTCCTCCGTGGACAGCACTTCTACCAACGCTTCCGGCATGCTGTGAACTCCACCCATTTCATCGTGACTGAAATCTTCGTTAATATCCTGTCCAACAAATACTCTATCCTTACCGCATACGGATATAAGAAAGTCAATATCCTTCTGCTCTATTTTTTTATAATTCATGCTACTACCCCCTGCCCCTTCTTAATTTTCTCAATTAACGCCGGTATGATTTCATATAGGTCTCCAACGATTCCATAATGTGCGATCTGGAATATGGGTGCCTTTTCATCGGTATTTATAGCGATGATACATTCCGAGCTGTTCATCCCTGCTGTAAACTGTACAGCACCGGATACACCACAGGTGATAATGAGCTTTGGCTTTACGGTTCTTCCGCTGAGCCCGATCTGTTTTTTCGCTTCACCCCAGCCCGCTTCCACCAGGGATCGGGTCGTGGCTACCTGGCCTCCCAGTTGCCGCGCCAGTTCTCGGATCATCTGCATGTCTTTCTCGGATTTCAGCCCCCTACCCGCAACTACAATGACTTCTGCATCGGAAATGCTTTCTTCCGCTTCCTTTTTCGTTGTCTTACGTACATGAATCTGTGAAGCAAGCTTCGCTTTATCTATGGAGCAAAGTGTTATTTTCCCAGCAGCTTCTTCCTGTCTCTCTGGAGCGGACATTACCTTGTACCGTACTGTAGCGATCTGCGGTCTGTTGTTCGGAGTTGCAATCTGGGCCATGATATTACCGCCGAAAGCAGGTCGGATTTGAATCAGGTCTGTGTTTTCTTTAATATCCAGTATGGTGCAGTCTGCCGTCAAACCGGTTTTAAACCTTGCAGCTACTCTTGGTGCCAGTGAACGCCCCATGGTTGTTGCCCCTACCAGTATTACGGAAGGCTTGACGTTGTCAACAAAGTTTTCAAATGCTGCTGTATAAGGTTCAATTCTAAAATCCTTCAGTTCTTCCTCATCGTAAACAAAAACTTCATCAACGCCATAATGTAGCAATTCCTTCGCCTTATCCTTTATGTTCTTTCCGATAAATACTGCATATACAGGGTGATTCACCTTCAACGCCAGTTCCTTCGCTTTACCCAGCAGTTCCATGGTTACAGGATGGATTTCTCCGTCGATATGGTCTACATAGACAGCCACACCCTTCCATAAGCTCTTGTCAATCTGCGGCGCTTCCTCTTCAATGAATTCCACAGCACCAGCAGGACCTTTCTTTACACAGAGCTTGCACATTTTACAGCCTGCATTGATTTCTACCATTCCGCCTTTATTTTCAATGGCTCCAAAGGGGCATATTTTAATTAATGCTTCTATATCGCCAACTTTATTCTGATTTACAATCAGCTTTCCCATTTTTGCTACCTCCTATATGAACTTAAGTTCTTTTAATTTGTGTCCCAGCTTCTCAACCAGCTCTTCTCCGGTGCCATTCCATGTTTCCCTGTTGTTATTGGCCGCTGGCGGAAAAATCCTTTCCACCTTTGTCGGAGAACCGTTGAGGCCGTATCTCATCTCATTTTGATCATCAAAATCCTTCAAGCTCAGTATTCTTACTTCCTTATCCTTAATGGCCAGCTTCCTTTTGAAAGAGGGAAGCCTGGGTGGGAAGATGTCTTTTTCCACTGTGATCAGGCATGGGAAGCTGATTTCCGCTACCTGTACAAATTCCTGCATATCAATTTCCACCACAATGGATTTTTCCCTGATCTCCACGATCTTCTTAACATTAGCTACATGGGGGATTCCCAAATATTCTGCCATTTCAGGGCCTACTTGCGCAGTATCTCCATCCGTAGTCTGCTTTCCACAAAGAATCAGGTCGATATCCCCTAAGTATGATATTCCCTGCGAGAGTGTATAGGAAGTAGCCAAAACATCGGCTCCTGCGAATTTACGGTCAGAAAGCAGGATTCCATCATCCGCTCCCATCATAAAAGCTTCTTTGATGATTTCTGCGGCTTGTGGAGGCCCCATACTGATTACATTCACTGTACCGTTTACGTCTTCCTTCATTCGTAATGCCGTTTCCAGGGCATAGAGGTCATAGGGATTCATTTTCGAATCCACGCCATCCCTTTTTAAAACACCGGTTTTCTCACAAACCTCAACTTTATTCGTACCAGGTACTTGCTTGATACATACAGCAATATTCATATTCGATCCCCTTTCAAATTTGGTATATTGGTCATACCAGTTACGCGAAAAAAATATAAAATATTCGGAAGTTCACCTACCCGCTGCCGGATGGATAATGAGTTTCTCTCGCTGTGAACCTCCGTTATAATTTGCCTTTTAAACTTTTACAGTATCAGACTGCCAACATATACAAGTAGTCCGAGAATTACTACATAGCCGATACAGAACTTTACAGTCTGGTTGAATATCTTGCCTTCTGAACCTACCAGCCCGGTAGCAGAGGTTGCTACGGCTATACTCTGCGGTGAAATCATCTTGCCTGCAGTAGCACCTGATGTATTGGCAGCTGCCAGCCAGTAAGGGTCTACCCCCAAGGAATTTGCTACCTCTTTCTGGAGTGAACCGAACAACAGGTTGGAAGAAGTATCACTTCCTGTTACAAAGGTCCCCAATGAGCCAATCATTGGTGCGATAAAGGGAAAGAAACTTCCTGTCACCTTTACAAGCACTGTTGCGATGGAGGTGATCATGCCGCTGTAGCCCATGACCTTAGCAATGGCAACAATAGACAATGTGGTCACTGTAGACTTCCATAGCTGCTTCAAAGTACGGCCGAACACAGAGAGTATTTCAGCTGGTTTTGCTCTTTGAATCAAACTTCCTATTACAGCCGCAATAATAATCAGCATACCCGGAGTATTTAACCATTTAAATACCGATGGCTTTGCGCCCTTTCCTGAATAAAGGGTTATACTGGTCTGCACTTTGTCAAGGACACTGCTGATGGCTGGGAAAAGCGGACTTGAAAGTATAATGAATGTAAGTATCAGTATATAGGGCAGCCATGCCAGAAACATTTGTTTTCCAGTAACTTTAATTGTAGAAGCCTTTTGCTTTTCCTTATAAAAAAGCTTTGCAACCAGAATGGTAACTCCGATACTACAAATGCTTCCCAGAAGGGCCGGCAATTCAGCGCCCAGAAATCGTGCTGCAAGGAGCTGCGGTATTGCGAAGCTGAGACCCGATGCGAGAGTAATTCCCACGACTCCCTTTAATCCTTTGAAGCTTTTTGTCGTCATCATGACCAACGCAAAAGGAATAACGACAATAAATAGAACCAGTTGAAGTCCAATCTGATAGCTAAGTGGCGCTACATCCAGCCCTGTCACCTTCGCAAGGGTTGTCACCGGGATACCCACCGCACCGAAGGCTGTAGGTACTGTGTTTGCAATCAGACAAATCACTGCCGCAAATACAGGTTCAAACCCTAGAGCTGCCAAAATTCCTGCCGGGATTGCAACAGCGGTACCATATCCTGCAACGGCTTCAAGAAAGCCTCCAAATCCCCATGCCAGGATCAAAACCTGAATTCTTCTGTCAGAAGAGATGTTTGAAAGCATTTGTTTAATTACGTCCATACTTTTCGTATGTAACGCAAGATTATAGGTAAAAATTGCTGCTATGATAACGATCATGATCGGCCACAACCCCAGTGCAGCCCCTTCCAAAACGGAGGATAGTGCGGCGCCCAACGGCATTTTCCATACTGCAATTGCAAGAATAACAGACCCGATAATTGCCACTAAGCCGGATTTATGTGCCGGAATTTTTAAAGCACTTAATGAAACAATCAGCCAGACTATCGGGAGAAGTGCGATGAAGAATAAAACATACACGTTCATGAATTTCCTCCTATCATTTGGTAGTATGGTAAGGTGGTCTTACCAATTTCTCAAGACAATCGTAACATATTTTTGTGCACATTGCTAGGAAAGTTATTTATTTAACAGGTATATTTATTATTTAACAAAGTCCGACAATTAATTATCAAACTTTGAATTTTTGTCTTGCATTTTATTCCTTGTATAAGCAAAAAAGCCGCCGGCAAATTTATGCCTGCAGCTTCGTGTCTTCTATTATTATTTAAGCTTTTTCAAGTAATCCTTTTCAATAAGGTCAAAATGCTTTTTCATTGCCTGGGTAGCTTCCTGTACATCATGAGAAGCTATGGCTCTACACATGTCCTCGTGCTGTTTGATGAGTATTTCACTCGTATCCCCACCCGATAGAATGGAAGCTCTGGCATCTTTGATAAAGTACTCGATCAGAGTGGATATGGCATTTAATGTGTTGAGCAGCAGAAAATTGCCGGAAGCCTTGGCGATCTTATAATGAAACTCCTTATCGATCCTCACCCGCTGTTCTTCGTGGTTCGCTTCCTTTAATGCCGTAACCAGCTCTGTCAATTCCTTGATATGTTCCGGCGTAATCCTTTGGGCTGCCAGAGAAGCCGCCTCGATCTCCAGCACTCTCCTGAGGCTGAGTATTTCCTCCGGGTTGCTTTGCTGAAGCATAAACATAACGGATAAGGGCTGAAAAAGACTGTTTTCAAAGTTGTCACGGATATAATTGCCGCCTCCCTGTCTGGATTCCGTCAATCCAATGACATCCAGCGCCCGCAAAGCTTCTCTTACAGATGTCCTGCTAACACCGAGCTGCTCCGATAAGGCTCTTTCGGAAGGAAGCTTGTCCCCTCGTTTCAGTTCTCCGATCATAACCATTTCCTGTATTTGATCGATTATTTGTTCATATACCTTCTTGTTCTTTATAGGACTGAACATAGTGTACCTCGTTCTTGGTTGATTTTGTTTCATTATACCTTATTTTGTACTATTTTACCAGACAGGCAGGAAATTTTCAGGGATACGACTCTACTTCCCTGCACCAAAAAACAAAGTCAGCTCAAGTTCCAGACAGTCTTTATTCCGTACGCTTGAGTCAACTCCTTTTTATCGTATATTAATTGCTTTTCAGATACCCTTTTGCTACAGCCTCTTCAATCATATCCAGAACAAAGTCATGAACGGGGCCTTCCTTCTTTAGAACCATACTATTACGCTGGAGTACCTGGTCCTTATGGATATTATGTTCAATCCAGGACTTTCCTTTTGCATTATAGTTCAGAAGGAGCGGTTGAAGTCTGTCGAGTACGGCAGCAAAATGAGCTTCGTCGGTGTTGCAATCCTCGAACTCTCTCCATAATTCCATAAACTCCTTGCACTGATCTTCCGGAAGCATGCCAAACAGTGCATCAGCAGCGGCCTTTTCACGTTCACATTTGTCCTCATAGCCCTTTTCATCATAGCAGTAGGTATCCCCCGCATAAATCTCTACCAGGTCATGGACAAGCACCATCTTCATTACCTTTTGTATGTCCAGGGCATCACCACCGTAGTACTCTGAAAGCATAAAAGCCATGACGGCGAGATGCCAGGAATGTTCTGCATCGTTCTCCTTCCGGGAGCCATCTACGATATAGCTCTGGCGGAAAATCCCCTTTAATTTGTCAATTTCAACAATAAAGTCAATTTGCTTTTTTAGTCTTTCTCGATCCATAAATTTACGCCCCTTTGATGTACTTATAAGCTAAAACCTTCAATAAACTCTATTTCAATTCCATTCGGATCTTTTACAAAACAAACTTTTGCCCACCTGGTATCTGAATAAGACCTCCAGTGATTAGAATGTTTTTATCCTTTAACATTATTATATCATACACTCCCAGTTTTAAAGCAAACCCTTAATCCCATAGAAATCCTTCTCCAGACACAGCCTCGCCCTTTCTGCCGCTTTTGCATCCGAGTTTAACGCATTTTTCAAAAACTCCGGGTGCTGTATAAGGAAATTCCTCATGGACTCCTTCGGATTTTGGAAGTAGGACATGAGCATGCCATGCTGCTCCCCATTGATAAGGTTCATAGAAAGTGCATCATCAAAGAGGCTGGGATCAATGTTCACCATGGATAGAGATTTGACTCCATACTGCATCAGCAATTGCTCTCCCCCCTGCTTTCTATCTACCACTACCACACTCCAGCGGATATTTCCACCGTGCTCTTTGATAGCAGGTATCCATGCCCTTTCATAACTGGAAGCTTCGGTGATCAGGTCAGCAATATGCAGTACATTCGCCCCTTTCAGCTCCTCCAACTCTGTGGTTCCGTGGGACTGCAAGGAAACCACTGCCTTTAGATCCTTATAGATGGTGATATGCGGTTTACCGAGGATTTCTGCGGCCAGAAGGGAGAAGAACCAGTCTCTTCGCTCTCCACCAGAGATATAGTCTACTTCCTCCAGGCATATATTTTCCTTAATAAACCGGCACATTTCATCCATGAGGCCTTTAAAAATAGCATCCTTTTCGCAATTCTTCCGTGTTTCTTCCAGTACCCTTTCCGGACAACCGTAGATATCCGATTTCTCAGCATCGATTAACTCCAGCAGCGCATTTGCCTTTCCCTCGCTTCCATAAAGGAAGTGTGTATTAATATAATACGGTCCGATGGTACCGGAAGTATACCAGAAAGGGTTGTTCTGGGGACAAACCCTTACCGCTTTGGTTTCAAAAAGCCAGGACACCAGTTTTTGATTTGTTGTTTCCATTTGACTCCCCCTCATTTCTGTAGTTATAAGTATTCAAACCGTATTCGCTTTCTTCTCCTGCCCCGGGAGAAGAAAGCGGATACGGGCTAATCTTCTTCGCTTCTTCTCTCTTCCACCTTTTTTAAATGATCCCTGAACCAATCCTGGTTCTGAAGGGTGCTGAATTCTTTTCCCAGATGGGATGCATCCCCCCCCTGGAGCACTTTAAAGCGGCCCTCTTCATGCTCGATAATGGTGATGGATGTATTGTCATACCAGGGAATCCTCGCCATCTCTGAAAGATCACAGACTTGGAAGTGGCACATCAGGGACTTGATGGCGGTACCATGGGTTACAATGCAAATAACTTTTCCCGGATTCGCTTTAATGATGGATTCGATCTCCTCAATCAACCGATTCTGGAACTCCTCCATAGTCTCTCCGTCTGGCATCCGATGCAAGTGCGGTTTGTTTTCCCAGGTGTCATGCTCCCGGGGCCACCTTACAGGAAGCTGATCGAATGCAACTCCCTCCCAGGCACCTCCGTTAATTTCCTTCAACTTATCCGTACGAAGGATGGGCAGCTGCTTTCTATCGGAAATATATTGGGCAGTTTGCAGCGCCCTCTTCATGCTGCTGGAGTATAGTACATCGATATGCAAATCACTCAGCCGCTCCGCCACTAACGCAGCCTGCTCATGCCCCATTTCTGTAATTCCGCTATCCGTCCATCCGTGAAATTCTCGAAGAAAATTACCTTCGGCCTGGGCGTGGCGGACGAGAATCAATCTGGTTTTCATGTAATCACCCCTTGGTTGATTGAAAATTGAAAATGGAGAATTGAGAATGTAACCGCTTCACAATTCCTATTATTCATTTAATAATACTTTTCCTACAATCTCTTTCACATCTTTATGTCCGTACCGTTTCAAATACTCCTCAATCCCTGTGGTCACGTCCACGCAGGCACTTGGATTCACAAAGCTGGCAGTTCCGACCATGACAGCGCTGGCTCCGGCTAAGAGAAATTCGACGGCATCATCCCCGGTGGTGATGCCACCCATGCCGATGACAGGGACTTTCACTACCTTTGAAACCTCATACACCATTCGGACTGCGATGGGTTTTACTGCCGGCCCGGAGAGACCTCCCATATTATTTGCCAGGATCGGTCGTCTACGGTGAATATCAATGGCCATTCCCAGGATCGTATTGATCAGGGAGATTCCATCGGCACCTGCAGCTTCTGCTGCCAGGGCAATTTCCTTAATATCTGTAACATTGGGGGTAAGCTTCACAATCAGAGGTTTTTTGCAATACGCTTTTACTCTCTTTGTGATTTCGGTGATTCCGGCTGTGGAATTTCCAAAAGCTACACAGCCCGCCTTTACGTTCGGGCAGGAAACATTCAGCTCGATTCCGTCAATATCTGCACCACTAAGGATTTCGGCCATTTCACAGTAGTCTTCTATAGTATTTCCCGCAATATTTGCAATTATAGCTGTAGTATACTGACGCAAAAAAGGAATTTCTTCTTTTATAAATGCTTCAACTCCAGGGTTTTGCAGACCTACGCTGTTCAGGATTCCTGCCGGGGTTTCGGCGATGCGAGGCGGTTTATTTCCTTGCCGCGGCTTCAATGTAAGTCCTTTTACTGAAATTCCTCCCAGAGTATTTAAATCCATATACTCTGCGTATTCCCGGCCAAACCCGAAAGTTCCCGAAGCAGCTATAACGGGATTCTTCAATTTAATACCTGCAATGTCTACACATGTGTTTACCGTACTCATTTGACCTCCGCTAAAAATCAATTGATCGTCTTCTTGAAAATTATTTATTAATCCAATACAACTTCGTGACTCCAAAACACCGGTCCATCCTTACAAACGTGGCTGTACTCCCACTCGTCACCAAGCCGGGTTTTGCAGGCACAGACCAGGCAGGCACCAATTCCGCAGCCCATTCGCTGCTCCAGAGAAACCTGACAGGGTGTATTATATCTGTCCGCTATTTCCACTACGCTTTTCAGCATGGGAGTGGGACCGCAGGCATAGATCACATCGATTTCATTTCCTTTGAGGTATTCGTCTAATTGGTCAACAACCAACCCTTTTTGTCCGACACTTCCGTCATCCGTCGTTATATAAAGTTTGTCCGAAGCATTTTCAAACGCATCCGTCATCACCGCGTAGTCTTTGCCTCGGAAGCCGAGAAACGCTGTTTTTTCCGCATTCTGTTGTTCCTTTAGTATATACAGCAGCGGAAAGATTCCGATTCCTCCGCCAACCACGGCAATTTTTTTATTCTCCTTTGAAATATCAAAGCCCTTTCCAAGAGGTGCGATGATGTCCACCACGTCTCCCGGCTGCTTCCGGGATAAAACCTCGGTTCCTATCCCTTTTACCTGAAAGACAATATCAACCGTGTTCCTATCCTTATCCACACTGCAAATGCTGATAGGGCGCCGTAAAAGCGCCTGTATTCCCTCACTACACTTCACATTCACAAACTGGCCGGCAGAAGCATTCTGTGCGATATATTCCGATTGAATTGTCATTTTATATATGACAGGGGAAAGTTGTGACATTTGAATTATTTTTTCATTTAAAACGCTAGGCATTTTGACCTCCTGCATTCCCGTCATCAAACACACTTAAGTTTACCACATCCATGTCCTTGGCTGTTTTTTTCAACTTTAGGCATTCCAGTACTGCCTTTGCCGTGTCCAGCGATGTCAGACAGGGAATGGACATTTCCACCGACTTTCTACGGATTTTAAACCCATCTCTCTCCGGCTTTCTTCCTTTGGTCGGTGTATTGATAACCATGTCAATCTTACCGGATTGAATGAGATCCATCAGGTTCGGAACCCCATCATCAATCTTTTTTACCGCACTGGTGGCGATACCAAGGTTATTCAGCATATTGGCCGTTTTTCCTGTAGCCCAGAGTTCAAAACCAAGTTTCTGGAATTCCTCTGCCAGGGAAGCCAATTCCGGTTTGTCTGTGTCCCTTACGGTCATCAGGATGCCTCCTCCCTGTTTCGGAAGCTTGATCCCGGAGGCCGTTATGCCCTTGTAAAGAGCTTCCGAGAAGGTTTTTGCGATACCCAGTACCTCACCGGTGGATTTCATTTCGGGCCCAAGACTGATGTCTACGTCATGAAGCTTTTCAAAGGAGAACACCGGAACTTTAACGGATACATACTCCGCTTCCTTATAAAGCCCGGTTCCAAGTTCGAAATCCTTGAGCTTTCTCCCCATCATAATTCGGGTTGCCAGATTCACCATGGGAATTCCCGTCACCTTGCTGATATAGGGAACCGTTCTGCTGGAACGCGGATTTACTTCGATGACATAAACCGTGTTGTTGTGCAGTACATACTGTATATTGACCAGGCCAACAACATGCAGTGCTTTAGCCAGCTTCCGGGTATAGTCCACGATAACTTCCTTTGTTTTTCCATCAATGGTTTGGGTTGGATATACCGAAATACTGTCTCCGGAGTGAACTCCCGCCCTTTCCAGATGTTCCATGATTCCTGGGATGAGAATGTCCTCCCCATCGCAGATGGCATCTACTTCGATTTCCTTGCCCATCATATATTTGTCCACGAGGATCGGATGTTCCTGTACTGTTCGATTGATGATCTCCATAAACTCGGCAACATCCTTGTCGTTATATGCAATTTCCATTCCCTGCCCGCCCAGAACATAGGAAGGCCGCACCAAAACCGGGTACCCCAGCTCATTAGCTGCATCCAGCGCCTGCTCCAAAGTATATACTGTTTTTCCCTGCGGTCTGGGAATGCCCACTTCCTCCAGTATCGCATCAAACTTCTCCCTGTCTTCTGCTGCATCCACATACCTTGGCTCGGTTCCAAAGATCTTCACTCCCATTTCATCCAAGGCTTTTGTAAGCTTAATAGCTGTCTGTCCGCCAAATTGAACGATGGCACCTTTAGGCTTTTCCGTTTCTATAATATTTTCTACATCCTCCGGGGTAAGGGGTTCAAAGTAGAGCCGGTCCGATGTATCAAAATCCGTGCTTACGGTTTCCGGATTGTTGTTGGCGATAATGGTTTCGTATCCCTCTTCCTTCAGCGCCCACACCGAATGTACCGAACAATAGTCGAACTCGATTCCCTGACCGATCCGAATGGGGCCGGAGCCAATTACAAGCACTTTTTCCCTGTCGGATTTTCTTACTTCACAGTGTTTGTCGTAGGTAGAGTAGTAGTACGGGGTTACGGCTTCAAACTCAGCGGCACAAGTGTCTACCATCTTATAGACTGCTTTAATCCCGTACTCCCTGCGTGTATTTTTAATTGCCTTCTTATCACAACCTATGTTCTTTGCAATAATTGCATCGGTAAACCCTAGTTTTTTTGCCCGGCTGAGAATTTCAAGAGTCAGTTCCTCCAGTGTGATGGATTTAAGCTTTTCCTCCATCAAAACCAATTCTTTAATCTTGCAAAGGAAGAAGTCGTCGATTTTCGTAATCCGATTGATTTCCTCCACGGTAATGCATCTTCGAAGGGCTTCGGCAATTACAAATAATCGTTCGTCGTTTACCTCCTTCAGCTTCTTTAAGATTTCTCCGCCATCCAGCTTTTTATAGACCTCCTGCTCCAGGGTGAACAGTCCCAGCTCCAGGGAGCGAATCGCCTTCATCAGGGCAGCTTCAAAACTGCTGCTGATGGCCATGACCTCTCCTGTAGCTTTCATCTGAGTTCCCAGCGTCCTCTTTGCTTTTACAAATTTATCAAAGGGCCATTTGGGGATTTTTACCACCACATAGTCCAGGGTCGGTTCAAAGCAGGCATAGGTTTTACCCGTTACTGCATTCTTGATTTCGTCCAGCCCGTACCCAATGGCGATTTTGGTGGCCACCTTGGCAATGGGGTATCCGGTTGCTTTGGAAGCCAGTGCAGAGGAACGGCTTACCCTAGGGTTTACTTCAATGACTCCGTATTCAAAACTGGTGGGATGCAGCGCATACTGTACATTGCAGCCCCCTTCAATTCCGAGGGCTGATATGATTTTCAGCGAGGCGGAACGGAGCATTTGGTACTCTTTGTCTGCCAAAGTCTGGGAGGGTGCCACCACGATACTATCTCCAGTATGAACTCCTACCGGATCGATGTTTTCCATATTGCAAACCGTGATTACATTTCCCTTGCTATCCCGCATAACCTCATATTCAATTTCCTTCCAGCCAGCGATGCACTTTTCAATCAATACCTGGTGTACGCGACTGAGGCGAAGGCCATGGGCACCGATCTCCCTCAATTCTTCCACCGTATTGGCGATCCCTCCGCCGGTACCGCCCAAAGTGTATGCAGGCCGGACAATAACCGGATACCCGATTTCATCGGCAAATTCCAGCGCATCTTCCAGGGTATTGACCACCTTACTGGCGATACAGGGTTCTCCGATTCTTTCCATGGTATCCTTGAAGGCCTGCCGGTCTTCTGCCATCTTGATGGCTTCTACTGCAGTTCCCAGTAGTTTAACCCCCTCTTCCTCCAGGAAACCGGATTCCGCCAGTTCCATGGCCAGATTCAGTCCGGTTTGTCCTCCTAGGGTCGGCAGAATGCTGTCGGGCTTCTCTTTTCGGATGATGTTTTTCACAACTTCTGCGTTCAGCGGTTCAATATAAACCTTGTCTGCGATATTGGTATCTGTCATTATGGTAGCAGGGTTGCTGTTTACCAGTACAACCTCGATGTTTTCCTCTTTTAGAGCCTGACATGCCTGCGTTCCCGCATAGTCGAACTCTGCCGCCTGGCCGATGATAATGGGTCCGGAACCTATTACAAGTACTTTTTTTACATCCGTGCGCTTTGGCATTCTTTGTTCCTCCTCATCAGTTCCATAAATTCGTCAAAGAGATAGGCTGTGTCCGTAGGACCTGGAGATGCTTCCGGGTGAAACTGAACGGTAAATACAGGTACATTCTTATACCTTACTCCTTCAATGGTTCCATCGTTCATATTCCTGTGGCTGACTTCCATCCTGTCTTTATCCATGGAGGCCTCAACGATGGTATATCCATGGTTTTGTGACGTAATATACGTCATATCCTTTTCCAAATCCTTTACAGGATGGTTACAGCCCCTATGCCCGTATTTCAGCTTTTCGGTGTCAGCCCCGTTGGCCAGGGCAGTAAGCTGGTGTCCCAGGCAGATGCCGAATATGGGCTTTTTGCCCATGAGATTTTTAATGGTTTGAATCGCTGTAATACAATCCTTCGGGTCACCCGGTCCGTTGGACAACATGATTCCATCGGGAGCAACCGCCATAATTTCATCCACCGTTGCCCATGCAGGAAAAACATAAACTTCACAGTTCCGCCTCAGTAGGGACCGTATGATATTCTGTTTGATCCCCAGATCCAGCAGCGCAACTCTGTAACCCGTTCCGTCATAATGCACCACTTTATCGGTAGTCACTTCCTGGACGGGGTTTTGAATCTCGTATTGTGATATTTCCTCTATCTTATCTTCAAAATTGAAGTCTTCCTTCGTGGTGATAATCCCTTTCATGGTGCCCTTATCCCTGAGAATGCGCGTCAATGCCCGGGTATCGATGCCCTCGATCCCGATAATATTGTTCCTCCGCAGATATTCGTTGAGATTTTCAATGGATCGCCAGTTGCTGGGTGTTTTGCATAATTCCCTTACAATAAAACCTTTTACTTGTGGCTTCGTTGACTCTATATCTTCAAAGTTAACTCCGTAATTTCCGATGAGCGGATAGGTCATGGTTACAATCTGTCCGCAGTAGGATGGGTCTGTCAGTACTTCCTGATAGCCTGTCATTCCCGTATTGAAAACAATTTCTCCGATAACCTCTCCCGTAACGCCGAAACTGTTTCCTTCAAATATTGTACCATCTTCCAATGCCAGTATTGCTTTCATGATTGACCTCCTTTGTATTGAAAGCGTTGCTGGTTCCTGGTAGAGGATTCGGGCTGAAAGCCCTTAAACCACCAGGAACTAAGAACTAGGAACTAACAACGCTCTTATAGATTCCCCAACGCCCTTCTAATATCATCTCTCATTCGCAGGGCTTCTGCACGGCTGGCCTGCGCATACTGTTCCGATGTATAACTATTCTTCCAAAGCTCTGAACTGCAAGCACACATAATGCTTCTGGATGCATTGACGATGGCTCCCAACCCATCCTCATTGAAGGAATGGACTACATCGGCGGCACTTCCTCCCTGGGCTCCATATCCAGGCACCAGGATATAGGCATTTTTCATTATCTTTCTCAGAACTTTTGCTTGCTCGGGATATGTCGCTCCAACTACAGCGCCTACCTCGCTGTAGCCATTTTTCCCCACCAGTGCAGCACCCCATTGATCTACATATTGTGCTACCACTTCGTAGATGGGTCGGCCATAGGAGGTTAGCAGGTCTTGAAGCTGTCCCGAGGATTTGTTGGATGTCTTAACCAGAACAAAGATTCCCTTGCCGTATTTTTCACAATCCTCGACAAAGGGCTTGATTCCATCGACACCCAGATAAGGATTTACCGTCAAGGCATCTCCCTCAAACATCCGCTCCGACACTTCATCTCCCAGATCGGTTTTTCCCAGGTACGCTGTAGAATAAGCTTCTGCCGTGCTGCCGATGTCGTTTCTTTTTCCATCTACAATCACCAGCATTCCTTTGGCTTTCGCATACATTACTGTCTCAGCAAAGGCTTTCATTCCCTCCAAACCATACATTTCATAATAAGCCAATTGCGGTTTGACGGCAGGGACTATATCATACAGTGCATCAATGATTCCTTTATTAAACTCCAATATTGCCTCCGAGACACCTTGACTATTTCTCCCAAATTCCCGGAAAGCCTTCCGGCGAATAAACTCCGGTACATACTCGATTCGCGGATCCAATCCCGCAACTGTAGGATTTCCCAGTTCTTTTATCCTTTCAATCAATTGATCAACAAACATTTTAACCGTCCCTCCCGATCTCACGTTTTTCTTTATCTATTGCTTAGGGCCGATGAAAATATAACTTCCGCTGCCATTGCGCTACACCTTGTACAGATGCTACGAACAAAATAGGGAGTTATATTTTCACTCTTCCTTAACGCTCGGCTTCTCCCTCACGAACTACTACCCGTCCTGCTACAATTGTATAGAGCACCTTTCCCTGTAGTTTACATCCGTGGTAGGGTGAGTTTTTGCTTTTTGATTTGAATTTATTTACATCCACTTCATATTCCTCTTCCATATCTACGACAATAATATCGGCATCCTTCCCCTTATGCAATGTACCCTTATCAAGGCCCAGCATCCGGGAGGGATTCACACACATTTTATCAACCAATTGTTCCAGTGTAAGATGTCCTGGCTTAACCAGGCAGGTTACCGTCAGAGACCATGCAGTTTCGAAACCCACAAACCCATTGGCAGCCAGTGCAAACTCCACATTTTTCTCATCGGGATGGTGAGGCGCATGGTCGGTGGCGATGATATCGATGGTTCCATCCTTGAGACCTTCAATCACCGCTTCAACATCCTCCTGTGTCCGCAAAGGGGGATTCACCTTCGCCAGGGTGTTAAACCCTTCACAAGCCGCCTCGGTCAAACTAAAATAATGCGGGCAGGTTTCCGCAGTCACCTTCACCCCTCTTGCCTTCGCCTTCCGAATAAGGTCCACCGCCAACCCGGTACTCACATGGGCGATATGGATAGGAACTCCTGTATACTCCGAAAGAATCAGGTCCCTGGCTACCATAACCTCCTCTGCTGCTGCCGGTATTCCCTTCAGCCCCATTACCGTGGACATATATCCCTCATTGATGACTCCTTCATCGGCCAAATCAGGGTCTTCACAGTGGGAGATCACCCGGATGTCAAACATGGAGGAATACTGCAGTGCTTTTTTCATCAGTGCAGAGCTTCTCACCGGCTTGCCATCGTCGGAGATGGCGACGGCTCCTGCACTCTTCAGGTCTCCGATTTCCGAAAGCTCTTCACCTTTCATCCCCTTGCTGACAGCTCCGATGGGAAATACATTGACCAGCCCCTTTTCCTTTGCCTTTGTAAGGATATAGCTGACAACCGTCTGATTATCAATTACAGGGCTTGTATTTGGCATGCAAGCCACCGAGGTAAAGCCTCCCAGGGCAGCACTGCGGGTTCCTGTTTCAATATCTTCCTTGTATTCCAGACCAGGATCCCGTAAATGGCAGTGAGCATCCACCAGTCCGGGAAGAACGTACTTTCCTGCAGCCTCGATGACCTCGCAGCCGTCGGAAGCAAGATCGATTCCGATTTGCTGTATCTTGCCGTTTTCTATCAGAACATCACAAACTTCATTTAATTTACTTGCAGTGTCTATCACGTATCCGTTTTTAATTAGAATTTTCACTGTTACCCCTCCTGGTTAAAAGATATAGAAGTGCCATCCGGACTGCCACACCGTTGGTCACCTGTTCGTCTATGACCGATTGATCACAATCGACAATACCCGAAGTCATTTCGAGGCCCCGGTTTACGGGGCCCGGATGCATTACCAGTGCATCTTCCTTTGCGAGTTTCAGTAAGTCCTGATTAAGTCCGAAAAACTTGGCATATTCTCTGGTTGTAGGAAACAACCCCTTCTTCTGTCTCTCCAACTGAATCCTTAACCCCATGACAACATCAGCATCCTGCACAGCCTGTTCCAGGCTGCTGCATACTGTAACTCCCGTCTTTTCGATGAAGGGTGGCATTAGCGTGGAAGGAGCGAATACCCTCACTTCGGCGCCCAGTTTCTGCATTCCCCAGATATTGCTACGTGCAACCCTGCTATGGTAGATATCACCGATAACAGCAACTTTCAGCCCTTCCAGGCTTCCCTTTTTCTCCATCACAGTAAACATATCCAACAGCGCCTGCGTTGGGTGCTCATTCATACCATCCCCTGCATTAATGACCGATGCTTTTACATTTTTGGCCAGCAGATGAGGAGCTCCGGACATGGGGTGACGGATGATGATTACATCAGTTCCCATCACGTCGATGGTTCGGCCGGTATCGATCAGTGTTTCCCCTTTGGAAACACTGCTGCCGGAGGCAGATATGTTCGCCGCACAAGCACTCATGTATTTGGATGCCAGTTCAAAGGACAGCCGGGTTCGCGTACTGTTTTCGTAAAAAAGAGTTATGATGGATTTGCCTTGCAAGTGTGGTGTCTTCTTGTTGTTGGTGGTTATAATGTACTTCATGGTTTTTGCTGTTGTCAAAATCACCCTTATGTCCTCAGCCGACATTTCTTTCAGCCCAAGGATATCCTTGGATTTCAGCATTGCTGCAACACCCCTTTTAAAGTTTTATATTAAAAAAGTAGTAAGACGAAACCGTCTTACTACTGTAAATACAAACACGAAATCCAGAATGGAACACCGATAGACCATGCATAATATCAGGATTGTCTTGGCCGCTTATGAAATTTTTATCATATCCCAAACACACCTTTTTCATGGTTTCATTCCTTTCTGTAGTATCAAATATTATTCATCTCACTGATCGTCACCGCGTTGACATGGTCAATTTCCTGTACTTTTACATGTACAATTTCATTCCGCGATGTAGGAACGTTTTTACCCACATAATCAGCTCTGATAGGAAGCTCCCTGTGACCACGGTCTACTAATATTGCCAGCTGGATCATTTTAGGACGGGCGATATCCATAATCGCATCGATCGCGGCTCTTACCGTTCTTCCTGTAAACAGCACGTCATCAACCAGAACTACTTTCTTTCCCCCGATGGGAAAATCAATCTGTGTTCCATTAATGACCGGATGTTCTGAAAGCAGGCTGAGATCATCCCTATATAGAGTGATATCCAGTACTCCAACCGGAACTTCCTTTCCCTCTACTTCCCTAATCTTGTTTGCCAGCATCTTTGCCAGAGGCACTCCGCGACGTTGTATACCGATAAGGATCAGATCTTCAACGCCTTTGTTCTTCTCGATGATTTCATGAGAAATTCTTGTGATCGCCCTCATGATACCGCTTTCGTCCATAATTAAAGCCTTTTCATTCATATAATCACTCCACTTTTTAAATTAATCCGATGTAAATTAAAAAACTTCTTACCAGAAGGCAAGAAGTATAAACGCATAACACAATAAAGATAGTATCATCTTTATGATTACAATATATACAACCTTGCAGCCTCTCTGGACTAATTTAAAGGTGTAAGTATTTACTTGTAATACATGGTACCATAAATCTTTTGCTTTGTCTATAGTTTTTTTCCTTTTTCTACAAAGGGCTATTATCAGCCTCTCCGGGGTATATTATTTTTGTAAAGGTATTGTAATTCACTTTTTCCCGAAATGTTGTATTATAGTAGTATGGCAATATACAATTAAAGCGCGTAAAATTATAATGTCATCTATTATTTTGCGATGCTATAGGATTGAGGTATTATGCAATGTATAGAACAAAGAGGTCGAAGCCACAGGGAAAAAAAAAGTTTTTTATACTCTGCCTGACTGCCCTGGTGGCAATTATAGCTGGCTTTTCGTTCCTTCTGGCTTATATATCCAGCTATAAATTTGGGACAGGGCCTATAAATGCAGTCTCTCCAAGTCCGGGAACTTCTGGTATTGCTCCCACGGCTACACCCTCATCAACAGCGGATGCTTCTACAATCCCAAAGGAGAATCTTCCGTCTGCTTTTGGCTTTAAATCCGAATTGATGAGAGGAAATAAAATTATTGATAATTTCAAGGCCGAAACCGATCTCACTTTCGGTAAACCGGAAGAGTACAGTCAGGTTGCGGGAGTTACAGGATTTAGAGGCAATAACTATAGGAATTCGCCCAGTTATGGGTACGCTGAGGTAAAGGAACAAAAGCTGGAAAAGGTCTGGTTTGCTAAAACAGGGTATATTGACGGTTGGACCGGTGTTGGCTGGACCGGGCAGCCCTCCATCATTAAATGGGATGAATCTGTTCGGAAATTAATGAATATACAGTCGGATAAGAAGCAGAAAAAGGACTTAAAGGAAATTATCTACGCTACTTTAGATGGAAAAATCTATTTTCTGGATCTGGAGGATGGAAAACCTACTCGAAGTCCCATTGATGTTGGCTTTCCTCATAAAGGAAGTGTCGCCGTAGACCCCAGGGGGTATCCTTTGCTGTATGCCGGCCAGGGAATCAATTCAAACGGAAGTAAATATGGAGATATCGGCCATAGAATATTTAGTCTCATTGATCAGAAGCTACTCTATTTTCTTAATGGAATTGACAGCTTCGCTTATAGACAATGGGGAGCTTTTGATGGTAACCCCCTTATCAATAAAGCTACGGATACATTGCTCCTAAGCGGAGAAAACGGATTATTTTACAACATTAAGCTCAACACCCGGTTTGATCCATCCAAGGGAACTGTATCCGTTTCACCGGATATTGTAAAGATGAGACATAAAAATACTCGCAGTGGAATTCAGGGCAGTGAAAATTCCGTTGCAGTATACAAGAACTATGCGTACTTTGTGGATAACGGCGGAATACTGTACTGCATGGATACGAATACAATGAAGCCTGTTTGGATGCGGTCTGTTACCGATGATACCGACAGTACCGTTGTAATCGATGAAGTCAGCCCTTCGGAGGTTTACCTCTTCACCGGTTGCGAAGTTGATATTCAGGGTGTTGGCGGCTCTTCCTATGTAAGAAAAATCAATGCTCTGACGGGAGAACTGGTATGGGAGAAGTCGTATCCCTGTGTTCTCAATAAGGATGTCAGTGGTGGTGTCCTGGCAACGCCTGTAGTAGGTAAAAATGAAATAAAGGACATGGTTATTTTCAATATTGCTAAAACCAAAGATACTCCCAATTCCATGGGAGGTAAGCTGGTCGCTTATGATAAGAAAAACGGAAGGGAAATTTGGACTCTGACGCTTCAGAACTATGGCTGGAGCTCACCAGTGGATATCTATACGAAAGAAGGAAAGGCTTATATAATTTTGTGCGATTCCTTGGGAAATATGATGCTTATAGACCCTTTAAAAGGAACCATACTGAATAAAATAAATCTGGAAGCCAATATTGAAGGGTCTCCTGCGGTATATGACAATATGATCGTAGTAGGTACCCGAGGGCAGAAAATCTGGGGTATCCGGATAAAATAACAACGTCCTGGAAAAACTTGAAGAAAGAGGTGCCTGAGGCACCTCTTTTACTTGCTGGTTTCAAACACCAGTTTCACCTTGTCCGCACGGTACTTGCACAGGATGTATTCAACGGCCTGTCCGCTTTTCGAATAAAGAATATTGCTAATATGGATGAGGGGCTGTCCAGGCTGCAGTTGCAAAAGGGCTGATTCGGCGACATCCGAGTATCCTATTTCGAGAGAAGACTTTGACTTTGCAGGAATAAAGGCATATTTTCCTCGCAGTATATCATAGGAAGGCTTTCTCGCTTTTACATCTTCAATAATGTTTGGAAATATACTTACAGGAATATAGGAGGTATTCATGGACAATATTTCACCATTATATACAGTCGAATATACAATTTCAGCAAACTCCGGATTTCCTGTCTGAGAAGTAAAAGCCTCCTGCAGCTGGCTTTTTTCAGAGTAGCTCACCAGACTGGCAGAAAGAATATTGCATTCTCCGGGCAACATGTTATCCAGTATGGAATGGGTAAACCCGGAATAGTTTTTTATATCAATTCTTGATTTCTTTTTGGATACAAAGGTACCTTTTCCTTTTTCTTTATAGAGATACCCACTGTTGGTAAGTTCAATGATAGCCTGTCGTACTGTAGGACGGCTGATATTGTAAAGTTCGCAGAGTTCCAGCTCCGAAGGAATCTTTGAATCCTCTGCGAATTCGCCATTGTCGATTTTCCCCATAATGAGATCTTTAAGCTGAGAATATAAGGGGACATTGCTATATTTGTTTATCATCCATGAAGCACCTCACTTTACTTTATTACCTGATAATTTATATTGCCCCCTCAAGGAGGCAAAACTTTATTTCACGGCTGCAGGTATGAGCAGGTGGACCATTGCCCCTGTATCTCTTATTGGAAACCGAAAACGGGCAATGTTATCCTATTCGTATGTAATTACATCTTACCGTAAAATGCCATAGTTTTCAACAGATTCGAATAAAAAACCGGCCCATTGAAAAGTCAACTTTTCAATGGGCCGGTTTTTTATTATACTTTTAATTCCACTTCGATCTCGGCTAATTGGTTGCTTTCAAAAACAGGGTTGATATGCTCGGTAATGAAATCTTCTACCTGCTCAGGTGCCCTACCGACATAGTTTTCCGGTTTCAGCACTGCGGTTAGCTCCTCCTGGCTCATGCCGAATACAGGATCTGTTGTAATCCTTTCGATAAGATCATTCCTATTCCCTTCCATCTTAACCTGCTTTGCAGCTTCCATGGAATGGACCCGGATTCTTTCATGGAGTTCCTGCCTGTCTCCACCGCGTTTGACGGCTTCCATAAGAATATTCTCTGTTGCCATAAAAGGCAGCTCATCCATGATATGTTTTTCAATAACCTTAGGATAGACAACCAACCCATCGGCTACGTTGATATAAATGCTCAGGATCGCATCTACAGCCAGGAAAGCTTCCGGAATACTGATCCGCTTGTTGGCCGAATCATCCAGGGTTCTCTCAAACCATTGGGTAGAAGCAGTAATGGCGGGGTTCAGCGCATCTACTATAACATACCTTGCCAAAGAAGATATTCTTTCACTCCGCATCGGGTTCCGTTTGTACGCCATAGCGGATGAACCGATCTGCTTTTCCTCAAAGGGTTCTTCGATTTCCTTCATGCTCTGCAGCAAACGCATATCGTTACTGAATTTGTAGGCACTCTGGGCAATGCCGCTAAGAACATTCAATACTCTACTGTCAAGCTTTCTTGTATAAGTCTGCCCGGAAACCGCATAAACATCCTTGAAGCCCATTTTCTCGGCAAAAAGCTTTTCCAGCTTTTTTACTTTATCGTGATCTCCATCAAAAAGGTTGAGGAAGCTGGCTTGCGTTCCGGTGGTTCCTTTGGAACCCAAAAGCTTCATAGAATCAATAAGAAAATCAAGATCTTCCAGGTCAATCAACAAATCCTGCATCCAAAGCGTTGCTCTTTTACCCACCGTAACCAACTGTGCCGGTTGAAAGTGAGTAAATCCGAGGGTCGGCAAGTTCTTATACTTCAATGCAAAAGCAGAGAGCTTTTTCAGCACAGTTAAAAGTTTTTGCTTAACAACCTTAAGAGCCTCCGCCATTACAATAATATCCGTATTATCCCCTACGTAACAGGATGTTGCACCCAGATGGATGATTCCCTTTGCATTTGGGCATTGTTCGCCATAGGCATGGATGTGGGCCATTACATCATGACGGAATTCCTTCTCTTTTTTTTCAGCAATCTCATAGTTAATCTCGTCCTTGAACTTCCTCAATTCCTCAATTTGTTCTTCCGTTATGTTGAGACCCAGTTCCTTTTCAGCCTCAGCCAAAGCAATCCACAGTCTTCTCCAGGTCTTAAACTTCATATCGGGAGAAAACAGTTCCTGCATTTCCTTACTGGCATACCGGGAGTTAAACGGACTTTCATATGTATTCTTCAATTGATCCAACCTCCAAATTTGAGATTCGAATCCGAAACACCCTAGAGGAGTTCCTCCTTGGCACGCCCCGCAAACAAATCTCTCTATATTAATTTTTTTATAAACAATGTAAAAATATACGACCTAACAGTCATTATTCAAAAAATCTAAAAAAAGTGCGAGATAAAAATTATCTCGCCATAGATATTTATGAATATGAGATTGATATTGGGAAGTATCTAATAGAGGTTATGTCCATTAGAAAACCCACTGTTAATTATAGTACTGAAATCAAAACAAATCAAGTACAAAATTTACATAAATATATTTTTCTATACATTTTCAGCAAGAATTTTTTCAATACTCGAAATCTGCACACAAGTGCAAAGAATCGAAATGGCCTTCTTCAGTTCTTCCAAGGATGGGAATGTAGGTGCAATTCTTATATTTCCGTCCTTTGGATCTTTCCCATAGGGATAGGTAGCACCTGCAGATGTGAGAATCACGCCTGCCTCAGCCGCCATGGACACAACCTTCCTCGCACAGCCCTCCAGGGTGTTAAGGCTTATGAAATAACCACCCTTGGGTCTGTTCCAAGCCGCGATATTCTTATTTCCCAGTTCTTCTTCCAGGATGTCCAGCACAGTATCGAACTTAGGCCCGATGATTTCCGCATGCCGTTTCATATGCTCACGAATACCATTCATGTTTTTAAAATATCGCACGTGACGGAGTTGGTTGATCTTATCCGGGCCTATGGCCTGAATGGAAAGCTGTTTCCTTATAAAATTCAAGTTGCTTTCACTGGAAGCCATAACAGCAACTCCGGCCCCTGGGAAGCTGATTTTGGAAGTAGAGCTGAATATAAACACTCTATTTTCATTTCCTGTTTCCTTACAAGCTGTTAGTATATTCTTTAACTGATCCGGATGGTCCGTCAAGTGATGAACTGCGTAGGCATTATCCCAGAATATCCGGAAGTCCTTTGCCTTGGTTGTCATCTTTGCAAATCGATCTACAACAGCATCCGAATAGGTAATACCGTCAGGATTGCTGTATTTGGGAACACACCAGATTCCTTTGATTGCCTCATCCTCTGCAACTAATTTCTCTACTGCATCCATGTCAGGGCCATCTTCCTTCATGTCGATAATGATCATCTCAATACCAAAAAGCTGGCAGATAGCAAAATGTCTATCGTATCCCGGGCTTGGGCAAAGGAATTTTACAACAGGCAATTTGCCCCATGGAGTTTCACTGTCTACCACACCGAACTGCATGGCTCTGGCAATGGTATCGTACATCATAGTAAGGCTGGAATTCCCTCCGATGATAATTTCCTTCTGGCTTACCTCCAACATTTCTGCGAAAAGCTGCTTTGCTTCCGGAATACCGTCAATCCCACCATAATTACGACAGTCAGTACCATCGGCAGCTTTCAGTATATCCTTGGATCCTATGCAGTCAAGCATTTCCATTGAAATGTCCAACTGTTCCGTGCAAGGCTTTCCTCTGGACATATCAAGCTTTAGGTTTTGGCTTTTATAGTCGCTATACCTGCTGTTTAGCTTTTCAAGCTGTGATTGTAACTCTTCTCTGCTTAATTTCCTGAAATCCATGATTAACTGCCTCCTGTATAGAAATATTTAACAAATGAAGTGATCAAAACAATTAATTATTTATCCTACTATATTCTATAACATATTATTCATATTTGCAAGTTTTTGTCCGTTATATTTCATAAAATTATTCAAATTCTGTGAATATTTACAATTATTTATGTTTTTTGCAAGTATGCAAAGATTCATATTCAACCCCATCAACACTTTTGCCACAAAAGAAGATTGTTTCGCATATAACTCAGGATGACTCCCTCATTGCCCATATGACTTAGATATGCCAATACCGCTGTCATCATAAGATAGTATTGCTGCATGCTTTTAATATTTATTCCATATAAGGTGCATAATTCACAAAAGACTTGTTCCGTGGATCTGGGTGCTGATAATACTTCGGCTATATCCAGGGTAACCCTTGCAATAATTTCAAGATACGCTTCTATCATCTCTGCTAGATCCTCTGTCGGATCACCGTGGCTGAGTATATACAGCTTATAATTTTTACTTTTCATTTCCAGCAAGGATTTTCTTTGCTTTTCTATGTCTACGCAAAAAGGAATTCCATGTTTACTAAGAACCTCCTTTGAAAATACAAAATCAGCACAAAACAATACTCCATCGATTGCAAGTCCGATTTGATTGAGGGAATGACCCGGCAGCGGTACAATATTGAGTTTCATCCCTTCAATTTCAATCGCATCTTCACCTTCCCGGAGGATATAGTCCACAGGACTCGGTTTTGCCATTAAAAATTTATTCTGTAATGGCTTTGGCGGATTAGCCCCTGAAAAAAGAAAAAACGGCTCAAAATATGGATTTTCTACAATGGATGCTTCCTTCTCGGGTGCAAATATCTTTATATCCGTATGCTGCTTTAAGAAGTGGTTGCCCCCACAGTGGTCTGCATGGGAATGGGTATTTATAAGCGCTTTCACCGTCAAGCCTTCCTTTGCAAGGAGCTGCAGTACTCTCTTTGCCGTATCTCCATCCAGACCGCTATCAATGAGAATCGCACTGCTTCCATTGGTGATTACCCCGATGTTGGTTGAATTCTTTATGTAGTATACTTTATCAGAAACTTTCCTTAGCTCCATTGTCTCTCCTCCTCAAGTTCACAGACTCCTGTACTTCTACTGCATAATTATTACGAGTATATCTCAAATCGCTGTTTATGGCAAGAATCATATCTTATCAAAAACGGAACTTGGTTAAAATTTTTTCCAATTCTTTGGTTATAGTTTTAGTTCCCGGGTATATATTGTACTGTTGCTTATAAAATTTTGAAAGCGAGGTTATCGTCCATGAAATTATTTAAATGTTCAGTGTGTGGATATGTTCATGAAGGAAATGAAGCTCCTGATTTCTGTCCCAAGTGCAATGCACCAAAGGAAAAGTTTGTTGAGTTAAGCCAAGAAGACGCAGATAAAATTTACAAATCGGACAGAACTAACGATTTACATATGAAACTTATTGCACTGACAGGTAAAATCGGCGCTTTATGCGAAGAAGGAATCCAACTGAACCTGGATCCCGGCTGTGTAGCAGCATTTGAAAAAGCAAAAAATGAAGCTTGGGTCATTAAACAGAGATGCAAGGCGGAATTGGAAACCCATATGAAGAAGGGAAAATGGTAAGATCGTTTCTAAACTGGAAAACGTGTGCCTCTAGAGGCACACGTTTTTTATTATTCGCAGAAAATTTCCGCCTGCGATTTTAGAAATGTCTTCTTCCGAATAGTTTAGCTTTGCAAGTTCATTGAATATACTGTCCATATCCTGAATCCCCTGAACATCCTCCGGCGTATGCTCAATACCATCAAAGTCGGCACCGATGCCAACATGGTCACATCCCAATAGTGCGGTAGAATACTCGATATGTCGTATGATATCCACCAAAGCCGCCTTTGGTGTTTCTGTTAAAAAGGGAGGGTAAAAATTCATCCCCATAACTCCACCGTTTTTCTTTAGCGCCAACATCTGTTCGTCCCGAAGATTTCTTTGATGGCTGCATAGCTTTCTGGCATTGGAATGAGAGGCAATAATGGGTGATTTGGATAATTCGATCACATCCCAGAATCCTTTTTCGGATAGATGCGAAACATCAATAATCATACCCAGGTCATTCATTTCCCGTACCACATCTCGCCCAAATACTGTAAGTCCGCCAGCAGTGGCACCTTCGCCCACTCCATCTGCAATTTCATTTCGATGGTTCCACGTCAGGCAAATACTTCGAACTCCTAGCTTATAGAACATCCGCAGGGCAGACAGCTCCCCCTGCAGGGCATCACCACCCTCGATAGAGAGAAAGGCAGCTACTTTTTTCTGCTGCAAGGCGGCTTCGATCTCCTTGTAATTACAGCATAACATCACATAGTCTTTATAAGTTTCAATTTCATTATATAGCCGATCGATGATCTGGACTGCTCGCTTCATGGCATAGGCCTGACCGTAAACAGGCTCAATAAAAGCCGCGAAAAACTGTACAAAACCGCCATATTTCCCCATTCGGTTCAAATCTGTGTGGCAGGTATTTGTCTTTAAATTTCCTTCCACCTCCATGATCTTCGTAACCGTATCACAATGCGCGTCAACGATAACCAATGGCTCTCCCTCCTAAAATGCATTTTGCAGAACATTGATCTCCTTCGCTTCAAATTCGCCATTTCTTTTGCTTCCTAAAATCTCTACAATATCAAACCGTACATTGCAGTTTTGCAACTTATATTGATTTATGTAAACACTTGCGATCTTTCGTATATTCTCCTGTTTTTTTCTTGTCACTGCTTCAGAAGGCATGCCAAAGAAGGTATTGCTGCGAGTTTTCACCTCCACAAAACAAATATATTCACCCTGCCGGGCAATTATATCAATTTCTCCCAGCCTTCCAACCCTGTAGTTCATGGCCAGAATTCTATAGCCCTTTCTCACAAGGTCCTTAACTGCAATTTTTTCTCCCACAGCACCAAAACTCCTGTTGTTTGTATTATTTGATTCCATACTTTTCCCCGTAGTCCTGATCTACACTGCTGACAAAGATCAGGATTTCTGCAACGATACCGTATAATTCCTTCGGTATTTCGTCGCCAATATTCATAGAATTCAATACCTTTGAAAGCTGAGCATCCTCATGGACGGGAATGTCATTCTCCTTGGCAGTTTCAACAATTCTTTCAGCAACTTCTCCACGCCCCAGAGCAACGATTTTAGGCGCTTCATCCTTGTCAGGAGAATACTGTAAGGCAGCAGCTTCTTTAATTTTTCTTTTTGGTTCCTTGCTATTCATTGTATCACCACTTCTTTTGCCTTAAATTATTTGACGCTACACCTTAATGTCCAACGATTTCTTTCCCTGGTTTAATTCCCGGGTTACAACTTCATTAACATTCAAAAGGTCTATGGATTGGTCTATCAATCGATATTTAACATCCACCAATTTATATCCTTTATCCTGGATCCGTTGATAAAGTTCCTTATATGTCCCTTTTAAAAAGTCTATTACTTTCTGATCTTCTACTCGGATGTTGAGAGCGATATTTTTTTTATTTACCGTTATAAGGGATTCAATTCTTCCGATATTCTGCGTATCCAATGCTATTAACATCGTTGTATTTTCCGGATCTATTTTCTTCCTCTTCGACTCTCGTTTCAGGATATAAAGTTCACCTGTAGAATTCTTATCCATCACACTCAGTGGAATCTGAATATAGGAGTTATGGTTATTGATACTGTTAATAAATCGTAAGTTATTCTGGAGGTTTTCCGCCTTCTGAAGGAGATCTTCACGCCCTGGAAAATTTCCTGCAGATACAGCTTCCTTTAAATGCTCTAGATTCCGGAACAACTCTTTGTATGCTCGGCTCACATCCAGATCCTTTTCAAGTTTAGAGGAATCACTGATTTTAATAAAGATTTTTTCTAATTCATTTTTTACTTCCTTTAATTTTTCAGAGCTTTCTCTTGTTAGGGCTTCAATTTCTTTTGTGTCAGCAGTATTTACTCTCCCAACCAGCTTTTCAAGCAAGTTTGTAAAAGCCACTCTCTCACTGGGCCTAAGCATGGCTGGTATACTTTTAATAAATGAACTTATTCCCTCTTCAATATCATGTACCGGAGAATGAATGGCTTTTTCTACAAACTCCTGTATTTTTCCTTTGAGGTCAAACCCTTTGATTACATCAGCCAAACCTCTATTTTTATTGGAGGCTAGTTCATTTTCTATCATTTGCCGGATTTCCTGATTTGTCAAACTCCTATTGAGAGAAGGATGTTTTGGGTCAGAAGCTGTAGGAGGAACATTGCTTTCAGCCTGTTCCAAAGACTTTATCAGTTGCTCCACTTCAGTCCCTACCTGCACTTTTGTAGTGGTAAGCTGCGAAAGCGCCTCGATATTCTGTTCATTCGCCGCAAGCTGGTTGGAAGCAAGAAAGACCGCCTTTGCAGCACCTAAGTCCTTAAATTTCCCCATCATTTCAAGTGCACTATCAAATAATTCCTTTCGAAACGGGACAAAATTCTTGTTCATATTCCCTGCAATCTCAAGGTTCTGATCATTTGCTTCCACTCCTATGGCTGACAATTGTTTGAGCAATACCTCCTGCAGAGATTCGTCTTTTACCGTACCGCTATTTTTCATCTGTTCCAAGAGGATCTGATTCTCTACTTTATTTTTAACAATAAAATTTGCAAACTCCCCCCTGCGAGCATCTAAGTCCGCCAGGGTTGCCGCTTTTAACGTCGTACCGTCAAAAAGCTTCAACAGCACCTCATTTGCCATGATCTCAAGAACCTGCGCCCGAAGAACATCTCCAGGATTCAGTTTGCTCAGTATATCGGTAAGGTTTGACACATTCAATGCCTGTCCCTGTATAAGCCCGTCTATCCGCATTATTATCCCCCATCTACATGTCTTTTGGATTGGTGAAATAACTTCCACTGTCATCTTGCTGCACCCTTCTGGAATACCATGGGAGCCAGCAAAAAGTGGAAGCAATATTTTCACTGCATCTTTAATAGATTTCGTACAACTGGGCTGTTTTCTTTATATGCAAGTATCAAAAAGGACAAATCTCTCGATTTGCCTTTGAAAATTATACTGTGAAGTTCTTTATGAAGGTGTTCCTGTGTATCGGGCAGGGTCCATATTTTCTTATGGCTTCAATATGTTCTGCAGTACCGTATCCCTTATGCTTTGCGAATCCATACTGTGGATATAAACTGTCCATTTCATCAATCAGGCGATCTCTTGTAACTTTAGCGATAATGGATGCTGCGGCAATGGATATACTATTGGCGTCTCCCTGGACATAGGCTTCCTGGGGGATATGTACATTCTCCAGCTTGACTGCATCAATCAATAATAATTCCGGCTGTGTGTTTAATTGGCTTATGGCAATTGTCATTGCTTGCTTGGTAGCTTGAAGAATATTAATTTCATCAATGCATTGATGATCTGCAATTCCTATTCCAAAATCAACAGCTTTCTCCAGGATTTCATCAAACAGTACATCACGTTTTGCAGGACTTAGTTTCTTTGAGTCGTTCAGACCGGAAATAAATACATTTTCCGGCAATATCACCGCAGCGGCAACCACAGGCCCTGCCAGCGGACCTCTGCCCGCTTCATCCATTCCTGCAATCAAAGTATAACCCTTCATTCTAGCCGCATTTTCAAACCTGCACATTGTTTCAAAACGTGCCAATTCCTTATCCAATGCTGCTTTTTTTTTCGTATACTTCTGTATCAATTTATCCAGTGAAATTCCGTGTTCGGCTTCCATGGCAGCCAAATGCTCCAATGCAACCTCCACGTCCATAAGCTTTACCTGTTCTTCAACTGCTTTAAGACTCAAACCTCTAGGCATTCCGACACCCCTGTTTATTCATCATTCCCCGTTTCTACTTCTTCCTCGGGCATTTTCATGTCTTTAATTTCTTCATAAGTCTCTCCCGGTCTTTCCAGGGTTATCCTGCCGATCTTTCCTCCTCTGAATTCATCCAGAATGATGGCTGCAATCCGCATATGATCGATCTCCCCACCGGATATGATACAACCCCGTCTTCTGCCGGCTTCCTCCAAAAGGTCATACCCACTTTTACCCTCCAGACTGTCAAGCTTGAAGCGCTGCTTGAGGTTTTCGGGGTAAATCATGGTCAATCGTTGAAGCAAATGGGCGGCAACCTCCACGATATCCATGATATCATCCTTGATGGCGCCGGTATAAGCCAGATTCATTCCTACGCGCATGTCCTCAAACTTTGGCCATAAAATCCCGGGAGTATCCAACAGCTCAATTTCCTCATTGATACGAATCCACTGTTTTCCGCGGGTCACCCCCGGCTTATCGCCTGTAGCAGCACTCGCCTTTCCGGCGATTTTATTGATGAAGGAGGATTTACCTACATTAGGGACTCCAACAACCATCGTTCGTATGGGCCTAAAAAGCCTTCCTTTTTCCTTTTCACGCTCCAGCTTGTCCTTCATGATAAAACGAAGCTGGGATTTTAATTCATTAATCCCCTTGCCTTTCAGAGCATCAACGAAAATGCATTTATAACCGTTTTCCGCATACCATTTGCTCCATGCACGAGAAACATTCTCATCTGCCAGGTCACTTTTATTTAATACAACAACCCTTGGCTTTTGTTTGATAATACCGTCAATCTCTGGGTTTTTGCTGCTCACAGGAATTCTCGCGTCAAGTAATTCTATTACAACATCCACTAATTTTAAATTTTCAGCCAATAATCTTCTGGTTTTGGCCATATGACCAGGAAACCACTGTATGTTCATTTGTTCCTCCTTGGTGCCTTAGCGTATAGATGATTAAATCCGTGTTCTTAGCATTTCCAAAAATGCAGAACCTATGTCATATAAAGACCAGCTAATTATTTTACGGCGCCTTAATAGATTCGCCCAAAATCTTTTAAGGGCCAGATTCGAAATACAGCTTTCCCCCGAATCTTTGATATATCTATATAGCCGATCATACGGCTATCTGAACTTCGCTGCCTGTTATCACCCAATACGAAAAGCTTCCCTTCAGGTACCGTATCGGGTAATTTCATCCCTAGCTTCTCAGTGATTCCATTGGCATAGGGCTCATCCAGTTTCGTACCATTTACATAAACAGCACCGTCTTTAATATCGATCTCATCTCCCGGTAATCCGATGACTCTTTTAATATAATCAACTTCGGAGGGGTCGGGAATCGGAATATATTTGAAGTTCCCTTCCTGAACCTGAAGCACGACAATATCGCCTCTTTGGGGAGTCGAGAATTTATAGCCAAGTTTGTATTCAAACAATCTCTGCCCATCATTCAGCGTAGTATCCATAGAATGCCCTTCAACCAATACAGGTTCAAAAATAAATGCTCGAATTGCAAAAGCAAGAGCAACTGCAACCGCAACTGCAAGGACCCACTGAAAAATCTCCTGCAGCAGCTTTGGTGACTGTACTTGTGATTCCATAATCATCACCCCTATAAAAATTTAGGAATTATCCTTATTTTTCTTATTATACCGTATAAATGGATAAATTAAAAGGGACTCAATGGTCCCCTTTAATGTCTTACGCCTTAATATCAAGTTTTTCCTTAACCTTAGCCGCCTTACCCACTCTTTCGCGCAGATAGTAAAGCTTTGCTCTTCTAACTTTACCTTTTCTTATAACTTCAACCTTATCAATCTTAGGTGAATGTACAGGTAAAATTCTTTCCACACCTACTCCGTAGGAGATTCTTCTAACAGTGAAAGTTTCCTTTACACCTTCGCCTTTAAGAGCGATTACAGTGCCTTCAAATACCTGAATTCTTTCTCTGTTACCTTCTTTAACCTTTAGGTGAACTTTTACGTAATCACCAATCTCCAATTTTGGGAGGTCATTCTTGAGTTGTTCTTGTTCAAGTGCCTTAATAATATCCATTTTGTCTTCCTCCTTCCTATCATAGACGTTCGTGCTGGAGTAACCACAGAGGACCGTCCGTATTACACACGCAGAGTATTATATCATAGGGATTGACCCTTGTAAAGAATTATTTTACATTTCTTCAATTCGTAATTTGACCCATCCCCCTACCCCCTTCCCGCTTATCATTATACACATCGTTGGAAGAGACTGTAATAAGTGTTGAAGCACCCATCCACCGCGGGTTAAAACACGCGGCTGCTAAAAAACCAAGTCCTCTGAAGAGGACTAATCCCTATCTTTTGTAGTCGGTTTTAACCGACTTGGTTTTCTAATAGCCGTGGGTTTCAACCCGCGGCGACACTGAATATGCAAATTATGCAGATATTTCCACAGATGTGTATAATGTTAAGCCTTCCCGAGGAAGGGGAGACTTTTTTTGGCCGCTAGAGCAGCCAACAGGGAGGCTATTGCCCCCTGTACCCCCAAATTACGAATTAAAGATACATTTATATGAATAATCTACAAGAGATAATCTATTCTTCCAGCAACCTTTTATCTTCTTTTCCTAATTCAATTTTTTCGAACAGATCCGGTCTTTTTTTATAAGTACGTTTCAGCGACTGCTGCCTTCTCCATTTCTGGATGTTGGCATGGTGCCCATTCATCAAAACCTCTGGCACCTTTCTACCGTTAAACTCATGTGGTCTGGTATACTGCGGATATTCCAGAAGACCGTTGAAATGTGACTCCTCAGAGTAGGAGTCCTCACTGGCTAAAACTCCAGGAACCAATCGGCTGACACAATCAATCAGGACCATGGCAGGCAGTTCGCCACCGGTAAGCACATAATCACCGATGGAAATCTCCTCATCCACAATCTCCTCAATCACTCTCTCATCAACGCCTTCATAATGTCCACACAACAAAATCAGGTGCTTTTCCTGCATCAGTTCCTGTGCTGTTTGTTGCGTCAGAACTCTTCCCTGAGGACTCATGTAGATGACCTTGGGTTTGTAGTCCAATTTATCAACAATAGACCTGTAAGCATCGTAGATGGGCTGTACGGTCATTACCATGCCCTTTCCGCCGCCATAGGGGTAATCATCTACCTTTTTATGTTTATTGGCCGAAAAGTCACGGATATTGATAGCATTTACGGAAACCAAACCATTTTCCTGGGCTCTTCCGATAATGCTCTCACCAAGAACCGACCGAATCAACTCCGGGAATAATGTCAGTACATCAAACTTCATCATCCAACAGTCCTTTCGGCAGGATTACGTTTATTTTTTTATCTTCAAGGGAAATCTTCTCAACCACGCTTTTGATGGCAGGTATGAGTATTTCCCGATTGTTTTCATTTCGAACTAAATAGACATCATTGGCGCCTGTCTGGAGGACATCCTTTAAAATGCCCAGACTGCGCCCATTTTCGTCAATAACTTCACAGCCAAGGATGTCGCAGACAAAATAGGAGTTTTTCGGAAGCTTTACCGCATCCTTTCGCTCAATTTTTATAATGGTTTCCTTTAGCGCCTCTGCTGCTTCCATGTCATTGATTTCTTTAAATTTTATGATAACTGTATTTTTGAAGAACTTTACACCGGAAATGTGATATGTCTCCAAGCCGGAAGGCCTGTCAAGATAAACCTGTTTCAGCTTTCTGTACCTTTCCGGATCATCTGTGAAAGGTATCACTTTAACTTCTCCTTTGACACCATGGGTATTTATGATCTTTCCTATATCAAGATAACCTTCCATGTTTCTCACCTCAGTAAATGTCATTTCATTTCGTGTAATAGGGTAAGTAGAATAAACCCCATCTACTAGCTATATATGTAATAGGATGATTAAATCCAGTCGGCTATATACAATAAAAAGGCGTTTCTACGCCTTTTTATTGTATTATTTCAACTACCACTCTTTTATTTTCCTTAACAGCCGCAGCTTTTACAACTGTACGTATCGCTTTGGCTATTCTGCCCTGTTTACCGATTACCTTGCCCATATCATCCTTAGCAACACGTAATTCGAGAATAATGGATTTTTCTCCATCAACTTCGTTTACGCTTACTTCTTCCGGGTAGTCAACCAGGGCCTTTGCTACTGTTTCTAGAAGCTCTTTCATAAAATTACCTCCTGGAAACTGTATTTAAAGAATTACTGAATAACACCAACCTTTTTCAACAGTGATTTCACTGTATCAGTAGGCTGCGCGCCATTTTTCAGCCATTGTGCTGCCTTTTCAGTATCTATTTGAACTTTGGCCGGCTCAGCGATAGGATCGTATGTTCCTATTTCTTCAATGAACCTTCCATCACGAGGATATCTTGAATCAGCTACAACAACTCTATAGAAAGGGTTCTTCTTAGCACCCAATCTTTTTAATCTGATTTTAACTGCCATCTTTTTTCACCTCCCCCCCAGGAAATTTGTTTAATGTAAAATTGAGAATTGAAAACGTAGAATGACCAATTCTCAATATACTTTTACTGCTGATTGTAAAATGGAGCCCTACAAGGAAAATTGCCGATCACACTACAACCATTCTCAATCTTCCATTCCTTAAAACGGTAATTTAAACTTTCCTTTTCCAAACCCTTTTTTCTGGTGTTTTCCCATATCAGACATCATTTTGAAGAGCTTTTTCATTTCTTCAAAGTCTTTCAGGAGTTTGTTTACTTCCTGAATGGTTGTTCCGCTTCCAGCTGCAATACGCTTTCTACGGCTTCCGTTAATGATGTTGGGGTCATTGCGCTCATGCTTTGTCATGGACTTGATAATGGCTTCAACATGGTCCATTTTCTTTTCATCCACTTCCACATTTTCAAGAGCTTTTGTATTCATTCCCGGGATCATTCCCAAAACCTGGTTTAAAGGACCCATCTTCTTTACCTGCTGCATCTGGTCAAGGAAGTCTTCCAGCGTAAACTGCTGTGTACGCATCTTCTTTTCCATTTCCAGCGCCTTTTTCTCATCGAAAGCTTCCTGGGCCTTTTCGATTAAGCTGAGGACATCACCCATCCCAAGGATACGTGAAGCCATTCGTTCCGGGTGGAAAGGTTCCAAATCACTGAGTTTCTCTCCCATACCTGCAAACTTGATAGGCTTGCCGGTTACTGCTTTTACGGAAAGGGCTGCACCACCTCTTGTATCTCCATCCAGCTTGGTCAAAATAACCCCGTCAACTCCCAGCTTTTCATTGAAGCTCTGTGCTACATTGACAGCATCCTGGCCTGTCATGGAGTCAACCACCAGGAGAATTTCATGGGGGCGCACCGAGTGCTTTATATTCACCAGTTCATCCATCAACGCTTCATCAATATGAAGACGACCGGCTGTATCGATAATCACCAGATCATTCTGGTGAGTTTTCGCATGCTCTATCGCTGCTTTTGCTATATCCACGGGATTCGTTTTGTCACCCATGCTAAATACAGGCACACCCAATTGGTTCCCTAATACCTGCAGCTGTTTGATAGCAGCGGGCCTGTACACATCACAGGCAACCAGCAAAGGATTTTTTCCTTGCTTTCTCAAAAGGTTCGCCAGTTTACCTGTTGCGGTGGTTTTACCCGCACCCTGCAATCCAACCATCATATATACCGTTGGCGGTTTTGCAGCAAAGGTTACTTTACTTTGGCTTCTACCCATCAAATCTATCAGTTCGTCATGGACGATCTTTACAACATGCTGGCCTGGTGTCAAACTTTCCAATACATCCTGACCAACTGCCCTTTCGGACACCTTATTTATAAAATCCTTTACAACTTTAAAGTTAACGTCAGCTTCAAGAAGGGCAAGTTTAATTTCCCTCATCATTTCCTTAACGTCCTTTTCCGAAACCCTTGTCTGGCCGCGGAACTTTTTCATCGTTTCCTGAAGCTTTCCGGATAATCCTTCAAAAAGAGCCATTTCTACACCTCCTGTTCAATGCTTTAGTCAGCAGACACTCCTGTCCATTGGCTAAATATTATATATTATATCACGAACAGACTGCTCAATTCTACTTAATATTTTTGTTGTACCGGAATCCAGCCGGCTGACATCAATATTTTTAATTTCTGCCAGAATTTCTTCCGCTTTTGCTTTCTGGTGGGAGAATTTATCCACCAGGCCCAGCTTTTCCTCATACTCATTGAGAATTGCCTTACCTCGCTTTATGTTGTCAAAAACTCCCTGGCGGCTGATATTCAGCTGCTCTGCAATTTCACCCAATGAGTAGTCATTGTTAAAATGTAGGTCCATAATTTCGTATTGCCTGGGTGTCAGCATCTGCCCGTAAAAATCCAGCAGCATGCTCATTTCAACAACCTTATCCATGATACCACCCCAGTCATCATCTGTCAAGCATTTTTACTTTACACCTTATTTTAAAGGATAGGAAAGATTCCTGTCAAGGGGAAAAAAGAAAAAACCCCGAAGATATTCAGGATTTTAGTTCTGTCGTACTCATTCCCTGTACCCGCAGTGCGGACAGGAAGTATAATCAGCATCATATATATAATTGCATTTTGGGCAGATTCTCTTTTCCTGTGTACGGGATTTCCTCTCCATTTCCTCCTGGCGATCTAACTTATATATAATACTTCCCTGGTTTTCAAGAATTCTAGCCAGCGCAAAGAAGATGATGGCTGAACCAATTCCCCCTGCAACAGCAATGATAAAACCGAAAAACGAACCGGTTGAAAAACCAACGACCACAGAAGAAATTATAACTATTACTCCAACGATATAAAGTGCCGCTATCACATCAATCCCCCTTTCTTATACATCCCCAACAATCCAGCAGGGTATTGGCTCCTTAAAAGCTCAACTCATTTAATTCTGCTATCCAAATCCTTATAGGCTTCTAATGCCCAAGGATGGTAGAACTTCATGCTGTGTCTATTATCATACATGTACTTCAAATATGCAAATGCAGCCTGTTCCAATGAATTCTCCAGTCCCTTTTTAAGCTCCTCGATAAAAGGCTTACTATAGATTTCATCCCAGGTTATCTTGTCCGCTATAAACAATATCATGTCCATGCTCCCTGCGTTCGCCTTTAAAGTGGTATGACATTCAATGGCATTAAGAATTTCCGCATCATAAATATCAAACACTTCAACTGCCATAGCCCTTGAAACTTTTGGATGCAAAAGCGATGGAACAGTAAGCTCTCCACAAAGTATCTCTATTCCAATTTCCTCGCAAATATGTATTTTCTCATCGTCAGAAAAAATACGACTGATATCATGCAGGCACCCAGCGATAAACGCTTTATTCACATCAATTCCAAACTTTTCTGCGAGTCTTTGGGCTTCATATGCAACATCTTTAGAATGTTCCGCAACCGCCTCACACCTATGCAAGTTTAATAGGCCCAATGAATCTTTTTCGATGTTACCTGTAACACTCAAGTCACCTAGACGATCTGAAAACACTTTATGCACGTTATTATCACCACCAACCCCTTCTACAGTGATCGTTCCATTTCTATTTCATGCCGGATCGGTATATCGTCAAATCCTAGTAAAGGTATCTCCGGTTTAACCTTTCTTGCTTCGAACACCGCGTTCCTATGTATGGCAACTATATCAAAGCCTCTCCGTTGATAAAATCGTATTGCATTTGTATTATCATTTGTAGTTATTAACCAAACTCTCCTGCACTCATTCAACTGTGCGTTTTTTATAACCGCTTCTATCAGCAAACTTCCAACCCCCTGCTTCTCCAGCATACTATCAAGAGAAATAATTTCACAATCAGCTCCATCCATATGGTACGTAACAATTCCCTTCAACTTTTCATCGATTAATACAATATACCCGGGCAGTTTATCTACATGATAAACCTTTCCTCTGGATATCATCACGGATGAACCCCAATTTTCTTTTACATATGCAGCCACCACGGCTCTGTACTGCTCATCGATAGACTTTATAACAAGGTTCATGGTGCCCTCCAAATAAGCGGCCCTGAGAATCCCTGGCAGGACCTCTGGCCCTCAAAGCTTCTCTATATTGACATATCAATTTATATATTACCATAATAAGCCATCCTCTACAACAATGATCTCATTACATGTAAGTCATATAAAAAGAGAAGCCCTTTACTGTGCAAAAAGTAAAAGGGGTTACCCAATCACCCTTATTTTAGTCACTCTTTTCAAAAATTGACCGAAATGCTTCCCGAAAATCATTAGCTCCCCCGTTGGAAGGGTGAGGCACATGAATGCTGCTGATACCATGTCTATGTAAAGCACGCTCTGCTGTTCTTCCCACTGCAATAATATTTGTCTCCGGAAAAATCCGGATTAACTGTTCAAGATAATTCATTCCCAGCTTTACTTCCTCTTCTTTGGGAAACCTGTTACTGAAAAAGCCACTCTTTTGACGAAAGGGATGAAAGGGAAAGGTATTCCAGGTAACAATCTCAAAAGGAGATATTCCCTGATCCATAATTGCTTCCCAAACGATGGTAGCCGTAGGCTCATTAAACCCTTGCAGCGTCTGCGTCCTGTACTTGAAGTACTTGCACTCCGGGTCGCTGGTTCGGGCCCCGGGTGATGATGCGAGAATAGCGGAGGGATGGACCCGATTATGATAGCCAAGCAAAATTCTTTCCGATACCAGTGCAACTCCTGAAAACCGCCCACCTTGATACCCTACAGCCTCTCCTACCAGCATCCATTTTGCACGACCCAAGCGTAGCCGAAGAAATTCTTCCAGGTGCCGCGACCGGATTTCAGGCGCATCCGGACCTATATCGTACCCGTTTGCATAGTCCTTCCACGGATTGAATACGTCTTGTCTTGATTCAAAGGTTTGTAGTTCTTTTAAAAATGCTTTAATATTAGACAACTGCTCCATTCTCCCTTCCTCCTATGTCAACCTCTTCTTATGATAACGTATGAGAGGTTGACATTCAAAGGAATTTTATTCTACCGGAGCAAAAAGGAAAATACCGAAATAATCCCATCATTCTGCCGAAGGTCTATTAACCGCCTTGTCAGCAGCACCCGCATTTTTCTTTGCTGCTTCCTTATCCTTAGCCATTTCTTCTACTGTCTTGGTTTTCAGCCTGGCCGCACCGGCATAGCCTTCTTTTGTCTCAATCAGATTACCGGAAGCCATTCTTACCTTTGCCGCTTCAATCGCCCTTCCGTACTGCGGCAGCCATTTTTCCTGGGCCACCAGCATCTCATCCACCATCTGCCAGATTTCCGGCGGATTACATACGGCCCCAACCAAAGGGTCCATCATCATGGCTTGACGCAGCAGCAAATCATCCCCGTGCACTGCCGCCTCCACCGCCATTCGTTGAACAGATATGCTGGCATTGCAACCAGCGGCGCAGCCCAGCGGTAAATCTCCCACTTTGGGAATATTGATTCCATTTGCATCAACATATCCAGGCACTTCGACTACTGCATCATCCGGCAAATTGGATATGGCTCCATTGTTGACCACATTAAAATGTCCCCGGTAGGCCCTTCCGGTTTCCAATCCTTCGATAATATAGGAACCATGTTCTTCACCACGCTGGTCTGGAGCAAAGTTTTTAGGTAACTCCTGCATCCAGTTGGGAAAATCCGTCTCAAACCAGTTCCTTCCCTCAGTGCATACCCGCAGATAGCCTCCGGTTTCGCCGTTGATCCAGGTGCCCAGATCAATCCATCTCTTGATTTCCTCCGGGCGTTTTCTGTACCAGGGTACATATTCGCTCAGGTGTCCATTGGATTCCGTACTGTAGTAACCGAACCGGCGCAGCATGTCAATTCTGACTTTTTCGGTTTTGCTGTACTCAGGATGCTTCTCAAAGGCTTCCAGGAGCTTGCCGGTCATATCCTGCCCCTTGTGCCGAACCTGAGTATACCAGGTCTGATGATTGATTCCTGCACAAATAATATCTACGTCCTTCTTTTCTAATCCCAGCACATTGGCAATCTGCCGATGCCCCCCTTGTACACCATGACATAGCCCGATGGTATTAACGCTGCCGTACTTGTTGCAAGCCCAGGTTATCATGGCATTGGGATTGGCATAGTTCAGCAGCAGGCAATCGGGTGCAGCCACCTCACGTATGTCTTTGCAGAAATCCAGCATGGCAGCAATTCCACGCTGGCCGTACATAATTCCCCCAGCACATAATGTGTCACCGACACATTGGTCTACACCATATTTTAGAGGAATATCAACGTCCAATGCAAAGGCTTCCAGCCCGCCGATACGGACTACATTGAAAATATATTTTGCATCTTTAAAAGCCTCTCTGCGGTCGGTGGTGGATTGAATCCGTATATCCAGCCTATTGGAATCAATATCCCGTTGGCAAAGCTGTGTAACCATGTCCAGATTGTGCTGGTTGATGTCCGTAAATGCGACCTCTATACTATGGAACTCCGGTACGGATAGCAGGTCCTGCAAAAGTTTTCTGGTAAAACCAATGCTGCCAGCTCCGATAAATGCTACCTTGAATGACATAAAAATCCCCCTTTGAGATGATAACTTAGTAGGATCAATCCTCTTTAGTCTAATAGTATCATTCTTAAAGGAGGCATGTTTTTAAATTACTAACCTTGATATAAAATCATGTCAGAAATATTAACTTTCTTTATTGTGTCCCATTTTGTTAACTGCTTTCCTGAATGCCTGGGGCGTTATGCCTGCGCTCTTTTTGAACACGTAAGTAAAGTATTGACGGCTATTTATACCCACATACCCCGACACATCAATAATAGGGATATCGGTATTCGCTAAAAGCATCTTTGACTTTTCCATCCTCAAATTTGTAAGATATTCTAGCAGGGTGATTCCCTGATTGGCTTTAAACACCCGATGAAGATAGCTGGGATGCAGGTTCACAGCAGCCGCAATATCTTCCACCTTGATATCTCTATCATAATGCTGCTGCATATACGTCATTACCTTTCGGACATATGCAGCTCCAGCATTTGACACAATATCCCGTTCTCCCGACAGCCGGGATATTTTCACTAGAAGCTGCATCATAAGCAGCTGTATGATCAACTCCTTATCTACCCCATTACCATCCAGTTCTGCAATAAGGCTCTTCAGCGCGGGGTATACTTCTTCCGGATCTCGAAGGATCACAAAAGGCTCTTCGTCTCTGAAAAACTTCTCAAAGGAAGTGGAAGACATAGAAATCTCCCCATAGGATGGGGTTATAAAAGGTTTTTCTTCGAAAGTAAATTCTATATTGAGCATCCTACAGGGGCAATTTTTCTCAACTGCTAGATTATGAGAAATATTGGCATCAATTAAAATAAACTCACCTTTTTTCATCCCAAAGGTCGTATTGTTCACCCCAACAGTACAGGTACCACTGATGACATACATGATTTCAACCCGATCATGGACATGCGCCGACATATGGAAATCATTCCACTCCTTAAAGTAGTAGGCAAGCACTCTAGGATAATACCGACTGCAACGCAATATTTTATTATAAAGGCTATTGTTTACCATGAGGTCTCCCCTCTTATTCAATGGTCTAAGGAATTGGGTCAGAATCCATATTTTATAAATTCCCTATACCGATTTTATCATAACTTTTGATCCATTGAATAGATAGTAAACTCTATGAATCCTAAACTCTGGATATTTTCCAGATAACCCCTGTCTACGGCATCCACTCGTCGACTTCTCCCGGCACATTCAAGCCAAAGTCTGCGACGTACATGTGCCGGCTGGTAGTGCTACATCTTCCGGATTTAACTGCCTTACCGGGCTGAAATCTTTTTGTCCTTCGCCATACTATTTCCAACCATGAAAATTGCACTCTCCTGTCACAAAAATCTTTATTGTTTCATATGTTAATAAGGAGTTACAGGTTACAGAATGATATTATGGTTAACTGATGAGTGTTTCATGAAAGAATAAGTTATAAAGGATGGTATTCATGCGGAAAGTTAAATATCTGACCATCGGAGGATTATGTACCGCTCTGGCTGTACTGTTTCAGGTCATGCCTGTTTTTCTTACGGAAGCTGCACTCCCTTTATCTATTCTCAGCATTATTCCCATTTACTTTGTCACCCGGTTAAATTCCCGAATCGGATTTCAGGCCTATATAGCCTCTGGACTTCTCATTATGTTCATCACAGTCCACGAAGGTTTGATTTTCTTCTTTGCAAATGGTATTACGGCACTATCTCTTGCAACCTTTACAAACCAAAAGCGTTCAAAATCTTTATGTATTGTATTATCAACTATCGTTTTAACTTGTTCGCTGTTAATTTTAAACTTTTCTATCGGCTTCCCTCTTTTTGGTGGAGATTTGTCCATCAGCTATGTCTACCAATCTCTCCTCATTCTGAGTGTTGCATTTATTTACAGTATCATCATGGGATACCTATGCGAATTTACCTTTCGGATTTTGAAAACAAGAGTATTTGCATTATAAAAAACAGGAATGAACCCTATAAGCTGGGCTCACTCCTGTCTTTTTAGGATTTGTGAAAGAATAACGTCTATTGCATCTTAGAATATCCAGGGTGTATTTAGTAAAAGCATATACAATGGAATAGAAATAAGACTGACCACGGTAGTGACTGTTGTTACCACCGCAGCATACTCATAATCTCCCCCATAGGTCTGTGCTATAATCGAAGTCTGTGTCATTACAGGCATAGCAGCCTGCACGACGAAAACCTTTTTCATAAGAAGAGGAAGCGCCAGGCTTCGGCAGAGTATGATCATAACCAGAGGCGTAACAATAAACCTTCCGACCAGTACAGCAATCATCCCCTTATCTACCCGTATTTCACTTAATTTGACGGAATGTATGACCATGCCGATAAAAAGCATGGAAAGGGGTGTCGTCATGTTTCCCAGATATTTGCATGTTTCCATAATGCTTTTGGGAAGTGTTACCCCAAGAAGAATAAGAACAACTGCAACTAAGAACCCGGTCAATGGTGGCGAGAAAATTCTTTTTGCATTATCCAGCGTGAATAATCCTTTATCGTTCTTCCCCCCGTCTCTGCTGATACCATAGGTTCCGATAGTCCAGAAGAGAGTTGTATTCCCAATATAATAAAGTAAAACATAGGGTACACTCTGCTCCCCAAAGAGAGCAAGGTTTACCGGAAGTCCCACAAAGATCGTATTGGACAGGGCAAACATCGACGTAAAGGTTCCTTTTCGATTGTCGGGCAGTTTTAAAACTCTCGCCAGAATCATTCCCAACAAATAACAAGATCCCATGGTTAGAAAAGGAACAACCAGTCCATTACCGAGATGCAAAAGTTTGTCCTTATCATAGGTACTCATCAGGTTGGAAATCATATAGGCAGGCAGTGCAACACTGACCACCAGTTTTGATATCAGCTTTGACGATTTGGGGTCGAACCACCCCTTGAAGCTGAGAAAATAACCTACTCCAATCATTAGTATAATGCTTAGAACACCTTGTACTCCATTTAGAAAAACCAACGTAAACGCCTCCTTACTTTCTCATAAGGACTAGTATAGCACAAAATTCAGAACTTGGAACTTCTACATCAAAAAAAAGAAGCCAAATCCTGAGGATTTAGCTTCCTGCCCTTCCACATCAGTCAAATAAAGCTTCAACAAATTCCTTTGCGTCAAATTGCTGTAGGTCATCGATTTTCTCGCCCACACCGATGAGCTTTACAGGTACATCCAACTCGGATTTTACGGAAATGATAATTCCTCCCTTGGCGGTTCCATCCAGCTTGGTAAGTACGATTCCGGAGATTCCTGCCGCTTCCCGGAAGGTTTTTGCCTGAGCGATAGCATTTTGGCCAGTTGTTGCATCCAGAACCAACAATGTCTCCCGGCTCGCACCCGGCAGTTCCCTGTCCAGAATTTTAGATATCTTTTTAAGCTCTTCCATCAGGTTTTTCTTCGTATGAAGCCTTCCGGCAGTATCGCAAATCAGAACGTCCACCTTTCTGGCTTTTGCAGCCTGGGCGGCATCAAAAACCACCGCTGCAGGATCCGCACCTTCATCATGTTTGATAATATCCACGCCAACCCGGTTTGCCCAAACCTCCAACTGATCAATGGCAGCAGCTCTGAAGGTATCGCCGGCAGCCAGCAATACTTTCTTACCCTGCTGCTTCATGAGGTTTGCAATCTTACCGATGGAGGTAGTTTTGCCGACACCATTAACTCCGATTACTATAATTACGGAAGGTGTAGTTTTTACATCAAGGTAATTCTTATCATCACTTAGAATTTCCGCTAACTCTTCCTTTAATAAGTCTTTAACCTTTTTAGGATCTGTTACCTTGTTTTCCTTCACTTTCCTTTTTACATCTTCAATAATCCGGGTGGAGGATTCAATGCCCACATCCGACATGATTAGGATCTCTTCCAGTTCTTCAAACAGTTCCTCGTCAATCTTTCCGAAAGAGACCAGAACCTGGTCGATTTTTTCCGAAATGCTGTCCCTAGTCTTCTTCAGACCTTCTTTTAACCGATCAAAAAAACCCATAAATAAATACCTCCAAGATAATATAATAACGGCCAGGTCCACCCTAAACGCCTCCAAGGAGAGGCTTCTTTATCCCTGCTTCTCCCAAAATCAGCAGAAGGATTCGAGAGATGGGGAGTAGGCCCGTAAAGCACTACTAAATCAATGTTTTAGACATATTACATAATTAAAACTATATTCCGACAAGCCCCTATCCTAGCTTGCTTTTTCCCCAAGCTTCAGTGACACAACCTTGGACACACCGTGTTCCTGCATGGTTACACCATAGAGGGTGTCAGAGGCTTCCATCGTTCCCTTTCTGTGTGTTACCACGATGAACTGGGTGGAGTCGGCAAACTTCCTCAGATATTGAGAAAAACGGAAGACATTCGCGTCATCCAGAGCCGCCTCTATTTCGTCAAGAATACAGAAGGGTGTGGGACTGAGCTTCAGTATGGCAAACAGCAGTGCTATGGCTGTGAAGGCTCTTTCTCCACCGGATAAAAGCATCATGTTTTGAAGCTTCTTCCCTGGAGGTTGAACTTCGATCTCGATCCCACTTTCCAGAACATTCTGCTCATCCACCAATTTCAGTTCCGCGCGTCCCCCTTCAAACAGTTCCCGGAAAACAGCACTAAAATTTGCATTGATCAGTCTGAACTGCTCCATAAACTGTTGCTTCATCTGTGTAATGATTTCATGGATTACCCGGTTCAGTTTTTCCTTTGCCTGTTCCATGTCATCCCTCTGCACACTCATGAATTCGAAACGTTCCTTTGTTTTCACATATTCATCAATGGCCGCTACATTAACCGCGCCCAGTTCACGGATCTGGTTCCTGTATTCGTTAATGGACTTCTGCGCTTGTGCCAGGTTGCCTATGTCCTTTTGCAGTTGCAAAGCGTTGGTATAGGTCAGTTCGTATTCATCCCACAGCCTGTTTTGTATTGCTTCCATTTCAGACTCGGTTTTGGCTCTTTTCACCTCAATACGGTTAAATTCCTCCTGCAAAAGTACGATGTTTTTATTACTGTCCTTGATTTGGTTCAGAGTATCTGCCAATTCCTCTTCAATGACCTTTCGTTCTTCCGTGATTCTATCCACCTCAAAGGTTTTTCCTGCCTTTTCTTCGTTGTACTTTCGAACCAACTGATTCAGCCCTTCAATTTTCTCACGCAAGGACTTTATTTCTTCAGCATTCCTGCCCTTCTCACGGTTTCTTCGATCAATACTCCGGATAAAATCTTCCTTCTCAGCTTCGATTTTCCCCAATGCTTCCCTGACCGTTTGCAAACTCTCGTTAATGGAGTTTACAGATATCTTAAAATCAGTAATATCTGTATGAAGGTTATCCCTCTCCGTTTGACTTTCCTTATGCTTCTCCTGATGCTGCGCGATAATTTCCTTCGTATCGGAAATGTCCTTTTCAATTCCATTCAGGTCTTCAATATATTTTTGAAGCTCAATATTGGTTTCTTCTTCCTGCCTGTGAAGTTGAAGCTTTTCTTCCTTTAACATCTCTGCCTTAGCATCCGCTCTGCGCAAATTTTCTTCTACCTGGGCCAACTGACTTTCTTCACGTATTTTTACTAATTCATTGTTTCGTATTCTTTCCTCTTCTTCGTTGGCTTCTCCAGTGACTTCGTTCAGCATGGATATAACTTCGGATATATTGTTGTCGATGAGCAATTCTTCTTTTTTTAACAACTCGATTTCATCTTTGATTTCGGTAATTTCCCTGTTTCTGCTGAGAATACCGCCCGATCTCACATCCGTACTACCTCCGGACATAGACCCTCCGGTATTTAACAAATCCCCCTCGAGAGTTACAATACGGAAGCTGTAACCAAACCTTCGAGCCATGCGAATACCGGCATCCAGGTTCTGCACAACTACCACTTTCCCAAGAAGATTCAAGATTATCCCCCGGTATTCCTGGCTGCTGCTGACCAAATCTGCCGCAACTCCGCAAAATCCTTCCATGGCCTTTAGCTGTTCGAGGGTATGATTCTCTAAATACCGCCCGTTTACAGAACTGATGGGAAGAAATGTAGCTCTCCCGATTCTGTTTTTCTTCAGGTGCTCGATGGCTCTTTTCGCATCTTCCTCCGTGGAGGTCACGATGTTCTGTAATGCACCCCCCAGGGACATCTCGACAGCCGTCTCATACTTCTTGTCTACCGTCACCAATTGTGCAAGAGCCCCATGAATTCCACTGCCGAATTCCGGAGAGCGCTGGCAGACATTGAGAATTTCCTTTACACTTCGGTTATAGCCTTCCAGGTTTCGCTCCATATCCTGCAGCATTTTTTGCCGGGAAGCTTTTACCTGCAGATCAGATTTTACGCTGTTCTGTCGTTTTCTCTGCTCCTGAAGTGTTGCCTCCAACTCGCCCTTCTCTTTGTTGAACTGCTCCAGCTTGGAACGAGACTGCTTTATTTCATTGTTCACCTTAGAAATAGTAAGGGTCAGGTCTTCCTTCCTTATGTTCTCCCTGTCCTTATCCAAGGTGATATGATAGATCTCGTTATCGATACTGTTTTGCCTTTTCCTTAAACCTTCTACATGATTCTTTACATTGTTGATTTGCGTCTTCTTATCGGACTGCATGTCCAGCTTGTCCATGATACTGCTTTTCAACAATTCGATATGTCGTTCATTTTCATCCAGTAAAGCCAACAGTTCTTCCATTTGCTTCTCATAGTCCGTCAACTTCAGCGAATATTCCGTCTGCTTCCTTTCCAGGTAAGCAACCCGGGTCTGCTTCGCAGCTTCTTCCTTGGCCAACTGTTCCAGCTTCGCGTTGATCTCCGCGATTTCCCCCTCAACACGCTCCATATTTTGCAGAAGATTATTAATTTTTTCATCATTTAGTTTTATTTCGGAATTGCACTTTTCCAAATTGGTTTCCAGATCGTAGTACTGTTGTCTGGAGAGATTCAGTTTTTCCTCCAGGCTTTTCATCAATTCCGTCTTTTGCTGGTTTTCCAGTGTGATACGTTCCAGTTTGGAATTTTCATCTTCAATGTTCTGTCGAATGACAGAATATTGATCTTCAAACTCCTTTACCTTCTCCTTGAACTTTCCTATATTTTCTATGTATACATTGACTTCCAGTTCCTTTAGACTTTCACGGAGAGATAAGTATTTTTTTGCCGTTTCCGACTGTTTTCTTAAAGGCTCCAATTGGTTTTCCAATTCACTGATGATATCATTGATCCGCATCAGGTTTTGCTGCGTCAAATCCAGCTTCTTTTCTGCCTCCAGTTTTCTTACTTTATATTTCATAATACCGGATGCTTCCTCGAAAATATGCCTTCGGTCCTCGGATCTGGAGCTCAAAATTTCATCTACACGCCCCTGCCCAATAATGGAATAGCCATCTTTCCCCAAGCCGGTGTCCAGCAAGATCTCATGTATATCTTTAAGACGACATGACGTCTTATTGATCATATACTCACTTTCACCGGAACGATAGATCCTTCGAGTGATGGTAACCTCTGTATATTCAACGGGTAACGCATGATCAGAATTATCGATGGTAAGTGACACCTCTGCAAAACCCATGGGTTTTCGGTGTTCAGTTCCAGCAAAAATGACATCTTCCATCTTTCCACCACGGAGGGTTTTTGCACTTTGTTCACCAAGTACCCATCGAACAGCATCGGAAATATTACTTTTACCGCTGCCATTGGGTCCAATAACGGAAGTGATTCCGGCATTGAATTCCAGAACCGTTTTATCTGCAAAGGACTTGAAGCCCTGCACTTCTATCGCTTTAAGGTACATTCATACACCTCGGCTGTAAAATTAATAGGGTACCGGTTTCTTCCGGTACCCTATTAATTTTAGCATAATTTATGGATTATTCAATATATTTGCCGTAATTCCTGTTCTAACTAATACTACTGCGTTAATCACCTAAGATTTCGGTAATTTGTTCACAAATTACGCCTTGCAAAAATGAGCAACAACGATTTTGGGTTGTCATTTTTACAAGGATAATTACAAATTAACGCAGTAGTACTAAGGTATAGCGGAAATATTTCCTTCACTTTTGCGTAGTGTCGCTATAGGATCCATAAATAGTATAATAAAATCATAGTAAAAGTTATATTTCACTAACCCTGAAATACTGTAAAAATAACAAAAAGCCTTTTCCATTCGAATCGTCCGAACGAGTTATAATTATCTCGGCGCTACGAGGAACTTTATCGCTGTCCTTTCCTCTCCGTCTATGCTAATTTCAGAGAAGGCTGGCACAGCAACCAAATCAATACCATTGGGAGCAACAAAGCCCCGTGTAATGGCAATCGCTTTCACGGCCTGATTTACAGCTCCCGCTCCAACCGCTTGGATTTCCGCGCAGTTATTGTCCCTGATGACTGCAGCCAGGGCTCCCGCTACTGATTTTGGCTGTGAGTTAGCAGATACCTTTAGCACTTCCATTCTTATTTCCTCCTACAAAATAATGGCAAACAACTAGTGTTATTGTAATATATTCTACATTTACCATAAAAATCCTTCTTGTTTTTTATGAAACAGAAAATATATTTTACATATAATGGATAAATGTTGCTAAAAGCCTGCTTCAGTTCATGTTTTTCCCATAATTTTCAACCGGATTTGTTTGTGTTTCAACATTTCATCCGACCGTACTTTGACAATTTTGAATCCGTACCTGCTTTTTAACTCTTCTATATTTGACCGCTTTTGTCCTACAACATTCGAAATATCCGAAGATGAAACATATATTTCAATACCATAGGAATTCTCCAGATTCGCTGTCTGTATCTCTTCAATCATGCGATTCATCATTCTTTTCGATTCTACCAGCTGCCGAAATGCCGGATGAAAAGGTCCCGCCACAACATCCATATTTTCATTGATTGCATCCGTTGGCTGCAATCCCACTCGAATCACCTGAATTCCATTCATTTCATATAAATCAAGAAGCTGAGCACATAGCTCAACAGCATTCTCCAGCGTCAGCGGATTATATTCACCACTTCGGTACATCTTCTCCAGAAAGGTCCCCTTTATGATTAGAGTAGGATAGATTCTTACGACATCGGGCTTCATACGGACAACCCTGCGCGCAGTATCCAGCGCTTTACCCGTATCATCCTCCGGAAGACCGATCATTGTCTGAATCCCCAATTCAAAGCCAAACTCTTTTATCAGTACGGATGCATTTTCCACATCCTCAATACTATGCCCTCTACAGCTTTTGGCCAATACCATTCGATCCAGGCTTTGAGCCCCCAGTTCGATAGTTTTTACATTGTACGCTTTCAGGTACTCCAATATTTCGCTGGTAATATAGTCAGGCCGGGTTGACAGTCTTATGGAGCGGACTCTCCCGGGACCAAAATACTCATTGGCAGCTTGTAGAAATAGAATCTGCTGGTCTTTGTCGATTCCCGTGAAGCTCCCTCCATAGAAGCCGATTTCCACATAGGCGTCCTCAGAAATGGTAGCCAGGTGCTCTTCTATGATTTCCCGCATCCGTTCTACCGTCATCTCACTCATTTCACCGCTGATGGCTTTCTGATTGCAGTAAATACAATCAAAAGGGCATCCCTTATGGGGAATAAATATAGGTATCACAGTGTGTCTCATTTTTTGTCTCCGCTTTTCTCCAATGCAATCCTGGCAGCATTCTGCTCCGCTTCTTTTTTGCTTTTTCCTTCTCCTGTTCCTATAACGGTTTCGCCTAGTTTTACATTTGCGACAAATAATTTGTCATGATCCGGTCCCTTCTCATCGACAATTTCGTAAATAATCCTTTTATCTCCTTTTTTCTGTATCACTTCCTGAAGCTGCGTTTTATAGTCCATTGCAATGGAGCCTCTGGCACATTCATCCACCAGCGCGTCCATCTGCCTGTATACGAATTCTTTTGCCACTTCCAGGCCTCCATCCATGTAAATAGCGCCAATAACAGCTTCAAATGCGTCAGAAAGAAGGGATACTCTTTTCCTACCTCCTGTAAGTTCTTCCCCTTTGCCAAGAAGAATAAATTTATAAATCCCGATATTGTTTGAGCACTTTACCAAAGAAGGTTCACAAACTATATTGGCTCGTACCTTTGTCAGCTCACCTTCACTGAGGTTCGAATATTTTATATATATCTTTTCACTAATGCTGAGTCCTAGAACCGAATCACCCAAAAATTCGAGTCTCTCATTGCTTAATAGTTTCATTTCTCTATTTTCATTGGCATAGGAACTATGGGTCAGCGCGAGTATTAAATTACTTTTGTTTTTAAAGCAGTAACCTATATTCTCCTCAAAAAAATGCAGGCTTTCTTTTAATGCTTCAATATTTTTCATTTGCCCTCCAATTCACTTATGGGTAATTGGTTATAGGTAATGGATAAAAAAGCTTCCCTGGAGGCACCTCCAAGTCCATTGCATATAACCAATCATCCATAATTCCTTTACTTTAATTTTACGTTGCTAATAAATTATACACTATTATACACCAATAGGGAACGGATTACTCCGCTCCCTAAAGTTATTGTTCAAACAACCTTGATCAGAATCTCTTCTCTATTTTCCTACCGCGTATACTTTTTGAAAACCAAGGCTGCATTATGTCCTCCGAATCCGAGAGAGTTGGATAATGCATACTGAACCTCAGCTTTTCTTCCTACATTGGGTACATAGTCGAGATCGCATTCAGGATCCGGCGTTTTGTAGTTTATGGTAGGAGGCAGGAAGCCTTCCTTTAAAGCCAGCGCGGAAATTATAGCTTCTATGGCACCTGCTGCACCCAGCAGATGGCCTGTCATGGACTTGGTTGAACTAACGGCAATACTCTTTGCATGCTCGCCAAATACGGTTTTAATAGCCGCTGTTTCAAACTTGTCATTATAAGAAGTAGAAGTTCCATGAGCGTTAATGTAGCCAATATCTTTCGGTTTGATGTCTGCGTCGTCAATGGCCATCTTCATACAGCGGGCCCCGCCTTCTCCCTCTGGTGCTGGAGCTGTAATATGATATGCATCATTAGTACATCCGTATCCAACAATTTCAGCAATAATGTCGGCGCCTCTGTTTACCGCATGCTCCAGTTCTTCGATTACAAGAACACCTGCACCTTCGCCCATGACGAATCCGTTTCTTTCAGCATCAAAGGGCCTGCTGGCTGTTTCCGGGTCAGAAGTTTCGGACATAGCCCCCATGGAACAGAAACCTGCAAAAGCCATGGATGTGATGGTAGCTTCCGTTCCACCACACAGCATAATGTCTGCATCGCCTCTTTCAATTACTTTGAAAGCATCCCCAATGGAATTCGTTCCCGTCGCACAAGCTGTTACTGCGCAGGAGTTAAATCCTTTTGCGCCATATTGGATAGCAATACGTCCGGATGCCATATTGGCAATCATCATAGGAATAAAGAAAGGACTTATCCGGCCCGGCCCCTTTTCGAGGAGAACTTTATGCTGCACCTCAAAGGTCTCCATCCCGCCAATTCCTGAGCCTACAATAACACCCATACGGTTTCTGTCTACATTCTCAAGGTTCAATCCTGAATTTTCAACAGCCATCTTGGCAGCAGCCATGGCAAACTGTGTAGATCTGTCCATTCTTTTTGCTTCTTTTTTATCTATGAATTCACCCGGTTCAAAATTCTTCACTTCCGCCGCTACTTTTGTAGGCATATTGGATACATCAATTCTTTCGACAAGACTTATGCCGTTTTTACCTTCCTTGATTGCATTCCAGAATGGGTCAACCCCTATCCCTAATGAAGATACAACCCCCATGCCAGTTATAACAACACGTTTTTGCATATCTCTCTAAACCTCCTACTCACATTCAGGCTCTATGCAATATATAAGCTGCAAATGACAATCCTGGCAGCCAGAGCCCCTATTCTATTATACTTTCTCTACCCTATATAAAAATAAAGCCCGATAGCTTTACTGTAAACAATCAATAAGTGTGTCCGTGAAAAGCTCATATGAACCTTAAGTCGGTTTCCTTTGCATAAAAAAAGCCCCATGATAGGGGACTTTTTTTATGTGTTATTTTTGATGTAATCAACAGCATCACCTACTGTTTGGATCTTTTCAGCTTCGCTGTCAGGAATCTCTAAATCAAACTCTTCTTCGAGGGCCATTATCAGCTCAACTATGTCCAGAGAATCAGCTCCCAGATCATCAATGAAGGAAGACTCCATTGCTATGTCATCTTCGTCAACACCTAACTGTTCAACGATTATCTTCTTAACTTTTTCAAATACCATATATTCACCTCCTCTCAAAGAGTGGTAGTATTCTTAAAAATAATACCGTATGTAACGTTAGCAAATAATGCTACATAAAGATATTATTACATAACGAGTCCGCCGTCAATATGTATTACCTGTCCAGTGATATAATTTGCTTCTTCCGATGCCAGAAATCCAACAACATTTGCCACATCCTCAGGAGTCCCAAACCTGCCAAGCGGTATGTTGTTCAAGTAATTCGACTTTACCTTTTCGGGTAATATTTCCGTCATCTGAGTCTCTATAGCCCCTGGTGCAACTGCGTTGCAGGTAATACCTCTGGATGCAAATTCTTTCGCTGTCGACTTTGTAAGACCAATCATTCCAGCCTTTGATGCGCAGTAATTTGCTTGCCCTGGGTTACCCGTTACTCCCACAACGGAAGTAACATTAATAATTCTTCCGCTTCTTTGCTTCATCATGACCCGTGCAGCAGCCTTTGTACATAAAAAAGCCCCTTTCAGGTTGGTGTCCAAAACATCGTCCCAATCCTTTTCAGACATCCTGACCATAAGAGTATCCCGTGTGATACCTGCATTATTTACAAGTATATCAACACTTCCAAAGGCTTCTACAGCCGCATTAATCATGGCTTCTGCATCCTGGGGATTCTTTACGTCACCTCTTGTTGCAACTGCATTGTAACCAGCAGCTTTGAACTCTTCCGCCGTTTTCTCAACTACATCGGAAGTTCCGTTGAGTACCACATTAGCACCCATTTGAAGAAGCTTTAAAGCTATCGCTTTACCAATTCCTCTTCCTGACCCGGTTACAACAGCAGTTTTCCCCTTTAATTGCATAATATACCTCCCTTCTGAGCAATTAACAATTAAGAATTGAAAATTGAAAATTATTTAGTCCCAAAATATCTCAAACAATTACACTCCAAGCTCTGTCAGAGTTTTGTTCAATGAATCCAGATCCTCTATATTCAGTACCTTGACTTCCTTGTTGATTTTTTTAACAAAACCAGCAAGAACTTTGCCTGGCCCGATCTCAATAAAAGTATCAACACCCTCGTTAATCATGGTTTTCACACATTCCTCCCAAAGAACCGAACTGCTCACCTGGCGGACCAACAAATCTTTTACCTGGGATTGATCCGTAACCACCTGCGCAGTTACATTGGTAACAACAGGTATTTGTATGTCATGAAATTCAATTTTATTGAGTTCCCGGGCGATTTGTTCCCCTGCCGGCTTGAGCAAGCTGCAGTGGAAAGGCGCACTTACAGGAAGGATCATGGAACGTCTAGCGCCCTTTTCCTTTGCCAGTTCAACTACTTTTTCCACAGCTCTTATTTCTCCGGCTACAACCACCTGTCCAGGACAATTGAAGTTGGCTGGCTCTACAATACCTTCAGAAGCAGCTTGTGCACAGCATTCCTTTACAATATCGTTATCCAGTCCCAAAATAGCCGCCATGGTTCCCACACCAACCGGAACAGCTGCCTGCATGTATTTACCCCTTTTTTTGACCAGAGCTACCGCATCCTTAAAAGAGAGGGTACCCGCAGCTACATGAGCCGAATATTCCCCCAAACTAAGACCTGCAACAAAATCCGGCTTTATACCTTTTTCCAGAAGCGGTTGCATACAAGCGATACTGGCCGTTAAAATCGTTGGCTGCGTATTTTCCGTGATTTTCAGTGTTTCATCGTCACCTTCAAAGATCATCGATTCTACATCAAATCCCAACGATTCAGATGCTTCCTTAAAAACATTCGCAGCAGATGGATATTCCTGGGCAATCTGCCGACCCATACCCACATACTGCGCACCTTGACCTGGAAATATAAACGCGATTTTTCCCATTTTTCAACCTCCTGCTATTTTGCCCATTTTATAACTGTAGAACCCCAGGTTAAACCGCCGCCAAAACCCACTAAAACAACGTTATCACCCTTTGACAGTTTACCTTCCTTAATGGCCTGGTTCAATGCAACAGGAATGGAAGCAGACGAGATATTTCCCAGTTTATCCAGACTTATCATTACCTTATCCCGTGAAACTCCCAACCGTTTTGCCGCACCTTCTACAATACGAATATTGGCTTGATGGGGAACAACCAGATTAATATCTTCGATAGACAATCCGCATCGATCGAGTGCTTCATTGGTGGCACTTTCCATAATCTTCACGGCAAATTTAAGTACTGCACCGCCATCCATCCAGATGGTATGTTTTTTTCCATGGATCCGCTTTGCATCTTCCACCGGATCTGAATGTAAACCTGGAATGGTGATATTATGTCCCATGCTGCCATCGGCTCCCAGATAGGTGCTCAGAATCCCATACCCGTCTTCTACTGCTCCAATAACCGCGGCCCCGGCGCCATCTCCAAAAAGGATGCAGGTATTCCTATCCTCCCAATCCGTTGCCTTGGAGAGAGCTTCTACGCCTACAACCAATGCGTATTTATAATAACCGGTTTTTATAAATTGCTGAGCAACCGTCATGCCGTACATAAATCCTGTACAAGCAGCATTCAGGTCAAAGGCTGCCGCTTTTGAAGCACCGATTTCTCTTTGAATAATGCAGGATGTGGAAGGTGACATGTAATCCGGCGTTTCCGTAGTTACTATGATAAGATCTACATCCTCCGCCGTGATACCGGCATCTTCCAGGGCACTAACTGCAGCTTTCACGCCTAGCGTATAGCCCGGCTCATCCTCCTCCAGTATTCTCCTCTGGGAAATACCTGTTCTTTGTGTAATCCACTCATCCGAGGTATCCACCATTTTTTCCAAATCTTCATTCGTTAAAACTTTATCCGGAAGAGAACTGCCTATCCCTAAAATCCCTACTGAATTAATCAGATTGTTCAAAACTATCAACCTCCATGTTCTTAAATTGCTCACTAATCTGTTCGACCACAGTGCTTTTGCCATAACTATATGCTTTGAATACGGCATTTTTTACGGCTTTTGCATTTGAGCTCCCGTGAGCCTTCATGACTTTTCCATTTACACCCAGCAAAGGAACACCGCCGTATTCCGTGTAATCAATTTTTTTGTTGAATTTTTTCAAATCATCCATGACAAGGAAAGCCGCAAGTTTGGAAATGATATTCTTACCAAAAATACCTTTCAAGGATTCCTTAAAAAAGGAACCGGCACCTTCAAAGAACTTTAGCAGAATATTCCCGACAAAGCCATCACAAACAGCAACATCTACAGTGCCATCTGTAATATCCCTGCCCTCAACATTGCCAAAAAAGTTAATGCCCGAATTGGAAAGCAGTTCATGCGCTTGTTTGACTGTCTCGGTTCCCTTATTAACCTCTGTTCCGTTGTTAACAAGGCCGATTTTAGGGTTATTTACACCAAAAACTTCCTTCATGAATATGGAGCCCATAATTGCAAATTGCAGATAATTTATTGGTTTACAGGTGGTATTGGCTCCACCATCGATCAGGCAGATACCTCCCTTTTTGGTAGGCATTACCGGTGCCAATGCAGGGCGGTCAACTCCTTTGATTCTTCGAAGGATCAGGGTAGCGCCTGTCATCAGAACTTTAGTATTTCCTGCAGAGACAAAAACATCTCCTTTTTTTTCTTTAAGAAGGTTTAAACCAATGACCATGGAGGATTCCTTTTTTGTCCGGAAAGCATTAGCCGAGTCCTCCATCGTAATTACATCCTGTGCATGGATTATGTTCAATCTCGGACTTTCAAATTTTCGTTCACTCAGGATTCCCTTGATCTTTTCACTATCTCCAATGAGGGCTACATCATATCCCTCCATTTCCTTCAAAGCGTCAATACAACCATTTACAACAGCCTCCGGGGCATGATCCCCACCCATAGCATCAACTAATATTAACAAAAATTTCACTCCTAATTCGTAGATTATCAGGCTGATAATTCCTTGTTCAATTTCGCAACATTAAATACCTGACTTTTTTAAATTACTATGTTTTTTATACTTTTTCAAGAGAGACCAGGATAAATTTTCCGCGGAAGACTTCTACCTGCTTCTCGGTTATTTTCACCCATACGATAAAGTTGTCGCTTCTAATTTTCCGTACTTCCGCCTTTGCAATCAACTTTGTTCCTGCATATACCGGAGTCTTATACTTAATGTTCGCAACACCTACCAGGGCAACATGCGCATCAATAACCGCAATGGCCAGCGATTCCGCCAGTGAGTAAATAAAATGCCCTCTGACAATCTTAGAGTTTTCGAACACCATGCCACTGTGTGTTTCTAGGATGGAAATACCACTCCGATTTAGACTTAAATCCACCAGTTCTCCCACAAGCTCTTTACTTTGAAGGGATTTTACCTTTGTATGGTTATCGGAAGCAACGTTCCTGATCCTCTCCCGCAACTCAGGTATTCCCAACTCCAACCGGTCCAGTCTTATGGTGGGAATACTCACTGAGAACATCTCAGCAAGCTCCTCGTCTGTCAGGAAAGGATCCGCTTTAATTTTTTCCACTAAAAGACTTTGCCTCTCTTTTTTAGGAAAGGAAGTTCGGCCCATGAATTATCACCCGTTATATCATATTCTGTTTCAGGAGTTTTTATTACCTGGTACTAATCGTTGCTGATAAAAGTATATAATAAAACCCTGAATAATGCAACTATTTCATGTGAGTTAATAAATAAAAACAGAGTGCCAAGACCTCCAACACTCTGCCCCTTTACTGCTTTATTTTACAAACCCTTATGCCTCTTCTCTATCTTATGCGTTCATATCAATGACTTTCAGGTTTTTCATCATGTAATCATAACCTGAATAGATCGTGACAAGAACTGCAATCAGCATGGCATACCGATCAAAAGGAAAATCAGCAACTAGACTAATGGGGAAATTCTTCAACAGGGATGCTGCTATCGCAACAATTTGCGTAACAGTTTTTATTTTCCCCCAGTTACTGGCTGCGATAACAATGCCTTCCCCCGATGCTACCAACCGCAGACCAGTCACGATAAACTCCCTGGCAATAATGACCATGGCAGCCCACCCAGTTAGTTCGTTTCTTTCTACCAACGCAATCAATGCCGCCGTTACCAGCAGCTTATCCGCAATTGGATCAAGAAAAATACCAAACCGGGTAACTTGCTTCCTCTTCCTGGCAATATACCCGTCTACTCCATCCGTACTGGCGGCGATAATAAATAGAACCGCAGCAAAATAATTTCCATAATTACGGATAAAATCGTTAATTCCCGTTAATTGGGGGTTTGCAAATTTTAAATAACTGCTGTTCAGCACCCAATCAGGAAAGGGTATTATAAAAAGCATAAAAATCGGTATCAGAAAAATTCTGGACAGAGTAATTTTATTCGGCAGATTCATATACAACCTCTCCTATCAAATCATAGTTGTCTATGTTTAGGATTTTTACATTAACAAATTGCCCTGCTTCCAAAGGCTCCTGGCTTGTGAAGTATACCATACCGTCAATATCCGGAGCTTCGGCAGAAGTTCTTCCATAGTAGAATATCCCATCTTCCGCAACACCTTCAACCAGCGCTTTATACATCTTTCCAAGTCTTTCCCTGTTTTTTTCCACTGTAATTCCCTGTTGCAGCTCCATCAGCTTCTTATATCTCTGAACTTTAAGTCGTTTATTTACCTGCGGTTTCATCCGGGCAGCCGGAGTATCTTCCTCCTTGGAATAAGTGAAAACTCCTACCCTGTCCAATCGGGATTCCTTTACAAAATCATAGAGAATATCAAAGTCTTCCGGCTCTTCCCCAGGAAAGCCAACAATCAGCGAAGTTCTTATAAAGATATCGGGAACTTTTTGTCTAAGCTTTACAAGCAAGGACCGCACTTCACTGCCTGTACCCCTTCTGGCCATAAGTTTCAAAATCCTGTCGCTAGCGTGTTGTATAGGTATATCAATATATTTGCAAACCTTCGGATTTTCTGCGATCTCTTCGATCAATGCATCCGTTATTTCCTCCGGATAGCAATAGAGTAAACGGATCCATTCCAGTTCCGGAATGGCACTCAGTGTACGAATCAGTGATACCAGTTTACGTTCACCGTAGTTATCGAGTCCGTACCGTGTCGTATCCTGTGCAATTAGAATGATTTCCTTTATACCTGAAGCAACGAGTGCTTTTGCTTCCTTTTCAATATCTTCAATTCTTCTGCTTCTGTATCGGCCCCGCAGCGAGGGAATGATGCAGTAGGTACAGCAATTATCACAGCCTTCTGCAATCTTAAGGTAGGCAAAACCCTTGCCGGAGGTGACAACTCTTTCATTCTCCAGATAATCCAGTTCGCGCAGATTTCCATATAATACGGACTTTTCTCCGCTATAGGCTTTATTTATAACCTCGGCGATCTCCTTGTAGTTCCCTGTTCCAATGACAGCATCCACCTCTGGAATCTGCTCCATAATCTGCTCTTTGTATCGCTCAGCCATGCAGCCTGTTACGATCAGCATTTCACAAGTGTTTTTTTTATGCTCTGCCATTTCCAGAATCGTATTCACCGATTCCTGTTTGGCAGTTTCAATAAAACCACAGGTATTTACGATAAGTACATCTGCTTCGTCTTCGTTGTTGGTAATCTCATAATTCTTCTTGAGCATTCCAAGCATTATTTCGCTGTCAACGAGATTTTTGGGACACCCCAACGAAACAACACCAATTTTCTTCAATAAACACACTCCCTGTTTTAAAATTTTTATTTCAAACTTAATATGATCTGACGAAATCAATCTATCAATGAATTGGATGAGAACTCCATTTCAAAACCATAAAATGGAAGAATTTTGTTCTAAACCATTTTGATTATAAGATTTTGCGTATCCATTGTCAATTGTATTTTGCTACATTTTTATACCTTTTGGAATCAATTGTTCCGCTTTCGTGATGGATTCTTCCATTTCAGCTCGTAATCGGGAAATCTCGTTTTGAAGCTGATCCTCTTTAATTCCCATACTCTCCAATTCCTTTACTATTTCATCCCTTTGCCGGCCCAATTGCTCCAATCTCGCTTCAGCTCTGATTTTCGCATTTTTTGCCTTTTCCAGCCGTTCCTTAATCTCGACGATTTTTTTATCAAGCTCTATCACTACATTTCCTCCATCAGATGAGAAATAATCTCTTCCACATTTTTTTCCTGAATATTACTCCGGCAGAAAGGACAGATACCCATTTGCCGTAGTAGCAGGCTGTATTGCTTCACGTACCTGTCGATTTGGTCCGTGTATTGTTTGAGCTCTGTTTCTTCATTTATAATATTCACGCTGATTTGGCCAAGCTTTTGCCCTAAATCGAAAAAAGTTTCCAGTTTACGTTTCTCATCCCTGACATAACTTATAATATTTTGTACTTCCGCAAGATGCTGTGTTTTATCCAGGATATCCAGGCTTTGGTATAGTTCTTGGTTAATTTTGCTGAGTTTCTCGCCCAAAGCATTAACTCTCAACCACTTTTCCTGTAGTACGAAACTTTCGAAAACCAGGTCTTCAAGTTCTTCCAATGTATTATGCTGGAGCAGGAATTCCTTTACCCCTTCTTCCTCCTCTGACAACTTTCCTAACCGTTCCTCCAGTTGTACAAGTCTCTTTTCCTTAGCAGCCGCAGTTTCAACATTCTCCAGTATACTTTCTGTACTCCATAAACGCTCCTCAATCCCACTCAATTCTTCAAATTCCTGTAATCTTTCACCGATTTCCTTGCTCTCATAACGAATTCGCTCAACGGTTTGATGATTCCGTCTCAAATCGATTACACAGTCCTTTATGGCTCGGTCAATGATATGGACTCCAACCAGCCGACCGATGGCCTTAGCTCTGGTACTGCCGCTTTCGGTCAGTAAAAAGGGACCTTCCAACTGCTCTGCTATGTTCAGGTTTGAGGCAGTTCCCCCTTCCAGGGGTATTTTTTTGATTCCATGGGCATGAATAACTTCCTGAGGCACTTCATTTCCAAAACCTTCAAAGGTTTTCACATTTTTTTCCGGGTCCACCACTTGATATCTGTTTTTACTTTTCGATCTTTCCCTTATAATTGTATAATTATTACTTAATTCAACAGTTACTTTGGAAGAAGATGTCCCTGCCCGTATAAAATCCATTCCCCGGGGCTCGTTAAATAAAGCCCATTTGACTGCTCGGATGATTGCAGATTTGCCTTGGTCCGAGGGACCTACGATAACATTCAGCCCTTCTGAAAACTCAAGAAGGGTATATTCATGGGATTGAAAGTTCTCAATTATTACCTTCCTTATAAAATTCATTCACTCTCATCTCCAACAGCAAGGATTTCTTCCGCTTCCCCAAGTCTTCGAATTGCTTCCTCCCTCACTTTGGCCTCAATCGACTGATCTACCGCAATACCCTCTATAATTTTTTTCATATCCGTACTGATGTAATTCAGATTCCCCATACCGTTAAAAAACTGATGAATCTTTACAAGCCTGTTCTTGGATGCCTCTACTTTACTTCGGTCCAGGACCTCACTGCCGGGTTTTGCACTCTTTAACTCAATCTCTGTGACCTGTATGCTGTCTTTCAAATCCAGTATAACTACTTTGGGTTTTCTCTCCATTTCACTGAGGGAATTGGATATACGGACAATACTCCCGGGATTGATGAAGTACCTTCCTTCTTGCTGAACAACTCCAAAACCGCTATGATAATGGCCGGCCAACGTTATATCCGCTTCAGTATCCGTAATCTCTTCTACCCGGGTGTATTGAACCTCTCTAAAAAAAGGCTTGTTTAAGAGCATCCCATGTACAAGGTGAATCGCATAATTCACATCATTTCTTTTTTTTATAAGATAATACTCTCGAAATCTATCTCCATCAATAGCATAGTTATAAGAGCTTCCGGTAATTTGGACTCTGACACCGTTTTGCTCTAAGACCAGCTCTTCACCGCACTTCAAAAGCCTTACCAGACCAATTCCCTCTACGAGGCCCAGCATGGTCCTCTCCAGAGATTCCGGGTTCTGTCCGAAGATGTCATGATTGCCTGCAATAGTGATAATTGGCTTTGTGAACCCATTAATAATGATGGCAAATTCCCTGACGACTGCCGGGGACACATCTGGACGGTCAAACCAGTCACCGCCATTCAGTACATAATCCACCCTCTGTTGTTCGACTAACTCACGAATCTCCAGCAGCTTTCTCTTCAATGTCTCGGGAAAGTTATCCTTCCGGTTTTCCGGTGTCGTTCCTCGGATGTGTGTATCGGTAAAGTACAAAAAGCGCATTCTTCCTCCATCAAATATAACGTGTACGGACACCCTTTATCCATATTATGACTCTTTTCTTAGATATTAATTCCATAAAAGAATATGGAAATTTACTAATTGAAAATGATTTTCATAAAACGCTTGACATAATGTCCGTTATCCCTTATACTGATATTCGTTGCTTTTGACGGGCCTTTAGCTCAGTTGGTTAGAGCAACCGGCTCATAACCGGTTGGTCCGCGGTTCGAGTCCGTGAAGGCCCACCATATGCCCAGATAGCTCAGTCGGTAGAGCAGAGGACTGAAAATCCTCGTGTCGCTGGTTCGATTCCGGCTCTGGGCACCAGATATAAAAAAGTGAGGTTCGTGTGATAAAATTACACGAACCTCACTTTTTTATATCTGAATGAAGCGCTTTTTAAAAGGAGGAAATGCTTTCACATTCATTTTTGTAAATACTTCAACTTTATAATAAAATTATTTACTAAAAGTGTTGACAATACAAACAAACCTGTGCTAATATAGTCTTCGTCGACAGCAAAGCCTGCTGTTGAACGAAAGACAGCTCGATTTAAATATATGGGGAGGTTCCCGAGCGGCCAAAGGGGGCAGACTGTAAATCTGTTATCTGACGATTTCGATGGTTCGAATCCATCTCTCCCCACCAAAAAAGGAAACTGCAAATGCAGTTTCCTTTTTTCATTTTAGCAAATTATTAATGCAGTTGACCATGGTCCGTTTCTACCAGTTGTTTCACCGGTACCTCGCTTCTATTCCCGCTTTCAAGGTATTTTACTGCTGCATTTTCTCCATTAATGCTTTCGATCCATACGGAACTACCATTATGCAATACTTCTACTACGCCATAAGAATCATAAATCTGTTTTGCTCTTTCTATTTCCATAAAAAAATCTCCCTTCGAAATAATTTGTATACCATTTATTATTTACAAGGGCGCTGAGAGTATTCACAAGTCATAAAATGTAACCACGGCAGATTACCTCCGCCCTTTAACAAAAAAGACACTGGAAACTAATCCAATGTCTTTTTGTTTATAAAGAATGAGTTTATCAAGCTTGGCCGCCTGCCAATTGAGGAGCTTGCGTATACGTTCTTTGAGCAAATTCCTGATCCAGCATGAGGATTCCTCTGCCATCATTACCAACCAGTTTCACTTTTCTCAAATTATTGTCCATGTTCGCTTCCTCCTCTGCCTGTTCCGTTACAAACCATTGGAGAAAAGCAGTGGTTTTATGGTCTCTTTCTTCAAGAGCGAGATTTACAATATTGTATATGGACGCTGTAACAAACTTCTCATGCTCCAAGGCCAAGGCAAACACTTCTTCCGGTGATGCAAAATCAAATTTTGGTGCATCAATGGCGCCCAGTCTGATATTTCCACCTACATGGTTCACATAGTTGAAAAACACCATGGCATGGTCTCTTTCTTCTTGTGTCTGTACCCGGAAGTAATGGGCAAACCCGGCCAAATTTAAAGAGGTCAGGTAAGCTTCCATCGAAAGATATAAATATGCAGAATAAAATTCCTTTTGAATTTGTTCGTTTAATAATTTTTCCATTTTTTCACTAATCATAGTTAAGTCCTCCTACTATTTAAGTATAATATGTACACTACACATCTTATATGTGTTACAGTAATTATATACCAAAAAATCAATGATTTAAACCAGCTTTTTGAAACAATCCGGATCATTCTGCATAAAATATTTAGTACCAGCAATAAGATAGCCCTTACTTTTTCACCGCATTCCAACATGTTGTAACCAATTTGCATGCATAACATATATTGATAACAGATAATGAAATTGATTATCAATTGAGAATGGAGTACAAAGACGTACTGCCCACTGCAGCGTCTTTTTTGTTTTCTAACTTATGTCTATATTATACCATGAGACTGATGCAGGTTTTGTGAAAGGGGATGTATATTATGTGTGGTATAACAGGCTGGATTGACCTTAAAGAGGACCTTTCAGGCCAGCACCGAATTATTGAAAGAATGACAGAAACGTTGAAATTTAGGGGGCCGGATGCAGAAGGTATTTGGATGTCAGAACATGCAGCACTGGGGCACCGAAGACTTGTGGTGGTTGACCCTGAAGGCGGCGGCCAGCCTATGATCCGTCAACTAGGAGATATAACCTACGTGTTGGTCTATAACGGAGAGCTTTATAATACCATGGACATACGAAAGGAGCTGGAGGGATACGGTCATAAATTTTTGGGTCATTCAGACACGGAAGTCCTTCTGGTATCCTACATACAATGGGGGCCCGAGTGTGTAAAAAAACTTAACGGAATCTATGCTTTTGCTGTGTGGAACGAAAAGGAAAAATCTCTCTTTATGGCCAGAGATCGCTTTGGGGTAAAACCACTGTTCTACGCAGTCAGAGGCTCCTCTCTCATCTTTGGCTCCGAACTTAAAGCATTACTTGAAAATCCTTTAGTAAAACCAGAGATTGATGTGGAAGGTCTTGCCGAAATCTTTTCTCTTGGTCCTTCCAGAACGCCAGGGCATGGTGTATTCAAAAATGTGAAGGAATTAAAACCGGCTCACCGTATGCTATATGATTCCACCGGGTTATCCCTAAGCTGTTACTGGACTCTGGAAAGCAAACCCCATACCGACAGCGTGGAGGATACCGTGGAAAAGGTAAGAGAACTCGTTAAGGACACCATCGAAAGACAGTTGGTATCGGATGTGCCCATTTGTACCTTTTTGTCCGGGGGACTCGATTCAAGTGCCATCACCGCTCTTGCAGCCGTTCATTTTAAAAACACAGGCAAAGGGCAGCTGCACACCTATTCCATCGATTATGTGGATAATGACAAATACTTTACTCCCAGTGTGTTCCAACCCAACTCCGATGCTCCCTGGGTAAAGCTTATGTCCGATACCTTTAAAACAAACCACCATTATATAACCATTGATACTCCCCAGTTGGTGGAAGCATTAAAAGGCGCTCTGGACGCACGGGATCTACCAGGGATGGCCGATGTGGACTCCTCACTGTGGATGTTTTGTCACGAGATCAAAAAGGAACATGTAGTATCACTTTCCGGAGAATGTGCAGACGAGGTTTTCGGAGGATATCCTTGGTTCCACCGGGAGGATGCGCTCAATGCGAATACCTTCCCCTGGGCCCGTTCACTGGGGGAAAGAACAAGAGTACTTTCTCCTGAGCTTGTCAGTTTGATCAATCCCGAAGAATATGTCGCCCGCAGGTATCAGGAAACCCTTCAACAGGTTCCCAGACTCCCAGGTGAAGACCCTGTAGAAGCCCGCAGACGTGAAATGTTCTACTTGAACATAAACTGGTTCATGAGTACTCTTCTGGACCGTAAGGACCGAATGAGCATGGCGGCCGGACTCGAGGTCAGAGTACCCTTCTGCGATCATAGAATGGTACAGTACGTATGGAATATTCCCTGGGAAATCAAGGCAATGGGTGGCCGTGAAAAGGGCATTTTACGACAGGCATTGAAAGGAATATTGCCGGACGAAATCGTTGAGCGTAAAAAAAGTCCATATCCTAAAACTCACAATCCGGCTTATGAAGCCGCTGTCAGTGGTTGGCTTACTGAAATATTGGAGGATGGCAGTTCTCCACTCCTCTCCCTCATTGACGTTGCAACAGTAAAAGCAATGACACAAAGCAAATCCGATTACGGCAAGCCATGGTTTGGACAGTTGATGGCTACCCCGCAGATGTTTGCATATCTGATTCAGGTAGATATGTGGCTCAGGAAATACAAGGTACAAATAATATAACTGTCTACCGGCATAGTACAATTATACTTACAGGGTATTTTACGTTTGATTTCCAATCGTAAGATACCCTATAATTTTACCCATATATAAAGAAGAAACAGCTTTGCATGTTTTTTGTTTACTCATATTTTCTTCTTTCCCCTCTGTTGCGGATGTTAAATTTATACCGTAAAAAATGATTTATAAAGCTGCTATAGGCAAAATTTGATATTAACAGCTACAACTCGATAATGATTGAATACGTGTGGTTATTAAATAAAAAGTACATAAACTGCCTATAATAAGCATGATAAAGTTTTAATCCGTTGCAGTTCAAAGTTTATATATGTCGGAAAAAGTATTATAATTAGCAATTAGTTAGTAAATGTAGCGGTAAAAATGTGTAACATCATGTGCTTGTTACTTTCCGCTGCTTTTTTAATGTAATTTACACATTATTTCTGAGGTGGTAAAAATGACGACAAACAGGTTCAAAAGGTTTATAATCGGTAGACCTCTGAAAAATGAGGATCTCGGTGATGAAAAATTCAGTGTTTTTTGGGGTCTGCCAATTCTAGCCAGTGATGCGCTCTCCTCTGTTGCCTATGCTGCAGAGGAAATCCTGCTGGTTTTATTTCCCGTCATAGGAATGCTGGCTTTTACAAGCATGACACATATAGCAGCTGCCATCATCGGTCTTGTAGTAATTCTTGCTTTTTCCTACAGGCAAACAATTCAGAATTATCCCAATGGCGGCGGTGCCTATGTAGTCGCCAAGGAAAATCTGGGGCTAATGGCAGGTGTTACAGCAGGTGCGGCGCTTTCGGTGGATTATATACTGACAGTAGCAGTTAGTATTTCGTCGGGTGTGGCACAGATAACTTCTGCGTTTCCAGCACTCCGGCCTTATACCATACCCATGTGTCTGGGAATCATACTTTTAATTATGGTTGGTAACCTCAGAGGTATCAGGGAATCGGCCAAACTATTCAGTATACCTGCGTATGCTTTTATCGTTGCAGTACTCGCTATGCTGATCAGGGGATTTTTTAAGCTTAGAAGCGGTTATATTCCTGAACCTGCAGTGGTTCTTGATCCTGCAGCGGTTCAAACAACCAGCGCAGTTAGTCTCTTTCTTCTTTTGAGGGCTTTCTCCAATGGCTGCTCCGCCTTAACCGGTATAGAGGCTGTAAGTAATGCAGTTCCCAACTTTAAGGAACCCTCCATCAAACGTGCCAAGACCGTTATGATCCTCCTATGTACATTGGTTGTAGTGCTGTTTGGAGGTACTATTTTACTGGCAAGCGCATTTCATGTGGCTCCTACCCATGGAAAAACGGTCATCATTCAAATTGCGGAACAGATTTTCGGAAATGGTTTTATGTTCTATTATGTTATGGCATCCACCTTTGTAATCCTTGCCATGGCTGCCAATACAGCCTATTCCGGGTTTCCTCTGCTTGTATCGGTTATCGCCAGAGAGGGCTATGCTCCAAGACAGTTAAGCATGCGAGGAGATCGCCTTAGCTTCTCCAACGGAATTCTGCTTTTATCTGCAGTTTCCGCCCTATTGATTGTTATATTTAATGCAAACGTGTCGCATTTGATTGGTCTATACGCCATAGGAGTGTTTATATCCTTTACGCTTTCTCAATCCGGTATGTTTATGAAATGGTTCCGGTCAAGAGGCAAGAACTGGGTTCCTAAGGCAATCCTAAATGGGTTTGGTGCTTTTGTCACAGCCATCGTTGTTATAATCATTGCCATAACCAAGTTCAATGAAGGTGCTTGGATTGTTGTTTTGCTTATTCCTACACTCGTATTTTTAATGATGAAAGTGAGGAAACACTATGAAGCTGTTTCCGAGCAGCTGCGGTTGACTCCGGAAGAAGTTTCAACGATGGATATTGCACAGGATCACTACAGAAACAGGATTATCGTACCCATTGAGAGCGTCAACAAAGCCAGTATAAGAGCACTGCGATATGCTCGAACCATTTCGGACAATGTAGTTGCTTTTAATGTATCTATCGATGAGGAATCCGGTGAAAAGGTAAGGAAAAAGTATTCAATGCTCAAAACGGATATTCCGCTTATTGTTAAATATTCTCCTTTCCGAAAGGTTGTAGAGCCTCTGCTGAAATTCATCGAATCTGCAGAATATGATTATCGCAAGGGTGATATGATAACGGTCATACTTCCGCAGTTTGCAGTGAGATCCTGGTGGCATACCCTGCTTCATAACCATTCCAGGGTATTTATTGAAAGAGAACTTTTAAAACACAAACACATTGTGGTAGCCACCATGCCGCTTCAACTGAAACCGGACCATATGATCCAAAAACATCAAAAATAATTGTACTATTCATAGAGTTCAAACAAAAAACAGTTTATAGCAGTTGCTATAAACTGTTTTTTCATTGTATACAAAAAGACCTGGCTGTGTAATGCAGTCAGGTCCTGTCCTTACTATTTGCAGGAGGATATGAAAAACGCGGTTCTTTTTTGCGTGCCGCATGTAGCAGCCTCCTACGCAAGAGAAACAAATTTATCTATATCCTTTTCTACCAGTTTTAGAGCTCCACGCCAGTAATCAATAGAACGGATATTGATTCCAGCGATCATTGCAACATCTGCAATGAGATTTTTCCCGGTAACGGCAAGAAGTTTGTCATATTCGGCAACAAAGCTTTCACCTTTCTTTAGGAACTCAGCATAAAGTCCTTTTGCGAATAACAATCCAAATGCATAGGGATAATTGTAAAAATTAGCATCTGCGTAATAATAATGAGGTTTACACGTCCACATATAAGGATGTAGGAAATCAGTATCTAACCCGTCTCCATAGGCTTCTTTCTGTGCTTTTACCATGATCTCCTTCAGTTCTTCCACGGAGAGGGATCCCTCCTGCCTGCGTTTGAAAACTTCACTTTCAAACAGGAAGCGGCTGTATATATCAACGATTACCTGTGTAGAATCGGATAAGTCATTTTCCAGGATGGAAAAGGCTTCCTCATCTGTAGCCGTTTTCAGCGCCGCATTTTTTATAATGGTTTCACAGAATATAGAGGCAGTTTCAGCGATAGGCATCGGGTAGTTACTGTTCAAATGAGTTTCATCCTTCAGGCAAAATCCATGATATGCATGCCCCAGCTCATGAGCAAGGGTGGTTACATCGCTGAAGCTTCCATCAAAATTCGTAAGAATTCTGCTTTCCTTTATGGAATGGAGGTTTGAACAAAAAGCACCTCCGCGCTTTCCCTCCCTGGGCTCTACATCGATCCATCTCTTTTCGTATGCAGTTTTAACAAAACCCGATAATCTATGGCTAAAGCTGCTGAAATTCTTTTGGATAAATTCCATGGCCTCGGGATAGGAATACTTTCGATCCACTTCTCCCATAGGCGCGAAAAGGTCATAAAAAGGCAATCCCTTTTTGTACCCGAGAAGTGATGCCTTTTTTCTTAAGTATTTTTGGAAGGCAGGCAATGATTCCCGGATCGCTGCAATCATAACATCCAGTGTCAGGGAATCCATTCTGGAATCAATTAAGGTTCTTTCCATCGGCGATGCATATCCTTTTAGCTTTGAAGTGGTTATAACCTCACCTTTTATACCATTCAGGCAGGCAGCCGACGACTCGGCAATTTTCTCGTAGGCTTTCAGTTCTGCTTGATACGCAGTCTTTCTTAGTTCAGGTGCTTTTTCATAGGCCAGGTTTCTGACGGTGGAAAGTGGAAGTCTTTTTTGCTCTCCATCCATCGTAATATCTACCAAAAGCGTAGAAGTAAGCAGTTCCTGCAACTTTGACCAAGCGCTGGAGCCGGTATTTTTCATTTTAGAAATAACCAGTTCTTCCCTGTCAGTCAGTATATATCGACTTTTGTTCACCTGCTCTGCCAGGAAGTAACTGTGCTCTGTTAACAGCTTGGATTTCAGGGTGATTTCATCCAGGTTCTTAATGGAACTAATCCACTTCTGAAATGCAACTTCCGGCATTGTCAATTCTGTTGCCATGTTTTCCAACTTTTCGATCGATTGCAAAGCCTTTGTATTTTTTGCATTTACGCTCAGGCTCAACTCTGCAAAGCTGATCAGCTTTGTATATACATGGTAAAACCGGTTCAGCATGGATATGTACTGTTCAATTTTGACACCTGCACCTTCAAGGTTTGTCAGTTCCTTATGTACCCACTCTTTCAAAGCCTCGATATCCGCAAGGCATTTCTCAAAATCTCTTTTAAACTCTTCACTTTCAAACGATGTATATAATTCATCTAAACTCCATGTCAAGTCCATATTTATTCCCCCTGCAAAGCAAATTTATCCTAATAAACCTATTATAATACAAACTCTGAAATAACTCAAATACCGGAAATATCAAAAATGAACCTACCCATAAAAAAGAAAAGAACAAAGGTGGCTTTGCCACTTTTGTTTGCGCATGTGCCTTTCCGAAGCATAAGGAAAAGCTGGCACGCGCATAAATTCAATGTTTTTTATTGTCTAGAAAAGAGAACTTTTCTAGACAATAAAAAACCCGGCACACTCAATGTATGCCGGGTCCTAACTGGCTAGTTTCTTAAACTGTGTATCGGGGCAGGGATTCTTCCCCCTCTTTTGATAAATTCGCTGCTTCCAAACTTGTTAACCGGCATGACAGGCCCGGAACCCAATAAACCTCCAAATTCCACCACATCGCCTACTACTTTGCCGGGAGCAGGAATGATTCTTACAGCAGTCGTCTTATTATTGACTACACCGATTGCTACCTCGTCTGCGATAATAGCCGAGATGGTATCCGCAGTTGTATCGCCTGGAACTGCGATCATATCCAAACCGACGGAACAGACACAAGTCATGGCTTCCAATTTTTCCAGCGTCAATGCTCCCTGGCGCACGGCGTCGATCATGCCTGCATCTTCACTGACCGGTATGAAAGCTCCGCTTAGGCCGCCGACATAGGAAGAAGCCATGGTACCGCCCTTCTTTACCGCGTCATTTAGCAAAGCCAGCGCTGCCGTTGTTCCATGAGCGCCACATTTTTCAAGGCCCATTTCCTCAAGAATGTGGGCTACGCTATCCCCAATGGCTGGTGTAGGAGCTAAAGACAAGTCTACAATTCCAAAAGAAACCCCCAATCGTTTGGAAGCTTCCTGCGCAACCAACTGACCCATCCGGGTAATTTTAAAGGCAGTTTTTTTGATGGTATCTGCTACCACACCGAAATCCGCCCCCTTCACCTTCTCCAACGCGCATTTTACAACTCCCGGACCGCTGACACCTACATTGATAACACATTCCGGTTCTCCGATTCCGTGGAAGGCCCCTGCCATAAACGGGTTATCTTCCGGAACATTTGAAAAAACCACCAGTTTGGCACATCCAAGTCCTCCTATACCAGCAGTAAGTTCTGCCGACTTCTTTATCACCAACCCCATTTCCCTGACGGCGTCCATATTGATGCCTGCTTTGGTAGTAGCTACATTTACGGAGGCACACACTTTTTTGGTACCAGCCAAAGCTTCCGGAATGGATCGTATCAGCCTTGTATCTCCAATGGTATAGCCTTTATGGACTAATGCAGAAAATCCTCCGATAAAATTCACGCCTACTGTATCCGCTGCCCTATCCAAGGTTTCAGCAAACTTGATGTAGTCCTCTTCATCACTGCTTTCCGCAATCATGGAGATCGGGGTAACTGAAATTCGCTTGTTAATGATAGGAATTCCATATTCCCTTTCAATGCCTTCTCCTACCTTGACAAGGTCCGCCGCCAGTCGAGTGATCTTATTATAAATCTTCTCACGGGCAATTTTGCCTTCCGAATGGCAGCAATCTCTCAGGGAGATGCCCATTGTAATCGTTCTGATATCCAGATTTTCCTCCTGGATCATTTTGATGGTTTCCATAACCTCCATTGGTCTTATCATGTGACGCCCCCCCTAAATTCTATGCATGGAGTTAAATATATCCTCATGTTGTATTTGAATCATAACGCCTAATTCCTGCCCCTTGCCTTCAAGGCTGGCTGAGAGCTCCGGAAAGTCGGAACATGCACGAGAGATGTCAACAAGCATGATCATCGTGAATAAATCCTGCATAATAGTCTGTGATATATCAAGAATATTTACACTGCATTGCGCCAGCACACTGCTCACTCCTGCAATAATACCCACTCTGTCCTTCCCGATAACTGTTATAATGGCTTTCATAATAAACCTCCGCTCCGTGTATACACGTATGTAATTTATTTTACTTATTATAACAGCACAGGCCTTGATATGCAATAGAAAAATGCAAGTTTATGTAACCAAACTTTCATTTTTCATTCTTTTTCCATTTTTACTTCTCCTGCAAAGTAACAATATTCTTTATGATAATACTCCTGGTACCGTCGTGGTTGCTGATAATCTCGAATTTTCCCCGATCGTTGAAATCTTCATAGTCCAGTGTAATTTCAATATTGCTATCTGTCTTCAGGCGAATTTTTGCCAATTTTCTCTCTACCCAATCCTTATCAACCTCGAAGGTTTCATTCACCAACCCTTTTTCCTTCATGGTAGAAATAAAATCTTCGCGAAGGTAGTGCTTGTCCTCAAAAGCTCTTTCCGTAAAATCATTCAAATCAATCTGATCTTCCTGCCGGATCACGAAATTTACAAAATCCCGTACCTCCTCGGCAACCGTTTCTCCTTCTTTCGCCTTTTCGCGAATCCAGTTTTCGCTTTCCGTCTTAAAAAGCTTTGTACATGCTTTATTATCCATTATCAGTTCCGCATCAAGAAAGGTTTGCAGGAAAAATTGAGCTACAGGCTCCTCTGCATTTTTTGCATTGATTTGATTATCTACCAGCGTCAGATCATAGTCAAAAATGCCCTCATATCCCGTCACAAAGGCAGCTTTTTGGATTTTCTGGCCTACCCCCGGCAAGCTGATATCCTGTTTCTTAATAGAAATTTTGAATTTGTCCTCTACCATTTCAATCTCATGGATAAAAGATATAGTGTAGTCCATCTTTAATACGGCAATATAGTCCATATCATCCTGGTTATATAAGCAAATCACAAGATCTGTCGACGAGATGCTGCTGTTTGTTTTCATAGCTCTGAACAACTGTCTTGCGATCTCTTTGGAACCTTCGAGAAAATAAGTATTATCCTGCGCCATCCGAGTACATACTTCCCGTATGATATTTCTCCCATCTTTAAAACGGCCTTTTCTGGCATCATCATCATTCAAACATTTCGACATATGCTTTTCCAGAAAATTATACAGATCATCATTGATATCCAGCTCAAATTCATTTAAAAGCGGCTCTTCCGCCTCCCGGTCCAACACATGTATTACAGCATTTCTTATCTCCAGTGACAATACAATACCCCCTGCTCAAAATACTAAGGAGAAACGAAAACAGGAGTTCCACTTTTTTACAGATCCGCCGTAGCACCTGTAAAGCGCATAACAAACGGATAGTGAAAATCTATCTCCTCAATCCCCAAATAAGCTTTGTGATAATAACCACAAAGCTTATTTTAAACTTCGTATAGCGAAAAATCAAGCTGCTTTTATCACACTTCTTACTGGTAATTTCGATACAGATGGAGCATCACCCTCCCGTTTACCGTTCCGGCAGACAAATAAAGTCTCCGCTTGCTTCCGTTCGCTCCTTCTTCAAAAATTATTCCTTTCAATGAATTTTTATAAATTAATTGCAGAAAATAGAACATATGTTTGCTTTATAGAATTATATGTGGTAAAATTTACACATGAACCATTATGGAGGTTTTTACCATGGAATTAATGACTAAACTTCAAGTATTGGCAGATGCAGCAAAATATGATGTTTCCTGCTCTTCCAGCGGCAGCAGCAGAAAGAACACCCCAGGCGGAGTCGGAAACGGACATGCCAGCGGAATCTGCCACAGTTGGTCGGAGGACGGTCGGTGCATTTCCCTTCTAAAGATACTTTTCAGCAACTACTGCATCTATGATTGTGCCTACTGCGTCAACAGGGCTGGTAATGATGTTCCCCGGGCCGCATTCACTCCACAGGAAGTGGCGGACCTAACCATAAACTTCTATCGAAGAAATTCCATCGAGGGGCTGTTTCTAAGCTCCGGTGTCATGAAAAGCCCGAACCACACCATGGAGCTTATGATTGACGCTATTCGGAAGCTTCGAAACGATTACCGGTTTAACGGATATATCCACTTAAAAACCATACCGGGAGCGGATTATCACTTGATCCAGGAAGCTGGAAAATTAGTGGATCGGATGAGTGTAAATATTGAACTTCCCTCCAACCAAGGCTTGCAGGTTCTGGCTCCGCAAAAGAAGAAGGAGGATATTATTAAGCCTATGGGGTACATACGAACCCATATTATCCAAAATACCGAGGACAAGAGGATTTTCAGGAAGGCTCCTTCCTTTGTCCCTGCTGGGCAAACAACGCAATTGATCGTTGGAGCCACCCCGGATGCGGACCGCAACATCATTCAACTGTCGGAAGGACTCTATAACCGTTTCAGCCTGCGGCGAGTATACTATTCGGCCTATGTACCGATATCAACCGATCCGAAGCTTCCTGCCCTTATAAAGCCCCCGCTGCTGCGTGAACACCGGCTGTATCAAGCCGACTGGCTCCTTCGCTTTTACGGTTTTTCAGCAGGAGAGCTTCTGAATGAGCAGCAGCCGAATTTTGACACCCACCTGGACCCTAAATGTTTCTGGGCTTTACGGAATATAGAACATTTTCCCGTTGAAATCAACCGTGCAGACTACTATACCCTGCTCCGGATACCGGGAATCGGAGTACGCTCCGCCAAAAAGATCGTAGCTGCCCGGAGGGTCCGCGCGCTCAGCTATGAGCATTTACGCAAATTAGGAGTTGTTTTGAAAAGAGCACGCTTTTTTATAACCTGCCAGGGAAAGTTCTACGGTGAACCTTCCTTAAATCCGGCATTGGTCAGACAGTACCTTGTTGTGGGAGAGCCGAAAACCGAGAGTCGGTTTCAACAACTCTCCTTGTTCGATTATGATACCAGCATACCGACGATGGAAGATGCCTTTGCCAGTCTAACGGGGGAGCTATGATATGGACTATATCTATGACGGCAGCTTTGAGGGGTTGCTTACAGCCATTTTCGAAGCCTATTACAGAAAACAGCATCCGGACCGGATTCTGCCCGGCAGAAACCATCAGCGAGATATTTTCTCTGAGGTGGAGGAAATCTCTACGGATTTTGAAAAGTTTGAAAGGGTCTATAACTCCATCCGGACAAAAATATCTCATGAGAGCCTTATAAAATTATATTATACCTATTTATCGGAACTCCCGGATGCAGGAACAATGATTCACGAGTATCTGCGCCTGGGCTTTAAGGTGGGCAGAAAAATCGATTTCTACCTATCGGATGACAGGGTACTCCAGGTCGAGAATGTGAGCAGAAAGGTATCCGGCGAGAGACACCGGATGCTCGGTTTGCTTCGTTTCCACTGTCTCAAATCCGGCGTTTTTTACGGACCTATTGAACCGGACTTTAATATAGCAGCCCTTCTTGCACCTCATTTTGCAGAGCGGCTGCCGGATCAGAATTGGGTAATTCATGATGTGAAAAGGTGCATTGGGGTTTTCTACAATACTACGGATAACCAATGGATGGTTTCTGATTTTGATACCAACCAGTACAATTTGATGAAGGAAGATTCCGTTTACCAGGAATTATGGAAGCAGTTTTTTGCTTCCATTGCTATTAAAAACAGAATCAATCCGAAATTGCAGAAACAACATATGCCCATTCGGTACTGGCGCTATCTGGTGGAAAAGGGGTAAAACATAACAAAGTGCTGAGATAAGGAGCAGAATCAGGTACTAAAAGGTAGTGCTCTGCTGCTCTTTTGCCTTTCCTCTCCCCAACTCCGCAAGAACACACCGTCCGGTAATGGAGACCAGCACTACCAGGCCCCCGATAAGTGCCCAGAACCCTGGTGCTTCACCCATAAATAGAAATACCCATACAGGGTTTAAAACAGGTTCTACAACCGGGATAAGAATGGTCTCCAAAGCAGATACATGTTTTACTGCATAGGAATACAATACATAGGCCAATCCCAACTGAAAAATCCCTAAGAAAATCAAGCCTGTGATATCTGAGACTGTTGGAATTTTCTGAAACATGAATGGTAATCCGATCAGCGCAGTTAACAGGTTCCCCAGCAATATGGACTCTGCAGGGGATCCATCCTTCTGCATGCGCATAAAAATAGCCTGTACAGCAAAGCTGACCCCACTTAATATGGCTATGATATTTCCCAAAAAGCTGCCGGTTTGCAGATCATCCACAAAGAACAGCACCATCCCTCCCATAACAATGACGATGGCAATCCAATCCTTTGCACTGACTCTTTCCTTCAAAAACCACCAACTTAGCAAAGCCACAAATATAGGTGCCGTATATTGCAAAAGGATGGCATTCGCCGCTGTCGTCATTTTGTTTGCCGATACAAACATCATAACAGTCCCTGTATAGGCTACCGCACCTCCGATTTGCGCAAAAGACCAATTAAACTTCGGTTTTTTTATAACTGCAAGCATAACCAGTGCTGCAATAGCACTTCGCATTCCTGCAATCGCCAAAGGATTCAAAGAAACCATTTTGATGAGAAGTCCTCCGATGCTCCATAATGCAGCACATAAGACCAAAGCGCAAATCGCCTTATACCGTTCATTGCTTGTCTGCATAAATGGGGTCTTGTTGGTAGTCGTTAGCATACTCCACTTTCCTTTCGATAAAAAATAAGACAAAAGACATTATACCAAAAATATCCGCAAAAATTAAGAATTATTTATATTCGTTGATTCTTAAACATAAAATGTTATGATAAAATTTATGTATACGAAAGAGGTGGTTCAATTGAGAAAGAGGCTTATTCTTGTTTCCTTTTCTGCAGTAATTATCGCAGCACTATTATTTACCAATCCATTGCTTGCAGGCCTTACGGAAAGTATTTTTTTGCAAACTGAAAGTTCGGAAGAAGCAATTCCTGTACCGGATAAAAAAGTAGTGCCTGCCGCTGGAGCAAAGGATGATGCGCCTATAAAAAAGAATGTTTCACGAAAGTCTTACAACCAGTTGATCGATGATATAAAAGGTTACATCTCCGACAAAGAAGGCATCTTTGGAATTTACTTCATCAGCCTTACCACCGGTCAGTCTTTCGGGATTAATGAGAATGAAGTCTTTACCGCTGCCAGTACTGTGAAAGTTCCCATCAATCTTTACCTCTTTAATCGTATAGCACAAAACAAGATAAACCCTGCCAAAAATCTCCTTTATACTGAAGAGGATTATGAAGAAGGAACAGGTACTATACAATTTGGAGATTTCGGCACAAAGTATAGTATTCGAGAGCTATCGCAGCTCTCTATCGAAGCCAGCGATAATATAGCCATCAACATGCTGATGCGGTATTTGGGAAGAAACAATATATTAAAATTCATGGAGTCCATCGTAAAGCATCCTGTAGATAAGGAAAGAAATGTATCTACCCCCAAGGACATGGCCCTATATTTAAAAGCCTTGCTTGCATTCAGGGAAAAAAACACGAAACTCGGAGATGAGTTGCTGGACTATATGGAACATACGGAGTTCAATGACAGAATGCCCCTATATCTTCCTGAAAACATACCTGTTGCCCATAAAATCGGAACACAGGTGAAGGCCATCCATGATATCGGTATCGTATTTGCTGAAAAACCTTTTATATTATCGATTTTATCCGAAGAAGTCGATGAAGAACTTGCACCGGAAGTTATTGCACAGATTAGCAGAATGGTGTATGACTTTGAGCAGGAATGAAAATCCTCTACTTCCCATTATTAACAATAAGGGACAAAAAAATGAGCACCAGTTTTAGCTGGTGCTGTACTTTAATTTAGAGGTCTTTATATTAATGAAAAAGAATAAACTTTATCAAACTACACTAAGAGCGTTTCTGCCGGTATACACTCGGCGTCCATTGCTTCTGCAACTGCTCTGCAGGTTATATGGCCCTTGTAAGTGTTTAATCCGAGCATAAGAGCCTTGTCATCCAGCATCGCCTGTTCTGCTCCTTTGTTTGCAATTTGAAGCAGGTAGGGCAATGTCACACCCGTAAGTGCATACGTGGAGGTTCTCGGAACTGCTCCCGGCATGTTTGCAACGGAATAGTGAATCACTCCATACTTTTCATAACAAGGGTGGTCATGGGTCGTTACTCTATCGATGGTCTCGATAGAACCGCCCTGATCAATGGCTACATCGACTATTACAGAGCCCTTTTTCATGGTTTTTACCATTTCCTCCGTAACCGTTTTAGGTGCTTTGGCTCCAGTTACCAGAACCGCACCAACAAGCAAGTCGGTTTTCTTCACCATTTCTGCTACGCTATATTCATTGTATATCAAGGTAGTTACTCTACCATTGAAAATATCGTCCAAATAAGAAAGCCTGTTTTTATTTATATCCATGATGGTAACCTTGGCACCGAGGCCAACTGCCATCTTTGCAGCATTTATACCAACAACACCGCCGCCGATAATTAATACTTCTGCAGGCATAACACCCGGCACTCCACCCAGAAGAATGCCAGAACCCCCATTATATTTCTGGAGCATATTGGCACCAATTTGAATGGACATTCTTCCTGCAACTTCACTCATGGGAGCCAGCAAAGGCAATGAACCATTGGCAAGCTGCACGGTTTCGTAAGCGATAGCCGTAATCTTCTTTTCTACCAGTGCCTCGGTTAAAAGTGGATTGGGTGCAAGGTGCAAATAAGTGAAAAGCGTCTGTCCTTCCTTAAACAACCCATATTCGCTTTCAAGAGGCTCCTTTACTTTTACAATAACATCCGTTGCTGAAAAAACATCTGCATGGTCGCTGTACAACTGCGCCCCTGCCGCTTCATACTCCTTATCTTCTATACCGCTGCCTACACCGGCAGACTTCTCCACCACCACCACATGACCCGCTGTAACAAGCGCATGAACACCGGCTGGCGTAATGGCAACTCGATTTTCATTGTTTTTAATCTCTTTTGGTACACCAATTATCATACCATCTTCCTCCTTATAGAAGGTCTAGTTTATCAACTTTAATTTACGTCTCTGTCATCAGGAACTATGGAATAGTTATTCTTAACTGTGGACAGTGCGATGGTCGTTTTGGTTTTCTGAACTCCCTGAACACTTTTAATTCTGTTTATAAGCTGCTCCAATGTATATGTATTCTCTGTGATGATCTTTAAGCTGTAATCGTAATCACCGGCAAGAAAATGACATTCAAGGATCTCATTCTCCAGTTTTATTGCATCTACAAACTTGTCTGCGTATTTAGGCCTTTCAAGACTAATAAACATGATGGCGGTCAAATCTCTTTTTAACTTTCTTGGGTTAACAATGGCAGTATATTGCTGGATGACTCCTGAAGCCTCTAGTTTTTTCAGTCTTTCGCTCACTGCAGGAACAGACAGATTAATCTCGTTACTGATATCAGACGCAGTAATTCTGGCATTTTTCTGCAGGAGTTTAATTATCTTAACATCAATTGCATCCATAATTGTAACCTCTTCCGGAAGTTTTGCAATAATAATTTTAACGCATTTATATAATAATTTAAAGTGTTTCATCGAAAATACATAATTTTTTAAATACACATTATATTTTATATAAAATTATTAATTTATATGTACGATAGAATCTACCGCTATTAACTTTTTTAAGCTTAGTCTATTTATGCAAAAATAAATTAACCAAAAGGAGTATTATCCATCCTTTTGGTTAATTTTATATCAACTCTCTTATATGCATATCGTAATGCAATTATTTCGAATTTCGGTACCGCTCCAGCCATTCCTTTATTTTTCCTTCATAACCATTTGCGGTTGGGTTGTAGTAGACCGTCCCCTTCATTACTTCAGGCAAATACTCCTGTTTTACTATATTGCCCGGATAATCGTGAGCGTATTTGTATCCCTGTCCATAACCCAAATCCTTCATCCCCGTGGTTACAGCGTTTCGCAAATGCATGGGGACTTCACCCGTCGGCTTACTTGCTATATCCTCAAGTGCCTTATTAATAGCGGAATAGGAAGCATTCGATTTCGGACTGGTTGCAACCATGACAGCAGCTTGTGCCAGAATAATCCTTCCCTCCGGCATCCCGATCATTTTCACCGCTTCCGCAGCAGCCACTGCCACCTGCAGTGCATTTGGATTAGCCATTCCTACATCTTCTGATGCACAGATGATAATTCTCCTGGCAAGAAACTCAGGATCTTCTCCCGCATAGATGGCTCTAGCCAGATAGAAAACTGCCGCATCAGGATCACTGCCTCGCATGGATTTGATAAAAGCGCTGATATTATCGTAATGCTCCTCCCCTGTTTTATCAAAGCGAATTGCCTTCTTTTGCAAACAGTCTTCCAAAGTAGGAATATCAATGTATATTTTACCATCTGCCCTTATTTCAGAGGTCATGACTGCAAGCTCCAGAGAGTTCAACGCTTTTCTCGCATCCCCTCCGGAAACCTCTGCCAGGTAATCAAAAGCAGCTTCCTCCATATCTACCTCATAGTGTCCTAATCCTCTTTCTTTGTCCGTCAAAGCCTTTTTTAAAAGCTTTATAACAGAGTCCTTGGAAAGCGGTTTTAACATGAAAACTGAAGACCGGGAAATCAATGCCTTATTCACTTCAAAAAACGGATTTTCCGTAGTAGCTCCTATCAGGACAATCGTACCGTTCTCCACGTAAGGCAGTAATGCATCCTGCTGTGATTTATTAAAACGATGAATTTCATCCACAAACAACACAGTTTTGCCGCTAGGGTTTAACATGGGGTTCTGGGTATCCGTAACAATCCTCCGTATATCCGAAACTCCTGCAGTCACTGCATTCAGTTTTTCAAAATTCGATTTGGTAGTAGCTGCGATGATTCTTGCAAGAGAAGTCTTTCCTGTGCCCGGCGGGCCATACAGTATAACAGAGGAAATTCTGTCAGCCTTGATCATTCGATACAGCAGCTTTCCGCTTCCGACAATCTCTTCCTGCCCCACAAACTCCTCCAATGCCCTTGGACTCATTCTATATGCAAGGGGTTCGCGTTTTTCAGCCATGGTTGCTATCCGTCCTTACTGTAGTTTTTTCCCTTATTATACCACGATGACATTGCTTCTACAAATAGGCATGACATTTTTTCCTTTATTTTTTAAGGTAAGTCCGCTATACTATAGATATCCAACTGTAGACTTGGATTTACCAGCATCAGGACTGCCCAAAGTCCTAACACTTCTGATGTTGGAAATTATGAGGTTTAAAGTTGGCTATCCGTACTATACGTTAAACATTTTATAACTAATGAAAGTACCGGTTTTCTTTTTGGTTTTCCGGTGCTATTGAAAGATAAGGAGTGACAACAATGCCTTTTGACGGAATTGTATCAAAGAATATGGTAAAAGAACTCTCGGAAATTCTTATCGGTGGCCGTATCGAGAAAATCTTCCAACCGGAAAGTGACGAGATCATCATAAATACGAGAACCCTGGGAAAAAATATGAAGCTGTTGCTGAGTGCAAGCGCCAGTTATCCCCGAATCCACTTCACGGAAAGCACAAGGGAGAATCCTGCCGTTCCTCCCGTTTTCTGCATGCTCTTGCGAAAGCATTTGTCCGGGGGCAAAGTGGTTGATGTTCTATTTCATGACTACGAAAGAATCATTACCCTTCTGATCGAATCGACAAATGAACTGGGCGACTTAAGTGTTAAAAAACTTATCATTGAGATCATGGGCCGCCATAGTAATATTATCCTAACCACCAGCGAGGATAAAATCATTGATTCCATCAAGCATGTAGATAATGAAATCAGCAGCGTTCGGGAGGTCATGCCGGCGAGGCCCTATGTACTTCCTCCTGCCCAGGATAAAGCGAATCCGGAGGAACTGGACCTGGATCAATTCCTATCGGAAAACGCGCGGACTTCTGTCCTCAATGTTGAGAAATTTCTTCTTGAGCATCTTAAAGGGTTTAGTCCGCTCCTATGCCGCGAGGTATGTGCCCGGGCTGGCATTGAAGGCAAAAAGCCCCTATCTGCTCTGTCTGAAATAGAAATGCAACGACTGAAAGCCAGTCTTGGTGATATCATCACTACCATTCGAAATTGCAGTTTTTCACCCTGCATTATCTATGAAGACCATACGATGCAAAAACCAGTGGATTTTCATTCACTGCAATTGCTCCAATATGAAAATGCGCGGTACTTCAACTCCATCAGTTGTGCGCTGGATGAGTTTTACGATGCCAAGGATAGGACGGAGCGGTTAAAGCAGAAAAAGGCAGATGTTTTAAAAGTATTGTCCAATAGCATTGACCGGTGTCATAAAAAGCTGGCAATTCAGCAGGAAAAGCTGCGTGAAGTGGCAGACCGTGAAAAGCTGCAGTTGTTTGGAGAATTGATTACTGCCAATATATATTGTATTCCCCGGAATGTTCAAAAAGTCTCGCTGCAAAATTATTACAGTGAGTCTGGTGAAACCATTGATGTCCCGATGGATGAAAATCTTTCACCCCAGGAAAACGCTCAGCGGTATTTTAAGAAGTATGCCAAGGCTAAAAGTGCATATGTAAATACCAGCCGCCAAGTGGAAGAGTCCATCCGGGAGCTTGAATATCTGGAGAGTGTTCTTGCGCTGCTGGAAAACTGCACGACACTGCAGGAAATTGAAGAAATCCGTCAGGAACTGGCAGAACAGGCCTACATGATTTCGAAAAGAAAAGGGAAACCTAGTAAGAAGGACAAGATGTCATTACCTCTTTACTTCCGTTCTTCCGATGGCTACGACATTTATGTCGGTAAAAACAACAAGCAAAATGATCAGCTTACGCTGAAAACAGCTTCATCCAACGATATATGGCTGCATACAAAGAATATCCCCGGTTCCCATGTAATCATCCGCAAGCAGCAGGGGGATATTCCGAATTCGACTTTGCTGGAGGGAGCGCTTCTAGCCGCCTACCACAGCAAAGCTAAGATTTCCTCCAATGTCGAAGTTGATTTTACCACAGTACGGAATGTAAAGAAGCCCAGTGGAGCAAAGCCCGGTATGGTAATTTATGAAAACTACAGAACCTTGGTAGTTACTCCGGATGAAGCCATTATCAATAAACTGGCTGCAAACGCAAAAAGGAAATAGTAAAAAGCACTGTAAAGGAAAAAACTTTACAGTGCTTTTTAAGTAAATCCATTAATCTCTGGATGTAATAACAAGAAGCTCTCCACTGGTAATAGTTACAGAGGCTGTGCTCTCTATAAACTCATTGCTGACGCCCCAGGTAGAGCCCTTTCTGAGAGTTGCGTCCTCCAATGGGTAATATAACCCTCTCGTGGTCACTCCCTCTACGGTTTCGCTCAAGGGCAGTAGTGTAACCTTCATTCCCGGTTCACGGTTCAAATGAATAGATTCACGAATGAGCCTGATCTCATTGTACTCATCGGCAGCAATTCCTTTCACGCCCAGATCCAGCATTTTTTTCAGCAAGAAAATGTTTGCCAGGGTATGGTCGAATCGCGTTCCCATAGACCCGATCAACACAATCTCCTTGCAACCTTTTTCTATAGCTATCTCTACAGCCAGCTCAGAATCTGTCATGTCCTTTTCCGCCGGAAACTTCATAATTTCTACACCTGCGTTTTGATACTGCTCCAGGTCCTCCATTGAAATAGAGTCAAAGTCCCCAAGAAGAATGTTCGGCGTCACTCCAAACTTCTTTAAATGAACAGCTCCTCCATCCGCACAAAGAACCAGTTCCACACCTTCAAAATACCGTGCTGTATAGTTATAGTCCCTGATACGCCCATTACTTACGATGATTCCCTTCATATTACACTCGATCCCTTCAATCAGCCTCTGTAGCCCTTCTCTTTCAATCCCCCGATAAAACTATTCATATCCGGAGCGTTAAATACGGCAGAGCCTGAAACGATGACATTGGCACCGGCTTCCGTCACCTTGTATATGTTCTCATGTCCAATACCGCCATCAATCTCAATATCAATGCTTAAGCCCTTGCTGTTCAACCGGTTTCTAAGTTCTCTGATCTTCTCGGTGCTGGCTTCGATGAAGGACTGCCCGCCAAATCCCGGGTTTACTGTCATGAGCAGGATCATATCGGCTTCATGTAAAACCCAATCCAAGGTGGACAGGGACGTAGCCGGATTCAGTGCAACCGCAGCCCTAACACCTCTCTGCTTGATCTTCTGTAGTGTTCTGTGCAGATGCGTACATGCCTCCACATGCACGGAAATGATGTCTGCGCCCGCATCTGCAAAAGCATCGATGTAATTGTCGGGATTTTGAATCATAAGATGCACATCAAAGGGCAGCTTTGTGATGGAACGCAGTGCTTTGACTACCGGAGGACCAATGGTAATATTCGGCACAAAATGTCCATCCATCACATCAATATGAATAAGATCCGCACCTGCTTTTTCCAGTCGCAGCACATCCTCACCCAGTTTAGAGAAATCCGCTGATAGTATTGAAGGAGCTATTTTTATCATTCAAACACGTCCTTTGTTTTAATAATAGATTCATAAATAAAGCACTCAAAAGTTCATTTACCGCCTTGAGTGCTCATTTTACTTTTTCTTTTTTCCCTTACTATAGTCTTTCGGTATATTTTTTATTGCGTTAAAGAGTTCGCTATAGCGGCTATACCGGCCGGGATCAATCAAACCCTGATGAAACGCTTTCTTTACCTCACAGTCCGGTTCATTGACGTGACTACAGCCGGTGAATCGGCATTTACCCAAATAGTCCCTGAATTCGGGATAATGAGCTTCCAGTTCCGTATGTTCGATGTCCGCCAGTTCAAAAGAACTAAACCCTGGAGAATCTACAATGAACCCTCCATCTTCCAGTTGAAGCAGCTCCGCATGCCGGGTAGTATGTTTTCCACGCTCTATCTTCTCGCTGATATTTCCCGTTTGCATGACCATAGAGTTCATAATATGGTTGAGAATGGTAGACTTACCTACCCCGGACTGACCCGCCAGCACTGTAATCTTATCCGTCAGCAGTTCTCTGAAGTCATTGTAGCCTATGCCCAAAACCTTACTCAACGTCACAACGCTATAGCCAGCCTTTTGGTAAGCGGACTCAATATCGCTGCACTTCCCGTCTTCGTCCAAGTCGACTTTATTTATGCAAATTACAGGCGTAAGACCTTTCATTTCTGCTGTAATCAAAAGTTTATCCAGCAGCATAAAGTCTGGAGATGGAGATTTTGCAGCAATAACAATGGCAATCTGATTTACATTTGCAACTGCGGGCCTCACCAGCTGCGAATACCGTGGTTCAATGCTATCCAAACTACCAGTCTTTTTTTCCTCATCCGTGATGGAAATATGAACCCGGTCACCCGTTAAGGGTGAGATATCTTCTTTTCTGAATACACCTCTTGCTTTGCATTCATATATGCCATCGGAGGTTTTTACATAGTAAAAACCTCCGATTCCTTTTATAATAATGCCTGAAGGCAATTTATCAACCTCCCTGAAATATCAATCATGGTTTATGGCCGGGTAAAAGTAGAATATAAAATATTGTCCAAGTAAATCTGACATTTTGTCCTTCCCTTTTCGGATACCGGAATATTAACGGTTAAAGGAAAATCTGTTTTATCTACCGTTCCATCCACAAGCAATTCCACTTTATTGGTATCCGCCGGAGTCGCCTCAATACGCACCTTTATTTTATCACCGTACTTTTGTGGATTATTCAAGGTTATTTTTTCCGGCATCATGACCCGTTGACCACTTACTGGAGGAGTCGCGCTTGGGTTGGGAGTTGGGCTGGGTGTCGGTGCTTCAAAAGTAATATTGACGGCAGAATCTTCCTTCACTGTAGTATTCGCAGGAGGGCTCTGGGCAATAATCTTTCCTGTAGCGATGCTGTTGTCAGAAGGTGTAATTGTACCTACTGTGAGTTTAGCATCATCCAGAGCTTTCATCGCTTGCTGTCTGGTCAGACCAATCAGCCCCGGCACCTTTGTCTCCTTTATTTCAGGACCCTTGCTCTTATAGACGATAACATCGGATTTTGCTTTTACTTCAGTTCCTTCTGGCGGCTCCGTACGGATAACCAAACCCTCCGCCACAGAATCATGAAACTCGTCTTCGATCTTCCCGACCAAGTCGTTAGCCTCGAGTTGGCTCAAAGCAGTCCGCCACTCCTTTTTTATCACGCCGGGCACCTTGACCATCTTTGGGCCATCACTTACCTGAAGTTCTATGAATCCTCCGGGCTTAAGAGTTTTACCCGCTTCGACGCTTTGAGAGATAACGGTATCCTTATCATACTTTTCATCATTTTTCCGGATTGGTTTCACATCAATATCGTGATCCGTAAGTTCCTTTTCAACGCTCTGTATATCTTTTCCTACATAATCTTTCACCAGAAAAGATTTTTTATCTTGCCCGGGATTTGCCAATACAAACGTTAGAACCATAAAGGCCAGAATAATTACGGCACAGGTACCGATGGCAAGCCAAATGGTTTTTTTGTCGGCTTTATTCTTTTTTCCGCCAGTTTCCTTTCCCTGCATCTTCTGTTCATCCTTTTCCTTCAAATTCTCATCCTGTATTATCCTTACCTTCCGGGTCTGGGCGTGGTCCACAACTTCCTCTCTAACGAAGTTCCCTTCCGGCTCCTTTACCACTCTGTACAGATCCTGCAGCATATCTGTCGCCGTTTGATACCTCTGATCCTGTTCCTTTTTTACAGCTTTCATTATAATATCGTTTAAAGCCTTGGGAATGTCAGGGCTGACTTCCCTTGGCGCTACGGCTTCTTCCTGGATATGTTTTAGTGCCACCGCAACGGGAGTTTCACCATCGAAGGGAATCCGTCCGGTAACCATCTCATAAAGGGCTATCCCCATAGAGTAAATATCGGATTTCTCTCCGATGTACCCACCTCTTGCCTGTTCTGGCGAAAAATAATGTACCGAACCGATGGTGCTTCCAACCATGGTAATGGTAGAAGAGGAAACAGCTCTCGCTATGCCAAAATCAGTTACTTTCGCAATTCCATCCCTCGTAAGCATGATATTGTGCGGTTTTATGTCTCTGTGTACGATATGATGCCTGTGCGCATGCTCGATTGCCGAACAAATCTGAATGGCAATATTCACTGCTTCCCGCCAGGGCAATGTACCCTTTTGGCTTATATAATCCTTTAACGTAACACCATTTACAAATTCCATTACTATATAATGTACATTCTCTTCATGCCCAACATCATAGATGGAAACAATATTCGGATGTGAAAGACTCGCAACAGATTGCGCTTCAATAAGAAACCTCTTTACAAATTCTTCATCATTGGTATATTCCGGTCGAAGTATCTTCACTGCTACAAACCTGTTGAGCAAGTTACACTTCGCCTTGTAAACGATAGCCATGCCACCGCCACCAATTTTCTCTATCAGTTCATATCTGTTTCCCAGTATCTGACCTTGCATAAATCCACCTCGCCTAAGGCACAGACCATTGACTACAGGCATTTTTGCCAACTGTCATCTGCCCTTCGCCTCTAATCTTAAATTTTGACCACAATTACGGAGATATTGTCTTCTCCGCCTTTTTCATTTGATCTTCTCACCAATTCGTTGCATGCGTCCTGAGGGTCTTCATTATTTAAAAGTATATCCATAATTTCAGCTTCGCTCAGCTTATTTGTCAATCCATCGGTACAAAGCATAAATATGTCTTTTTCCCTGGCCTCACAAATGTAGCTGTCCACAAGCATATCCTCAGAACAACCCAATGCCCGTGTAATTAGATTCTTTTTCGGATGTTTTTCTGCTTCTTCCCTGTTGATTGAACCGTTTTTAATGAGCTCCTCAATATAGGAGTGGTCCGTTGTAATTCTCTCGATCTTTTCTTCTCTGATAAGGTATGCCCGACTATCGCCAATATGTCCGATATGTATGTTTCCATTATATAACACGGCTACGATAAGAGTGGTTCCCATGCCGTAATTGGCTTCACTCTCCTTCGACTTGTCATATACCTCCAGATTGGCTTTTTGCATCATCTCTTCAATGCTTTTTGAAATTTCCTCTGAATTGGCAAGCTGTTTCAATGATTCCTTAATGTAGCCAGAGATGCAATCTACAGCCATTTTACTGGCAATCTCGCCTGCATTGTGCCCTCCCATACCATCGGCGATAATAAATGCCTGCGGCAGCTCCGGACTCTCTGTTACTACATTTACGTAGTCCTCATTAATTTCCCTTACCATTCCCTTATCACTTTTAACCCCAAACTTCATTACTATCACTCTCCATAAGTGGTCAAAGGCATCTCTTTCGTTGCTTAATTTAAAAAGAGTTCATCTGCTATCTGTATATTTTTCTATCTATGCCTAAGACTTTTCACCAGGTGTATCTTATTCACTGTTTTTAAATAACCCATGCTTTTATATGCAAATGTTCAGAATGAATAAAACAAATTTACAGCATATACTATTCTTGAACAGGATCTAAGACGCTTCTTCGCAGCTGCCCGCAGGCAGCATTTATATCACTTCCAAGTTCCCTTCTCACAGTAGCTTCTATTCCAAAACGCTGCAGGGTTTCCTGGAAAATTTTTATCTGTTGTTTGCTGCTTTTTCTGAAAACACCATCTTTTATTGAGTTTACAGGTATTAAGTTTACGTGACAAAGCATTCCCTTTATTGTATGAGCAAGCTCTACTGCATCATTCCTCGAGTCATTCACTCCATCGATCAAAGCATACTCAAAAGTAATCCTTCGCTTTGTCTCCTCTGTATATATCTTACATGCTTCAATTAATTTGTCAATAGAATACTTCCTATTAATCGGCATTATTTTCTCTCTTTCCTCGTCCTTTGGCGCATGCAGGGAGATGGAAAGCGTAATAGGCATATTTTCCCTGGCCAGCTGCAATATTTCCGGTACAAGCCCGCAGGTGGATACCGATATGTGCCGATACCCTATATTTAAGCCTTCCGGATGATTTACCAGCCGAAGGAATTTCGTAACATTCTCATAGTTGTCCAGAGGCTCTCCGATGCCCATGATAACTATGTTCCCGATTCTTTTCCCGGAATCTGTCTGCATGGTTAAGACCTGATCCAACATTTCTCCCGCCGTTAGGTTTCTCATAAAACCGGCTCCTGTTGAGGCACAGAATCTGCACCCCATCCGGCAGCCGACCTGTGAAGATATACAGGCGGTATTGCCGTGTTTGTATTGCATGAAAACACTTTCTATAATGTTTCCGTCACTAAGCCGGAACAGATACTTTGCAGTACCATCAATTTTTGACACCAGTTTATGTTCGATGAACAGTTTATGTAAATCTGTTTTTTCCGCCAGTGCTTGCCGCAGTTCCTTTGAAATATTGCTCATTTCGTCAATATCTTTAATTCCTTTATTCAGCCACTGATAAATCTGTTTTGCCCTGAATTTTTGCTGCCCCATCGTACCCAGAAGATCTTCCAGTTCCTTCAAACTCATGTCCAGCAAATTTGCCTTTTGTTCCATTCCTTTAGCTCCTTCGTTTCATCCTGGCAATAAAAAACCCGTCAATGCCGTGGATATTGGGATATAACTGCACAAATCCTTGGGAGGCACTGTCTACCTTCAAGTTTTGCGGTAAAAACCGCTCTATATTTTCCATTTCAAAATCCTTATTTTCCAGAAGAAAGACTTTTACCATTTCTTCATTTTCCTCCGGCTCAATGGTACAAGTACTGTATACCAACGTTCCTCCTGCTTTTACATAGCTGGAAGCAGCAGCAAGGATTTTACTCTGCAGTTCGGTAATTTCCTTTTTGTCGCCCAGATTCCTTGACCATTTGATATCCGGCTTTTTTCTTATGATTCCAAGTCCGGTACAGGGAGCATCCACAAGCACACAATCCGCTTTTCCCTTATAATTATGGTCAATTTTTGCAGCGTCATACATTTCCGCCTGGATTATTGTGATTCCAAGCCTTTTGGCAGCTTCCTCAATAATTTTTATTTTGTGTTCGTGAATATCTCTTGCTACTACTTTTCCTGTATTTTTCATCAGTTGTGCAATATGGGTTGCCTTCCCCCCAGGTGCACTGCATACGTCCAAAACGAGATTTCCCGGCTGCGGGTCCAGGACCTTACCCACCAGGGTTGAACTCTCATCCTGTACCTGAAACCGGCCCTCCTTAAAAGAAGTAAGGCGGGTTAAGGAAGAGGGATTTTTCAAAATCAACGAATCCTCCATGTATCTCGCTTTTTCAACTTCTACCCCCTCAGCTACCAATCGATCCGCCAGTTCCTCCGAAGATATTTTCAATGTATTGGCTCGAACTGTTAACTCGGGAGTTTTATTGCCGCTTTCCAATAAGCCCTCAGTAAATTCCGTGCCAAATCTTTCGACCCAGCTCTCTACCAGCCATTCCGGGTATGAATACCGGACACTCAAATATTTCACTGGTTCCCTGCTTTTATCCGGGTATTTAATACTGTGTTTGTTTCTGGCAATATTCCTTAAAACAGCATTTACAAAACCACTGGAGGCAGAATGTCCATATCGTCTGGCTAAGGTTACGCTTTCATTGCACGCAGCAGATTCCGGAATCCTATCCATATATAACAATTGATATACTCCCAGTCGCAAAACGTTTAAAATCCAGGGTGATATCTTTTTCAGCTTTATGCTGGAAAACTGACTGATGGCCCAATCAATGGATAGCTTCCATTTCACAGTACCATAAACCAGTTCCGTTACAAAACCTCGATCCAACTCCTTCAGATTACTTTCTTCCAAATGTTTGTTTAGGGCAATATTGGAATAAGCTCCATTTTCATTGATATCATATATTATTTTTAGAGCCACTTCTCTTGGTAAGTTAACAGCCATGTGCTTCTCCTAAGTTTACAGTTTAAAGTTGAGAGTTGAAATACAGACCAAAGGAATGGCTTTGCCATTCCTTCTCTACTCTCACGGATCAAATTAATCATCTCTTCTGTTATTTGCCAGAAGTACCAGACGCAATAGTTGAGCCATTGCTACTGCAGCAGAAGCCACATAGGTCATAGCTGCAGCACGTAATACTTTTTTCACAGGTTCCAGCTCATCTTGCGTGAGCATCCCCGTTGACTCAAGAACTCTAACTGCCCTGCTGCTGGCATTAAATTCCACCGGCAATGTAATCAGGTAAAATGCAACAGCGACAGTAAAAAGAATAATCCCGAGATTGGTTAAGAGCGGAGTACCAAATACCAGCCCGAAAATAGCCATATAAGGCCCAATGCTGGAGCCAATTCCCGCTATCGGTACCAGGCTGCTTCTTAATCCCAGCGGTGCATAGCCCACTTTATGCTGGATGGCATGCCCTGTTTCATGTGCCGCGACACCAATGGCGGCAACCGAAGTGCTTCCGTAAACCGCTTCAGACAATCGGACCACCCGGTGTTTCGGATCATAATGATCCGTAAGTTCTCCGCGAGTGGGTTCGACAGCCACATCATATAAACCATTTTGTCGCAGGATCTCCCGCGCCACATCAGCCCCGGTCAATCCTCTCCAGTTTGCATATTGTCTATATTTATTAAAAGTACCTTTCACTTTGAATTGCGCATACAAAGCAAACAAAAACGCAGGTATAACAAGCATGAGAGTATACCTGTCAATTCCATAAAAAAGCATGTTTATACCTCCTTAATAATAATCGATTGAGCCTATGGTTATTATTCACAAAGATACAACGCTCTATTTACTTTAATATTACCACAATTTATAAAGTTTTGAAACAGCGTTTTTATAGATAACGAACTTTAAACCTTACTAAATCGGAGCCGAAAAACAGCCGGCAGTTATATACAATAGGATTGGTAACTGCTGATTCGGCGTTCGCACAGCCAACGGTTCTGGGGCTGTGCAAACGTCGAATCAGCGAAGTTCCATCCTAATTTGTATAGGATGGTTTTCGGCGGAGTGAATTCAACTTTAAAGTTCGTTATCCATAACACGACAACGCTTACTTCAATATTCTGTTGAGTTTATCCTTAAGAAGTCTCACATCTACACTGGTATTATAGCAGGGGCCGTTTTTTCTGTCGTTAACGACGCCGATAACAGGAATTGTACTGACATCGGAAATCCCACTCGTCAGGTCTCTTTCACAGGCTACGGAAAGTATGAGACGAGGCTTTGCTTCTTCAATGGTTTTTCTTGCAGCCGTCCCCCCTGTGGCCACTACGAAACGTACTCCAGTACGATCCGCCAGGTCACGCAACTCTCCTATACAGCATTTACCACACCGCCGGCAGTTTGCAATATCATTTGTGACTTTATAGATGCAGGTCGCATCCTGTAAACAGTGTGGCAGCAGTACAAGTACCTGCTGAGGAGAATATCTGCCAATACTGGATTCCACCAGGATGTTGTTCAGATCGACAAAAAAGCTTCGAATGGAATCCTTATTCTTTCCGAAGGTTCCGGATAAATGGATTACCAAAGGAAAAAGGAAAAAAAGATTTTTCTTAATAAAGCCTGCCATTGCTTTCCCGGTGCTTTTTTTCCTGTATACATGCATCACCAGCAGCACAAGAGCCAACACATAACCTGCCAGAATCAACACGGAAAGAGCTGCTATGTATAAAATAAAATTATAGGTATCCAACGATGAATACCTATAAAAAAGAGTTATTCCCCCGAATATAAAAAGCAGAATACCCACTAAAGCTGTACTAATACTTATAAAGCCTTTCAGGTTTTTATCCAAGTACTTCACCCTCATCTATGCTATGGCCTCGCATGTACTCTTCTACCGCCATTCTTCTACTTGAGTCAAATTGTACTTCCACGATATTTAAAAGCCCATCCCCTGTGGCAACGACGACACCGCTCTTTATCACTTCGCATATGGTACCCGGCTTATAATTCAAAGCTTTCCCCGAAATAACAGAGGTTTTCCAGATTCTTATCCGCTCCCCTTTGTAGAAGGAATAGGCCCCCGGCCAGGGATTCGTCCCGCGCACCAGATTATGGATTTCCCGGGCAGATTTGCTCCAATCGATACGTCCCAATTCTTTGGTCATCATAGCAGCATAGGTAGCCTGGTCATGAGGCTGCGGTGTACGCTCCAATATACCTTTTTCCAGCTTTTCCAGCGTATCCTTTAAAACCTCAGCTCCAACCACGGACAGCACATCATGCAATTCACCGGCTGTCATATCCTCCGGGACTTCAACTTCTTTTTTCACCAGCATATCTCCTGTATCCATACCGATATCAGTGTACATAGTGGTAATCCCCGTCACCTTTTCCCCATTGATGACAGACCATTGAATGGGAGCGGCTCCTCTATATTGGGGCAGCAACGAACCATGGACATTAATGCAGCCCAGGGGAGGGATATCCAGCACGTAATCAGGTAATATTTTTCCATAGGCAACCGTAACCAGAAGGTCCGGCTTCAAAGATTTCAATTCTTCCGCAAACTCCTGTGTCTTGATTTTTGCCGGTTGAAGCACAGGGATTCCCTTCCTGGCAGCATATTCCTTTACCGCAGGAGCTGCCATCTTGTTTCCTCTTCCCTTCGGCTTGTCCGGCTGAGTGACTACCGCAGCCACTTCATACCCTTCTTTAACCAGTATATCCAAACTGGGTACTGCAAACTCGGGAGTACCCATGAAAACGATCCTCAAATATGATCACTCCTTTTAGTGCCGTAAAATAACTACTCCAATTCACTCTTATCGATATATCGAATTACCTTATCTTTAAAAAGTACGCCATTGAGGTGGTCAATTTCATGGCAGAAGGCCACAGCAAGGAAACCTTCGGCATCAATAATGACCTTTTCTCCTTTTGCATTCAGCCCCTCTACAGTAACTTTCAACGGACGCTTTACTTCACCATAAATTCCCGGAATACTGAGGCAGCCTTCGATTTCAAGCTGTTCGCCCTCACTCTTTACAATCACAGGATTTATCATTTCAATTAATCCGTCACCAATATCAATAACAATAATTCTTTTTAAAACTCCGATCTGGGGTGCCGCCAGTCCTACACCATTCGCTTTATACATAGTTTCTGCCATATCTTTTATCAAAACCTGTATTTTATCATTTACTATATCAACTTCTTTTGAAATCTTTCGTAATACTTCATCGCCCTCTTTAATGATGTTTCTGAGTGCCATAGTAAAACCTCCCTTAAATAAGGGTGAATTGCAGTAACAAATTCACCTTGCACTGTTATAGTTCATTTATTATAACATACTTACCGGATTAATATCCATACTTAAATCGACGGTGTCCTTACCTTTTTTATCATAGAAATGGTCAGACACCGAGCTGAGTACTGCTATCATTTTATCCAAATATTTACATTTTATTACAATACGCCATCGATACTTGTTTTTTATCTTGGATAACGGAGCCCTGGAGGGACCCAATACATCCGCATCGGAACCGGCAGCAGAGAATCCGCTTTCCAGCAGTCCCTTAACCTCTTTTGAGCGGATGAATACACCCCTATCATAGGGACCGCTGAGAATCACCGTTGCAATGTTGGTAAAAGGTGGATAGCACAGTTTTTCCCGCAGCTTTATCTCTTGATTATAAAAAGAGTCATAATCGTGTTTGCAGGCTGAAGTGATGCTAAAATCTTCCGTATTATATGATTGTATGACCACCCTTCCAGAAAGCTCGCCACGGCCAGCCCTTCCTGCTACCTGTGTTATAAGCTGGAAGGTCCTTTCCGAGGCCCTGTAGTCTCCGGTGTTCAGCATGCTATCCGCTGCCATGACTCCTACAAGAGTTACTTTGGGAAAATCGTGCCCCTTGGCAATCATCTGCGTGCCTACCATCACATTAATATTTTTTTCACGGAAGGTCCGCAGGATTTCCTCATGAGAATTCTTGCCCGTTGTCGTATCCATATCCATTCGAACAATGGAGCTTTCAGGAAACTGCTTTCTCACCTCTTCCTCCACCTTTTGGGTACCCGTACCGAAATGCCGTATATAACTGCTTTTGCATTTCGGACAGCTTTGAGGACTTTTCACTGTATACCCGCAGTAATGGCAAATTACTCTATCATCATGGGCATGATAGGTCATGGAAACATTGCAGTCCGGACAAATCAGCGTAAAACCGCAGCTCCTGCACATGACAAAGGAAGCATACCCTCTCCGGTTAAGAAACAGGATTGTTTGTTCTTTTTCCTGGATATTATATTTCATTTCCTCCGCCAGCTTTTTGCTGAAAATGCTTCGATTTCCCCGGTCCAGTTCCTTTCTCATGTCAACAAGAGTTACTTCGGGTAAAAGCATGTGGTTTGCCCGCTGTTTCATTTCCAACAACTGAGTCTCACCCTGTAAAGCTCTGTAATAGGTCTCTACTGACGGTGTAGCAGAACCGCAAAGCAAGAGCGCCTCATCAATACGGCATCGCTCCCGGGCAACATCCACCGCATGGTATTTGGGAGTTATCTCGGATTTATAGGAATTTTCATGTTCTTCATCAATGATCACAATACCCAGTTTCCTAAAAGGTGCGAATATGGCGGATCGAGCTCCCACCGCCACCTTTATTCTTCCGTCCCGGATCAACCGCCACTGGTCATATCGTTCTCCTAATGACATCCTACTGTGTAAAACCGCTACATCATCCCCAAATCTACCTTTGAACCGCTCTACCATTTGGGGTGTCAGGGAGATTTCGGGTACTAGAACAATTGCTTGCTTATTGTTTTTTATGCAATGCTGAATTAGCTGCAGGTATACCTCTGTTTTACCACTGCCGGTGACGCCATGCAGCAGCACTTCGTGAAATCGACCCAAATCCATTTTCCCTTGCAGGATGTCCAAAACTTGCTTCTGCTCCAAGGTAGGTTCCATAGGCTGAGTTTTTTCTATACGCCTTCGGTTATAGGGATTTCGTGACACCTCAATTTCCTTGAAATCAATATAGCCATACTTTTTCAATGTATTCAGAACACCGGCGGATACCCCGGAAAACCTTGCAAGATCCTGAACTCCCACATATTCATTATCCATGAGAATCTCCAGCACACGAATATGCTGGATTCTTCGGATTCTGTTGCTTTCGATTTCCTCGATGACCTCTTCTTTCGAAAGAGTCATGTATGCAACACGAACCGTTTTTTCGCGTACTGCCGGACTGAATTCCTCATAAACCTCGATAATGCCCTTTTCCTTAAGAGTACCTAAATATCTGGAAATGCCCTTTATGGCTGTTCGCCTCTTCATCTCTTCCAATTCACACTCTTCGCCGTTCTCTGCCAGGAACTCCACAATCTTTTTTTCCGTCGGCTTCAGGTTAGGGGCATTCCCTAGCAACCTGATAATCGCCAGGCTTTTTATACCGGTTCCTGGGGGCAGCATGGTTTTTATTACATCAGCATAAGTACAGATGTACCGGTTTTTCATCCATCCCACTAATTTTAAAATGTTTCCGGAAAGCGCAGGCCGCTGATCGATGACCTCCTTCACTTCCTTCAAACCTTCTGTATTCTCCAATACAAGTACTTCCAGCACATACGCTTCAGTAGACTTGTTCGACCTTCCGAAAGGCACAATGACTCTGATGCCGGGAGCAATTTTACCTACAAGACTTTCCGGTATTACGTAATGATATTCCTTATCAAATTTTCTCGTGCAGTTACTCATTACTACAGATGCAACGGTTTTCATTCTACACCCTTTTCCTATGTATTCTTTCTCTATTATACCATTAAAAAGAGAATTACCCAATCCCAAGGTAATTCTCTCAACTCAATGAACATAAAATTGGAGTTTGACGTAAATCCATTGTTGAAGCTACGCTACAAACTCCTTTATAAATTGAGGCATGTTCTCGGCTTCGCCGTTCATACTGATATAAAACTCAATCTTATATTTTTCCGACACCTGCTGCAGGGCAATGAAGAATTTTTCTAGACAAGCCTCACTTTCTTTAATTATACAGGTAAGTCCATCAATAAATATGGTCCGGATGTCATAATCCTCTGCGATAATACCACAGATAAAACTAAGAAAATCTGAAGCAGATTCGACCGGAAACTCCGATATGTTGATAAATCTGACTTCATGCCTGAGGTTGTACATTAGTTGATTGCTGTAGTCAATGAAAACTACATCGCCTGTACTGTCTGATGCAAGGTTATTGGCAGTTTCCACGAGAACTTTGGTTTTTCCGATCCCTTTTTTGCCATACATGACTTTAATCATATGCATCCACCCTCTCTAGTTTTATTTATTCTTCTTTCCTTATTTATTATAATACTATTAAAATTATATGAACAGATGATTTAAATAGTATTATTCCCTATAAATTTTGATTTTGTTTCTCCAGCGCAGACTTGTCGTGGTGTGCTTTCTCATAGTATACTTTCAGAATCGGCGAAGGACAGCGTTTGCCGCATCCCCTGCTGCATCCTAAAACTTTCTCAAGGATATGTTCCCCACTCCACTTTTCACTGTCAGGTTTTTGTCCCTTTTCATCGCTGGAAACTCATTTACTTCAATGGTACCCATATAATCAATTCCATTCTGAAAATCTGAGGGTAAAAAGAGTTCTACATTTCCCGTACTGGTTTCATACCTGCATTTTACCTTATTGTCATATTGGCATTTTGCATAAATATTCCCCAGGTTCACAACAATTTCCGAGTCAGCCTTGATTCTGCCACTGCCGATCTTTACGTTTCCCGTTCCGACATTCAATTTCACAGCCCCATCAATCCGGTTGATATCAACCTGGGCAGTCTTTGCTTCTATATTTAACAGGCACCGCAGATCATCCTGAAATTTGATGTACCCCTTCTCCATTTTTTGACTGATGCCTTTCACCTGTTTCGGTATATAGACCCTTAAGTCAAGGAGCTTGTCCTCTGAGCTTTTTATGCTTCCGGTATACTCAGCAGTAAAAGTCACCTTTGCCCCAGCCTGTTTGGTATCGATTTTAAAGTCCTTGAGCTTTTCATCCAACTGCACTCTTTCCTGTGTCCCACGGACTCTCTTTTTCATTTCAAACTTTACTTCCGGCTTGTCCCAACTATACATTTCAATATTCCCATAATCGCACACCAATTCCAGGTCCAAGGGTTGATCTACCTTAATCACTTTTTCACTGTAAGCAGTGGACTCGATCTTTGGCTTTGTATACACAGCAGGCTGCGAGCATCCGCTCAATACTATGCAAGATACGATTACTGTCAGAGATTTTAGAAATTTCATGGCTTACCTCCACTATGTATTAGTATGGAAAATAATACCACATTACCCTTCTACGCTCAAACATTTCCCGTATCCTTTTATATAACTTCCGACATAATCTTGCTCCGCTCCGCAGGGGCCCATAAAATATCCGTAAAAAGCGGATATACTATTTCCTCTAAGCCTTAAAAACAGCTGGTTTATCTATAGCTCTTCATAAAGTTAGCAAAATGAGAGAAAACCACTCCCGGCTCTTCCAGTTCCAAACACCACCGTTTAACCCATTCTAAAGAAACAAAACCCGCGTATCCACCTGTCAAGAGTATATCCAGTGCTTCCCTGACAGGTACATCTCCTTTTCCCATCATTTTATATTTTATTTGTCCGTTTTCAACTACGGAGTCTTTAATGTGAACAAACTTAATGTATTCTCTCAGTGTATCATAGGTTTTTCCGGGGTTTTCACCGAAAAACCTGTAAGGATGGTGCACATCCCATAATACACCTACATTCTTGTTTTTTATACAGCCTAACAAGTGCAGCATTTTGTCCGAGTCTGCCAGAACACCGTTCGTCTCCACTAAAACCGTAACATTTTCCCCTTCGGCATAGGAAGCCAGTCTCGACAAGGCCGCTGCTACGGAATCCGTATTGATCCCTTTATCCGGGTGAGGATTCCTGTCTCCCAGAACTCTGACATAGGGCACACGCAGTTTCGCTGCCAAATCGATGAAGTCTTTTCCTTCAGTAAAATTTGTCTCTGCATTTTCACTATCAAAAAGACAGCAGTTGGAAGTCAGACAGGGTATCAGTAAATTAAGCCTTTTCATGCGTTCTATCGTACTATCGATGCTATCCGTCAAAAAGGGTTTTGCTTTCGGTACATAGAGTTCATTTTCGATCCCGCGCACCTCAATACCATCGAATCCCAAGTCTTTTGCTGTTGCCAGCATTTCCTCCCATGACCATCCTGGGCAGCCCAGTGTAGAAAAAGATATCTTCATGCGGATCCCTCCAATTGAAATTTTCCCATATGTTACCTATTAATAATGTAATAATAGCATTCTTTGAAAGGAATGTCACGAAATTTCTAAGGTGTCCGGAGCTGCTGAACCAAGCTGTGGATCACACCATTTTCATCTAGAAAATATTATGTAAAAGGAATACATAATTGTAACACTTCCGGCATGTTATGTATATTAATGTAATAGATATATTTACTTAAAAAACGAGGAGGCTAAAGCAATGTATCAAAACAATCCTTATATGCCTTATATGCAAGGTGACATGTACCCCACCAAGCCGGAATATATGTATAGCCCAAACGCTTACATGCCCGATTACATGACAATGAACATGCCCATGCCTATGAGCATGCCAATGGCAGCACCCATAATGCCCATGGAGTACCCTACAAAGCCATACTATATGGAAAAAATGATTTTAAAGGAAAAGAAATGTGTGAAGGTTCCTGAAGTTATAGGGAGAAACCACTGTAACGTACTTCTTGAACAGGATATCCCCTTCGCTCCTGGTTATCCGGCTTTTGAAATCAAAGACATTACAAAAGTGGTAACAGACCTGGTTCTTCAAGTTTGTAAAGATAAGGTTCTCATCAACGGTAAACTTCAAAAGAACATAAACTACAAAACTCTGGAATGTTGCAGCAAATTCAATTGCAACTGCACTGATATCAATGTCTCGTACGGCGATGTGAGACATGTGCATGTGGCTATACCTTTTAATGCTTACATCGAAGTTCCCGGAGCAAGAATCGGTGATAGCGTAGAGATTGAGTATGCAGGTGTAGAAGATGATTGTGAATTGGATATCCTGATGGATCCCTGCTATGTAAAAGGTTGTGAAGCACCTGTCTATAAGAAGGTAAGAGAAAAAGTCATTGTGAAGATTGACGTGAAGGTATTAAGGCCGACTCAAATTACCGTTGAACCCGATTGTCTGAATATCTGCCCTTGATAGGATCTCCTCGAAGAGGCTGGAAAAAATCCAGTCTCTTTTACTGTATAAAAAGAATTTGTTAATTTTCCTACAATAGCCTATAATAGAACTATAGTGAATTTTGAGGAGAATGCAAAAGTATGAACAACAGGTTAAACATAAACAAAACGCTTGCAACCGTCATCGGGCTGAATCTTATTCAAATTGCAGTATTACTCGGGTTCATCCTCTATAGCTTTGTATTGGATTTTCGCTCCGGTACAGGTACCTGGTTTAATGCAGGCAGCCTGCTTTTCATTCTTGTAGTTTTAACCACCCTGATCAACAGCTTTTATATTATCCGCGACGCCCGCTACCTCGTCCAATATGATTCTCAATATCATATGTTAACCGCTACTCTCTCCCAGGTAGAAGAGCTAAACAAGACTTTGCGGGCGCAAAGGCATGATTTTATGAACCATTTCCAGGTAGTACACGGTCTCATCGAAATGGATGAGTATCAGGAAGCCAGAAACTATATCGAGCGTATCTATTCCGATATATTAAAAGTCAGCCGTTCCTTGAAAACCTCAAATCCGGCTATCAATGCTCTTCTTCAGGCTAAAATGCTCAATTGTGAAAAAAATCAGATTACTGTCATCCTTCATGTGGCATCCCAGCTTAACGATCTTCAGGTTCCGGCTTGGGAAATGTGCAGAGTTCTTGGCAACCTGATCGATAATGCAATCCACGCCCTTTCCGAATGTACCGGAAACAAGATGTTAAACATCGGAATACTGGAAAATAAAGATGCACACATTTTTATTGTTGAAGATAATGGTTCCAAAATCCCGGAGCAATATATGAACCGTATTTTTGATCCGGGGTTTTCAACCAAAGGGGCAAAGGGCGAAGGCATGGGGCTTGCCATAGCACGGGAGATTACTCAATCCTATGGTGGCACCATTCATGTCGAAAGTGATGAGGAGAAAACCGTTTTTACCGTAAAAATCCCCAAACTCCATGTCCAGTCATAAAAAGTGACAGTTGGGACAGTAAAGTGTATTATTGGTTGATTTGCTATTTTAATAAATCGCAATCCGTATTATAGTAATATCATAAATCGTGCAATTTAAGGAGGTGCAAATGCATGGGCGTTCTTGATTTTCTTACTTCTATACAGCTCTGGCAGGCAATCATTCTGGTCGCCGGACTGCTCCTGGTCGTGGTTGAGATGTTCCATCCCGGCTTCGGTGCTCCGGGTATAACAGGCGCCATTCTTATTCTACTGGCTGTGGTGCTTATTGCCAATACATTTTTAGAGGCTCTGATTCTCATCATTATCGTTCTGGCAGTTCTTGGTATAGCGCTATCCCTGGTACTCCAGTCCGCCACTAAAGGAAGGCTGTCGAAAACTCTGATTCTGAACGATTCATTGAAAAAGGAATCCGGATTCATCGGAACGGAGGACCTGGATTACTTTCTGGGTAAGGAAGGTGTTACCCTATCCATACTGCGGCCTGCCGGTACTGCTGACTTTGATGGTGTAAAGCTGGATGTGGTTTCTGAAGGCGATTTTATACCCAAAGACAGCACTGTCAGGATTATTAAGGTTGAAGGAAGAAGAATTGTCGTGAGACAATTTTAAGGAAATTGCGTACAATAATTTTAGTATATAGCAAAGGGGAGATTGATTATGGTATCGGGCGATTTAATTGTTTTTCTTATAGGCATTGGTTTTATCGTATTTTTTATAGCATTATTCCTCAGTTTTGTACCTGTAGGTTTATGGATAGCTGCTTTCGCAGCAAATGTTCATGTTGGCATCTTTACACTGGTAGGAATGAAACTGAGAAGGGTTGTCCCTTCTAAGGTAGTTAATCCTTTAATCAAGGCTACAAAAGCTGGTTTGAATGTGTCTATCAACAAATTGGAAGCGCATTACCTGGCAGGTGGTAATGTTGATAAAGTGGTAAATGCATTGATCGCCGCTCAAAGAGCAGATATTCCTCTTGAATTTGAAAGAGCGGCTGCTATTGATCTGGCAGGACGTGACGTTCTTGAAGCAGTGCAAATGAAGGTTAACCCTAGAGTTATTGAAACCCCTATCGTAGCTGCCATCGCCAAGGATGGTATCGAATTGAAGGCAAAAGCAAAGGTTACGGTTCGTGCCAATATTGACCGTTTAATCGGTGGTGCAGGTGAGCAAACCGTCATTGCCCGTGTTGGTGAAGGTGTTGTAACAACCGTTGGTTCTGCGGCTTCCCATAAGGAAGTTTTGGAAAACCCGGATTTGATCTCCAGAACTGTTTTGAATAAAGGTCTGGATGCAGGAACAGCCTTTGAAATTCTCTCTATCGACATCGCAGATGTTGATGTAGGCAGAAACGTAGGTGCGCAGCTTCAGACAGACCAGGCAGAAGCGGACAAACGGATTGCCCAGGCAAAGGCAGAAGAAAGAAGAGCGATGGCTGTTGCTAAAGAACAGGAAATGAAGGCTGCCGTTCAGGAAATGAGAGCAAAGGTAGTGGAGGCTGAAGCGGAAGTCCCGCTGGCCATGGCCCAAGCTCTTAAGGAAGGTAAACTTGGAGTTATGGACTACTATAACATGCAGAACGTTCTTGCAGATACTAAGATGCGTGACTCCATCTCCTCTGCCGGAAGGTCCGATTCAACATCCATCGATAAAAAATAGCCTTATTGCAATTTAGTAGTAAATAAGCATATGCCCTTGTTTTCAATCAGGGGCATATATTCATTCCCGTGGAAGGAGGTCCTGCAGGTATGCGAAGAGAATTGTCTCCCGCGGAGAGATCGCGGCAAATATTAAAGGAAATTGAGCGGGAAGAAAGAAGAAAAAAAGCAGTAAATGTAGAGGAATCGGCTCCTCGGCGTCAGCAGGTTCCGGTTTTATCAGAGGAAGGTACATCCATGGAGGGCCAACCTGAAAGAATTATGCCCGGTACTGTTTATGAGGAGGAAGTTACAACCCATCCCCTTTTAAAATTTGATCAGCAGAGCATCGTTCAAGGGTTTATTTTTTCAGAAGTTCTAGGTAAGCCTGTATCCAAAAGAAGAGGCCGGTGGTAGAATTGACTTTTAAGGTATTGATTGCCGATGATGACGCAGGAATGCGTCTTGTGCTAAACAAGTTGATAGAAAAATATGAGGATTTTGAGGTTGTCGGTGAAGCGGAAAACGGAGAAGAGGCGCTTCGGCTGGCCGAGGAACTACGGCCGCAAATTATATTCATGGATGTAGAAATGCCTGTGTTAAACGGGGTTGACTGTGCCAAAAAGGTATTGGATATCAACCCCAAAACCATGATTATCTTTGCCACCGCTCATGATGAATACATGACGGAAGCTTTTGAACTCTATGCCTTTGACTACATGATCAAGCCTTTTAAAATTGACCGGGTTAAACAGACACTGAATCGGATCAAAGAGCTTTACCGGCCTGTTGCATCTACCGTAAAGGAAAGTACAGCGGTTAAACATTCCAAAGCGTTAGATAAGCTTATTATCCGAAATAAGGAAGGAATTAGTTTTGTTGATATGAGTGATATCATCCTCATCCAGCGCGAAGACCGAAGTACCGTGGTTTATACCGCCCATGACCGGTATGTCACTTCCGAGGGCATGAGCGAGGTTGAGGAAAAACTGGACAGAGACCTTTTCTTTCGAAGTCATAAATCCTATATTATCAACCTGTCCATGATTCACAAAATCTACCCTTACGGTCGCTGGACCTTTATTGTTAAACTAAAGAACACAGATCGTGATGCATTGATGACCCATGATAAATACGAGGAATTACAGGAAATTTTCAAATAAAAGTGGTACAAAAGAAGCTGAATAAAGCTTCTTTTGTACCACTTTTATTTGAAACCGTTACAATTACCGAATTACTACTTCTACCGGACAATGATCTGATCCCAGTACCTCTGGGTGAATTGATGCACTCTGAAGCCGATCCTTTAACCTTTCTGATACACAGAAGTAGTCGATACGCCAGCCCACGTTCTTTTCACGTGCATGGAACATGTAGGACCACCAGGTATACGCATCCTTTTGATCCGGGTAAAAATAGCGATATGTATCAATGAAGCCTGCATCCAGCAGTTCCGTAAATTTTCCCCGTTCCTCGTCGGTAAAACCTGCACTTTTCTTGTTTGATGATGGGTTTTTCAGGTCAATCTCTTTATGCGCTACATTCATATCCCCACATACAATGACGGGCTTTTTGCCATCCAGCTGCTTCAGGTAGCTGCGGAAAGCATCTTCCCACTGCATCCGGTATTCCAAACGCTCCAGTTCCCTTTTTGCATTGGGAGTATATACATTGACTAAATAATATTCGTCGAATTCGACGGTGATTACTCGGCCTTCATTATCATGCTCCTCTATGCCGATGCCGCAGGTGACGGAGATGGGCTGAATCCGTGTAAATACCGCAACACCGGAATACCCTTTTTTCTGTGCACAGTTCCAATATTGGTAATACCCTCTCAGGTCAAGGTCAACCTGACCCTCCTGCAGTTTGCTTTCCTGAATACAGAAGACATCCGCATCCACCTGATTGAAAAAATCCAAAAACCCTTTTCCTATACAAGCCCGAAGGCCATTAACATTCCAAGATACTAGTTTTGTCATTGGTGTCCTCCTTATGGTTTTATCAATGAATGTTGTTGCTATAAAATTCCCTCTCACTTTCCATTATACCACACGAAGCCTTCGGACAATCAATCAAATCCTTTTTTATTAGAAACGGCAAACTAATCTCAAGGAGAAATGACAACATGAGATTTCGAAGAATTATAGAGCCATTCATCTAAGGCCCTTTTACTAAAAACGATCGGCCCGCCTAAGTTAACATACGGAAGGTCTTTCAACTGTTCATTGTAAACCATATATGTAAAAGTTTCTTGCTTTATTCCCAAATAGGACGCTGCCTCAGCAACAGTAAGCGCATCCTTATCCTGATTTTTAAATAAACCTTCAAGTTTGGAGACATCAGCATTTATGTAGGGGATCGACATTTGCGGCTGAGGAACACTTTTTTTCATATAGGCATCTTTAAACATACTTACACAGACTATCGCTGTGATAGCCAATATAATACTTCCCCAAACCACCCCTTTGTTTTGGTCCAAAACGATCACTCCTTTCAGTTCCTTTTGCCCTATTTTTCACTTTCACCCGTTTGACAGGATCTCCTGCCACTCTGTTTTCAATAAATCCATATAGACTACATCACTAAAGCTTCCTGTTCGACTGTCGAAGAAACCCTGGCGTATGATTCCAATTTCCTTAAAGCCTAGCTTCCTATACAAGTTTTGGGCCCTCTGGTTATCGATCATTGTAGTTAATTCGATTTTATTTATGTTTAAAGCCCGGAAGAGGAAATCGATAAAATAATAGAGAGCCTCCTTTCCGTACCCTTTTCCCTGCTCCTCTACTTCGCATATTTTTATCCCGAATTCACATTTCTGATTTCTGGCACTCCACCCATGATAGTTCATCTCACCGATAGGCACCATATTGGCTTTCTTACATAGAATAAACCGCTTACTCTCCGGAAACATATTGTAATTCTCAATTTCTCCCATTATCTTCTTGCGTATTGCTTCCTTGCTTGTCATGACTCCGAAGGGGAGTGCGGCATGCTCCATCATTTCTCCGTTATTCCACCATTTATGAAGGTACTCTTCATCGCCAAGTTCCAATTGGCGGATTACAATGTTTTTACCTATAATCATTTTTGCTTCTCCCTGGCTGTAATTTTCTTTTCCAAATATATTTCATATTTGCTAAAGCTCTATTTCATCTGCTTTTCTCTCAAAACACTCTAACCGTAAAACAACATCCAGCAGACTGGTTGCGATAAAAACAAATTTCAACCACAATGAAATTGAATATAGTTCAAAATATTCTTTTATAGAAATGATATTTTGTTCCATCGGAACAGTACAATATAAATAAAACCAGATTATCAGCGCTACAAGTGCTGTTAACTCATTCACTATGATGAGTACCTTGGTTTTATATTTATCTCCTGTAATAGCCTCATACATTCGAAAGAAAATAAATACAATTCCACTTATCGCTATAAGATATGCAATTACCGGATCTTTAATCTTATAGCTAATAAATCCTGCAAAAACAAGCATAAGTGCAATTATTATCGTAAGTCCGTTTAAAACCTTCTTCACAACTAACTCCCCCTCAGTCGGAAGCATTCCGCTGCTCGTTCGTATTGCCATTCTCTCTTTCATCCTTTAACTTATCATATTCTTGAAGTGCCTGTAAAACTCCCTCACTTACAGCTCCACGAACGGCATAGTATATGATTGCAAATAAGATGAATGCACCTATTATTAGTAAAACTATTAATTGCATGAACTTCCCCCTATCATTTTTACTTTATACTGAATTATGCAAATTATTTACTGATCTTAACTGCTTCCCAATATGAGTTCTTATCCTCTACTATAATAACCTCACCAATGTCTTTTCCTTTGCACTCGTATAATTTCGAGCCCGTTTGTAGATAGTTGGAATCTCCCTCTTCATAAGCAGGCCACTTTCCCGTAAAATCAAAGGAGGATCTCAAATGCCCTTTTACCTCTCCAATTTCCCTGCCAACCTGACTTATCGGAACTTCCTTATCAATGCAAATGCTATACTCATTCCCATCATATATCACAAAGGAGTGTGTCCAATGGACTACCCATGAGCCAATAGGCAGTGTTAACTCGTCAATTTCTACAACTGCTACTTCAGATATATTTATATGTTTTGCATTATCATTCTGCTGCATTTCTTTAGCTGATATCGCGTTTTCAAAATTCCCTTCCACTTTTATCAGTTCTGACTGCAATTCATAGTCCCCGGACTTATATGTGGATTTCACCAGTCCAATATCCTGTGCGTAGTAGTCCTTCATTACAGCATTCTCAATAGCGGTAGTGACTTCAACCGTATTATACCTGCCTGCTGGAGTCGACACCTCAACACCAACACCCGTGATGGTGCTTTGCCTACGCTCATCCTGCTCCCACGTAGTACCCACCTTAATAGGCGCTTTCAACACAATACGATTTGTATTGGGTGCAGTATTGATATAGCTTTTCTCCTGCCCGTTTACCTCTTTTTCAAATATAATTGTTACGGCTTCTTCACTAAGGACATAAACCACCACGACACTTGCCCCTGTACTGATTTCCTTTGTTTGCACCTTATTTCCTTCGATAAATTCCGTCGTTCTCGAATACCCTCCCCCCTCAAATCCACCATTATATATCATCTTCACATTCTTGGGAGGAAAATATCTTGCAAGTTCTGTTACATCATCCTCTGGCGTTTTGGGTACAGTTACATTGATAATCGCTTTAGCTCTATAGAATTTATCATTTAATTTGACAGCTATGACTTCCTTACTATCGTACCCTTTAAGCTTATATATTTTATTGCCTATCGGGCTCTTAAATGGTTCATTACCTTCCAAATAAGAGACCATGGCATAAAATTCAGTTATTTTGCCAATTTTAGCTTCCAGTTCTGCCTGTGAAACTTCTTCCTTCGTAACCTTGTACTTAACACCCTCCATAGTAACCGTTGGTTCAGGCAGGTTATTAATTGAGGCTTTTTTTAAAGAGGAGTTGTCTACAACCAATATAACTATGACTGATAAGAGGAGCAATGGCAAAAGTATTTTTATTATTCTACTATTCATAGTTTCCGTCCCTGTATTTCGCACCTTACAGCAGCCTTTAACTGTCTTTCCGCTTCATTAACGTTAGGAATATTCAAAAATCCAACACTGCGCATTCTCACTTCCGTACCATGGCTATCATCCGAAGTTGTGTATTGTTCCTTTGCAAGGAGTATATCACCGTACCCATTGGAATATTGCACTTTTTCTATATTACCAATCTTCGTATGATCATAGGATTGCACTTTCTTAGTTCTTCCATTTACTATGATCATGCAGCGTTTACTTGTAATCCCATAAACCGTATTCTCCGTCTTTCTATAAATCCATAAAGGGGAAAATAGCAATCCAACGCCTACGGCCATAAACGGAATGCTAAAGAAAGGGAATATCTTATCCATCACCGATGTAGGAAACACGGACCTTGCATTATCCTCCAGCAGCGTCGTCGTCCAAAATAGCGAAAAGGCTATGAATATAACACCAAATAAAAACAATACAACATTGCCCCCTGTGGCTACTTTTGCTTTCGGTTGCCCTTCCCATAAAAGTTCCTCATCAGAATCCAACTCAGCTCTAATCAACTGTTTTACATCTATATCCATAATAACTCCTACCAAAAATTACATTTTATCACTACTATATTACCAAATTGGAGAAGAAAAGACAAATTACAAGTATTTTACAATCTTCTATTTACATCTATAAACGACCCAATCTTATATCATCCACTCTTTTAAGGCTCGGCTACGGTCTTCCATACAAAGCAAAAGCCCGCCACAAAATGGCGGGCTATATTATAAACTGAATGTATTACGGTTCTACTCCCCATACCAACGAGCCAGCTAAGTGAGCGGTAGCTTTATTCCAGTCCACATAGCTTGTATCGGTAGCAT